>Ga0172373_10000994_pt1 | contig 46231 bp, 38 predicted proteins | sample Lak10m_2_FD_114546 | JGI IMG/M metagenome (GOLD analysis project Ga0172373, IMG submission 114546) | Freshwater microbial communities from Kabuno Bay, South-Kivu, Congo - kab_092012_10m | ecosystem: Environmental > Aquatic > Freshwater > Lake | place: Democratic Republic of the Congo... | reverse complement strand
TCATGTTCACGGACTCAATCGCGTTGGTGGTGTAGATGATCCGCCTGATCTCCGGCGGATATTCAAAGAACGGCACGATCCGCTGCCAGTTACTGCGCCACGATTTCACAATGGTCGGGTAGTTCCTTAGTGTTGGCTCGAGTGCTGGCCTCCCGCACCTGGCGCACCGCTTTGACGCGTGACATGACAAGCGGCATGGTGCGCAGGGTTTTGGGTGCGCAGTCCTTGAGCCAAAGGCACCATCGTTTACCGTTATTGATGAATTCCTCTGCTCCCAAAAATGGCTTGATCCATAGGGCGGCCTCTGGTTCTTGTTCCACTAGCGCTTGTTTATCAGCATCACTCAGCAACAAGTGCCCGCCATCATTGGGCATGCTGCCAAAAAGCATGGGGGGCACATCGCAAATGGCGGTCCTTCTGTTTTCTAAGAAAACCAAGGGCGCATCCAACAAATAAGCATTGATTGGCTTGGCACTCACCGCATGGGCTTCGCCCTGGATGTCGTCATACTCAAACAGCGTTTTGGGTCGCTGGTTGGGCAAACCAAAACCAACGATCACGCAGTGCACGGCCGCTTTGCCGCTGGCCTCGTTGCTCCACTGAAAGGTGCGGTGGGCAAAGTGAATGGTCATGCCCAGGCGTTGCATCTCGCCCCACAACACCGGCACTTGCTCGCCTTGGGTGATGCTGTTGGTGCTCACAAAAGCGCACTGCGGCGCGGGCTGGCCTTGGTCGCGTGCCTTTACTAGGTAATGCGCGGCTTTCACATACCACCCACAAACAAAGTCCAGCACCCCTGCACCTTTGATGCCGTGGGTCACCCGCGCCAAGTCGGTCTTTTGTGCTTCGTTTTGGTATTGCTTGCCCAAAAACGGCGGGTTGCCCAACACAAAGTCGCACTGTTCGGGGGGCAGCACCTCGGCCCAGTCCAGTTGCAGGGCATTGCCATGCACGATGTGCGGGCTGTTCACCAGCGGGATGCGCGCAAAGGTTTGGCCAAACTCTTCGCTCACGCGCAGGTTCATTTGGTGGTCTACCAGCCACAAGGCCACTTGGGCAATTTGCGCGGGGAATTCCTCAATCTCAATGCCATGAAACTGGTGCACGTTCACCTGAATCAAGGTGTCCACATCCAGTGTCCTTTGCTCCTTGTGTTCACTCAGCGCGTGCATGGCCCGCAACACGTCCAGTTCCAGCAAACGCAGTTCGCGGTAGCCAATCACCAAAAAGTTGCCACACCCACAGGCTGGGTCGAAAAACCGCAGTTGCCCCAGCTGCTGGTGAAACTCGGTGAGTTTTTGCCGGTGGTTGATCAGGCGTTTGAATTTGGCACGCAGCTCGTCGAGGAACAAGGGGCCAATGAGCTTCAGGATGTTGGCCTCGCTGGTGTAGTGCGCGCCCAGGTTGCGTCGCGCCTCGGTGTCCATGATGCTTTGAAACAGGCTGCCAAAAATGGCAGGGCTGATTTGCGACCAATCCAGCACGCTGGCTTCCATGAGCACGTTGCGCATGGCGGTGTCGAAGTCGGCCAGGGGCAGGGCTTCGGCAAACAGCTTGCCGTTCACATACGGAAACGTGGCCAGCGCCGCGTCGAGTTTGGGGCTGCGCTCGGCTTCGGGGGTGTTGAGCGCCTGAAACAGTTGGGCCAGGCGCGGGCCCAAGTCGCTGCCGTCGGGGCGGGTGCTTTCGCGCACGAAGCCGGCAAAGCTTTGCGCCGGATAAAAAATGCCGGTGTCGTCGGCAAAGAGGCAAAACAGCAAGCGCACCAACAGCACCTCCAGCGCGTGGCCTTGGTAGCCGTTGACCTTCAAGGCGTCGTGCAAGCGCCCCATGCGCTCGGCGGCCTTGGTGTTCACCGGGTCTTCGGGCTTCAGGGCTTGCCTTTTGAGGCCCGCCAGCGTGCCAAACCACATCACGTGCTTGTGCAGGTGCCGGGTTTCAAAGCTCAGGGTCTCTTGGGTTTGCAGGTTGCGGCATTCAAAGCGTGCAAAGTCGCACACCACCACCAGCTCGGGCATTTCGTCTTCGCTCAGGCCGTGCAGGTAGCCCATGGCTTGGTCCATGGCCTGGGCAAGGTTTTTGCCCCGCGATTTGTGCTCCACCAGCAGCTTGCCGGGCCAGAACAAATCGATGTAGCCCCGCCGCTCGCCCAGTCGCCGCACCTCGTGTTCGAACTGCGCCAACCGTTTGTTGCTCAGCCCAAAGATGTCTAAAAAATCCAGCCAGAACGACTGCGCCTGCGCGGCTTCGTCGCAGGCGTCGGCCCACCGCTGGCTAAAGGCCAGGGCACGGGCTTTCAGGTCGTTGATGCTGGCGGGCAAGAGCACTCCAAAGTGGTCTTGTCGCGCTTTCAAACCTCACAACAACTTGAAAACACGGAGAGGGGTGGAACAAATGGGGGGAGCGTTAACTGGGGGCGTTGGGGGTCACCCGCTCGGCCTTGAACTCGGGGGGCAAGGCATGGGTGGCGTCGGGGGCTTCTTGCAAGGCTTGCTCATACCAGGCGTGCACGGCAGGCGTGTTGAGCAAGGTGTTGGCGTAGGCCATGGCAGCGGGCAAAAAGGGCAGCCGGTAGGTGAGGGCGCGAAACGCCACGGGCACATAAAACGCATCCACGGCGGTGAACGTGGCCCCGGCCAGGTAGGGGCCGCCAAATTTGTAAAGGCCTTCACGCCACAGGGAGTCGATGCGTTGCACGTCGGTCAGCACGGCGGTGGGCCATTCGGTGAGGGGCACGCGGTCGGCGCAGCTCATGGGGCAGTGCTGGCGCAGGGCCTCAAAGCCAGAATGCATTTCGGCGGCGGCGCTGCGGGCAAAGGCGCGGGCTGCTGGGTTTTGCGGCCACACGCCGGGGTGGTGCTCGGCCAGGTATTCGGTAATGGCCAGGCTGTCCCACACCAGCAAGTCGCCCACTTGCAAGCAAGGCAGGCGGCCGCTGGGCGACTGCGCCACAAAGGCCAAGGCGCCGTTGGGGTTGGGGCGAGCGTCGAATCGGTGCAGGCATTCCTGGAAGGGGATGCCCAGTGCCTTCATGAGCACCCAAGGGCGGGCAGACCAGGACGAATGGTTTTTGTTGGCAATGTGTAAGAGGGTCATGGCAAAGGGTGAAGCTGGATTTTTTGCGGCATTATGAACCCAAGTTCGCCGGAAATTGAATCCCTTGGTATTTAAAAATTAGGTTTCATAATCTTGCATTCACTCCAAGGTATGCCATGACGCCCACACCCGAGTCACGCTATTTGGCCTGTGAAGGCCGAGAAATTCATTTCATGGACTGGGCCCCCGCGCCCAACGTGCCGCGCCAGCTCACCGTGGTGGCCTGGCACGGCTTGGCGCGCACCGGCCGCGACATGGACCCTTTGGCCCAGCACCTGGCCGCGCGCGGGCACCGGGTGATTTGCCCCGACACCCTGGGTCGGGGCTTGTCGCAATGGAGCCCCCAGCCCGAGTCGGAATACAGCTTGTCGTTTTACGCCCGCTTGGCGCGCTCGCTGGTCGACCAACTCGGCATCGACAACTTGCTGTGGGTGGGCACCTCGATGGGCGGCGCCATTGGGTTGGTGTGTGCCACGGGGGTGTTGCAAGGGCGCATGCAAAAGCTGGTGCTCAACGACATGGGCCCCGAAATTGCCGCCTCCGCCGTCGAGCGCATTCGCACCTACGCGGGCAGCCCCTCGGCCTTCAACACCGTGAGCGAGCTCAAAGCGTATTTCCAAACCGTCTACAAGCCTTATGGGTTTTTGCCCGAGGCGCAGTGGAATTTACTCACCGAAAGCTCGGTGCGCCGCTTGCCCGATGGGCGGGTGACGCCGCACTACGACCCCAACATGGTGATGCAGTTCACCCACCACCCCGAAGACTACGACCTGTGGCCAACCTTCGATGCGGTGCAAGTGCCCATGCTGTGCTTGCGGGGCGAGGCGTCTGATTTGCTATTGCCCGAAACCACCGAGCGCATGGCCCAGCGCAATGCCCGCTGCGAGGTGGTGACGGTGCCCGGTTGCGGGCATGCGCCGGCTTTGAATGTGCCGGCGCATTTCGAGTGGATTGACCGCTTTTTTGCGGCCGGGCTCACATGAGCAGGTGTTCGCCGGCGTTGTCGCCGCCCAGGATCACGTAGTTCACCTTGCGAATGTCCATGAGCTTCACGCCGCCGGCGTAGCTGATGGAGCTTTGCACGTCTTGCTCCATTTCCACCAGGGTGTCGGCCAGCTTGCCCTTGATGGGCTCCAGAATGCGCTTGCCTTCCACGTGCTTGTATTCGCCTTTGTTGAAGTCAGAGGCCGAGCCGTAATACTCTTTGAACAGCTCACCGTCCACCTCCATGGTTTTGCCGGGCGACTCTTCGTGGCCGGCAAACAGAGAGCCAATCATGACCATGCTCGCGCCAAAGCGAATGCTCTTGGCAATGTCGCCGTGGCTGCGAATGCCGCCATCGGCAATGATGGGCTTGGTGGCCACGCGGGCACACCACTTCAGCGCCGAGAGCTGCCAGCCGCCCGTGCCAAAGCCGGTTTTGAGTTTGGTGATGCACACCTTGCCGGGGCCCACGCCCACTTTGGTGGCGTCGGCGCCCCAGTTTTCGAGGTCGATCACGGCTTCGGGCGTGGCCACGTTGCCGGCAATCACAAAGGCCTTGGGCAGTTTGGTTTTCAGGTAGCCAATCATGTTTTTCACGCTGTCGGCATGGCCGTGGGCAATGTCGATGGTGATGTATTCGGGGCACAGCCCTTCTTTCACGAGTTGGTCAACGGTGTCGTAGTCGGGTTGCTTCACGCCCAGCGAAATCGAGGCATACACGCCAGCGGCGTGCATGTCGCGCACCAGCTTCACGTTGTCGATGTCAAAGCGGTGCATCACGTAGAAGTAACCGTTTTTGGCCATCCACACGCAAATGGTTTCGTCCACCACGGTTTTCATGTTGGCGGGCACCACGGGCAGGCGAAATTTGCGGCCACCCAGCTCCACGCCGGCGTCGCATTCGGAACGGCTTTCCACGCGGCACTTGCGGGGCAGCAAAAGGATGTTGTCGTAATCGAAGATTTCCATGTCCAAGCTCCAAAAAGAAGTTCACTGATTCCAAAGTGAGCGCTTGGCTTGGCCGGTTTCTTGTGCAAGTGGCGGGCACAAAAAACCGGGCGCAAGAATCTTGGGCCCGGTGACCGATATTAACACCGCCGGCTGACGGTATACGAGCCCAAGGGGTCAGCCACTTATCATGCTGTGGCCCTTTGGAAGTGTTCACTTTTTTACGAGATTCCCACCATGCGCTCCACCCATGCCAATGAACAGCCCCTCATGGACGACATCCGCTTGCTGGGGCGAATCCTCGGCGAGGTGATCCGGGCCCAGGAGGGCAAGGCGGCTTATGAGTTGGTGGAGCAAGTGCGTCGCCTGTCCGTGGCTTACCGGCGCGATGCCGATGAGCAGGCCAATCTGGCGCTCAAGCGTTTGCTCAAGGGTCTGAAAAGCGCACAGGCCGTGAGCGTGATCCGGGCCTTTACCTTTTTCAGTCACTTGGCCAATTTGGCCGAGGATCGGCACCACATTCGCCGCCGTGAGGTGCACGAGCGCCAAGGCAAACAGGCCGAGGGCAGCATTGCGGTGGCCGTGTCGAGGGTGCGCGCTTCGGGCATGGGGCCGCGCGCGTTGGCCCAGGCTTTGTCGGGCAGTCACGTTTCTCCAGTGCTCACGGCCCACCCCACCGAGGTTCAACGGCAAAGCATTTTGGTGGTCGAACGCCAACTGGCTCAATTGCTGCAAGCGCGCGATGAGCTCCAGGCCCGCGTCCACCTCGTGGCGGGCAAGCCCGATGCGCTGAGCGCGCGTGCATTGGCTGCCAACGAAGCGGCCATGCGAACCCGGGTTTTGCAGCTGTGGCGCACGCGCTTGCTGCGCTTTTCCAAGCTCAGTGTGGCCGACGAGATCGACAACGCCCTGAGCTACTACCACGCCACGTTTTTGCGGGAAGTGCCACGCTTGTATGAGTCGCTGGAAGCCGCCTTGCCGGGCCAGCGCATTGCCCCGTTTTTTCGCATGGGTCATTGGATCGGTGGCGACCGGGACGGCAATCCGTTTGTCAATGCCGACACGCTGCGTTTGGCCTTGTCCCGCCAAGCCGAGGTGGCGTTGCGCCATTACCTCACCGAGGTGCACCACCTGGGGTTCGAGTTGTCGTTGTCGGCCATGCTGCACCCGGTGGGTCCAGCCCTGCAAGCCTTGGCCCAGCGCGCCAACGATCGCAATGCCCATCGGCAAGACGAACCCTACCGCCTGGCGCTCACCGGCTTGTATGCGCGATTGGCGGCCACCTTGCGGGCTTGGTGCCAAGCTGAAGCCGCCCCGCATGCGTTGGAACCCAGCGAGCCCTATGGTCAAGCGGCAGACTTCGAAGCCGATTTGCATGTGATCCACGACGCCTTGGTCGAGCAGGGCTGCGAAGACCTCACCCACGAACGCCTCAAGCCCTTGTTGCGGGCCGTTCAGGTGTTTGGTTTTCACCTGGCCACCGTGGACTTGCGCCAAAGCTCCGACCGCCACGAGCAAACCGTGGCCGATTTGCTGGCCGTGGCCCGCATCGAACCCAACTACCTGGCCCTGGACGAAGCCGCCCGTTGTGCGCTGTTGATCAAGTGCTTGCAAGAGGCACGGCCGTTGCGGGTGCCTGGCGCTGCTTACCAAAGCAGCACCGAGCAAGAGCTGGCCATCTTCGAGGCCGTGGTCGACTTGCGACAACGCTATGGCCCCGAGGCCATCCGTCACGACATCATCAGCCACACGGAAACCGTGAGCGATTTGCTGGAGTTGCGGGTGCTGCACAAAGAGGTGGGCCTGATGCGAGGCACCTTGGGGGTCGACGCGCAAGACGATCTGATTGTGGTTCCCCTGTTTGAAACCATTGCCGATTTGCGCCACGCCGTGCCTGTGATGCAAGCGCTGTTTGCAGTGCCGGGCGTGGCCGATTTGGTGGCACGCTCGGGGGCCGAGCAAGACATCATGCTGGGTTACAGCGACTCCAACAAAGACGGTGGCATCTTCACCAGCAACTGGGAGTTGTATCGGGCCGAAACGGCTTTGGCCCAGCTCTTTGCCGAGCTGCACGCCAGCCATGGCATTCGGATGCGTTTGTTTCATGGCCGTGGTGGCACTGTGGGACGTGGCGGTGGGCCCAGCTATCAGGCCATCTTGGCGCAGCCGACGGGCACGGTGCAGGGCCAGATTCGCCTCACCGAGCAAGGCGAGGTGATTGGCTCCAAATACGCCAACCCCGACATTGGTCGGCGCAATTTGGAAACCCTGGTGGCCGCCACCCTGGAGGCGAGTTGGCTCCCCCAGCCCCATCGCCCGCCTGCGCGCTATGTGCAAGCCGCTGAGGCTTTGTCTCAGGCCAGCATGGAGGCTTACCGACAACTGGTTTACGATACCCCTGGGTTCACTGACTTTTTCTTTGAGGCCACACCGTTGCGCGAATTGGTGCAACTCAACATTGGCTCGCGCCCGGCCTCGCGCAAAGCCTTGCAGCGCATCGAGGATTTACGCGCCATCCCCTGGTCTTTCAGTTGGGGGCAATGTCGCATCACCTTGCCGGGTTGGTTTGGGGTGGGTTCGGCCATCGAAACTTGGGTGCAGGGTGGGGAGGCAACGGCCAGCAAGGCCCAGGTGGCGGCCAACTGGAAGCAGTTGCAGGCCATGCACCGCGAGTGGCCGTTTTTCCGGACGCTGCTCTCCAATATCGACATGGTTTTGGCCAAGAGCGACCTCACCCTGGCCAAGCGCTACGTGGATTTGGTGCAAGACCGGCGCTTGCGTGCCAAGCTGTTTGCGGCCATTGAGGCCGAATGGCACCGCACGGTCAAAGCCCTGGCGCGCATCACGGGTGAGCGTCAGCGTTTGCAAGCCAACCCGGCGTTGGCACGCTCGATTCGTCATCGCTTTCCCTACATTGACCCTTTGCACCATTTGCAAGTCGAACTGATTCGCCGTCACCGCCTGGGCCAAACCGATGAGCGGGTGCAAAACGGCATTCACATCAGCATCAACGGCATTGCCTCGGCTTTGCGCAACACCGGGTAAGGCCAAAGCTTGGGGCCTGGCCTTCCTAGAATGCAGGGATGCAAGATTCCCCACTGCTCCAAGGCCTGAACCCCGAACAACGCGAAGCGGTGTTGTTGCCCGACACCCATGCGCTCATCCTGGCAGGTGCGGGCTCGGGCAAAACCCGGGTGCTCACCACGCGCATGGCGCATTTGCTGCAAAGCCAGCGCTGCTCGCCGGGCGGGCTCATGGCGGTGACCTTCACCAACAAGGCCGCACGCGAAATGCTCATGCGTTTGCAAGCCATGCTGCCGCTGAATGTGCGGGGCATGTGGGTGGGCACTTTCCACGGCTTGTGCAACCGCATGCTGCGCGCGCACTGGAAGCTGGTGAACCTGCCTCAGGCGTTTCAGATTCTCGACACCCAAGACCAGCTCTCGGCCATCAAGCGGGTTTACAAGGCCAATGGCATCAACGAGGAGCGCCTGCCACCCAAGCAAACCCAGTGGTTCATTTCGGGCTGCAAAGAAGACGGCCTGCGCCCGCAAGACGTCGATGCCCGCGACCCCGACACCCGCCAGCGCATCGAGGTGTATGCGCTTTACGAGGCCCAGTGCCAGCGCGAGGGGGTGGTCGATTTTGGCGAACTCATGTTGCGCGCCTACGAGTTGCTGCGCGACAACGCCCCTTTGCGCGAGCACTACCAGCACCGTTTTTCGCACCTGCTGGTCGATGAGTTTCAAGACACCAACCGCTTGCAATATGCCTGGCTCAAGCTGCTGTGCGGCCCCACGACCAGCTTGTTTGCGGTGGGCGACGACGACCAAAGCATTTACGCCTTCCGGGGCGCACGGGTGGGCAACATGGCCGACTTCGTGAGCGAGTTCAACGTGGCGCACACCATCAAGCTGGAAGAAAACTATCGCAGCCACTCCAACATCCTCGACAGCGCCAACGCCCTCATTCAGCACAACAAAAGCCGGCTGGGCAAGAACTTGCGCACCCAGGCGGGTGCGGGTGAGCCGGTGCGTGTGGTGGCCTTGTCCACCGATTTGGCCGAGGCCCAGTGGATGGTGGAAGAAATCAAACACCTTGCGCGCGAAGGCAACAACGGCGACGGCAGCCAAGGGGTGTCCCGCATGGACCAAGTGGCCGTGCTCTACCGCAGCAACGCCCAAAGCCGGGTGCTGGAAACCGCGCTCTTCAATGCGGGCATGCCCTACCGTGTCTATGGCGGCCTGCGCTTTTTCGAGCGCGCTGAAATCAAGCACGCGCTGGCCTACTTGCGCTTGCTGGACAACCCCGGCGACGACACCAGTTTTTTGCGAGTGGTCAATTTCCCCCCACGTGGCATTGGTGCGCGCAGCATCGAGCAGCTGCAAGACGTGGCCCGTGGCCAGGGGTGTTCGCTGTCGCAAGCGGTGGGCGGCGTGCCCGGCGCGGCGGGGGCCAAGCTCAATGGGTTTTTGGCCTTGCTCGATGTGATTCGCGAGGCCGGGCAGGGCCAGCCCTTGCGCCAATGGGTCGAGTTGGTGATTCAGCACAGCGGTTTGGTGGAGCACTACCGCAAAGACCGTGAAGGCGAAGACCGCATTGAAAACTTGAACGAATTGGTCACCGCCGCCGAGAGCTTTGTGAGCCAACAAGGCTTTGGCAAGGAAACTCCCGGCTCCGACGATGTGGGTTGGGTCAACCCCGACACGGGTGAGACCGAGTCGCCCCTCACGGCTTTTCTCACCCACGCCTCGCTCGAAGCGGGCGACAACCAGGCCCAAGCGGGTCAAGACGCCATTCAGCTCATGACGGTGCATTCGGCCAAGGGGCTGGAGTTCGATGCGGTGTTCATCACGGGGCTGGAAGAAGCCTTGTTCCCGCACGAGAACGCCTTGAACGACCTCGACGGCCTGGAAGAAGAGCGCCGCCTCATGTATGTGGCCATCACCCGTGCGCGCAAACGCCTGTATTTGAGCCACACCCAGTCGCGCATGCTGCATGGCCAAACGCGCTATCACATTCGCAGCCGCTTCCTCGACGAACTCCCCGAGCACGCGCTCAAGTGGATTCAGCAAACGCACCCGGCAGGAGCACCGAGTTGGTCGGCCCAGGGTTCGGGTGGGGGCTCGTCGTGGGGCAAGGCGTCGGGAGATGACTTTGCCGCCATCACTGGCGGTGGGCCGGTGGCACAGCCCAAGGCCCAAGCCAACAGCCCCCACGCCTGGATGCGCTCCGGCGTGCAGGTGTTTCACACCAAATTTGGCGAAGGCACGGTGTTGGCGGTGGAAGGGGCGAATGAAGACGCCCGGGCCCAAATCAACTTCCCGCGCCATGGGGTGAAGTGGCTGGCCCTCTCGGTGGCCAAGCTCACGCCCATTCCCTGAGCGGGTTTCAGGCTTGCTCGTTCACCTGCGGCTCAAAGCAGTCGCGGTAGCTGAAAAAGCTGGAGGTGAAAAACATCGCGGCCAGCACGAGCAGGGCGGGAATCAGCGTGGCACCCGACAGGGCGTTGAGGTCAAAGAGGCTCATCACCACGATCAGCGAGAAGGAAAAGCCCATGGAGATGGCCGTCCAGGTGAGCAAATACACCCCAAAGGCGCGCCAGTTGGTGAAGCAAGCCATGAGGCTGAAAAACAGGCTCTTGAAGGCGGGCACGCCGTGCCAGTGCACCAGCGCGGGGGCGTGCCAAAAGGTGGCCGACACGGGCACGTAAAGCAGGGTGCAAAACCACATGGCGGTTTCGAAGCCGGGGGTGTTCACCAGCTCGGGGGTGATGCGCCCGCCAAACAAATACAACTGAGCGAACACGCCGCCATCGAACAGCGACGACAAGCCCAGCACGCCCACAAAGGCGCCGGCATACAAGATGCCCAGCACCAGCATTTGCTGGCGGCGCTCGGGGGCCGCACGAAACGCCGAGAACAACACCCCGGGCATGGGGAATTGGCCCTGGTTGGCCAGGCTCGCCGCTTGCATCAGGCCCAGGCTGGCAGCGGGAATGCACACAATGGCCAACACGTTGCCAATGCGCGGCACGATGGCGAACACCGACATCAGGCTGATGAAAATAAAAAACAAGCCGCCCAAAGCAATGGGCTGACGCCAAAACGTGCGAACCCCTTGGCGCACCCAAGATGCACCCGTCGAGGCTTTAACCAAATTCAGTTTCATGGTCAGAGTGTGACAGGGTCGTGGATTCGCTGCCCAATCACGCGCTCAAAGTGTGTCGGGTCGTGGGGTTTGAGCAAGCTGGCCTCGCGGGGCAGGTGAAAGTCCCACAGGCGCGACATCCAAAAGCGCAGTGCGGCCGCGCGCAGCATGGGGTTGAGGCCTTGGCGCTCGGCAGCCGTGAGGGGGCGCACCTTTTGGTAGGCCTGCAAAAAAGCTTGCAAGCGGGGGGTGTCCCAGGCGCCGGTGTCGAGGTCGATGCACCAGTCGTTCAGGCACACGCACAAATCGAAGAGCCAGGCGTCGTGCCCGGCGAAGTAAAAGTCGAACACGCCGCACAGCACTTCGCCATCGAACATCACGTTGTCGCGAAACACATCGGCGTGCACGGGGCCGCGCGGCAGGCCTTGCTGCCAGGCGCTGGTGGCCAAGTGGTTTTGGAAGGCCAGCTCTTGCTGCAGCAACCGCCGTTGGTCGTCGCTCAGGTGGGGGAGGACCACCGGGGCGGTTTCGTTCCACCAGGCCAGGCCACGCAAATTGGGCTGAAAGCCTTCGAAGCCCTCGCCAGCCAGGTGCATGCGCGCCAGCCATTCGCCCATTTGCTGGCAGTGCACCACTTGCGGGGCCAGTTGGGGCTTGCCGGGCAAGCGGTCCACGATGGCGGCGGGCTTGCCCGCCACCGACAACAGAATTTGCCCCTGTGCATTGGGGTGGGGCGCGGGCACGGGCACGCCGTGCTGGGCCAGCCACAGCATGAGGTTGAGGTAGTAGGGCAGTTCGGTTTCGCTCAGCCGCTCGAAGAGGGTGAGCACGTAGTCGCCCTGATCGGTGGTCAGAAAGTAGTTGGTGTTTTCAATGCCCCCCTGAATGCCCGTGAGGCTTTGAAAGGCGCCCAGGTTCAGGGTGTCGAGCAAGGCGCTTGCCTGATCTTCGCTAACGGCGGTGTAGACGGCCATAAGGGGTGCAGAACAAATGAGTAAGAAACAACCAAAGCGGTGGCGCATTGTAGGTCGTGCAAGCCCATGCCTCAGGGCCAGGCCGGGGCGGGCGTAGCGCAAGGCACAATGAGCGTCATGCAAGACAACGCCCCCACCTTATTGCTGGTCGATGGCTCCAGCTACCTGTATCGCGCCTTTCATGCCATGCCCGATTTGCGGGCGGTGCCGGGCGACCCCAACAGCGCGCCCACGGGGGCCTTGCGCGGCATGATCAACATGCTGCAAAGCCTGCGCAAAGAGGTGCCGGCCGAGCACATGGCCTGCGTGTTCGACGCACCCGGGGGCACGTTCCGCGACGAGCTTTACCCCGACTACAAAGCCAACCGCTCGCCCATGCCCGACGACTTGCGCGCGCAAATCGAGCCCATTCACGAAATGGTGCGCCTGTTGGGCTGGCCCTTGCTGAATGTTTCGGGCGTGGAGGCCGACGACGTCATCGGCACCCTGGCCAAGCGCGCGGCGCAACAAGGCTGGCGCGTCATCATCTCCAGCGGCGACAAAGACTTGAGCCAGCTGGTGGATGCGCACATCACCGTCATCGACACCATGAACGGCAAGCGCCGCGATGTGGCGGGTGTGACAGCTGAATTTGGCGTGCCGCCTTCGCTGATGATTGACTTTCAGGCCTTGGTGGGCGACACGGTCGACAACGTGCCGGGCGTCAACAAGGTGGGCCCCAAAACGGCGGCCAAGTGGCTGCAAGCCTATGGCTCCCTCGACGCCTTGATGGCCCGCGCCGACGAGGTGGGCGGCGTGGTGGGGCAAAACCTGCGCGAGGCCTTGCCGTGGTTGCCCACGGGCCGCCAGCTCGTCACCATTCGCACCGATTGCGACCTCAGCGCGCCCCTGCCGCAGTGGCCCGCCCTGGACGACTTGCGCGCCCAGCCGGTGGATTTGCCCCCATTTGCGGCGTTTGCCGAGCGTTATGGCTTTCGAGGCTTGCTCAAGAACTTGCAAGAGGCCGCTGGCGAGGCGGGTGGGGCATCGGCTTCGGGTGCAGCAGGCAGCGCGGGCGCTTTAGGCCCCGTGGGCTCGGCCGTGTCGGGGGCGCCGGCGGCTCCCGCGCCCGAGTTGCAAGTGGAGCTGGTGACCACGCCCGAACAGTGGCAAGCCTGGCTGGCCTTGCTCAACACCGCCGAGCTGGTGGCGCTGGACACCGAGACCACCAGCCTCGACAGCATGCAAGCGCAGTTGGTGGGCCTGAGCTTGTGCGTCTCGCCCGAGCGGGCTGCTTATGTGCCCTTGGCCCACGAAGGCCCCGACGCGCCCCAACAACTGCCCTTGAGCCAAGTGCTGGCCGATTTGAAGCCCTGGCTGGAAAACCCCCAAGCGGCCAAGCTGGGCCAGCACGTGAAATACGACCAACACGTGTTCGCCAACCACGGCATTCGGGTGCGGGGTTATGTGCACGACACCATGTTGCAAAGCTATGTGCTGGAAGTGCACATGGCCCACAGCCTGGAGAGCCTGGCCTTGCGTCACCTCAACCAATCGGGGCTGAGCTACGAGGACTTGTGCGGCAAGGGGGCCAAGCAAATTCCGTTTGCGCAGGTGGATGTGGCCCGCGCCGCGCAATACGCCGCCGAAGACGCCAGCTTCACCTTGCAGGTGCACCAGCACTTGTGGCCCCAGTTGCAGGCCATTCCCGATTTGCAGCGCATTTACGAGTTGGAGATGGCCAGCAGCGATGCGCTGTTCATCATGGAGCGCCAAGGCGTGATGGTGGATGCCACGGCCCTCATGGCCCAAAGCCACGATTTGGGCCAGCGCATATTGGCGCTGGAGCAACAAGCCCACGAGCTGGCAGGGCAGCCCTTCAACCTGGGCAGCCCCAAGCAGTTGGGCGAGATTTTTTTCGACATCCTCAAGCTGCCCGTGATCAAAAAAACCGCCACGGGTGCGCGCAGCACCGACGAAGAGGCGCTGGAAAAACTCGCCGAGGACTACCCCTTGCCCGCCAAGATTCTGGAGCACCGCTCCTTGGCCAAGCTCAAAAACACCTACACCGACAAACTCGCCACGCTGGCGCACCCCAAGACGGGGCGGGTGCACACGCACTACGCGCAAGCGGTGGCGGTGACGGGGCGTTTGTCGAGCAATGAGCCCAATTTGCAAAACATCCCCATTCGCACGGCCGAGGGGCGCCGCGTGCGCGAGGCCTTTGTGGCCCCCGAAGGCTGTGTGCTGGCCAGCGCCGATTACAGCCAGATTGAGTTGCGCATCATGGCGCACATCAGCCAGGACGCCGCCTTGGTGGGTGCGTTTCAGCAAGGGCTCGATGTGCACCGCGCCACCGCCGCCGAGGTGTTTGGCCTCAGCCCTGAGGCGGTCAGCGCCGAGCAACGGCGTTACGCCAAGGTCATCAACTTCGGGCTCATCTACGGCATGAGCGCGTTTGGCTTAGCCAAGGCCTTGAACATCGAGCAAAGCGCAGCCAAGGCCTACATCGAGCGTTACTTTCAGCGCTTTGCGGGGGTCAAGGCTTACATGGACGACATCAAGCTGCAAGCGCGCGAGCAAGGCTATGTGCAAACCGTGTTTGGGCGGCGCTTGTATTTGCCCGACATTCGCGCCAACGGGCCGCGCCGTGCGGGTGCCGAACGGGCGGCCATCAATGCCCCCATGCAGGGCACGGCCGCCGACCTCATCAAGATGAGCATGGTGCGCATTCAGGCCGAGTTAGAGGCCTTGCAAAGCCCCGTCAGGATGATCATGCAGGTGCACGACGAATTGGTCTTCGAGTTGCCCCTGGGCCACGAAGCATGGGTGCGCACCGAGGTGCCACGGCTCATGGCCGAGGTGGCCAGCTTGCGGGTGCCCCTGTTGGCCGAGGTGGGCTTTGGGCCCAATTGGGAGCAGGCGCACTGAGGTTTTGCCTTTGTGCCATGATGACTACTTTCCTCAACATTTCTTCACAGGTGCCTCATGAACGATTGGTTGTCCGATGCCCATGCGTTGCTTCAAACCACTGACGATTCAGCCCCTTCCGGCCTGAGCCGACGGGGCGTGCTCAAGTCCAGTCTGGGCGTGGGTTACGCCTTGGCCGCCATGCCCATCATGGCGCAAACCGCCATCAAAACCGACGCCCAAGGCCTTGAGGTGGGCGAGGTGATGGTGAAGTTCGGCGGCGACCAGGTGCCGGTGTATCGAGCCAAGCCCGCTGGCGTGAAAAACGCCCCCGTGGTGCTGGTGATTTCTGAAATTTTTGGGGTGCACGAATACATTGCGGACACCGCACGCCGCTTGGCCAAGGCGGGCTACTACGCCATGGCCCCCGATTTGTTCTTCCGTCAGGGCGACCCCAGCATGTATGGCGAAATGGCCAAGCTCATGGCCGAGGTGGTGTCCAAGGTGCCCGATGCGCAAGCCATGGCCGACTTGGATGCCTGCGTGGCCCATGCGCAATCCGAAGGGGCCGACGCCTCGCGCTTGGCCATCACCGGTTTTTGTTGGGGCGGCCGCATCACTTGGTTGTATGCCGCACACCAGCCCAAACTGAAAACGGGCGTGGCCTGGTATGGCCGCTTGGTGGGCAAAGCCACCGCCACCTCGCCCAAGCACCCCCTCGATTTGGTGGGCCAAATGAAGGCCCCGGTCTTGGGCTTGTATGGCGGGCAAGACACCGGCATTCCGGTCAAAACCGTGGAAGACATGAAGCAAGCTTTGGCCAAGGTGGCTGGCCCGGCGTCCAAGTCGGAGTTCGTGATTTACCCCGACGCCCCGCACGCCTTCCACGCCGATTACCGGCCCAGTTACCGCGCCGATGCCGCCGCCGATGGCTGGAAACGCATGCTGGCTTGGTTCAAACAACACGGAGTCTGATCGTTCATGTTGCAAACACTCATGGGCACTGCCCTGAGCGGGGTGGGCAGTGTGCTCATTGCCGCTTTGCTCACCCGAACCTTGCTTGCACGCTGGGGGCGACCCTTGCTCAGCTTGGCAGCGGGTGCCTTGTTGGCCACGGCGTTTTTGCACCTGTTGCCCGAGGCCTTCGAAGCCGAAGTTGAAGCCCATGATTTGTTTTTGACCCTGCTGGGCGGGCTGGTGTTTTTCTTTTTGCTCGACAAAGCCGAGTTGTGGCACCACGGGCACGAGCATCACCACGGGGGCGAGGCCGCAGCCGAACCCACGGGCCACGATCACGACCACGGTCATGCCCATGCCCATGCTCACAACCACCACCACGCGCATGCCCACAGCGCCGAGCACTCACCCGGCAGCTGGTCGGTGCTGTTTGGCGACAGCATCCATGCCTTTGGCGATGGGGTGTTGGTGGCGGCTGCTTTTTTGGCCGACCCGGCCCTGGGTTGGGCCGCTTCGTTTGCGGTGCTGGCGCACGAAATTCCCCACCACATTGGCGACTTGGTGGTGTTGAGCAACAACCGCCCCATGAGCGCTCAGGCCGTGGGCCGTTTGTGCTTAGCCGGTAGCGTCACGGTGCTGGGTGGCTTTTTGGGCCACACCTTTTTGCATGGCCACGAGGGCTGGCTGCCCTATTTGCTGGTGCTGGCCAGCAGCAGCTACATCTACGTGGCGTTGGCCGATTTGATTCCCCAGCTGCAGCAGCGCAACACCGCCCGTGGCACGTTGATGCAAGTGGGGTTTTTGGCCGTCGGCATTGCGATGGTGGGCATCACCGCCTCCCTGATGCACGCGGGGCACTGAGCCCCGCTGTTCGCGCTCAGGCGGGTTCTTCGCCCGTGGCGCAGGGCAAGCCGGGGGTGTTGCACCACTCGCTCCAGCTGCCCGGATACAAAGTGCTGCGGCCCAAGCCCGCCACTTCCATGGCCAACAAATTGGGGATGGCGCTGATGCCACTGCCGCATTGGTGCACCACGGTGGCGGGGTCGCGCCCCTTGAGCAAGGCGGTGAACTCTGCGCGCAACACCTCGGCCGGTTTGAATTGGCCGTTGTCTTGCAAGTTGAGGTTGAAGGGGCGGTTTAGCGCGCCCGGAATGTGGCCGGCCACCGGGTCGAGGGGTTCGGTTTCACCCAAGTAACGCGGGCGTGCCCGCGCATCCACAATGGCTTGCTGAGGGCCCAGTGCGGCAGCCACTTCGGTGGTTTTGAGCCAGCGCACCTTGGATTCGCCCAGAACAAAACTTTGCGCGTCGGGCGTGGGCGCTTCGCCGGTTTCCACCGCCAGACCTGCGGCTTGCCAGGCGGCCAGGCCACCGTCGAGCACGGCCACGGCCTCGTGGCCACACCACTTGAGCAGCCACCACAGGCGAGCGCAGTAGTTGGCTTGTTGCTGGTCGTAGACCACCACTTGGGTTTGGTTGTTCACCCCATGGCGCCCCATCCACTCGGCCACGCGCTCGCGCGGGGGCAAGGGGTGACGGCCGGCGTTGATGCCATCGGCCTGGGTGCCGCACAAGTCGCCTTGCACATCGGCGTATTGCGCGCCCGGCACATGGGCCTTGAGGAACATGGCTTGACCCAGGGGTGGGTTCATGAGGTCGCCACTGCAATCGAAAACGCGCACGTTGGCGTTTTGGGCTTGAAGGGCCTGCAATTGGGCCACGGTGATCAGGGTGGTGTGCATGAGTGGGTCCTCAGGTGGGGGATGGGCGCACCGCCATGCGTTTGCGAATCACGCTGGAGGCGATGCCACTGACGATGATGAGACCAATGCCCGCCCAACCAATGAGGGGGATGGCCTCGCCAAACAACAGCCAGCCAAACATGGCGGCGTAAATGATGCCGGAGTATTGCAAATTGGCCACCACCAGGGTGGCGCCGTGCGAGTAGGCGCGCGTCATGCACAACTGCCCAAGCGAGGCAAACAGGCCAATGGGCAAGAGCCACAGGCTGTGCCAGCCCGACCAATCGGAGACGCCGGTGACGGCCACCAAGCCTGCACCCACGGCGGTGGTGCCCACCGAAAACCAAAACACGGTTCGCTCTTCGGGCTCGCCCACACGCGCAAGCGCCATGACCTGCATGTAGGCAAAAGACGCCACAAAACCCGACATGAGGCCAATGAGGCCCGCAAACGCCTGGTGGGCCTCAAAGGTGGGGCGCAAGACCATGATCACGCCCATGAAGCCGGTGAGCACCGTCACCATGAGGGGCAGTTGCCGTTGCCAGTGCTCGGCGGGGTCGGCATTGGGGCCAGTGGGTGGGCGCAACATGGCGCTGCCCACCACAAAGGCAGCCACCCACACGCTGCTCATGTAGTTGAGGGTCATGGCCGTGGCCAAGGGCAAGCGGCCCAGGGCGTAAAACCAAGTGCCCAGGGAGATGACGCCCACGATGCTGCGCCAGATGTGCATGCCCAAAAACCGGGTTTTGAGCCCAATGCCCCGGTGGTGGGCAAACCAGCCCATGAACACCGTGCTCACCAGACCGCGGTAGAAAACCAGTTCGTAAGAGGAGAAGAAATCAGACGCGGCCTTGACGCAAACGCCCATGCTGGCAAACAAAAAAGCCGCCAGCAACATCCAGGCCGCTGCCATGAATCAGAGGCCCATTTTTCGGCGATACCACTCGTGGAAGTGCTGCATGCCGTCTTCCATGGGGCTTTGGTAGGGGCCAACTTCGTTGTCGCCACGGCGCATGAGGGCCAGGCGACCGGCGTCCATGCGCTCGGCGATTTCGTCGTCTTCGATGCAGGTTTCCATGTAGGCCGCACGCTGGGCCTCGATGAACTCGGGCTCGAAGGCAAGGATTTCTTCGGGGTAGAAGAAGGACACGAGGTTGAGGGTTTTGTCCACGCTCAGGGGGTGCAGGGTGGACACGGTGAGCACGTGCGGATACCACTCGACCATGATGTGGGGGTAGTAGGTGAGCCAGATGGCGCCTTGCTTGGGCGGCTCGCCGCCCCGGTAGTTGAGCAACACCGCTTGCCAGCGCTCATAGACCGGGCTGCCCGAGCGCTTGAGCTCGTTGGCCACGCCCACGGTTTGCACCGAGTATTCGTTTTTGAACTGCCAGGCCAAGTCGTCGCAGGTGACGAAGTTGCCCAGGCCCGGGTGAAAGGGCCCCACGTGGTAGTCCTCGAGGTAGACCTCGATGAAGGTTTTCCAGTTGTAGTTGCAAACGTGGGATTCCACATGGCCCAGGGCAAAGCCCTCGAAGCTCAGCTCTTGGGCCACGGTCATGCCGCTGAGGTCGGCGGCGATGTCACGGCCGTTGTCTTCGAAGAGCAGGCCATTCCATTCGCGCAAGCCGTAGGTTTTGAGGTTCAGGCAAGGGTCTTGGGCAAAGTGGGGCGCGCCAATGAGTTGACCTTGCTCGGAATAGGTCCAGCGGTGCAGAGGGCACACGATGTTGCCGCCCATGCCCAGCTTCGGGTCTTTGAGGTTGCCCTTGCCCTTGAGCATCACCGCTTGGCGGTGGCGGCAAATATTGGACACCAGTTGGATGCCGTTTTGCGTGCGCACGAGGGCACGGCCCTCGTTTTCTTGGGGTAAGGCGTAGAAGTCCCCGATTTCGGGAACGCAAGCGGCATGACCCACATAAACGGGGCCTTGCTTGAACAGCGTTGAGAGTTCGTGTTCAAAGCGTTCGGGATCGAAATAACTTTGAACCGGAAGTTGGCTGTGCGCCTGCTGCAGTTGAAGACTTAAATCAGACATGAAGCACCTGACCTAAAGACTCCCCACAAAGGTGACCGGGAGATGACAAGAAAGCCCGGGGGTGCCGGGCGCGAGGGGGCATTCTAGCCTCGCCCCATGAACCCCTAAGCCACGAAAGGCTGATGCAGATCAATCGAGCGGGACTGGGCCTCGTGTCAGAGGGCCCGCCTAGAATGGAAGCCATGAAAAAAACCACCCCAGGACCTGAGGTTCCCGCCTCTTACGAAGCGGCTGTGCAAGAGCTGGAGCAGTTGGTGACCCGCATGGAGTCCAACCAATTGCCCCTGCAAGACTTGTTGATGGGTTATCAGCGCGGCCAGTATTTGCTGGAGTTTTGCCGCGGCCGTCTCGATGAAGTCGAACAGCACTTGCAGCGCCTCGATGGCGAAACCTCAGACCCCAAAGGCCCCAACGCGTGAGCGAGCCGGTGTTTGCGTCTTGGCAGCAGGCCCAGTTGCTGGCGGTTGAGCAACGCCTGACCACCGCCTTATCGGCCCCAGAGCCCCAAGCCCTCATGGCCGCCATGCGCCACGCGGTGCTCGATGGTGGCAAGCGCTTGCGCCCCTTGTTGGTGATGGCCACGGCCCAAGCCTTGGCGGCACGTCAGCCCTCGGTGCCCGCTTGGATGTCCGACGCCGCCTTGCGTGCGGCCTGTGCGGTGGAGTTGATTCACGCCTATTCGCTGGTGCACGACGACATGCCGTGCATGGACAACGACGTGTTGCGCCGGGGCAAGCCCACGGTGCATGTGGCCTTTGGTGAAGCCACGGCTTTGTTGGCGGGCGACGCCTTGCAAACCCTGGCCTTTGAAGTGCTCACCGCCACCGACGACGCCACACCCAGCACGGTGGTGGCGCAATGCACCCGGTTGCTGGCCCAAGCCAGCGGGGCCTCGGGCATGGCTGGTGGGCAGGCCATCGATTTGGCCAGCGTGGGCCAGCGCTTGTCGGCCGAGCGCTTGCGGCAAATGCACGACTTGAAAACCGGCGCCTTGTTGCGCGCCAGTGTGTTGCTGGGCGGTGCGTGTGCGCAGGCCACGCCCGACGAGCAGCGTTGTTTGGGGCAGTGGGGCCAGGCCCTGGGCTATGCGTTTCAGGTGGTGGACGACATCCTCGACGCCACCGCCAGCACCGAGGTGTTGGGCAAGACGGCCGGCAAAGACCAAGCCGACGACAAGCCCACGGTGGTGACCCAGCTGGGCCTGCCTGCCGCCCGCGAGCTGGCCCAGCGCCTTCAAGCTCAGGCGCATGAGGCCTTGCAAGCCATGTCCCTACCCGAGGGCCATCATTTGGCCACGATCACCGATTGGGTGGTCAACCGAATAAACTAAGCGCCCCATGGCCCAGACTCTGCTCTCCACGATTCAATCTCCGGACGACGTGCGTCCCTTGTCGCGCGAGCAATTGCGGCAGTTGGCGCGGGAGTTGCGCGAGCACGTGTTGCACAGCGTGGCCCAAACGGGTGGCCACCTGAGTTCCAACTTGGGCACAGTGGAGCTCACCGTGGCCTTGCACCACGTGTTCCATGCCCCCGACGACCGCATCGTTTGGGATGTGGGCCACCAAACCTATCCCCACAAAATCCTCACCGGGCGTCGTGACCAGATGCCGGGTTTGCGCCAGCTCGGTGGCATCAGCGGCTTTCCCAAGCGCGACGAAAGCCCCTACGACGCCTTTGGCACCGCCCACTCGTCCACCAGCATTTCGGCGGCGCTGGGCATGGCGGTGGCCTCGCGCCTGCAAGGCAGCGACCGCCACTGCATCGCCGTGATTGGCGATGGCGCCATGACGGCTGGCATGGCCTTTGAGGCCATGAACAACGCGGGTGTCGAAGACGCCAACTTGCTGGTCATCCTCAACGACAACGACATGTCCATCAGCCCGCCGGTGGGCGCGCTCAACCGCTACTTGGCGCAGCTGCTCAGTGGGGGCCTCTACGCCACGGCCAAAGAGGTGGGCTCGCAGGTGCTGAAAAACGTGCCGCCGCTTTATGAGCTGGCCAAGCGCTTCGAGCAGCAGGCCAAAGGCATGGTGGTGCCCGCCACTTTGTTTGAAAAGTTTGGCTTCAATTACGTGGGCCCCATCGATGGCCACGACCTTGACGCGCTCATCCCCACCCTGCAAAACCTCAAGAGTCGCAAAGGCCCGCAGTTTTTGCATGTGATCACCCGCAAGGGCCAAGGCTATGCCCAAGCCGAGCAAGACCCCGTGGCCTACCACGGCCCGGGCAAGTTCGACCCAGCCGTGGGCATCGTGCCCTCGACCAAGCCCGCACCCAAAACCTTCAGCCAGGTGTTTGGCGATTGGCTGTGCGACATGGCCCAGGCCGACCCGCGCTTGGTGGCCATCACCCCGGCCATGCGCGAGGGCTCGGGCATGGTGGAGTTCCACCGCCGTTTTCCCGACCGCTATTTCGATGTGGGCATTGCCGAGCAACACGCCCTGACTTTTGCCGCTGGCTTGGCCTGTGAAGGCCTCAAGCCGGTGGTGGCCATTTATTCCACCTTCTTGCAACGCGCCTACGACCAGCTCATTCACGATGCGGCTTTGCAAAAGCTGCCCATGGTGCTGGCCCTGGACCGCGCTGGCATTGTGGGTGCCGATGGCCCCACCCATGCCGGTTTGTATGACATTGCGTTTTTGCGCACCGTGCCCCAGGTGAGCATTGCCTGCCCCTCCGATGAACGCGAGTGCCGGGCCTTGTTGACCACGGCCCACCACATGGACCACCCCGTGGCGGTGCGCTACCCGCGCGGTGCCGGGGTGGGCGCGCCCAGCAACGAAGCCCTGGAACCCTTGCCCATTGGCAAAGGCGTGGTGCGTCGCCAAGGCCAGCGCCTGGCCATTCTGGCTTTTGGCACCTTGCTGCATCCCGCCCTCACGGTGGGCAACCAGCTCGACGCCACGGTGGTGGACATGCGCTGGGTCAAGCCCTTGGATGAGGCGCTGTTGGTCGAGCTGGCCCAAAGCCACGAGGCCTTGGTGACGGTGGAAGAGGGCGCTTTGATGGGCGGTGCCGGTAGCGCCGTGCTGGAGGCCTTGCAAGCCCATGGCCTGCACCCAGAGGTGGTGTGCCTGGGCGTGCCCGATGTGTTCACCGAGCATGGCGACCCCAAGGTGTTGCTGTCGCAACTGGGCCTCGATGCCCCTGGCCTGCTCGCCAGCATTCAAAACCGGTTGGGGCATTTGAAGCTGACCCTGGGCGCAGCGCCAACGCCCAACCTCAAACGCGTGCATTAAGCCCCCAAACCTAGGGATAGTCCTAGCAGTGGCGAGGCGTCATTCAAGAGACATTACACTTGATTTTTAACCGTTGACACGAGGTAATCAATGAACGAAGTTCAAAACCAAACTGAACAACCCCAAGGCGGTCGCCGCAAGTTTTTCATGGCCGCTGCAGCCACCGCTGCTTTGGCCGCTTGCTCCAAGCAAGAAGAGAAGCCCGCAGCGGCAGCAGCACCGGCTGCCCCCGCTGTGGTGACCCAGCAAAAAATTCGCTGGCGCCTGACTTCCAGCTTCCCCAAGGTGCTCGACACCCTGTTTGGCGTGAACGACGTCTTTGCCGCCAAGGTCAAAGAAATGTCGGGTGGCAACTTCGAAATCACCACCCATGCGGCTGGTGAACTCGTGCCCGCCTTTGGCACCATCGACGCCGTGAAAGACGGCACAGTGGAAATGGCCAACACTGCGCCTTACTACTACTTCGGCAAGGACGAAACCTTCGCCCTGGCTTGCGCGATTCCCTTCGGCTTGAATGCTCGCCAAATGACCGCCTGGATGTATGACGGCAATGGCCTCAAGCTCACGCGCGAGTTCTACAACAACTACAACATCATCAACTTCCCCATGGGCAACACGGGTGCTCAAATGGGTGGCTGGTTCCGCAAGCCCATCAAGTCCCTGGCCGACTTCAAAGGCACCAAGTTCCGCGTGGGTGGCTTTGGTGGCAAGGTGGTTGCTCGCATTGGTGGCGTGCCCCAAAACATTCCTGGCGGTGAAATCTACACGGCCCTGGAAAAAGGCACCATCGACGCCGCCGAGTGGGTCGGTCCTTACGATGACCAAAAAATGGGCTTCTATAAAGTGGCCAAGCACTACGCCTACCCGGGCTGGTGGGAAGGTGGTCCTCAGCTCGAATTGCACGTCAACACCAAGGCGTTCAACTCGCTGCCCAAAGAGTACCAAGCCATCATCTCTGCAGCTTCGGCCTACGCCCACCACGACATGCTGGCCAAATACGACGCCCGCAACGCTCAGGCGCTCAAAACCCTGGTGGCCAACGGTGCTCAGCTGTTCCCCTTCCCCAAAGACCTCATGGACGCGGCTTTCAAAGAATCCATGGCCCTCTACGACGAGATCTCGGCCAAGAACCCGGCCTGGAAAAAGGTCTACACCGACTACGCTGCATTCCGCAAAGACGCCAACCTCTGGTTCCGTTTCACCGAAGGCACGTTCGACCGCTTCATGCAAAGCGCCAAGCTGTAATCCCCTGGCTGGTGGCCCGCAAGGGCTGCTGGCCTGGCGATACGCTCAACCGAGGCTCAGGCCTCGGTTTTTTTTTGCCCATGAAAAAAGGGCCCTAAGGCCCTGAGGGTGGGGGTGCTCACCGGCCGCAGTGCAGGGCTTGGCGAGGGGCCCCGAGGGGCCTCACTCACTGGGTGGGGGGTGGTGGCTCCATGCTGGGCATTTCCAGGTTCTGGAGGATGTTGTCCACGTTCACCTTCACCGGGGCTTCGATGTTGCCCGTCACCAGCTGGGGGTAGTTGATGATGGTGGCCACCATGATCACCTGAATGATGATGAAGAGGATGGAGCCTTTGTAGATTTCGGTGGTTTTCAGGCCCGGGATGGTGCGCTGGGTGATGCGGTCCACGTAGTCGTTGCGGGGCGCCACGCTGCGCAGGTAGAACAGCGCGAAACCAAAGGGCGGGGTGAGGAACGAGGTTTGCAGGTTCATGGCCAGAATCACCCCGAACCAGATCATGGCCTGGTCTTCGGTCATGCCAGGCACCAGGGTCGGCAAGATCTTCGCTGCAGCCGGCGCCAGCAAGGGGATGACGATGAAGGCGATTTCAAAGAAGTCGATGAAGCAGCCCAGCACGAAGACCAGCAGGTTCACGATGATGAGGAAGCCCAAGGCACCACCGGGAATGTTGCTGAACAGGTGTTCCACCCAGATGTGGCCGTCGGCCGCATTGAAGGTGAAGCTGAACACGGTGGAGCCAATCAGAATGAACATCACAAAGGTGGACAAGCGGGTGGTGTTGTCCATGGCCTGGCCAATGATGTCGCGATTGAGTCGCTTTTTGACGCTGGCCAAGATGAGCGCGCCCAAGGCACCCATGGCCCCGCCCTCGGTGGGGGTGGCCACGCCCAGGAAGATGGTGCCCAACACCAAGAAGATGAGGATCAGCGGTGGCATGAGGGCAAAGGTGACTTGCTCGGCCAATTTGGACAGCAGCCCCATGCGGGTGACGTGGTTCAAGATCGACAAGCTCAGGCCCGTGAGCGAAGCCACCGTCATGGACATGATGATCACTTCATCCAGCGGCGCCGCCTCGGTGCGGCCCAGCCAAGCGGCCATGAAGGGGTTGTGCAAAGCCTTGGCCCAATAAATGCCCAAGGCCGTGCAAAAGCCCATCAACAGCATGAGCGAGATGTGGCCCGAGCGGCCATTGGGTTCACGGTAAATGCGCGCTTCCATGGGCAGGGCTGGGGCGGCCTTGGGGAAGAAGATGGCGGCAAGCACCACCACGCCGATGTAAAGACCCACCAACATCAGGCCCGGCACCAAGGCGCCGGCATACATGTCGCCCACCGAGCGGCCGAGCTGGTCGGCCAGCACGATCAGCACCAGCGAAGGCGGAATGGCCTGCGCCAGCGTGCCCGAGGCGGTGATGGCCCCGGTGGCCAAGATGCGGTTGTAGTCGTAGCGCAGCATGATTGGCAAGGAGATCAGGCCCATGGAGATCACGGCCGCTGCCACCACGCCGGTGGTGGCCGCCAACAAAGCGCCCACCAGAATCACCGCAATGGCCAAGCCCCCGCGAATGGGGCCAAACACTTGGCCCACGGTTTCCAGCAGCTCCTCGGCCATGCCGGATCGCTCCAGGATGATGCCCATGAAGGTGAAGAAGGGAATGGCCAGCAGGGTGTCGTTCTTCAATATGCCAAAGATGCGCAAAGGCAGGGCTTGAAAGAGCGAGGGTGGGAAGATTTCGGCTTCCATGCCGATGAAGCCAAACAGCAAGCCCGTGGCAGCCAGCGAAAACGCCACCGGAAAACCCATGAGCAAAATGATCAACAGCCCAGCAAACAAGATGGGCACAAAGTTAATGGCGAGGAAAGTCTCTTGCATCATTGGCTCCCGGCGGGTTGGCTGGCGGAATCTTCGGGGGTGTGCTCAACATGCGCCAGCACATCGGGGCCTACACCGCGCAAAAAGGCGACCCGCTTGATGAGTTCAGAGACGCCTTGCAAGGCCAAGAGCGCAAAACCCAGCGGCACCAGGCCATAAACCGGCCAACGGGCCAGACCACCGGCGTTTTCAGACATTTCGCCCGTGAGGTAGGCCTGCATGAACAAGGGCCAGGACAAATCGATGAGCAACACGCAAAACGGCATGTGCACCAGCACGATGCCGCCCACATCGATCCAGTTGCGAGCGCGGGGGCTGAGCCGGGCCGACAAAAAGTCGATGCGCACGTGGGCGTTTTTCAGCAGCACATAGCCCGCCCCCAGCATGAACACGCCCGCAAACAAATACCACTGCACCTCCAAGAAGGCGTTGGACCCTATGTCGAACAGCTTGCGAACGATGGCGTTGCCCGCGCTGATGAGGGTGGTGGCAAGAATCAACCAGCCGGTGAGCTTGCCCATGAACTGGGATAAATCGTCGATCCGACGGGAGATCAAAAGCAAAGCGTTCATGCTTGTCCTTTTTTGAGGTTGGCCAAGGCTGATCGAGACGAGTTGGCCACTGCGTTTCAAATGTCAGGCATTGTAGGGATCGACAGCTCCATGTCAGCGTTTCTCCTGTGAAAACCACGGGTAAACAGCCATGAAAAAGCCCCGAACAAGGGATAACCCCCATGCGATTGGGGCCCCGTCGAAGGGGCGTTATGAACACTTGTTCATGAGCGTGAACCATGAGGTCGAAGTCTCCTGTCGTGCGTTCCAATACGCAGACAAAGGAATCGCGTGTGAACGAGTGGTGGGACAGCCTGAAAACGGCTTTCGAATTGGTGTGGCTTTGGGATGAGACCCTGTCGGAAATTGTCCGGCGGTCGCTCATGGTCAGCCTGAGTGCCACGGTGTTGGCCTGCTCACTGGGCATGGGCGTGGGCGCTTGGCTGGGGGTGCACCGATCCCGCCTGATGCTCGCGATCCTGCCGGTGCTCAACACCTTGCTGGCCTTGCCTTCGGTGGTGGTGGGCTTGGTGGTTTATTTGTTGTTGTCGCGCACTGGCCCCTTGGGGCATTTGGGTTGGCTGTTCACGTTTCAAGCCATGGTGCTCGCGCAAACCGTTTTGTTATTGCCCTTGGTGATTGCGCTCACCCGACAGTGGGTGAACCAAGCCGATCAGGATTTCGGGGAGCAATTGGCGTCCTGGGGGGCTGGCCCCTGGGTTCGCAGTTGGCTGCTGGCCTGGGAGGTGCGTTGGTCGTTGCTCACCGTGATCATCACCGCGTTTGGTCGCGCTGTCTCCGAAGTGGGGGCGGTGATGATCGTGGGCGGCAATGTCGATGGCTTCACCCGCGTCATGACCACGGCCATTGCCTTGGAAACCAGCAAGGGCGACTTGCCCTTGGCACTGGGGCTGGGTTTGGTGTTGCTGACGGTGGTGCTGGCTTTGCACCTGAGTTTGTCGTGGCTGATTCGTCACAAGGCCCTGAACGCCCCCATCGTGGCGGGAGCTGCGTCATGACCCCGCACCTGCAATGTCAAGGCTTGGGCTGCCGGCTGGGCGGGCAGTGGGTGTTGCGTGGCATCGACTTGCGCATTGCGCCCGGCGAGCGGGTGGCGTTGGTGGGGGCCAATGGCTCGGGCAAAACCACCTTGATGCGGGTGTTGCATGGTTTGCAGCCCCACCACCAGGGCACGCTCACGCGCGGTGAGGCCGAGCAAGTCATGATGTTTCAGCGCCCGCACATGATGCGCCTGAGCGTGCAAGCGCAATTGCAATTGGGCTTGTGGCTGGCACCAGGCAGCGCGCGCACTTGGTCCTACTGGCAACGCTGCCGCCAACAAGCGGCACAGGTCTTGTGCGACATGGGCTGGGCCGATTTGGCGCAACAACCCGCCAACACCTTGTCGGGCGGGCAGCGCCAGCGCGTGGCCTTTGCCTTGGCTTGGGCCAGGCAGCCCGATGTGGTGTTCCTCGACGAACCCACGGCCAACCTGGACCCGCAAAGCAAGCGTGAACTCGAGACACGCCTCACCGAGGCGCTGGACGCACGGGAAGCCGATCGGCCCGTGACTTTGGTGTTCAGCAGTCACAACCTGGGTCAGGTCAAGCGACTGGCGACGCGGGTCATTTATTTGGAGCGGGGGCAGGTGCAGGCCGATTTGCCCACCGAGCGGTTTTTCGAGGATGACTTGAGTGAGAGTCATCCCTTGGCCCATTGGTTTTTAAAAGGAGAGCGATTCACATGAACATTCAACGCAAACTCACACTCACGCTGGGCGCAGTGGCTTTGTCCCTGGGCTTGGTGACGCAGGCTCAGGCCGAGACCATCGTCATGGCCTCGACCACCTCCACCGAGCAGTCGGGCTTGTTCAAGCACTTGTTGCCCAAGTTCAAAGCGGCCACGGGCATTGACGTCAAGGTGGTGGCACAAGGCACTGGCCAGGCCCTGGAGACCGGCCGTCGTGGCGATGCCGACATTTTGTTTGTGCACGATCCCGCCAAGGAAAAGGCGTTTGTCGAGCAAGGCTACGGTGTGAAGCGATTCACCGTCATGTACAACGACTTTGTGCTGATTGGCCCGGGCAGCGACCCGGCCAAGGTCAAAGGCAACAACGTGAGCACCGCCTTTGCCACCCTGGCGAAAGCAAATGGCCCGTTCATTTCGCGTGGCGACAAGAGTGGCACCCACTCGGCTGAGCTTCGTTTTTGGAAGCTCACTGGCAGCGACAACAAAGGCTCGGCCTACAAGGCGTGTGGTTGCGGCATGGGCCCGGCGCTGAACATGGCTTCAGCCGAAAACGCTTATGTGCTGAGCGACCGTGGCACTTGGCTGAGTTTCAAAAACAAAGGCCAGCTCCAAGTGTTGGTGGAAGGCGATCAGCGCATGTTCAACCAATACGGCGTCATGGTGGTGAACCCCGCCAAGCACCCGCATGTGAAAGTGGCTGCCGCGCAAAAGTTCATCGACTGGGTGGTGTCGGCCGAAGGCCAATCGGCCATTGCGGCTTACCAGGTGAATGGCCAGCAGTTGTTCTTCCCGAACGCGGGCAAAGGCAACTGAGCGTCAGTGTTGGCCGTTGCCACCTCGGCGTGACAAGCGCCGATACAAGGTGGCACGGCTGATGCCCAGGGTTTTGGCGGCGAGCACGACATTGCCCTTGGCCGCCTGCAAGGCTTTGTGAATCATGGAGTCTTGCACGCGTTTGAGGGCACCGGTTTCCTGAAAATCGGGAACTTCGGGGGTGGGCAGACTGCTCACCGCGCCCATGGCTTGCGACGGCTGCACCAGGCATTGCACCGTCAGGCCGCTCCACAGCGGCAGCTCCATGGGGGTGTTGCTGCGCTGCATGTCGTGAATTTGCCCCTCGGAGGTGGCAAACACATCGGTCAGGGGCACCAAGCCAGCGGGCAATTGCAAGAGCTGCGTGGCCAAGCTGTTGCGCGCACAAATGAAGCCCTCGTCATCCAACAACAAGCAAGCGTCGGTGTCGTCGTTGCGCAGCCGGCCCGGCCAGTTCAGGCGCATGACCAACCGGTGGGGGTGCGCGCGCAGCAACGCGGTTTCGATGCTGCGAGCCGACTGCGCCACCAGGTGTTGCAACTCGGGCCGCTCCAGGGCCATGACGCCGGTGAGGTCGAGCATGCCCAGGCATTGCCCATCGGGACCTGCAATGGGTGCGCCCGCGCAGCTGTAGACGCTGGTGTCGTTGAAAAAATGCTCGCCGCGATGCAGCCACACGGGCCGCTGGTGGGCCAGGGCAGCACCAATGGCGCTGGTGCCAATGCGCGTTTCGGAAAGATCGACCCCCAAGCGCGCAATGGCGTGCACGCGGCGATCGCGCTGGTTGGGGTTGCCGGCCACGTCGACCACCACGCCTTGGGCATCGGTGAGCAGGGCAAAGTATTGCGAGCCTGAGATGGTTCGGCTCAGCCGCGCGAGTTCGTCTTGGGCGGCTTCGCGCAAACGCAGGTGTTGGGCTTTGAGGCGCTTGAGCTGCGCGCTGTCGATGGCTTCGAACTCGACCCGATCGGTGGGGCGCATGCCCAGACCCAGACACTGCTGCCAGCTGCGGACCACCCAGTCGGGCACGCCGCTGTGCGAGGCCAGCTTGCCCTCCATCACCCACTCACGCGCCTGGCTGATGGCTTGCAGCCGTTGGACCGGGGAGGGGGCGGTGGGGTTCATGATGGGCAACATGTTGGCCGGAACTCAACGTGGGGTCAAGAGCCACTCCATGTATCGGGTGACACCGGTTTGCACATCGAGAAAGCGGTGTTCACAACCCAGCTGGGGCAACCAACTCATGTCGGCTTGGGTGAAGCATTGGTATTTGCCCACCAGGGCCTCGGGGAATTCGAGGTATTCGAGCCGACCGCAGTTCTGAGCGTCTTGGGGCGACTGGATGCTCACGCCATCGGTGCCCATGAGGGTTCGGATCACCGACAAGGCGACGTCGTTGAAAGCCTGTGCCCGGCCAGTGCCTAAATTGAACAAGCCGCGGTGCTCGGGGTGATCGAGGAACCACAGGTTGATGGCCACCACATCGTCGACATGGATGAAGTCGCGCACCTGCTCGCCGGGCCCATAGCCGCCGTATTCGCCAAACAGTTTCACCCGACCTTCGCTTTGGAATTGGTGGAACTGATGGAAGGCGACGCTGGCCATTCGGCCTTTGTGTTGCTCGCGGGGGCCATACACATTGAAGTAACGAAACCCGGCCATTTGCATGGGCGCGTCGGCGAATTGGGGGCCGCACAGCAAGCGCATGCGCTGATCGAACAGCAGCTTGGAGTAGCCGTAGACGTTGAGCGGCCGCTCATTGGCGGGCACCGCTTCGAACTGGGTGGAGCGCCCATAGGTGGCCGCCGACGAGGCATAGAACAAGCGGATGCGCTGGTCTTGGCAGGCCTCGAACAATTGGCAGGACACGCCGTAGTTGTTGTCCATCATGTAGCGGCCATTGGTTTCCATGGTGTCGCTGCAAGCGCCTTGATGGAAGACCGCTTCGATGCTGCCGAACTCGCGGCGTGCGAGGCGGTTGTAAAACTGGCTGGCGTCGACGTAGTCGCTGATGTGCAAGTCGGCCAAGTTGACGCATTTGCTGCCATCGGTGAGGTCGTCCACCGCAATGATGTCGGTGATGCCGCGCCGGTTCAGGCCTGCAATGAGGTTGGAGCCAATGAAACCGGCGGCGCCGGTGACGACCATGGTCATGAGAACAACTCCTCGCGGGAAACACTGGCGGTGCCAAATTTGGCCACCACCACACCAGCGGCCTTGTTGGCCCAAGGCACGGCCTCGCGCAAACTGAGGCCAGCGGCCAGTGCAGCCGCCATGGTGGCAATCACGGTGTCGCCGGCACCGGTGACATCAAACACTTCGCGGGCCTGGGCCGCCACATGCAAAGCGCCTTGGGCATCGAACAAGGTCATGCCCTCTTCGCTGCGGGTGAGCAACACGGCTTCGAGCTGCAGTTGCTCGCGCAAGGCTTGGGTGCGCGCGGTGAGTTCGGCTTCGTTGCGCCATTTGCCCACCACCTGTTGCAACTCGGCACGGTTGGGTGTGATGAGGGTGGCACCCGCGTAGCGCGAGTAGTCGCTCCCTTTGGGGTCAATGAGCACCGGGCGAGCCTGCGCGCGGGCAGAGCCAATCATGTCGGCGATGTGGGCCAGACCACCTTTGCCGTAGTCGGAGCACAGCACCACTTGGTGGCTGGGGAGCAAAGCGGCAAAGCGCTCGGTTTGGGAAGAGAGCACCTCGGTCTGCGGTTCGTTTTCAAAGTCGGCACGCAGGAGTTGCTGCTGGCGGCCGATGACGCGAACTTTCACCGTGGTTTGCAAATTGGGGTCTTGGCGCAGCTCGGCCTGGATGCCTTGCGCACGAATGAGTTGCTCCAAGCGTTGGCCTTCGGCGTCGGTGCCCACCACCGAGAGCAAGCTGACTTGCGCGCCCAAGCTGGCGATGTTGAGGGCCACGTTGGCACAACCGCCCAAGCGATCTTCGATTTGCGTGACGCGCACCACCGGCACGGGGGCTTCGGGGCTGATGCGATCGACCTGGCCATGCCAGTAACGGTCGAGCATGACGTCGCCCACCACCAGCACGCGGGCTTGGGTCAACTGGCTTTGAAATCGCTCGCTCATCGTTCCTCGATTCTGCGCGGGGGGAAGCTGTCCCAGGCCTGGCAACCCGGGCAGTGCCAGAAATGGCGGTTGGCTTCGAAACCGCATGCCGCACAGCGGTAGCGACGCATGGGCTGAGCGGCTTGCTCGATGGCGCGTTGCACCACCGCGTGCATGTCGGGGTGGCTCAAGGACTCGGTGGCCAGCCATTGGGCCGCCAGGCTCAGCGACGGGGTGTGTTGCAGGTGATCGGCCAAGAGTTGTTGCGCCACCTCAGGTTGCTCGTTTTGAATGAGTTGCAACAGGGTTTGCAACACATCGAGGCTTTGGGTTTGGGCGTGGTTTTCGCGCAGCAAACGCAAGACCAGTGGCTGGTGAGCCGGTGATTGGGCGAGTTGCGTCAGCAGGCCACAGGCCAGACCCAAGTGGGCGGGGGACTGCTCGTGCAACAGGGTGAGGGTTTGGGCGGCGGCATCAGGCTGGCCTTGGCCGAGTTGCGATTCGGCCATCATGATGCGCGCACGCGCCGCCTGAGGGGCAATGGCGATGGCTTCCGTGAGCCAGGCTTGGCGCTGGGCATCGTCTTTCAGGGCGGGGTCGCTGGCGAGTTCGCACAGGTAATGGGCGCGTCTGGCGGCAAAGCTGGCTTGGCCGGTTTGATCGAGGTCGTTGGCCACGCGCTCGGCGTTGGCCCATTCTTGGGTGCGCTCGTAGATGCTGAGCAAGGCCAGGTGGGCCGAACCCGCCAGTGGCGTGTGAATGAGGGCTTCAAAGCCCCCTTGGGCGCGATCGAGGATGCCGGCCTTGAGGTAGTCCATGGCCAGGGCATGTTGGGCGCGTTCACGGTCGGCCTTGCTCAGGTCGCCTCGGCTGAGCAAATGCTGGTGCACGCGCACGGCGCGCTCGTATTCGCCGCGGCGTCGGAAGAGGTTGCCCAGCGCAAAGTGCAGGTCGGAGGTGTCGGGGTCGAGTTGCACCGCTTCGATGAAGGCGTCGATGGCTTGGTCTTGCTGCTCGTTGAGCAAGTGGTTCAGGCCTTTGAAGTAAGCCTTGGGGTGGGTGCGGCTTTCGATGCGCAACTGCCGCATATCGAGGCGCGAGGCGATCCATCCCAGCACAAAGGCCACGGGCAATGCCAAGAGCCAGGTGCTGAGGTCAAGGTCCATAGGGCGAGTCGGGCGGGGGAATGGCCATGGGCGGCTGTTGGCCGTCGTCTTTGGCTGCTGCAGATTTGTTGGGGCTGGAGAGGCTGGGCACCACCGGCTGGCCAGCGGGAGTTTTGTTTTGACGCCACCAGCGCGGGACCATGGCCAAGACGCCCAGGATCACGCCCGCGATGAGGGTGATGAGCACCACCACGACCAGCGGAGCAACCCACTGATGACCGAAAAAGAAATGCACCGTGACGTCGTGCTGGTTATTCAGCGCGAATGCGAACAGGGTGAAAAAGAAAACAGCCTTGAGCAACCAGCCCAACAGGCTCAACAATCGTCTCAAACCAGGCCCTCCGAGTGTGGACTGATTGTATGCACGTCGACTCAGTCGTCGGACGGCTTGACGGCTTTGGATTGGGCAACAGCTTCGCGCAAGGCTTTGCCAGGTTTGAAATGGGGAACGCGTTTTTCAGGAATGGCCACCTGCTCGCCAGAGCGCGGATTGCGCCCCAGGCGAGGCGGGCGACGGCTGATGGCAAAACTGCCAAAGCCACGCAGCTCGATGCGATGCCCTTTGACGAGGGCATCGCTCATGGCGTCCAAGATGGCTTTCACGGCCAGCTCCGCATCGCGATGCGTGAGCTGTTTGAACCGCTCGGCCAGTTGATCAACCAAATCGCTGCGTGTCATGACGACAACATCACTTGGTGTCGTTGTTGTCCAGCTTGGCGCGCAGCAGTGCGCCCAGGCTGGTGGTGCCAGCGTTGCCAGTGGTCTGGTTCAGGCTGGCCATGGCTTCTTGCTGGTCGGCGGCATCCTTGGCCTTGATGGACAACTGGATGTTGCGGGTCTTGCGATCCACGTTGACCACCACGGCAGAGACTTCGTCGCCTTCTTTGAGGACGTTGCGGGCATCGTCCACGCGGTCCACGGAGATTTCGCTGGCGCGCAAGTAGCCCAGAATGTCTTCGCCCAGGTCGATTTCAGCGCCTTTGGCATCCACGGTCTTGACCTTGCCGGTCACGATGGCGCCTTTGTCGTTGATCGACACGAAGGTGGTGAAGGGGTCAGCGTCGAGTTGCTTGATGCCCAAGGAGATGCGCTCGCGCTCGACGTCGACGGCCAACACGATGGCTTCCACGTCCTGGCCCTTTTTGTATTCGCGCACGGCTTGCTCGCCGGGCTCATTCCAGGACAGGTCGGAGAGGTGAACCAGGCCATCGATGCCAGCGGCCAAGCCCACAAACACGCCGAAGTCGGTGATGGACTTGATGGGGCCCTTGACGCGATCGCCACGCTTGGTGTTTTGGGCGAATTCTTGCCAGGGGTTGGCACGGCACTGCTTCATGCCCAAGGAGATGCGGCGCTTGTCTTCGTCGATTTCCAGAACCATGACTTCGACTTCGTCGCCCAAGGCCACCACTTTGCTGGGGGCCACGTTCTTGTTGGTCCAGTCCATTTCGGAGACGTGCACCAAGCCTTCGATGCCGGGCTCGAGTTCCACAAACGCGCCGTAGTCGGCGATGTTGGTGACTTTGCCGAACATGCGGGTGCTTTGAGGGTAGCGGCGAGCCACGCCCATCCAGGGGTCGTCACCCATTTGCTTGAGGCCCAGCGACACGCGGTTTTTCTCGGTGTCGAACTTGAGGATCTTGGCGGTGATTTCTTGGCCAGCCTGAACCACTTCGCTGGGATGACGGACACGGCGCCAGGCCATGTCGGTGATGTGCAGCAAGCCGTCGATGCCACCGAGGTCAACGAAGGCACCGTATTCGGTGATGTTCTTGACCACGCCTTGAACAATGGCGCCTTCTTTGAGGGTTTCCATGAGCTTGGCACGCTCTTCGCCCATGGAGGCTTCGATCACGGCACGGCGAGACAACACGACGTTGTTGCGCTTGCGGTCGAGCTTGATGACTTTGAATTCCATGGTCTTGTTCTCGAAGGGAGACAAGTCCTTGATGGGGCGGGTGTCGATGAGCGAACCGGGCAAGAAGGCGCGGATGCCGTTGACCAACACGGTGAGGCCGCCTTTGACTTTGCCGCTGGTGGTGCCGGTCACGAATTCGCCGGATTCCAGGGCTTTTTCCAGCGACAGCCACGAGGCCAAACGCTTGGCCGTGTCACGGCTCAGGATGGTGTCGCCATAGCCGTTTTCAACGGCGCTGATGGCCACGGAGACGAAGTCGCCAGCTTGGACTTCGATTTCGCCCTGGTCGTTTTTGAATTCCTCGATGGGCACATAGGCTTCGGACTTGAGGCCTGCGTTCACCACCACGTGGTTGTGCTCGACGCGCAACACTTCAGCGGTGATGACCTCGCCAGTGCGCATTTCGGCGCGCTTGAGGGATTCTTCGAATAGGGCGGCAAAAGATTCAGACATGAGGTTTCCTAGAGCGATCCCGCAAGGGTGTCGGCAGACGTGAAGGGGAGTCGCTGGGGTTGTGCGGTTGACCCGCGGGTTAAGTTAAACAACCGGCCAGCCAAGGCGCAAGCAGCGCGGGAGGGACTGACCGGACCCAACCTCAGGCACGAGCCTGAGGCCGTTTGCTTTGCCACTGGTTCAACACCCACTGAACGGATTCGGGGATCCCCAGTTGGGAGTTGTCGAGTGACAAGGCGTCTTCTGCTGGCTTGAGGGGCGCGGCACTGCGTTGGGAGTCGCGGGCGTCGCGCGCCAGCAAGTCGGCATGAAGATCGGCGATTTTAGCGTCAATTCCTCGGCCAGCCAATTGGGCGTGGCGCCGCCGGGCACGCTCCAGGGCGTCGGCGGTGAGAAAGACTTTCAGGGGGGCGTCGGGGAAGATGACCGTGCCCATGTCGCGGCCATCGGCCACCAAGCCTGGCAAGCGGCGAAAACTCAGTTGCACCTGCACCAGGGCTTGCCTGACGGCCGGCAGGGCAGAGACCAAAGACGCGTTCATGCCAGCTTGCTCGGAGCGAATGGCCTCGCTGACGTCTTCATCGCCCAACCAAATGCGCTCGCCTTCGAACCGCAAGGGCAGGTGTTGGGCCAATTCGGCCAATTGGGCCTCGTGGCTGGCCGCCAAAGGCAAACCTGCTCGTGTGGCGGCCAGGCCGGTGATGCGATAGAGGGCGCCGGAGTCCAGGTAGTGGTAGCCCAAAGCCGCAGCCACTCGGGCGGCCAGTGTGCCTTTGCCCGAGGCGGTGGGGCCGTCGATGCAAATGACGGGGATGTGGCTGGCTTGGGCTTGCGTCACGCTGAACAGGGTTTCGAAGTAATCGGGGAAGGTCTTGCCCACGCATTTGGGGTCTTCAATGCGAACGGGCAGTGCGTCGGGGTTGAAGGCCGCCAGTGAAAAACACATGGCAATGCGGTGGTCGTCGTAGGTGTGGATGCTGGCGGTTTGCCACTGACCGGCCGGCAAGGGGTGCACGCGCAGCCAATCGGGGCCTTCTTCCACCTGAGCACCCAGCTTGCGGGCTTCACAGGCCATGGCGGCAATGCGGTCGGTTTCTTTCACGCGCCAGCTGGCGATGTTGCGCAAGGTGCAGGGGCCATCGGCATACAAAGCCATCACGGCCAGCGTCATGGCCGCATCGGGCATGTGGTTGCAATCGAGGTCGATGGCGCGCAGCGGCCAAGCCCCTCGACGAACGTTGAGGTGGTTGGGGCCGCTGTCGATGTGTGCGCCCATGGCCTGAGCCGCTTCCACAAAGCGGATGTCGCCCTGAATGGCCTCGGCCCCAACCCCTTGGACCTCGATGCCGGGCCCGGCCGCCAGTGCGCCCAACGCGATGAAGTAACTGGCCGAAGAGGCATCGGCCTCCACATGAATGGCACCCGGCGAGCGGTAATGGCTGCCCGCCGGAATCACAAACCGAGACCAGCCGTGGCGCTCCACCTCGATGCCAAAACGTGACAGCAGGTTCAGGGTGATTTCGATGTAAGGCTTGCTGATGAGCTCGCCCACCACTTCGATGGTGATGGCCTGTTGGCCTGCGGCCAAAGGCAGGGCCAAGAGCAAGGCCGTGAGGAACTGGCTGGAGACGTCGCCGCGCACGGGAATGGGGGCGTCGAGTCGCAACTGGGCGGGCCCAATGTGCAGGGGCGGAAAACCGGGGTTGCCCAAGTAGTCGATTTGGCAGCCCAAGGCCTGCAAGGCGCTGACCAGGTCGCCGATGGGGCGCTCGTGCATGCGCGGCACGCCGCTCAAGCGGCAAGGCACGCCCATGACGGCCAAGGCGGCAGTGAGCGGGCGCATGGCGGTGCCTGCATTGCCCAGGAACAAATCCAGGTCGGTGACTTGGGGGGCTTGGCCAGCCAGACCGGTGATGCGCACGGTGGAGCCGTGGTGATCGACGCCACAGCCCAAAGCTTTCAAGGCCTGCAGCATCACTTGGGTGTCGTCGGAGTCGAGCAGGTCGTGCACCTCGGTGGTGCCTTCACAGAGCGCGGCCAGCAACAGCACGCGGTTGGAGATGCTTTTGGAGCCCGGCAGGTGCACACGCCCACCGGCTTGGCTCAAAGGGGGGACGTCGAGGAATTCGGTGGCAAACATGGCGCTCAAAGCCCTTCCAGATGCCACTGGGTTCGAACCTGACTGGCTTCGTCGATGAGGCGTTGCAAGGGGCTGGCGTCGCCGGTTTGAATGGCGGTTTTCAATTGGGCCAGGGCCTGTTCAAAGTGTTCGCATTGATCAAGCACCCGATCGGCATTGGCCAACAAGATGTCGCGCCACACCACCGGGTCGCTGGCGGCGATGCGGGTGAAGTCGCGAAAGCCGGGCCCTGCGCGGTCGAGCCAGGTGGGGTGATCGGCTTGGGACAACAGCCCCAACAGGTAGGCGTAGGCCAGCAGGTGGGGCAAGTGACTCACCGCGGCAAATGTGGCGTCGTGTTCTTCGGCGCTCATGAGGTGAACCCGGCTACCCAGGGCTTCCCACAAGGCGGTGGCGCGTTTGATTTGGGCGGGCGAGTTGCCCCCCAGGGGGGTGAGGATGAGCGGGCGGGCTTCGAACAAGCGCGCATCGGCGTGTTCGATGCCAGCGGTTTCTTTGCCTGCGATGGGGTGGCAAGGCAGCCATTGGCGCAACTGTTCGCCCAAACCTTGTTGAGCGGCTTGCACCACATCGGTTTTGGTGGAGCCCACATCGAGGATCAGGGCTTGGGAGTCGAGGTGAGGGGCGATGGCAGCAAACATGCTTTGCATCAGGCTCACGGGCACGGCTACGAGGATCAGGTCGGCACCTTCGATGGCGGCGGGGAGTTGATCGAAGGCTTGATCGACGGCACCCACTTGCAGCGCCAGGTGCCGGGAGGCTTCGCTGCGGCTGTAGCCCACCACTTTGTGAGCCAGACCCTGGGCCTTGAGCGCCAAGGCAAAAGAGCCACCCATGAGGCCGCAGCCCACGATGGCCACGCGGTTGAAGGGGGGACAACGGCTGTCGTTCATTCGCTGCTGGGGTAGGAGCCCAAAACTTTGTAAAACGCGCACAAGGACTGCAGCTCAGCCAAGGCTTTGGCGACGGGCGCTTCGCTGATGTGGCCTTGCAGGTCGATGTAGAAAAAATATTCCCATTGGCCCGATTTGGCCGGACGGGATTCGAAGCGAGTCATGGACACGCCATGTTGCTTGAGCGGCACCAAGAGGTCGTGCACAGCGCCGGGGCGATTGGGCACAGACACCACCAAGCTGGTGCAGTCGCGGCCCGAGGCGGGCGGCACGGGCATGGTTTGCGGCAAGGCGATGATGGCAAAACGGGTGCGGTTGTAGGCCTCGTCTTGAATGGCGTGCGCCACCGTGTGCAGACCAAACAAGCTGGCGGCGCGGTCGCTGGCGATGGCTGCAAAGCTGGGGTCGGTGGTGGCCAAGCGTGCGCCTTCGGCGTTGGAGGCCACGGCACGGCGTTCGGCATTGGGCAAGTGTTGGCTGAGCCAGCCTTGGCATTGGGCCAGGGCTTGGGGGTGGGCCAACACCACTTGGATGTCTTCAAGAGATGGGGACTGACGCAGCAAATGATGGCGCACCAGCAAGCTCACCTCGCCCACGATGTGGACAGGAGAGCGCAAGAACAAATCGAGGGTGCGGGCCACCACGCCTTCGGTGGAGTTTTCAACGCCGACCACGCCAAATTGGGCGGTGCCCGCGGCGGTGGCGTGGAAGACTTCATCGAAATTGCCGCAATGGATCATTTCGGCGGCGCTGCCAAAAAACTCAATGGCGGCTTGCTCGGTGAACGTGCCCGTAGGGCCCAGCACCGCCACGCGCTGTGGGGCCTCCAGCGACAAACACGCCGAGGTGATTTCGCGCCAAATGACGGCCACATGATCGTTGCGCAAAGGGCCTTGGTTGCGCGCTTGCAGGCTTTGAATCAGCTGGGCCACACGCTCGGGCCGAAAAAAGCTCGTGCCCTCGCGGCGTTTGACTTCGCCCACTTGCTCGGCAATGCGGGCGCGCTGGTTGAGCATGGCCAGCAGTTGCTGGTCGAGCGCATCGATTTGCACGCGCAAATCGGCCAGGTTGACGGTTGGGGTCGCTGGAACGGAGTCGCTCATGTCGGGCCTCACGCGTGGTGTTGCTCAAAATCCTGAAGGTAATCCACCAGGGCTTGGACGCCAGCCAATGGCATGGCGTTGTAGATGCTGGCACGCATGCCGCCGACAGACTTGTGACCTTTGAGTTGCAGGAGGCCACGGTCTTGGGCGCCGGTCAGAAAGTCGGCGTTCAGGCGCTCGTCTTTCAAGAAAAACGGCACGTTCATGCGTGAGCGGTTGTTGGGGTGCACGGGGTTGTGGAAGAAAGCCGAGGCATCCAAGGTGTCGTAAAGCAACTGGGCTTTGGCTTGGTTGCGCGCCTCCAGGGCGGCCACACCACTGAGCTCGCCCTCGCGCTGGGCCAGCGCCCATTCGAAGGTCAGCCCCGCCATGTAAATGGCGTAGGTGGGGGGCGTGTTGAACATGGAGTCGTTCTTGGCCACCAACTCGTAATTGAAAGCGCTGGGGCAAACATTCAGGGCATGACCCAACAGGTCTTCGCGAACCACCACCAAGGTGAGGCCGGCAGGGCCGATGTTTTTTTGCGCCCCACCAAATGCCAAGCCCACGCGGGACCAATCGATGGGGCGTGACAGGACATGGGAGGAAAAATCGATCACCAGCGGCGCCTGGCTGCCCAAGGCAGACAAGTCGGGCAGCTCGTGGCATTCCACGCCGTGAATCGTTTCGTTGCTGCACAAGTGCACATACGCGGCGTTGGGGCTCAACGCCCAGGTGCTGGGGTCGGGCAGGTGGGTGAAGCCTTGGGCTTCACTGCTGGCCGCTACGTGGGTTTGGGCGTAGCGGGCTGCTTCTTTGAGGGATTTTTGGCTCCACGACCCGGTGAGCACGAAGTCCACCGTGCCGCCTCGCGAGAGGTTGAGCGGCACGATGGCGTTTTCCGCAATGCCGCCGCCTTGCATGAACAACACCTTGAAGTGGTCGGGGATGTTCAGCAAGGCGCGCAAGTCGGCTTGCGCCTTGGCCAAAATGGACATGAACGGGGCACCCCGGTGGCTCATTTCCATGACCCCCATGCCCGTGCCGTGCCAGTTGGTCATTTCGGCCGCAGCGCGCTCAAGCACCTCGAGGGGAATGGCCGCGGGACCTGCCGAAAAGTTAAATGGGCGTTGGGTCATGAGGCGTCGGCATCGGGAGCAGCGTCGTCAGCGTCACCCTCGGGCACTTGGGCATCGTTTTCCACAATGCGTTGCAAGCCACTGAGCAAGGCGCCGTCATCCAAAGCAATGAGGGTGACGCCTTGTGTGGCGCGGCCCAATTCGCGGATTTCAGACACGCGGGTGCGAACCAGCACGCCGGTGTCGGTGATGAGCATGATCTCGTCTTCGGCGCGCACCAACGTGGCGGCCACCACCTTGCCATTGCGCTCGGATTGTTGAATGGCGATCATGCCTTTGGTGCCACGGCCATGGCGCGTGTATTCGGTGATCGACGTGCGCTTGCCGAAGCCGTTTTCGGTGGCGGTGAGCACCGATTGGCTCTCATCTTCAGCCACCAACATGGCTATCAGGCGCTGACCTTCTTCCAGCATCATGCCTCGCACACCTCGGGCGTTGCGGCCCATGGGACGCACGTCGTTTTCATTGAAGCGAACGGCCTTGCCGGCGTCGCTGAACAGCATCACATCGTGCTGGCCATCGGTGAGGGCTGCGCCAATGAGGTAGTCGCCGTCATCCAAGTCAACGGCAATGATGCCGGCCTTGCGGGGGTTGCTGAAGTCGGGCAGCGGGGTTTTCTTGACCGTGCCCATGGAGGTGGCCATGAACACATAGTGATCGGCCGGGAAGGTGCTGAACTCGCCTGTGAGGGGCAGCACCACGTTGATTTTTTCGCCCTCTTGCAAGGGGAACATGTTGACGATGGGGCGGCCACGCGAGCCGCGCGAACCCTCGGGCACTTCCCAAACCTTGAGCCAATAGGCGCGGCCTCGGTTGGAGAAGCACAAGATGAAATCGTGCGTGTTGGCAATGAAGAGCTGGTCGATCCAGTCGTCTTCTTTGGTGGCTGTGGCCTGCTTGCCCCGGCCGCCGCGACGCTGGGCGCGGTATTCCGACAAGGGCTGGCTCTTGATGTAGCCACTGTGCGAGAGGGTCACCACCATGTCGGTGGGGGTGATGAGGTCTTCGGTGGCCAGCTCTTGGGCGTTGTGCTCGATTTGGGAGCGGCGCGCGCCGAGTTTGGTTTGTCCGAACTCTTCCTTGATGTGATTGAGCTCGTCACCAATGATGCGAGCCACGCGCTCGGGTTTGGCCAAGATGTCGAGCAAGTCGTCGATCTCGGCCATGACGTCTTTGTATTCGTTGACGATCTTGTCTTGCTCCAGGCCGGTGAGGCGCTGCAAGCGCATTTGCAAGATTTCTTGGGCCTGGGTGTCGCTGAGGCGGTAGAGGCCGTCTTTGCCCAATCCAAACGAGGCATTCAAACCTTCGGGGCGGTAGTCGTCGGCATTGACGGTGGAGCCATCGGCGCGGGCACGGGTGAGCATTTCGCGCACCAGGCTGCTGTCCCAGCTGCGCTGCATCAACTCGGCTTTGGCGATGGGGGGCGTGGGGGCATTGCGAATGATGGCAATGAACTCGTCGATGTTGGCCAAGGCCACGGCCAAGCCTTCGAGCACATGGCCGCGGTCGCGGGCTTTGCGCAAATTGAAGAGGGTGCGGCGTGTCACCACTTCGCGGCGGTGCTCCAAAAAGACGCGGATGAGGTCTTTCAGGTTGCACAGCTTGGGCTGGCCGTCGACCAAGGCCACCATGTTGATGCCAAAGGTGTCTTGGAGTTGAGTGAGTTTGTAGAGGTTGTTGAGCACCACCTCGGGGACTTCGCCTCGCTTGAGCTCAATGACCAAGCGCATGCCCGATTTGTCGGACTCGTCTTGGATGTGGCTGATGCCTTCGATTTTTTTCTCGTGCACCAATTCGGCCATGCGCTCTTGCAAGGTCTTTTTGTTGACCTGATAGGGCAGCTCATCCACGATGATGGCTTGGCGCTGACCTTTGTCGATGTCTTCGAAATGGCATTTCGCGCGCATGACCACCCGACCACGGCCGGTGCGATAGCCCTCGCGAACGCCTTCCATGCCATAAATGATGCCGGCGGTGGGGAAGTCGGGGGCGGGCACCAACTCCATGAGCTCGTCGACCGAGGCTTCGGGGTTGCTGAGCAAGTGCAAGCAAGCCGCAACCACTTCGTTGAGGTTGTGAGGGGGGATGTTGGTGGCCATGCCCACCGCAATGCCTGCCGAGCCATTGACCAGCAAGTTGGGCAGTTTGCTGGGCAAAACCAAGGGTTCGCGCTCGGAGCCGTCGTAGTTGGGCCCGAAGTCGACGGTTTCTTTGTCGATGTCGGCCAGCATTTCATGGGCGATTTTGGACAAGCGGATCTCGGTGTATCGCATGGCGGCGGCGTTGTCGCCATCAACTGAGCCGAAGTTGCCTTGGCCGTCGACCAGCATGTGGCGCAAGGAAAAGTCTTGCGCCATGCGAACGATGGTGTCGTAAACCGCGCTGTCACCGTGGGGGTGGTATTTACCGATGACGTCACCCACGATACGGGCAGACTTTTTATAAGGGCGGTTCCAGTCGTTGTTCAACTCGTGCATGGCGAACAACACGCGTCGGTGCACCGGCTTGAGGCCATCGCGGGCATCTGGCAAGGCCCGGCCCACGATCACACTCATGGCGTAGTCGAGGTAACTGCGGCGCATTTCCTCTTCTAGACTAATGGGCAGTGTTTCTTTAGCAAATTCGTTCATGCGCTGGGCCTATGAGGTAGCTGGGGACCAAAGTCAATCGGCCATTTTATGGTCCCGATGGCAGTCCCCCGATCTGAGGCCCGTTGCGATGGGTTTGAGGCTCAATGTCTCATTGTGGCAACACAAACCGCATCCAAGCGCGTGTTCAGTGAGCCTGACAAAAGCCTGTCAGGATTGAAAAATTTTGTATGGCACAATTTGTTACATGTTTGACGCTTAGCTTCAAACTCCATTCAATCTGCCTGATAACCAACTCCTTGAGGAGCATCATGAAAAAGTTCACCCGTTTGGCCATGTTTTTCGCTGCAGCCGGCCTTGTGACCGCAGCATCCGCTCAAGAGATCAACAACTGGCGCAATGCCTCCAACGACGTTTGGAAAAATGCTTCGGGTGAATGCTGGCGCAATGCCTCCTGGACCCCCGCCACCGCTGCTCCTGGCTGTGACGGTGCCATCGTCGAGAAAAAGGCTGTGGTGGCTCCTCCCGCCCCCAAGAAAGCAGCTCCTGCTCCTGTGGCCAAGCCCGCTCCCGCTCCCGTGGCTGCCAAGGTCACCTACGCTGCTGACGCTTTCTTCGACTTCAACAAGTCGGTGGTGAAGCCCGCAGGCAAAGCCAAGCTCGACGCCCTGGTTGGCAAAATCAAGAACATCAAGCTGGAAGTGGTGATCGCCGTGGGCCACACCGATTCCGTGGGCTCTGATGCTTACAACATGAAGTTGTCGGTGCGTCGTGCTGAAGCCGTGAAAGCTTACTTGGTGAGCAAAGGCATCGAAAAGAATCGCATCTACACCGAAGGCAAGGGCAAGCGCGCTCCCATTGCTGACAACAAAACCGCCGCCGGCCGTGCCAAAAACCGCCGCGTGGAAGTGGAAGTGGTCGGCACCCGCAAGTGATGGCCCTCTGCGACTCGCAAACCCCGCCTCGGCGGGGTTTTTTATTTGAGCGAAGATATTGAACATGAACCGTGTGAACGTCGACCCCGCCGAGATCGAGAAATTCAGTGCCCTGGCTCACCGCTGGTGGGACCCGAACAGCGAATTTCGCCCCTTGCACGAAATCAACCCGTTGCGGCTGGATTGGATTCAGGGCATGTCCCCCTTAAAGGGACTGCGCGTGCTGGATGTGGGCTGTGGCGGCGGCATCTTGTCGGAGGCCATGGCTAAAGCTGGTGCCGACACCTTGGGCATCGACATGGCCGAAAAGTCGCTGAAAGTGGCCAAGCTCCACGCCATGGAGTCGCAAGTTCAGGGGCTGGCCTATGAGCAGTTGCCCGTGGAGAGCCTGGCCGAACGCGAGCCTGCCAGTTTTGATGTGGTGACCTGCATGGAAATGCTCGAGCACGTGCCCGACCCGCAAGCTGTGGTGAGCGCTTGCGGCCAATTGGTGAAGCCAGGTGGCTGGGTGTTTTTTTCCACCCTCAACCGCAACGCCAAATCCTTCTTGTTTGCGATTGTGGGCGCTGAATACGTGCTCAACCTCTTGCCACGGGGCACGCACGACTACGAGAAGTTCATCAAGCCCAGTGAGTTGGTGGGCATGGCTCGTCAATCGGGCCTGAACCTGCAAGCCACGCGCGGCATGCAATACAACCCCATCACCCGGCGCTATTGGCTCAGTGACGATGTGAGTGTGAACTACCTGCTGGCCATGCGGCGCCCTGAGGTCAGCGCATGAACCACATTCGGGCTGTTCTGTTCGATTTGGATGGCACCCTCATCGACTCTGCCCCCGACTTGGCTGGCGCCGTCGATCGCATGCGAACTGACCGAGGCATGTCTTCTTTGCCGTTGTCAACATACCGCCCCATGGTGGGCTCTGGTGCGCGAGGCATGCTGCAAGTTGCATTTGGCATGCCCCCCGACGCGCCCGAGTTCGAGGCCATGAAAGATGAGTTCTTGAACAACTATCAGCAAGCATTGGATGTGCACACCCGAGCCTTTGAAGGGGTGTTCGAGTTGCTTGCTGAATTGCAGGCACGGGGTCTGGTTTGGGGCGTTGTGACCAACAAGTACGAACGCTTCACGCACCGAATCGTGGAACGCATGACTTGGCTGCAAGCGGCTGCAACCGTGATTTGCGGGGACACCACCCCCCACGCCAAACCACACCCTGAGCCACTGCTTGAAGCCAGCCGCCGAATTGCGGTGCCGCCTGAGCAATGCGTGTATGTGGGCGATGACGAACGCGACATTCAAGCCGGGCGGGCTGCTGGCATGACCACCGCGGCGGCACTGTATGGCTATTTGGGTTTGGCCGAGCCCGCGCACCAATGGGGCGCCGACCATGCGATTGAATTTCCCCTCTCGCTATTGAAATGCTTGGATGCGGCCTAAAATAGAACACTTGGGGCTGCACTGGTTTCGACATGGGTTCGGGCGCGCAGCAGGGCATGTCGAGGTTCTGTCACCTCGTAAAACCGCAGAAAAAAACTAACTGCAAACGACGAACGTTTCGCACTCGCCGCTTAATCCGGTGAGCCTTGCAACAGTTGGCCGATGGGC
>Ga0172373_10000993_pt1 | contig 46298 bp, 47 predicted proteins | sample Lak10m_2_FD_114546 | JGI IMG/M metagenome (GOLD analysis project Ga0172373, IMG submission 114546) | Freshwater microbial communities from Kabuno Bay, South-Kivu, Congo - kab_092012_10m | ecosystem: Environmental > Aquatic > Freshwater > Lake | place: Democratic Republic of the Congo... | reverse complement strand
TGTTCCTTTTTTATCGTAAGCTACCCCTGCTATGTCTAGGTGAGCCCATTTTACTCCGGTGTTGATAAAGCGACCTATAAAATGTGCAGCAGTAGAACTACCTGCCAAGCCTTTTTCAGAACCAATATTCGCAATATCAGCAACGGTTGATTTGAGCATATCATTATAGTCTGAATGTAAAGGCATACGCCATAATTTTTCATTTGTTTTAAGAGAGGCGGCAATCAGTTTGTGGGCTAGTTCATCATCATTTGCGTAACAGCCTGCATAAGTACTACCTAAAGAAATTGAAATTGCTCCCGTTAATGTTGCTATATCAACTATACACGCTGGTTGAAAGTTTTGTTGGAGGTAGGTTACGCAATCACACAAAACTAAACGTCCTTCAGCATCGGTATTTAAAACTTCTACAGTTTGGCCAGACATAGTTCTGACGACATCACCAGGCCTCTGAGCATTACCTCCCGGCATGTTTTCAACCAGTCCTACTATACCAACTACATTAACTTTAGCATTTCTAAGCGCAAGAGCTTTAATAACACCGACTACGGCTGCCGATCCGCCCATATCGTATTTCATGTCTCCCATACCAGCTGCCGGTTTTAACGAAATACCACCGGTATCAAAGGTCACTCCTTTACCAACAAAACATATTGGATCACTATCGTCGTCTAAGCCGTTATACTTCATCACCACTAATTTGGATTCGTTAGAAGAACCTTGGCCAACGCCAAGTAACGCTCCCATACCAAGGCTACGCATTTGGCTTTCTCCGAGTACATCTACGTCAATACCTAAGGGTTCCAATTTTTCTAATATCTTTTCAGCATAACTTTCTGGGTACAGGACATTTGGTACTTCATTGATACAATCACGAGCGAAGAAGACGCCGAAGGCCAAAGATTTCTGCTCTTCAAAAAGTTTAAGTGCATGTTCGTGATCATCAACTATGATATCAAAATCCTCGGTGATGAACTTTTCATCATTACTTTTCATTGTTTGATATTTATCAAACCTATAAGAAGCTAGAAGCGCTCCTCCTCCTACTAAAGCTGCAATTTTTTCCTGTTTAAGAGAGCCTATTTTACTTGGTATCCGGATTCCAACTGAAGATGCTTTACAGGAAGTAGCAAGGGAGTGGATTTTTCCGCCTATTTCTTCAATTTTTACTTCTGAAATATTATCTTCCGAACCTAAAGCAATTAAAATGAGATAACGTACCTCTCCATCTTTATTGGTTGCGGTTAAGATTTTAGAATAGCCGTATTCTGGTTTAAAAATCCTTTTATCCTTAATAGTTTTAGATATAAGACCATGATGTTTCTGATCAATTAACAGGGTGTCAGAATCTATTTTTAACTGATCATTGATAATAATCGCTATGGCTTCATTATTATCCAGGTCTTTATTTTCGAAAGAAACTTTTAACATTGTACTTATCCTTATATTTAATCAAAAATATAAGTATATAATCACACTCCAGGGTTTACAATATAAATTCAAAATCCTGGAAGCTATTTATAAGCTCCAAAGTACAAATAAGATAAAATTTTTACTTTTATGCTTCAATTAAATATGTTTTTTCTTAAAACATAAGATTTTATTACCATAACCCTAAATTTACAGCCTGCAGGAAGTTATTGACGCAAAAACTATTTAATAATATTATTCCTCGTTTGGTAATTATTAGTTTAGCTCTCTAGTTATATTTTATTTGGTTTATTTTATTAATGTATAGCGATTTAGTGGCTTTTTGGCCTCATCTTTATTATATAATTAAAGGTACTGGGGTTACTTTGCAATACAGTATTGTCTCGGTATGTTTCGGTATGATAATCGGGACATTGCTTGCCATTTGCAAGACCGCAGACAGTAAATTACTCCGAATATTTGCCGTTAGTTATACCTCAGTTTTTAGAGGTACGCCAATGCTTGTGCAGTTAACCATAATCCATTACGGCTTACCTAGTTTACTTGGAATTAAAATAAGCATATTTATTTCCGGAGTGGTAGCGTTTTCCTTAAATTCCGGGGCGTATGTTTCGGAAATTATTAAGGCTGGAATTAAAGGAATTGACAAAGGTCAAATAGAAGCAGCAAAGGCTTTAGGCATTCCCCCAGTACTTAGAATGAAAGACATAATTTTACCTCAGGCTTTGCGTAATATCCTACCGGCTTTAGTAAATGAGCTAATTAATTTAATAAAGGAATCAGCATTAATATCGGTTATAGGGGGTATGGATATAATGAAAAGGGCCCAAACTGTTTCGGCAGAGACTTATAGTTATTTTACCCCAATGCTAACAGCAGCTATTACTTATTACATAATGGTTATGATAGTTAGCTCTTTTGCTAAAATTTTAGAAAGAAGATTAGCTTTATGATAACGCTTCAGAATGTGTCAAAAAGCTTTGCAGGGCAAAAAGTTATTTCTGATATTAATCTGGTCTTTGACAAGAGGGAAACGGTAGTCATAATTGGTTCTTCTGGAAGTGGAAAATCGACTTTAATACGTTGTATTAATAATTTAGAAAACCCCACTAGCGGATCGGTGTTAATAGATGGAAAAAAACTAACAAGGCGTAATAGAGGAAAGTTATGCTTCAAGATTGGTATGGTTTTTCAGCAGTTCCATCTTTTTCCGCACATGACTGTGTTAGAAAATTTAACCTATGGACCGATTAATGTTATTAAAGTGCATCCAAAAGAATCGGAAGAAAAAGCTAAGGTTCTGTTAAAACAATTCGGCGTCCTCGAAAAAGCTTCCTTTTATCCTATGGACTTATCTGGTGGCCAAAAGCAAAGAGTAGCAATAGCACGGGCCTTGATAATGGATCCTGAAATTATGCTATTTGATGAACCTACTTCTGCTCTAGATCCTGAAGTAATAAAAGATATCATAGAAATCATTTCTCAACTAAAGAATCAAATGACGATGATAGTTATTACCCACCATATAAAATTTGCAAAAATTATTGCTGATAGAATTATTTTTATGGATCAAGGAAGGGTTTTAGCAGACCAGCCGGCAAATGAATTTTTTACTAAACCAAATTCTCATCGAGCAAGATTATTTCTACAAAATGTGGGTGATTTGATATAAAATTTTCATTATACTCCACAGATCAATAACTTTACTCATTCTAATAAGGAGTGTATATGAAACAGAACTTTTTAATGCAATATAGTTATATATTTAATTTTCTTAAAGAAAATACTATTTTAGGTTCTGCTCCTGCGGCAATAAAGATAATAATGCAATATTACTACCCACACCCAATTAAACCCGTAATATTAGGCATAAGCGGAACAAAATTAACTGAATCTGAGGCATTATTACTTAAGACAGAACATCCACTAGGTGTAGTATTGTTCAGAAGAAATATAGAATCAGAAATTATTCGTGATCCAAAAACAGGGGAAATAATAAAGGTAATTCAAAACAAAGAACAACTTATAGACCTTATAACTAGCATAAAAGAAGAACTAGGGGAGCATACGGTAATCGCTATCGACCAGGAAGGTGGAAGAGTCAGGAGATTAACTGTACCAACTTTTGAGATGAGGCCAGCTGCAGAAAGTTTTGACAAATATGAATTAGAGGAGGGTTCAAGCTTATGTAAGCAAAATTATCAATCTATTGCCATCGAGCTAGAATCTATTGGTGTAAATATGAACTTTGCCCCTGTAGCAGATGTTAGATATAAAGGGGCTCATGACGTTATAGGAGATAGAAGTTTTAGCTCCACTCCTAAAAAAGTCATATCTTTTTGTAAAGCTGCGCTGGAAGGTATGCGCGAAGTAGGAATTAGCGGAGTAATAAAACATATACCCGGTCATGGGAGGTCGGTTAAAGATTCTCATTTAGAATTGCCGGTAGTTTCCACTTCTTTAAAAGAATTAGAGGAAACAGATTTTTCGGTGTTTAGGGCTCTTGCGCCTTTTAGCCAATTTGCTATGACGTCTCATATAATTTATACTGCTCTTGATGATAAGTTTCCTGTTACTTTATCTAAAAAAGCAATCCAGTACATCAGGGAGGAAATAGGGTTTAAAGGACTTATTATTTCTGATGCGATAGATATGAGAGCATTAGCTGACAGTTATACCCCAGCCAAAATAGCTCAGCTTACACTAGAAGCTGGTGTAGATATTATTTTAGAATGCACCGGTGATATAAATAATATGCAAGCTGTTCTAGGAGCTGTAAATGAAATATCATTAGAAACATTATTTAGTTTCTAGAAAATTGATAATTACTACAGAATTATTGTAAATTTGAGCTTTCAATACTGGAGGTGTAAAGGCTGCTATTTACTCTAGGCCAAAAACCACAAAGTGTTCTAATAACAACAATAATAGTCATGATTTATGGTAAATCTTCGGTAGTATTTGGTATTATATATACTTAAGACCGATTTGATAGTGTATACCAACTTAATCTTAATAAAAAAATTAAGATAAAAAATTTTAAAACAAATGTTTATGCAGTACTCAAAATGAAATTAGGTATATTATCACGGAGTAAAAAGATTTATTCCACCCGAAGGTTAGTGGAAGCAGCAGAAAAAAGAGGTCACGAAGTTAAGATAGTGGACGTATTAAAATGTTATGTCAATATTACCGCCAATAATCCTCATATCTATTATAAAAACGATTTCGAAAAATTTAAATTGGAATTTGACGCAGTAATACCAAGAATCGGATCAAAAGTTACTTCTTATGGAGCAGCTGTTCTACGACAGTTCGAAGTTTCGGGTGTCTATTCGTTAAATGGATCGGTTGCAATCACTAGATCTCGAGATAAACTTAGAGCACATCAATTACTCGCCAGAAAAAATATAGCAATGCCCATAACAAGTTATGCCCACTCGGCAAATGCTACAGAAGATCTTATAAAATTCGTTGGTGGTGCTCCTCTCATTGTTAAAGTGTTAAGCGGAACTCAAGGCCGGGGAGTATTACTTGCAGAAACTAATAAAGCAGCTGAAAGTTTAATTAATGCTTTTTTGAATTTAGAAGCAGATTTCTTGGTACAGGAATTCATCAAAGAAGCTGGTGGTTCAGACATTAGGTGTTTTGTGATTGGAGATAAAGTTTTTGCGGCTATGAAACGCCAAAGTGCTGATGGTGATTTTCGTTCCAATTTACATAGTGGCGGCAGTGCTGAACCTGTGAAACTTAGGCCTGAAGAAAGAGCTGTAGCCGTAAAAGCAGCAAAATCTTTAGGACTTGATGTAGCAGGAGTAGATATTGTAAGATCATCCCATGGGCCGTTAGTACTGGAAGTAAATTCATCTCCTGGCCTCGAAGGAATAGAAAAGGTAACAGGCAAGGACATTGCCACTGCAATTATAGAACATATAGAAAAGTTTGCTATTAATCGCTTAAAAAAAAAGAAGATACCGGAAAATATGAAGTTTTAAGTTATGGAGACAGAAAAAAGCTTGGTTATTAATGGGCTAACAATAGAAAAAGGAGAAAGAAAACAATTAGAGATTGTAATTGCTAAACTCTACGACCATACAGATATTACCATACCGGTAGAAGTGATTCGTGGAAAAGAAGATGGCCCTGTAATGTTTGTTAGCGGTGCTATACATGGTGACGAAATTAATGGTGTTGAATCAATAAAAAGGCTACTTTCTCGCAAAAATATTCTTTCCTCTATAAAAGGTACTTTAATTGCTGTACCAATTGTAAATGTTTTTGGTTTTAATCGTAACCTTAGATACCTACCAGATAGAAGGGATTTGAATAGAACATTTCCCGGTTCAAAAAATGGTTCCCTTGCTTCGCGAATAGCGCATGTTTTTATGAAAGAAATAGTGATGAAATGCCAATATGGTATTGACCTTCACACCGGGAGCGCTCATAGGTTTAATCTCCCACAAATCAGAGGGTGTTTAGATAATCCTGAGGTAGAAAAGCTAGCAAAAGCATTTGGTGTTCCGGTAATTTTAAATTCTAATATGAGGGATGGATCCTTGCGTCAGGCGGCTTTTGAAAAAGGGATAAATATTTTACTGTTTGAGGGGGGAGAAGCTTTAAGATATGACGAGAAAATAATTTCTTCAGCAGAAAACGGAATTATTGCTGTCATGTGCGAAATTGGCATGATTCAGAAAAAATCTGTTAGGTCAAGGCTGCCAAAATCTAGAGAAGTATTTAGAGCTGAATCGAGCCATTGGGTTCGAGCTCCAATTAGTGGAAGCTTGCAAGTGAAGAAAAAAATCGGTAATAAAGTAAATAAAGATCAAATACTTGGCATAATTTCGAACCCTTTTGGTACTGAAAAAACCTATGTTAAAGCAAAAAAAACTGGAATCATTATTGGTATTACAATGATGCCTCTTGTTAGCAATGGGGATGCTTTATTCCACGTAGCAACATTTGATAATGTAAGAGCTGTTGCTGAGGAAGTAATGTATTTTGATGAGGAATTAGAATAATGCTAACTAAAGAATCGTTGTTGGTTGGTTGGAGGGAATGGGCCTCTCTGCCAATGTTAAATACTCCTTTAATAAAAGTAAAAATTGATACAGGGGCAAAAACTTCTGCCCTTCATACTTATGATTTAGAAATTTTAGAAACAAACAACAAAAAATACGCTAAATTTGTAATCCATCCTTTACAAAAAAATGATAATATTACAAGGTATGCCTTAGCTGAAATTATCGATAGCCGAGTAATTAGAAGCTCAAATGGTCATAAAGAAGAACGTGTAGTTATTAGATCGCCAATAAAAATAGGTCATCATTATTGGGATATTGATATAACACTTACAAAACGTGACATAATGCGTTATAGAATGCTTCTTGGACGAGAAGCTATGAAGTCTCTCCTTGTTAATCCAGGTAAATCTTATTGCCAAGGAAAAGTGTCTTCTAAGAAAGCTAGGATTGAGTACATTCATGTTGGAAAAGAAACTTTACTATAGGGTAAATTTGAAGGCTGTGTTTATAATCTTGGATTAGTAGACCTTATTACAATAAAGACCCATGATTAAACAAAAATTAGTCGTATATTTTATATAGTTTTTAATAGGCTCCTACTCATAATTAACTACACACCAATTATTTTTTGCTGGTATAAATAAGATTATTTAAAAAATAAATTTAGAGCTATTAAATACTACCTCCTTATTTAGAGTAAGGTATAGAAAGGACTCAGAAAACAGATCTAGATGAATTTTACTCAAGGATTGATATCAAAGATCCAGATTTAAAAATAAACCGGAACTTTCGGAAATTTATTATAATTATCAATGCTTTCATAATGCACTTAATGGAAAAAGCCTATACAAAAAATATAAAGAAATGAACGCTATATCTCCATCTTTGGGGATACAAGTTAAGTACAATTTATTAAAAGAGCGATTCTTTTTTAGTACTATAAATATAGATAAATGCCAAGTTACGTGGAAAATTAGAAATTAAGATTTAATCACTAATCGAGAATCTCCGTTTTTACTAAAAAGTTAGAATTTATACCTTGTAAATAGGTTGTAATAAAGTAGATAAATTACAAAAAAGCTTTAGCCACAATAGGCTTTACTTCTGCCTTTTAATATTTTACACAATTACTTTAAGATGGAAAATGGTGAGCCCGCCGGGATTCGAACCCGGGACAACCTGATTAAAAGTCAAGTGTTTTACTAATTCCTTACCCTGGTCCCCTTTTTTTCTTATCTTATAAATCCTTTTGTAATAAGGATTTTATAGATATTTTATTATTTATATAAATAATTTGTTGACACGATAAAGTTATTATAGGTATTATTAAAGTACGCAAATAAATATTGATTTATGGCAGAAATTTTTAATTTTATTGAAAAAAAACTTATGAATATTAAGCCTCCTAAAACTGGGCTTGATACATATAGAGATGAAAAAGAAAAAGGTTTGATTCTTAGGGTTAGTTATGGAGGTAAAAAAGTTTTTTACTTTTATAAAAAAGTTATGAAAAAACCTCGTATGGTAAGAATTGGTGATTTCCCAGATATATCAATTGCTGAAGCTAGAGAAATCACTCTTGATTTAAAAAATCAAGTTGCAAAAGGTCTGTTTCCGTCCATAAATGGGAACAATAGGAAAAGTGGAGGAATTGTTTTTAAAGAATTGTTCGATAAATACATTAAAGATTATGCGCAATATAATTTGACTAAAAAAGGTATAAAAGATATGAGCGAACAAATAGCAAGGCATGCTCAAAATCTTTTTGGATTAAACATAAATGAAATTACAAAAAGTAACATTTTAGAACTTTTTAATACAATTTCAAAAACTGCAAAGATAAGCGCTAACAGAACAATCGCATATTTAAGTGCAATATTTAACAAGGGAATTGAGTGGGAATTGATAGATAAAAATCCTGCCCTTGGAATAAAAAAACATAAAGAGGTCTCTAGGGATAGGTATATTACTTTAGAGGAAAAAGAACAGTTTTTTGAAGCGTTAGAAAAGGAGGAGGATCAGCAGGTAAAAGATTTTATTTTGATAGCTTTATACACGGGAGCACGTAAAGGTAATGTTTTGTCGATGCGATGGGAAGATATAAGTTTTGAGCAAGCTGTCTGGTATATCAAGGATACTAAAAACGGAGACCCTCAAACGGCAGTACTTACAGAAGAAGCCGTAAAAATTCTAGAACGAAGAAAATCGGCAAGCGACAGCAAGTGGGTATTTCCAAGTAGGACAAGCAAGAGTGGGCACTTTCAGGAACCGAGGAAAGGTTGGGAGAGAATAATAAAGAGAGCCGGACTTAAAGATTTACGCATACATGATCTTAGAAGAACATGCGGTAGTTGGATGGCACTTAGTGGAGCAAGTCAATATGTCATAAGCAAGGGACTTGGACATAAAAGCCCGCAATCTACTGCGATTTATGCTAGACTAAGCTTAGACCCCGTCAGGGAGTTTATGGAAAAATCAGCTAAACTAACAAATGGCGATTTACACAAAAAAATAGAGGAGTTAAAGAAGCAAAACGAATAAAAGTTAAAACTAATTAATTATATCGGAACAAAAACAAAAGAAATGTATATATAATAATATACGTAATGGGGGAGGTATTTTCTTTTTAGCAAAAGAACAAAAATTATTAATAGCCACGTTTTTGTTACTCAAAGGTAAAAAGTTTTTTGCTCCTAAAGAAAGCAAAAAAAACTTTTTACCGCTATTGAAGTAAATAAATTTTTTTACTTAGTGATAGACAGAATATGAAACAGGAAGAAACTCATAATCCAGAAACCAAGAAAATGCTACTTTCAGCAGCTATTTTTGAGACCTTTGGAGAACCATTTGCAAATTTATTACATAATGGCTGTACATTTATCCAACTAGAATCGGACAAGATAGGGATTAAAACTAATGCCGATGTAACTCTTAACGATATTGAAAAAGCTAAAATGCGAAAATGTATCAAATCTGTTTATGGTGAGAATGTCAAGATCGTTACTGCTAATAATATAAAATCTATAACAACGGATGAATTTGGTAATAACAAAGATGGTAATCTGTTAGTAAAAGTTTTTAGAGCTAATTTGATGAAATCGTTACTTGAAAAATATGAGGAAAAATATGCTCAGCACATTATCAGAAACTGGTTTGATAAACTGTGCTTAAGTGAGAAATCCAGTAATCATAAGCTGGTTCTAGTAGGGTCAACTTTTGTCCTTAATTGGATTGAGAGAGAATATCTACTATTCTTAGAAAAAGCTGCTCTTCAGAGTAATTTTCTAATTGAACTGCATTACCGGAATAACTTGGAGAGACCGATTGTATTTTCAAAAAAGGCAATAGTAACCAAGATAACAGTTAAGGGTTAGAAGCCATACCCTTTAATGGATATGACTTTTTCTAATTTTTCTATAAATATAAATACTAAGGCTTTTTAAACCATGATAAATCCTATAAGACAGTTAATCACTCTTTCATACGAGTACATCAATCCCGACAATTTATTTGCCATACATAAGAATCATCCTATTGCTACAAGGGACGATATTTTAGAGTTGTATCGGCGGAGAAGGTTTTTTATATCAGAGTTTAGGACTCACCTTACCAGTGTTGCCGAATTAATAGAAGAAATTGAATATTGTAATTGTCAATTAAAAAGAACTCTCGAAAAAGAATCTGCTAGAAACAAGTAATGGCTTTAAAAACAGAACCTATCAATATACAGGATGACTACCTAGTTCTTCCTTTAGAAAAACGTTTGCAATACAATTTTCCTAAAAGGAACTTGATATTATCTCCGTGGCTTACGGAAAGTTCTTTGAACATGATATATTCTTGGCGAGGAGTAGGCAAAACACACGTAGCACTGGGTATAGCATATGCAGTAGCCAGTGGCGGTAGTTTTTTAAACTGGAAAGCCGATCAATCGCAAGCAGTGCTGTATATTGATGGCGAAATGCCTGGAGATGTTTTAAACGAAAGACTGGAAAAAATACAGATTTCAAATCAGGATATGTGTCCATCGAATAGTTTATGGATATTTGGATGCGATCCGTATTTGAAAGAAATGCCTGATCTTGCCACAGAGGAAGGGCAGAAAATAGTTGATAAATATATTTTACCTCAAACGAAACTGATTATCATAGATAACCTCTCATGTTTGGTACGAAGCGGTGGAAAAGAAAATGAAGCAGAAAGCTGGAGAGAAGTTAGTGGTTGGGCGTTACAAAAAAGAGCACAAGGTAAAAGTATAATATTTATTCACCATTCAGGCAAAGACGGATCACAAAGAGGCACATCAAAAAGGGAAGATATACTGGATGTAGTAATTACCTTAAAAAAACCGCACGATTATGAACCAAGTCAAGGAGCTAGGTTTGAAGTACATTTTGAAAAAGCACGTCACTTACACGGCGATTGCGTAAAACCATTTATTGTAACTTTAGAACAAAAAGAAGATAATTATAAGTGGAACACTGTAACTTTAAACGAATCCAATAAGCAGAAAATTATTACCTGCTACCTAGAAGGAATGCGAAGCAGTGAAATAGCAAAAGATTTAGGTATTTCAAGGCAAGCGGTACACAAACACTTGAAGAAAATGAAAGAAGAAAAATTGATTGAATAGTTAGCGGGTGTTAACTTTATGAAATAATTAATTAATAACTTATATATAAACTTTTCGAGACTTACTGTCTCCAATAGCCCGCTCTTAAATATTATCTGCAAAAACAGTGCCAACTCCTCTGTACTCCTGCTAATTACAGTGGTAGCAGTGGATTGCGTTAATTAATTTATAGGTAAAATTTATGAGTAACAAAGAAGATAAAATAGAAGAATTATTAATCATGTTAAAAGATATTGAGATAAAAATAACGAATCAGGAAAAAGATGTTAAAACATATATTGATAAAGCATCTTCTAAGACAGAAATAACAGAAATACTTATTGCTCACATGAGATCGCTAAAAACCTCCATAGAATTACTACGGGATGAGATTGATGAATTGGAACAAATTATTCTTACTCAAAAGACCTAAATGCTAACACATAACACTTTTTGACCTCTTTAAGCAAAAATATCGTAAGTTAGGCAACCTTAAATTTAAAAAAGTTGTTGCATTATATTATTTTTAATAATAGCTTTTTTGTATGTTAGATAAAAAAGTGTAGTGATGAAAGTAGTTGAAGATCAGGCTCCAAAAGGCCTTACAAGAGAACAAAAAGAAGCAGTTGGTTTGTTATCTATAGGCACATTTTTGGAGTACTTCGACCTTATGTTGTTTGTTCATATGGCAGTAATTCTTAATGAATTATTTTTCCCTGAACATGATCCTTACGTATCTTCTTTACTTGCTTCTTTTGCTTTCTTTTCAACTTATTTAATGCGTCCTGTCGGTGCATTTATATTTGGTTATATCGGTGATAATATTGGAAGAAAATATACTGTGATAATAACGACATTTTTAATGGCTGTATCTTCTTTAACCATGTTTTTTCTTCCTACCTATGCCCAAATAGGGATTACAGCTTCTTGGTTGGTTACTATATGTAGAATGGTTCAAGGAATGTCATCTATGGGGGAAATTATAGGAGCCGTGTTATACTTAACCGAATCAATAAAAGAACCCAAAAATTACGTGCCAGTAGCTTTAATAAGAGTATTGCCAGCATTATCAACCTTTGCTGCTTTAGGTGTAGGGGTGATTTCTGTTAAATATGGTTTAAACTGGAGATTTGCTTTTCTTGTAGGTGCGTTAGTAGCACTTGTTGGATCTGTAGCTAGATCAGCTCTTAGAGAAACGCCAGATTTTGTGGATGCTAAAAAACGATTAATAATAGGAAAAAATAAAATACACTCCCCAAAAATTAATAAAAAATTAGCGTTTTCTTATTTCTTTCTTGAATGTACATGGCCTTTATGGGTTTATATAGTATATATTTATTGTGCTAATGCTTTAAAGAATGATTTTGGTTATTCCAGTGCTGAAATTATAGAACATAATTTACAGATTTCTTTAGCGGGTTTACTAAGTTGTCTAATAATAATATATTTTGCAAAAAAGATCCATCCTATACAAATAATGAAATTCACGATCAATATATTCACTATATTTTTTCCACTAATAATACTTTTGCTAGCTAATAATTACACCATTATTAATATAATGATACTACAATACTTTATGATAATATTCCATCCAACAACTGTGCCGGGAGATCCAATTATTTTTAAGCATTTTCCGGTATTAAAAAGATTTTTTGCTACTTCAATGTTGTATGCTATATCAAGAATTGTAATATATTTTATCACTTCTTTTGGTACTTTGTATTTTACACAGTGGTTTGGTGTGTATGGTTTGTTAATTATAACAACACCTATAGTTATAAGTTACCTTTATGGTCTTAATTCTTTTGTTCAATTAGAGAAGGAAGCTGGTAATTATCCGAAGAAAACTTCATGGAATATAGTTTATTTAAATAATTAATATTTTCAGGAGAAATAACTTTTACTGATAAAATATTGAGCAGTTTTTCTAAATTTATATCTTCACTAAAAGGTAATATGATTGATGCAGTTTCAAAGGCAATTTCTTGTTTTTTACTATCTGACATTGAATCTAGAGTTTCCATATTATGCAACCTATCAATGAATTTAATCAATATCACTTCTTTGTCCTTGTGCTTATAAGCATTTTCTAAAATTTGCTCTACACTTAACTTGGTACCATCTGGTCTATCACGAGTAAGCCTATCAACCATTTCAGCTATTCTCTGCCCAAAATTATCAAAAATCATCCCTACAGTAACTTCAGTATCTTCGATAATATCATGCAATATACTAGCGGCTATTATATCGGTTTTTAGCTTATAATCAGAAACCATATAAGCTACCTCTAGGGGATGAGAATAGTATGGTTCGCCGCTTTTCCTTTTTTGGTCACCATGATATCTTCTAGCCCAATAAACTGCTTTGTTTATTAACTCAAAGTCCAGTGCGTTTTGGGTATCTAACGACCTCAATTTTTCTATTAATCTGATTGAATAATCACAAGGTGGTGCTGAATAATCCATAATTAATAATATATTGTTTTAAAGTCACTACCTACTAGTTTTAGTGTAAATGATTTTTTTACATTTACCAAAAATTTTTTATATCCATTATAGATTTTTACTGCTAATAATTACAGTACACACTGATTAAAGTATCGCTATAAGTGAAATATAGCTAGGAGTTTCCATATGAATAAAGTAACTGCACATGATGTTGCTAAGTACATAATTGCCGAGTTTCATGAAGCAGAGGATTTTATTACTAATATGAAAGTTCAAAAACTTTTATATTATGTTCAAGGGTGGCATTTAGGTTTATATGGAGTGCCAGTATTCGATGAGCAATTTCAAGCTTGGGTTCATGGACCGGTACAATATGAAGTGTATAATAAGTATAAAAATTATCGTTGGAATCCAATTTCAGAACCTATAGAGAAATCAGAATTTGAACCTGCATTAATAAAGCACATTCACGAAGTTCTGCATGCTTACGGCGGAGAAACCGGATATATGTTAGAGATACTCACTCATCAGGAGTGGCCATGGATAGAAGCCAGAGATGATTTAGCATCGGATGCTTTATCTCAAAATATTATTTCTATTAAAACCATGAAAGAATTTTTTGCTGAAAAAGCTAAAAATAATGAAAGAACCGATAATTTTATTAAAATTAGAAGGTAACTTATAATGTAAAACGTAATAAAAAGCACTAGCCTTCTATATTTTTATAGTACTGTTTCACTATATATTCAACCTGTGATTTTCTTGTACGTACATTCTCATCAGCGTCCCTGTCTATCTTAGCAAGTAATTCATCTTCAAAGTAAACATTTATCATAGTTTTGTCTTTATTGGTCAGTTTCATTAGTATTTTCTCCTTTTTTATCTATTTTTTTTCTTACTATCCTATATCTAATACTAATTTTTACTTTATTAGCTATACTTTTTAGCATTCTTTATTTGTGTTTTACAGAATTCTAATCTAGCAATCAACTGGTTAATTACACAGTAATCTGTCGGTAGATATTTTTTTACAATTTCTAATACTTTTTTAGAATGCTTGACTTTATCCTTATAATATTCGATAAGCTGGGTTTTTACATCTACATATAAGTTATAATCAATCTTACAAGGCGGATAAATTTTTACAACTCTGCTTCCGTCTTCTAAAGTCCTAACATTGTTATTTATTACCTGAAAAGCTAATTTTCTTTTTTCTATTTCTATAATTTGGGATATTGTATTCATATTATTAACTCCATTATTTAATTACTTGTAATTATAAGCAAGTAGATCTACGTTCGCTGTTTAGTTATTATTATCAGAGTATCCATTAAACCTACCATGAAAAATTTTAGTATACATAGTTTCTTTTATTGTAAATTTGCCATTGGTACTATCTTTTAACCACTTTGATAAGGTTAGAATTGATACTTCATTATCTCCATTGTTTAACAACTCTTCAATTTTTGCCCTTGTTATAAAAGTACTGGTTGCTTTTGTTTTAATTTTAGCGCTCATATTATTTATTACTTTGTTTAATTACTTATTATTATAATAATATTACTTTTTACTATTGTCAATAATTTTATATTATTAAATATAACTATTTACTATTACTAATAATATTTTAAAGTTAAACGTAATTATCTTGTACAAAAAATATATTTTCTACTACTTACTACTTGATTTATTTATAATATTAATATTAAACTATGAGTGCTATAGTGTTTCTTTTAATTTTTTATTAATTACTTTTAACAGTGAAAAATAATGCCACACCAGTTAGAACATCTGATTACTAATCAGTTGTTTTTAATTAATGTTACCCCTTTGTAATCCTTATTAAATAAGACTTACAGCTGCTACTAAAAATATACCGAGTTCGTTGAGATTACTATTTAGATTACTTTTGTCTAAAAATAAGGGGGGTGATAGCATTTTTTTACCTTGAAAGGGGGTAATTTTGTCTGCAAATCGCTATATATTAACCCCAATTTTACCATAAATCAGGTGCAAATCATTAGTAAATCTAGGTGAATTGCAGGCAATATTAAAATAATTTTATTTTTGGCCGGTTATTTGATATACTCAAATAAGTAGAGTAAAAGGTTTAATATGCGTATTCAATTTAACATCAATCATAAAAAGGCTATAGAGGTTATCTTATGGGTATTGGATAAAGATAACACTGTAGATGTATATCAATTGATGAAGATATTATTCCATGCAGATTTATTATCTGTTAATAAGTATGGAGCTCCTGTTACCGGAGATAATTATCTTGCAATGAAGTTCGGGACTGTTCCTGACGTTATTTATAACGCTCTAATAAAAAGAGATATTTTGTATTTAGCTGATTTTCAGTTGGATAATGATATACCCTTTAGCGTAAACGGCTATAAACTATCATCTAAAAGAAAACCAAATTCTCAGTATCTGTCTGAGTCAGATATTGAGTGTCTAGAATTAGGGATTAAAGAATATGCCGGTTTGTCATTTGAAAAAGTGAAGGATAAAAACCACTCTCACCCTGCATGGAAAAAAGCATATGATCAAGCTCCAAACTCTATTATTGATTGGTATGATTTAATAGAAGAGGAGTATCTTAAAGATGATTTATCGGGTGGATGGTCTGAGCATATGGTAATTTAAATGCTACTGAATGCAGGTGATGTAATACACGCTTTTATCGAAGATATTTATCCACCTAAAAATAAGTACTTACTATGCGTGCATCCTGTAAAAAAATTATTTTTAATGATTAATACGGAGGACAGAGAAATATATCGCTGTATATCAATAAAATCATCAGATTATTCTTTTCTAAAAGGAAAAGACAGGTTTATCAGTACCAATAAATTTTTTACAATAAGTGAGACAACTATTGAAAACTGCAAGGTTCTAGACAGATTGAACGATAAAGACAAATTGCGTATATACAATAAACTACAGGAATCACCAAAGATTTCCATAGCCGATAAATTATTAAGCCAGATTTTACTATAACTTATAGTTGCCAATTTTATTTTTCTGATTTAGCTGAGATGCTTACCGAATAACCCCGAAAAAGAATAAGAAATATTAAAAAAACCTACGGAGCATTAATATGAAAAAAAGAGATATGGAAATAAAAGAGGCATTAGAAAACCTAGCCTTATCAAAAGATATTAATGGTCTGAGGAAGTATGTAAAAGATCATGAGGCTGAGATTTATGAAATTTATTGTAAAGAAGGTAGTGGAGCTAAACCTTTGTTGAGTGCATATGAGAAAATATGTATGACAGAACCAAGGATTGCTATTGAATACCAGGACATCATGGAAACTTCAATAGCAGGTGATGTATTGTTTTCTAATGAATAGCAAGGAAAATATAAATAGTTTTATTGTGCCTAATTTATTGCAAAATTAAAACTTCCCCTAATATCTCTTATACCATGCTAAAATAAGGTTAAATTATTTAATTATTCATATATTTTGATGGTACAGACATCATATTTAAAAATTCTTGACGGAATCGGTGAAGATAGTCGGGTATTTTTCGGTAGCAAAAAACGAATAAAAGAATTTCTAGATCTAGTTTCCAATTGCGGTTCTGTAGCACTAGCTAGCAGTAAATGGAGATTATCGCCTTTGGAAGTACAGGAGATAATCAGGAATGATGCCGTTTTACAGAATTTAATTAACCTTAGCCTGAAGTTAGCTCTGGAAATTGCAGAAGGCGTGTTATATGAGCGTGCCGTTAACGGTTATACTGAGGAAACTATTGTTGACGGGGTCAAGACGGGAGAAAAGAAAAAATATAGCGATAGCTGTCTGCTTAGTTATTTAAAAGCCAATTCCGGCAAATATAGCACTGCAAGAATTAATGTCGGTAACAGGCCAAGTGATTTAGGGCAAGGTTATGATATCGAGATACCTGATTTTGAGTAATTATAGCTTTATTTTTTTGCACCACCCGATGAACGGGGTATGTTATTCTACTGATAATTTAAAGCTTTAGTTAGTAATTCAGGTGAAGAAACTACCCAAAATTAAATTCCCATGCAACTGGAGACCTTATCCGTTTCAGGTAAAATTATGGAATTATTTACTTGGCGGCGGCAAGCAAGCCGTAGCGGTATGGCATAGACGCTCCGGAAAGGATTTAGTTGGACTGCATTGGATTACTTTATGTGCGCTGCGTAATCCGGGACTTTACTGGTATGTATTTCCGACCTTTGAACAGGCAAAACTTGCCATTTGGGATGCGGTAACCCTAGACGGCCGTAGTTATCTGTCGTTTATGCCAAAAGATATGATAGCTAAAGTTGATAACGGCAATTTAACCATAAGATTTAAAGGCGGCAGTATCATTAAATTTGTCGGTTGTCATACACCGGATAATTTAAGGGGCGCAGGAATTAAAGGCGTAGTAGTTAGTGAATATGCTGAAATCAATAAACCCGAAGCTATAGCCTCGGTATTAGTACCGATGCTGATTCGCTCGGGCGGATGGGTGCTATATTTATATACACCAAGTAGCGATAGCGCTAAAACCCACGGCTATGATCTGTATAAAAAGTTAGAGGAAGAAGAAGGTGCTTTTGCCCAGATTTTAAATATTGAGCAAACCTCTGATCATGAAGGTAACCCACTGATAAAAGATGCGGAATTAAAGGCAAGCGGCTTATCGGCTCAGCAAATAAGGCGAGAGTTCTATTGTGATTTTGATGCCGGAAGATTAAAACGTGAAGAAACAACTTTCGGTAGGCAATTACAGTTAGCACAAAGCGATGGTAGAATTACTCATATCCCTTATGATTCAGCTTTACTTGTCAATACTTACTGGGATGTTGGAGTTGTTGATTATACTGTTATCTGGTTTGTGCAGGAAAAAACCGAGTATTTAGATGTTATTGACTGCCATATTTCACGGGGTAAGGATTTCTATTTTCTGTTAACGGAATTAAAAAACAGAGGTTATAAATACGGCAGGAATGTACTACCCCACGATATGGGCAGGCGGCAACCGCCTAAACTGGATACACGGCTTAAACAGGCTAATGAAATAGCCGAAAAAATTGGTTTTAATCCTTTTGTTTTAGGGCGAATGTATCATAGGGAGGAAATGATCAGTAAAACAAGAGAGCAGATTGGAAAATGTCGTTTTGATGCAACTAAATGCGCCCAAGGATTAAATTGCTTAACTGATTTTGATGCAAGTAAAAGGAAGACCAATAGTAATTCAACGATGATGACTGATGTTGCCGATAGTTTTATGTATATGGCTATGGATGCCGTAACCAAAAAAGACAGGGAATTATTACAACCGAATTTTGATCGGAAATTGTTTAGCGTTATTGAGGAATATGACGCAACCAGCTCTGTCCTTGATTATAATCCTTTTAAATATTAGGAGGAAGTATGGGGTTTGGCAGATTTTTTAAAAATCCTTTTAAAGCAACGGCAGCTGCTTTTGGCTTAAAGAAACAGTATAAAAGATTAACGGGAGAAGATCAGAAAGAGAAAGCACATGAAAGGTTGCGCTGGGCGCAGAATGCCTATAATGAGGCAGGAAGATTAAAGCAGGAATACGATAATTCCATCACCCCGCAAATTAAACAGCTAGAAGAAGCTTTTAATTCGGCAATTCGCAGTCGTGCCAATTATGATTTAAAATTATCCGGTCAACAACTAAGTGCTCGTGAGCTGGAAAATATAATTAAAAGCAGAGAACAAAAATTAGAGCATATAGGATCGGATATTGGAGCTAAAACTTCAGAGTACGAATCTGCATTTGCTCATCATAAGGAAGAAGTAACAAAATTTCATGAACAGGGAACATCCTTGCAAGGTTTAGTTGATGTATTTAAAAAAGAATTACCGGATTTATCAAAATCCATAGAAGAATATCAGAATTTGCCTCAGGAATTTTTAACCGGTTTTGAGCAGGCAAAGGAGAAAAGGTCTAAACTGGAAGGTTTTAGCAGAGAAGAAAGAGGAAAGGAAATTGACGAGTTTGAGGCAGGGGTTAATGAATTAAAGCAGAAACAAAGTGCCCTTGAGAAAGCCATCAAGGAGAAGTACGGCAGCTTATCGGCAAAACGTGAGGGTTTACTGGGTAAACACACACAATTAACTTCTTCTTTAAAAGAATATAAAGACAGGCAGGATCAGTTAATTGCCAAGGAAGATATTTATAATCGCAAGCGCCATGAACTTGAGAATATAATTAGCGGTTACAGAGAAGAAGAAAATAAATATCGGGTTGAACTGGAAAAAGCAAAGAAAATAAAGGCTGATTACGATTTAAACGTTAAAGCGTATACGGAGAACGAAAACAATATTAGCCGGTTACAGAAACAGGCAAAGGAGTATCAGAATATTACCGAAAACTATCAGAATCAAATCAATCATCAGTTAAGCCAGGGAGAAAAGTTTGAAGGCTGGGCTAAAGGTCATGCCCAGAAAGCCGGTAAAATCGCCGGCCTGAATTTAATCGGAGGTACGTTACTTGGAGGTTTGATAGGTTTTGGCGGCAATGGGTTCATGGGAGGTCTTACCGGAACTCTGCTTGGGGGTTTGGGCGGACATTTAGCTAATAAAATATCCGGCCTGAATAAGAAGTTTCCTGCTATTAATGTTCCGGATACCAATATCAATACAAACCGCTACGAGGATTTACAGAGTATTCTAACGGGCGGGCTAGAGGATGGAAGAAAACTCGGTAAGAATGCTCCTATTTCTAGCGGCATGCTCGGCAATATCCCTAAAATCAATATACCCGAACTTGGAGGATGGCAAAGTCCTGCTCATTTTGGGCTCGATCAGCTACCGGAGGTTCATAAACTACCGACTATAGAGTCGGCACTCGGCAGATTAAAAGATCCAAAAGAATTAAATAATTTAACCCTCGGTTTGCCGAAAGTTACAGGACGAGGCGGTAAGGAGTATAATTTTGCGGTATTATATGATCCCATGTATATAACAAAATTTAAAAGTGTTATGAAGAAAGCGCAAAAATATGGCGGTAATCTAATGAGTAATAATAAAGTTTATCTATGATTAATCCTGAGCTGAACCTAATATTTGAGCATTTTGAAATATTAAAGGGCGAAAGAAACTCCTGGGAATCATCACGGGCGGATATCAAGAAATACGTATGTCCGTCTTCTGAAAGAACCAGAGACGTATATGCAAGTATTACAAGCTATGCAGCAGGAGTGTTAGCTAGTAATCTACAAAGTCTGCTAGTTAATCCTGCATCCAATTGGTTTTCTTTAACTCTGCCGCAAATAGAGGAAGATAAAGATACGCTTAGGTGGTGCCAGCTAGTTACAAACAAGATAAATGAAGTATTCAACTGTCGGGCAACGAATTTTTACAGTCAGATCCATGAATTCTTTTTAACGTTGGCAACTTACGGGAGCGGAGTATTTTATGTTGAGGAAGATCCAAAATTAAAGTTTTGCAGTTTCTTTCGCAATATCCCCCTCGATGAATGTTATTTTGAAGAAAACAGGCTTGGCTTTGTTGATAGTATATATCGTCAGTTTAAAATGGCTCTTAAGGTAGCAGCGAATGTCTGGGACAAGAATAGTAAACTGAAAGCAAAGGCAGAAAAGTTTCCCGATGAAAAAGTTACGATACTACATGTAGTACGCCCTAAAGGTGATAGTAAGAATAAATCTTATGAATCATTGTATATTTTAATGGAAGATAAAGAAGTATTAAGCGAGTCCGGATATAATTATTTCCCGTTTCTGGTTACTCGCTGGATTAAACATGAGGGAAGCGCTTACGGATATGCTCCGGCTCATCATGTGATGGCGGATATTAAACTGCTGAATGAATACAGGATGCTTGGTATCAAGATCAAGCAGAAACAGGTTAATCCACCGCTACTTATTCCTCGGCAAGGCTATTTTCTCCCTTTGAATATGGCACCGGGTCAAGTTAATCTTTATGAAAATGCCACTGCCGATAAAATAATTCCTCTGGCTAATCTGGAAAATATAGAATCAACGCTGGATGAACAGGAAAGATGCGAGATGGCTATTCGGGCGGCATTTTTTACCGATGTATTTCACTTACCGAAAGAAAACAAGGAAATGACGGCAAGTGAGGTAAGTATTCGTAGCGAGGAACAGATGCGGATGATGTCTCCTATTGTCGGAAGAATTGAAGCGGAATTATTAGACCCGTTAATTCATAATGTCTTCAATATTCTGGTTAAATACAAACATATAGATATAGGGGGGATGAAAGAGCTGGCGATTGAAGCCCATTATATATCACCGCTTGCACGGGTACAAAGACTGGAATCGACACGTTCAATGGAAAATGTACTCAGGTTTTTAGGTGCTTGCGGGGCGGCAAACTTTGCGCCCGAAGTTTATGATAATTTTAACTGGGACGAGGTTCTTAAATTATTTGCCAATTTGCATAATTGTCCGCAAAGCATATTTAAAGATGAAGCGGAAGTTGCAAGAATCAGGCGTCTTAGAGAGCAGCAGCAGCAATTAATGGTCGGGCAACAAGGAGGATTAAATTAATGCAGATAGTTTTTAACAACTCTAAAAAAGAAAACATAAGTTTTGAAACGTTAACCTCGGCGTATCGCAAGTTATTTTTAGGAACAAAAGAGGGAGAGATCATATTGAATGATTTATCACAAAAAGCTAGAATATTTATACCCTTAGGTAGTAGCAACTCTTCTGATTTATTGTATATTGAAGGTATGAGGGCATTATTTTTTTACATTGCTTCTTATTTAGAAGAAAAGGTAACTGAGGAAACTTGCATAAAGGATTATGACCCATTTGACAAAAAACACTAGGATAAAATTATGACAGACAAGGAAGTTAACGAAAAAGAAAATTTGGCAATTTTTGAAGATTATAACATTCGTAGAATATATGATGAAAAAACCGAAACCTGGTTTTTTTCTGTAGTAGATGTGATTGCAGTCTTAACAGCGCAAAACAATTATAAGGTAGCACAAAGTTATTGGACTACACTTAAAAGTCGCTTAAAAAAAGAGGGCAGTGAGTCTGTCACAAATTGTGACAAACTGAAATTACAAGCCGCGGACGGTAAAAAGTATTTAACAGATGTTGCTAATGCAGAAACCTTATTAAGGTTAATTCAATCTATCCCTTCACCTAAGGCTGAACCTGTTAAGTTGTGGCTTGCTAAAGTAGGTTACGAGCGCATACAAGAGATTGCCGATCCGGAAAGATCAATGAATAGGGCTAGGGAAAACTGGAAAAAGCATGGACGTAGTGAGCAATGGATACAGCAACGCATGCTTGGTCAAGAAACTCGTAATAAATTAACCGATTACTGGAAGGATCACGAAATTAAAGAAGGTGAGGAGTTTGCTACATTAACAAATATTATCCATGAAGAATGGGCAGGAGTAAGTATCAAGAAGCACAAACAAATTAAAGGTTTAAAAAATCATAATTTACGTGACCATATGAGCAATGCAGAGTTAATTTTCACGGCACTTGCCGAATTATCGACAAAACAGGTCGCTGAGAATCTTAACGCTACGGGGATGAAGGAAAATAAGAAAGCAGCTAAGGTAGGCGGTAATATTGCCAAGAATGCAAAATTGGAATTAGAAAGTAGAACCGGTCAAAAAGTAATTTCATCAGCGAATTACCTAAAGCCAATAAAGCAAATAAAGGAATAAACTATGAGTGAAGATATTGCAGAGAATCTAAGTCAGGTTATAAGTAACTCCGGCTCAAGCGGTGCAGATAATAATTCAGGTGATAGTACCTCAACACTTAAGTCAAATGCGGGTGACTGGTTACAAGGTTTACCTGAGGATATACGCAGTAGTAAATCACTGGCTAAATTTAACGACCTTCCTGCGCTTGCCAAGAGCTATCTGGAACTTGAGAAGAATCTGGACAAGAGAATCCTTATGCCAAACGAGGAGGCAAGTGATGAAGAATGGAACAAGGTATTTGCAAAGCTTGGGATGCCGGAGGATAAGAAATATATTGCCGAGGAGAAAAAAGCCGAGCTGCTAAAGAACAATCTAGCGGATGAAGAGACACTATTATTGTATGAGGATTTATTCCACAAGGGGAATTTAACCCGCAGACAGGGAGAAAAAATCCTAGAGCGGATAATAGAGAATGCACAAAATAGCAGTAAAGAGCTGATAGAAGCGAGGAAAACGGCAAGAGAAGCCAATTTGGCAAAATTTCAGGAAACATATAAGGAATCAACTTCCGAAAAGCTGAATATTTTAAAAGGCGTAATGTCCAGATACGGAAGTGCGGAATTAGTCGATTTAGTAGAAGAAACAAACTATGCACCGGTATTAATTGACTTGTTATTAAAGCTTGGTGAGGGGATAAAAGGTGATTCACTGGTGTCGGGTAAAAGCAATCCGTTAATATCCGATAAGGAAACTGCCAGAAAAGAGATCAAGCGACTTGAATCCGACAGGGAGTTCATGGTAAAATATGCAGATAAAGGTCATGTAGGTCATAAGCAGGCAGTTAAAGAGCTTAATGATTTATATGATATAGCTTATAAAGAATAATCATTTCACATACCGAGCAATCGATAATATCACTGAAATTAAATTATTCCGATCAAGAGATAATCTATAAACCGGACCGAGAGGTAATCCGCACAAGTAGACCTTAAGAAAGCAAGCTGGAGATTATTGGTTTAATTTTTAGAAGATTTTTCTTAAAACGGAGGATAGTTGTGCCATATATAACCGAAGGTTTAAAACATCAATTTGCTACAAACATTGAGCTTGTTGCTCAGGAAAAAGGAAAACTAAGGAAACTGGTTCAGGAAGAAGAAATCGAGACTGAAGTAGCATATTTTGAGACTGCTTCAAATATTGAAGCTCTACCGAGAACCAGAACAGACTTAGGCGGTGCTCCAGGGGGGTACGGCACATATGTTGCCGATCCAGCCAACCCTGTGCTTGCCGATACGGAGCTACGTTTTCCGCAAATTACCAGACGTCAGATCAATGCGGCAGCGTATTACTGGACTGCTACTATGGATAGGAACGATAAAGCCAACTTACTTGCCGATCCGACTAGTAAATTTCCTCAGATGGCAGGTCTTGCCATGGCAAGAGCAATGGATAGAACAATTATCAAATCCATAGGAAGTCCGGTCATGTCAGGGTTAACCGGAACAACTGCCATCCCTTTTGATATGACGAATAACGTTGTACCTCTAGGGCTTCTTGCTAACGATGGAGCTACCTTAGGTTTTCATAACGATAACGGCTCGCAGAATTTTCAGCTTCTTCCAATCGGTGATGATGCCGATGCAGATCATATAAGCGTAGCTAATCTGCAAAAGGCAAAACTGACAGTAGAGAAGCTGATTGCGGCAAGGCAGATGCTTAATCGCGGTACGTTTAACAGCGATAAAAAAATGTATTTTGTCTGTACTTCCCAGCAACTTACTGATTTGCTGGCCGATCACAGGATAATCAATGCCGACTATAACAGCGTAAAAGCTCTGGTTAACGGAGAGCTTAACAGTTTTATGGGATTTACATTCATCATCTCGGAATTACTTACCGGTATTGCCGGCCCAAGAAATGCTAATGATCCTGTTGTTGCCCATAGCTATTCAATAAGGGAGTGTTTTGCCTTTACTGAAGATGCAATCAGATTTGCCAGTGTAAAAGGAACAAGCATCACGAAAACGGATGAATTGCCGATGAAACACTATGCGCCGATGTTATACCATGGTAGCTCATTTGGAGCGGCAAGGGCATCTGAGGGAGGAGTAGTCATTATCAAGTGTCTTGAGCCGGCACGTCCTGACCACCACGGGGTTAACGGCTGGGTACAACCTATTGCTGCAGGCGACGATGCTGATCAAAGAACGGCAAGATTAACAAGAGCCAGCGTAGTCCCAAGCCATGCTACTACTTGGGCAACGAATAGTTTTGACAATACGGGCGGACTTGCTCATTTTGGTAATGCCGGCCAGATTCAGGCTGCATTACTGGCCATAGCACAGAAAAGGCTATAGAGGATAAGATGAAACAATCATGTTCATTCAGGAAAAGATCATCAAACAGGCAGTAGCGATACTGGGAGCTACGCAAAGTATTCAGAATGCAGGTAATAAACTCGATAATGCCGAAAGAATATGCAGTGTATTTGTATCTTCGGCAATGGAAGAGGTATTTTTATCCGTTCTATGGAAAGATGCAGTGGAATTAATTCCTAAAACCGAAGGGAAAACGGATGAATTCATACAGGTAACGATTGATGACTGTATTAAGATCATTGGTATTACTCCTTCAAATATAGAATGGTACGTGGATAAAAATAAACTCTATTTTAAAGGGGAAAGTTTGAACGGCGGCTTTTACTATTCGAATCGGTTATTGAAAAAATTACAATCCAATATCGAGGTGGAACTGCCGAATACCTTTCTTATTTTATGCAGTCTGTATCTGGCATCAAATGTAGCACATGCTTTATACTCGGATAGTATATTTACCGACGGAATGAAGAAGCAATATTTACAGAAAGTGGAAGAAGCAAGAAAGTTGCACTTTTTTGATTACCATTTAGTTAATTCTGCAAGGTTTGCCTGAAAATGTCAAAAGAGCAATGGGTATATTCCGTCAAGAACAGTTTTTCAAGCGGTGAGCTTACGCCGACTATGGAAGGGCGTAATGATTTGCCTATTTATCAGCACGGAGTAAAAAAACTGATCAATTTCATGATCCTGCCTTCAGGGGGAATCAGCAGAAGATACGGCACGCAGTATGCCCATGTTTTTAAAGAAAAAATCCCCGTTTCCAAACGCATGATCAATATCATGTATTTGAGGGAATATAGTTTTCTAGTTGTTTTTTCCGATGTTGACCGCCAAAAAATCAGGATTGAAGTTTTTATTAACGGCGAAGGTGATCCGGTAGATTTGGGGACTATAGACGTTGTTCTGGATATTGATCAATTTTCGTATGCCACTTATCAGGGAGCGGCATATATATCGTTCGGTATCAACTATCCGGTATGGATCGTGCAGGTTGATCCTGATCAGGTAGAAAAGTTATACCGGCTAGATGAGCTTGATACGGAAGAAAGAGGCAGGCTTTTTCATTATGATGTTTTTAAGGTCAAAGGTGAAATATACGATACGGAGTTTTCTCAGCGCAAGATGATAGGCGAAGTGTTATTTGGAAGTGCCGATGAAGTTAACCAGAAGTTAAACGAGACGCCAAAAATGCAGGTAGAAACGCTAAGAACCAACAGTCTCAGTATTTTTGAGGGAAGATTATGGGTTTTTGGAACTGGAAAAAACATTCATGAGATCTGGGCAAGCAGTATAGGAACAATGGATGAATTCAATCTGGCTTATCATTCGCTACTTGAGGCAAGAAACCCCTTGTCTGCATTTGCCGCAACTTTTGTCTCATCCACGTTTGACAATGTAGTATGGTCGATACCTTTTGCCAAAGAACTATTACTTGGTACAACCGATGGTATTTATGTATTGAAAACCGGTGATAGAACAAAAGACGAATTTGTAAATATCCATAAGGATATTGATATTAGTGTGGCCAATATTGCTCCGATAATATGCGGTAAAACCATTTTTTTCGTAGAAGGCGACAGGAAAAAAATACACAGTCTATATTATAGTGAAGAAAAAGGAGGGTATCAGATATCCTGCATTACTACCTTTGCCGAGCATTTATTTACTTCAGGGATAAAGCAGATTGTAGCAGTCAATTCGCCTTTTAACATGATTTTTGCGGTGCTAAATAACGGCTCATTTGCCACTTTTACCTATTCACAGGATTTAAAGATCATGGGCTGGTCACAGCACCATCTCGGGGGAAACGGCAAAGTTATTGAAGCACTTGCTTTCTTGGGAACTGATGGTGATAAGGTATATTTCAGGGTAAGAAGAGAAGGGACTTTTATTGAGGATGAAAAGTTTGTACCCGTTGTTAAGGAATATCTCGAGTATTTTGATTGCAAATACTTAAGCGGCCATATTCAAAACAGGATTCATGAGCCGTTATATGCCGATTGTTACAGTCATTTTAAACGTGAAGGCGAAGATGAAATTGATCAGGAATTCAAGCAGGCTTTAAGGGCAGGTAATGTTTTTGAATATAAAGAAGACTTATCCAGACTGGAAAACCTGATTGTAAAACAGACAGAACTGGAAAGAGTTTTTCCGGAGATGGATATAATAGACAATTTTGTTGTAGGAGGAGTACATTTAAATCGATTGGAAAACGTAGAGGAAATAGATAATACCGATTTAAAGCTTGATGAAGATGATAGACCGGTCCATAGCGTTAATTTAAAAATGCTATATGCAGAATTTATCGGCAGGTATTTTTCCCAGTACCTAACGCCCGTACAATTATTGCTTGGACTTGAAATAGCGATGATCCGAAAGTTACAGAAATTTAACGGGTATGTAATTAATGTATTACTGGGAAAACGTGAAGATATAGATTATTTAAAACCGATCATATTGGAAGCAGATACCATAGTTAACGAAGCAAAAAAACTGGCTCAGGAAGTAAAACAGATTGAAATTAACAAACATTTAAAGGAGAGGGAATTTGACTTTATTGCTCATAAAGAAAATACCAGATACAGTTTCTCTGTAGCAGGTATTATTGCTTTGCAGGATCAGGACAGGATAAAGAGCTTTGCCAACTTTGTTAATGGCATGGATAGAACGGTAGTGATGCTCAAGTATTACTTTTCTTCTCCTGAATATTTTACTCGGGATTATAAAACGAAATTGTTAAAAGAATTTAATTTTAGAGCCAATTATCAATTGTTAAAGGCAGGAGTTGCCGTTAACGTTGAGAGCCTGGATATTGAGGAATATATTGAGAAAGCTGCTCAAAAAAAGAAAACTCTGGAAAGCCAGATGGATCAATTACGCATTGAAGGCAATAATATGATTGTTAGCTGTTTCATACTGGATCAGCTTAAACCCGAAGACCATTTTATTGAATATTTCAAGATAAATGAAGGGGATTTGTTATTTAATGAAGGCGTTCTAGATGCAAATACCGAGGAGCTAATAGAGTTTTTCAGGCAGGAACTGGCTTATATGGTAGCTGCTGTTTATAATTCTTATAATCCTGAAATTATTAATAATCAGGTAGTAGTAAAAGTAATTACCGATGTTTTTAGAAATTTTTTAAATTTACTGGGTGCTATTGTTTCCGAGCAGAAAGAGGATTTATACCGCGCAATACCAGAACTAGTAGACTCATTCATGCAGGATTACTTAAGCGGCAATGAGGAACTAGCTGATCTGGTTGGCAGAAAAAAGATTGAGTGGCGGGTAGATGAAATCATCAACAAGGCAAATGATTTACCTTTAGAAAATCAGGAAGAGTTTATCCATGGGAGTCCGGTGGAAATCAGAGCTGAAGTTTTAAATAGGTGGAATGCTTTAAATAAAGCTCAGTATTACTGCGAATATAATGAATTAAAAGAGCAGGTTGATAATTATATCGATTCTGAATATGAAGAAAATGACGTTGACGAAGGAATAGCGGAGTATCCCGAGATAGTTAAAGAAGCCCTTAAAAATTACTGGAAAGAAAAAACAGGTCAGGAAGTAGGGATTGATTGGGAAAATGATTTGTTCGGGGAGAATAAAGATCAAGAGGAGCTTATTTCGTTTGTCCGTTTTACTATTGTCGGTTTTTTAGTGGAATCAAAACACGCCGATGAGATTAATTTAGGCGCACTAAACGATATAGAAAACGATTTCCTGTTTGCCCAAAAAAAATATTCTATCCTTAAGGAATATAACAATAAATATTTAGTGCTGTTATTTATGCTTGTAACAAGAAGCAGTAATATGTTTAAAGCAATATTCAGCAGTTTTATTACAATCAGCAACCTGCTGATTCCATCCGAAGAACAGGAGTTGTTACGTATTTCAAATGATCTGTCACATCCGACGAAAATTGATAAATATTTATTACTAAGTGCGCAGTACTTCCCTATTTTCAGACAGAATTTTCCCGATATTGATATTGAAATGATTAAAACTCTAGTTCGCCATATTAATGCAGGCATCGATAAAATAGAATCCGAAGAGCTGCATAAGGTATATGGCGGGATGGAAACAGGTTTTATTGGAGATAATGAGCTAATATCGAATAATAGATTGCCTGCGGTAAATCTAGGAGTGATTTTATTAAATAGATATGTACGTTTTTTAAGCTTCGGTTTTATTTACAGCTCTCTTTTACAAACTTTTCCATTTATTTTTGAAGGTGAGTCTGAACATATTGATAAAAAGGATTGCGCCGTCGGGTTAAAATTATTTAACACTAAAGGCGGTTATATTGAAGAATCCACAACTAAAGGTAATGAAAAACGGCAGTTTATCAACGCTCCCAGATTAAATCTGGATAATATGCAATTTTATTTATCGGATAAGAAATATTTAATGGGAGAGGCAATTAGAGCGATTACTACTCCTTATATTTCGGGATGGGTGCATTTTAGTACTAACAGGGAAATTTCCAAGGATGTTGATTTGGTATATGTAGTTGATAAACCATATCCTGCAAGTATTTTAAAAATATACGCCAAGGCAAAGTTAATACCACATTATCTGAATTAGCGTCATGAGTAAATGGGAACAGATAGCTAAAACTACCGAAGTTTTAAGTAAGGGGTTTAATGAGATATGGGATAGGAAACTCCGCAAGGATGCGAGTGTTATTGTCGGAGATAAGTGGAGTCAGTTTATTCTTGATAGTACTAATGACTTAAAAGAGGCGCAGAATCACGTTGAGGTAGGTATTGATGCAAAGACAAATACCTTAGCGTGCATTATGAAGTTACCCGATACTCATCCTGATAGCCTGGATACCGGGCAACCTTTTTCTACGTTTGTAATGAACAGGGTTAGCATACGCGGTAATCAGATTTTAGATGAGGTTAAAAACCCCTATGCCAGAGAATTATTAACGAATCAGATCAATTCTTATAAAGCGCAACATGCCGGACAAATAGCAGGTTATGAGGCAAGTCTGGTTATAGACAAAAGACATAACATGGCTATTGAGAATATTGAGAAACTGGCAAAAGCTACTTATAACAATCCCCAGATTTATAGTCAGAATAGAGAAAATGCATTAATAGCCGTCAATTCCCTTGATATTGATCCGATTTATAAAGGAAAGCTGGCCAGAAAAGCAAAAGAGGAAATAGCAGAGGCAGCAGCAAGTAGTGTTCTTGCTTCTAACCCTGCGAGTATATTAAATCATGATGTTAACTATGAGTGGAAAACAGATTTAGATTTTAGAAGTTTAGCAAGAATAGAAAATCAGGCAAGAGCGGCTGTTACCTATAATATTAATAAAAACATAAGAGAATTCAATAAATTATCTGAGATACATTTTAAAAATATATTAACTCGCGGTAAAGGTATTGAAGGGATTGAAGACAAGCTATCGTCTCTTCCTGCTGAGGCGGTATTAGAATTTGCGGCAAAAGAGCAGATGCATATAAATGCCTACGGGGTATTAGAACGAGTTAAATATGCTCCTTTAACTGCCGGTAAATCTGAACTTGCCAAGTTAACTCCAAATCCTGAAGATGAGAATTATCACGAACAATTGAGCTTATACGAGCTAGTTGCCAAGAAAATTAACAAACAGAAAGAACTTAGCAAAAGTGATCCTGCCCTTTTTGTTCAGACTTTATTTACGGAAGAAGTAGATAATGAACTATCTCTGCCTGATAAGATCAATAAAAGGCTAAGTTTAGAAACTCAGAAAGGTATTCCTCATTATTTACAGAAAATGCTAACTAATGAAGAAAGAGAAGAGTTCAGAAGTATGTTAGATAGCAGGGATGTTAATGTAATTAAAACAAATTTGAACAACATACTTAGTATTGAATCGGAATACGAATCACTAGGTCACGGAATAGTAGAAGAGATATTAAGCGATAATAAGAAACTACCGATCCTAAGTCACTTTTATATAGATGCGAACCTCTATAATAGAGGAAATCTAAAAAATGACTTAGCACGAGCGATGGCAAGTAATCAGGCAATCGGTGAAATGTCTAACAAAGATCAAGAGGAAATTAAGAAGCGTATTGATGAACATATTGCACCATGGCGGGAATCAATACTGGCCGGTCAAACAGAAAATGCTCCTGAAGTACTAATGATGCAGGCAGGATTACTGGAACTGGCAAGATTCTATCAGTTCGATAAGCATATGAGTATTAAGGAGGCAACCGATACGGCAATAAACAATTTATTTGAAGCAAGTTATATAGCTCCCTATAAAGATTGGAATTGCGGCAAATTTTATGTTCCAAGAACAATAATAAAAGACAAAGAGATTATAGAACTTGATAAAAATAAGATTGAGTACGGCTTAAGGAAACTACGAACCGATTTAATTAACGATAAAATAGAGTACGATAAATCTGCGACTATTTCCAAAGATCATGAACTTTTTGTAGATGACGATTTAGCGAGGGAATTACGGAATGGTACATTTAGGCTCTCTAAAGATAAGAAGAGTGTTTATTACGTAATTTTTAGTAAAGCAGGAGAAAAGCCGTTAATGAAATCACCGGAGGAAATAATGACTTGGGATTTGCTTGATTTAAATGATGCGATAATACCTGATACCTTACCTTATCTTCATCCATACGGAGCTATATAATGTTTGATGTATCACTACCGCGCCCAAAACCTGAATCACAAGCAGATAAGTATTTTAAGGATAATTTTGAGGTCTCAAGAATCACTACTTTAAAAGCTGCCGGTCGTAATGCATGGCTTGATTCACCTGATTTAAGTTCTTTACTTGATATAGCAGGCTACCGAGGATTCGATCCAGATATGCTATACTTACAGGAAATATATAACGCAAATCCGAGAAACAAAAAATATACGGAAGAAGAGTTTGCAGCGAGTCATGGGGATTCAGGTCTTGAGTATGATCCTAATTTTACCCCTGCAATAGTTGAAAGAATACTTGAAAAAAAGCGTAAGATGGCTATTAACGACTACATAATAGCTAGCGGCAAAGGTGATTTGCTTGACAAGGCCGGACAAATAGCAGGTGGAATAATAGGAGGTAATATTGCTCCCGTTAATCTGGCTATTAACGTTGCAACCGGTTTTATACCTAGTAGCGCTTTATTTAGAGGGGCATGGTGGGCGGCTAATCCCGTAAAGACTAACATGGTAAAGTTTGCAATAGGCGGAGGCATAGGACAGGCAGCATTAGAGCCGTTAATTGCAAGGCAAATGGGTTTGGAACAAAGAGAATATACTATCAGCGATTCTTTAGAAAATATTGCAGAAGCTAGCATATTTTCTGCTACTCTGCCTGCTATCGGCCACGGCATAAAAACTGTTTATGTCGGCAGTAGCAAATTTGCCAAAGGTAAATATCAGGAATTCCGTAATCGTTATTTTACAACTCCGGAGGAATTAAAAGCGGAATATGCTACGGGTAATTCTGCACTTGATATGCAGTTTAAGCATCTAGTCGATGAATTAGCACTTGAAACCTCTCCTACTAATATTGAAGCCGTTACCGAGTCATTTGATACATTGAACTTTACCCGCAAAAACATCAGGAATGAAGGAAAGCAAAAGTTTTCGGAGTTTTTTGAGATGGAGGATAGGGTAGCGTCTTTAGAAGATCGGTTACATAAAGAATTTGCAACAGGTGGGGATGTAACTCTTTTGCCTAAAGAAATTCTCTCGGTACTAGACGACCACAGAGAGAAGCTTGGAGCAATTTATAAAAAATTTGAAGATGTAGAAGAATTTAAAGAAATCATCGATAACCTGAATCTGATAAATGAGCAAATCAGTAACAAATTAAAACAGGAACAACAGGAGATAAAAGGTTATGATTTTGACCAGACTGACTTGGCAATTGCCAGAAATCAACTGGAAGCAGACAAGTATGTTGATCTTGATGATCCCAAAAATGCGAGGTCGATATTTAATGAGAATTATGCAGAAGAAAAACCTACGGATATTAAAAAGCAAGTATCGGAACTCGAAAAATTAGCAGCTGCTCTACCTGACTACGACCAGAGTAAATCGGAATTGCAGAAATTACTATATGATGCATCACTAACGGGTGAAGAAGAAAAGATACTTGCCTATCGTGACAAGTTAATGAATTTAATAAAATTAAACAATGCCAAGGGGATTATATCAACACGTGCAAAAGATAAAGGATTTAAAGAAGGATTTTTAGAATTACTACGTCAAACCGATATGAGAGGAGTTGTCGTATCTAGCGAACTTAGTAACGGCTTGATGAACGATTTAATCAAGTCAGAATTACTTGATTTTTTTAGAAATAAAAACTTCGAAAGAGACATTGCCCAGGAATTATGGAATATAAACCATCCCGATAAATCTCCTACCGGTTCGAAGATAGCACAACACATAGCATCTATCGTCCATAAATGGCAACAACAGGGAATAATGCGTATTAACAGGTCAGGGGCATATATTAAAAACCTTGAAGGGTATATCACTCGTCAATCTCATGCTAGCCATAAAATCAAAAAGGATGGATATAAGATGTGGAAGGATTTTATTGTGCCTTTGCTTGATATGGATAAATGCGATGCCGATTTGGATTTGAAACAAATTTGGATGAATCTGGCAACCGGTAATCACTTATACCAAAACAATGAATACATGCCCTATTTTAGGCATCATGTGAATATTGCAGATAAATTTTCATATGCAAGAAAGCTACATTTTAAATCAGCTGATAGCTGGCTTAAATATAACAATAGATACGGCACTCATAATCTGGCTCATTCAATAGCAATTAATTTAGAAAAACTGGGGCGTAACATAGGTCTTCTTGAATCTATGGGTAGCGAACCTTATGAATTTTTAAAAAAACTTAAAAATGAGTTTGCTGTTACGCTGCAGGAAAAGGCTGCAAGTAAAGATAATAGAGCTCAGAAGCAGCTAGATTTTATATTGAAAGAAGAGCTTGACAAGAAATTGGAATTTATTATAGGAGTTACTCCTTATGCTCCGAGTTTAGCAGCAAATGCGCAAGCTATTCGCAACTGGATAACCATGGCAAATCTTGGTAAGGTAGCAGTATCATCAATTCCTGATACTAGTACATTTATTTCCGAACAGATGTATAATGGAATACCATATGTAGAAGCACACGCTAATCTGTTAAAAGCAGTTACCAACTCTTTTAATAGTGATCAGAAGAAAGAATTTGCCAGATTACTCGGAGCAGGAACAGATAATTTAATGGGGATTAGCTATTCTCGTCTTAATACCGAAAACCAGATAGCAGGTAAAATTGCAACTGCTACCAACTATTATTTTAAATTAAATTTAATGGATTGGTGGGATAATAGTTTTAAATCGGCACTCGGTTTTGTTTTATCAAACCATCTGGCACATTATGCAAAACGTTCCTATAAGAAAGTTCCGATTGAACTTAAAAGTAATTTAAAGCGCTATGGTATTGATGAAAAAGATTGGCAGCTATTAAGGAGCTTCATACAAAAAGCTGATGACGGCAGGGAGTATATTATTCCTCCGGAATGGACGGCTGGTAGTGATCAAATTAACGAGACGGCAACAAAATTTAAAACTTATTTAAAAGACAGGGTTGATACCGGTATTTCAACTCCCCACGCCTTAGAGCGTTATGCTGCAACATGGGGAGGAACAAGAGCCGGTACCCCTCTTGGTGAGGCAATAAGGTTTTTAATGCAGTTCAAACAATTTCCTGTTGCTTACTGGATGAGAGGAAGAAAAGATTATCAGGGTACACCAAAAGTGCTAGCTACCATGTTAATCTTAAGTACTATAGGGGGGTATCTATCAATATCGGCAGATAAGCTACTCGATGGTCAAGAAATCCCAGAATTGGATAATCATTCTCTTTTTGCTTCTATTTTAAAGGGAGGAGGACTTGGTTTATATGGTGATTTTATCTTTGGGCAATATAATAGATACGGTCATACTTTAACTCAGAGTTTATCTGGTCCAGTTTTTAGTATTACAGATGATATTGCCAGTATATACTCCAATCTGAAAAATGGTAATACTGACAAAGCAGTAGCAGAAGCGGAATCAATAATGCATCGCTATACCCCGGGACGCAATTTATTTTACCTTGCTCCTGCTTTAAGGGCAAGCGGAGTAAGTCAGGAGTGGATTGACAGAAATCTGAATGCTAAAAATATCAAATAATTGCACCATTTCAAAAATGGGATTCGTTATAATGCAAATAAAAAATGAGTGGTTTTTATTGGCATGCAAATTTATAAATTAGTCCCAAGAAAAGATGTTATAACTGCAATAAATGATATCCTGAAAAATAAAAATATTGAAAAAAGGTTTTTATTCCTGAAGTTGACTTTTGTGGTTAAAGATGCTGATTTTACTCCCTATAAGTTTGCAGGTATTAGCTGGTATGGAGGCAAGAACCAAGAAGGGTCAAAATTAATTCTTGAAACACATCCTGATCAAATCCGTTTCTTTCAAAAAACAAGAGACAAGGTATTCATAGATGTAGAGCCTAATACTGATGAAGCCGGAGTATATTCGGTTTTTCCTTTTAATGTCAGTGATAAGGATTACTTACAGACAATACTGGAATTACTTAATGATAAATCATATAAGAACCTGTATCTGGTAACCAAATATGAAGAACCGGAATTAAGTCTATCGCTCAATACTTCTGTTGATTATGGGGCAAGCAGTCTTGTACCTTCTTTTGATAATTTAGGGAAAGCATTAATCGAGCAGAAAGAATACTACGAGATCAAGCTAAGTGAACTTAATAATCATATAGAAAAACTGCAAATTGATTTTCAGCAGAATTTAGACGATTCAAGAAATTATCTGTTAAAGGATAAGGAACAAGCAGTTGGTCATTTACAAAACGAAATAAATGCACAAAAAATAGAAATTGATCAATTAAATGCCCGTTTGCTACATGAACAGAATGAAGTAAGCCAATATAAAGAATTGGCAACGCAAAGGCAAAATAGGATTGTTACTCTGGAGGGTCAATTAAATGATACCATTCTCGATAGAAATAATTGGCAAAGTCGGTTCATGGAGGAACAGGTAAAGGTTACCGATCTACAAAACCGGCTGAATCTTTCAAAAACAGAGCTGGACAACTTAACAGCTCAATACAATCTATATTATCAGAAAGTACATAATAGTAAACAGCCTGAATGGTTTGATGTTGGAGATCCGTTTATAGGCTTGTTTAGATTTGATTGTTATACCGGTACTCTGGAAGTAAATATTGATAGGAATACTCATAAAATCACCTATAGCTTTCCTAATATAAACTAATAAAGTAAAACAACACGTTAATAAAATGATAGCGTTACTTGGTAGTTTAGCAGGGTTTTTAAGTGCCCTTATCCCTGAAGTCTTGGGTTTTATTAAGGATAAAAGGGATAAAGCGCATGAACTTGCTCTTGTTAAACTTCAGATTGAAGCCGGTAAAAACTCTTCATCTTCCAGAATAGATGAAGTAGTAATCAGGTCTGATCTTGATAAAGAAAGGCTCATATACTCTCATGCAAAACCTATCGGTATTCCTTGGGTAGATGCGTTGTCTGCGCTTGTCAGGCCGCTAATTACCTATTTATTTCTAGCATTATATATCGGCGTTAAATTAACTATCATTTTTAGCTATCAAATAGGTGTATGTATGCCGGTATGGACTAATGAGGATGAAGTGCTTTTATCGGTGATTATGGGATTCTGGTTCGGTAATCGCATGATAAATAAATATAAAACCACACATGGATAGATAAATAATGAGAGACATTAAAGCTATAGATAAAGCGAGGGAATTAATTAAGGAATTTGAAGGTCTAAGTCTAAAACCTTATTTTTGTCCTGCGGGTCTTAAGACGATAGGCTACGGCCATGTTATAGGGAAACATGATAATATAACAGATGATATTACTATTGAAAGAGCCGAAGAGCTACTTGAAGAAGATATACTACGAGCAGATAGTTGTCTCTATAGGAATGCAAGAAGCGTAGATTTAAACCATAACCAGAGAGCAGCATTAATATCGTTTATTTTTAACTTGGGCGGCGGTGTTTTTCAAAGTTCTACCTTAAGGCAGAAATTACTGCGTGGTGAGTACTTTGATGCTGCTAATGAAATCAGCAGATTTGTTTTTGCCGGTGGCAGAAAATTACCCGGGCTAATTAGAAGAAGAGCAGCAGAAAAAGCACTTTTTAATACACCTGTTGATTTAGTGGAACAAAAAAGGTTAGGTTTTGTTATAATTAGCTATGTAAAAAACATTTTTAGACATGTTAAGGCAGAAGTTTAAAGCAAAACCGGTTTATCATGACGGTATGAGGTTTGCGTCCATTAAAGAAGGAAAAAGGTATCTTGAGCTGAAGGCATTGCAAGTTGCCGGAGAAGTGAAATTTTTTCAGAGACAAACGCCATGGCACTTACCGGGAGGAGTCAAATACGTACTTGATTTTCAGGTGCGTTGGACAAACGGGCAAGATACGTATGAGGATACAAAAGGCTATAAAACACCGATGTACCTAACAAAGAAAAAAATGGTAGAAGCTATTTATCCAATTAAAATTACCGAGGTTTAGATTATGCAAACAGTTTTACTAATAGTTGTATTGGGAGTAATGGTTTATTCAGGCTATAGAATCGTTAAGGCTTTGATTGAAATAAGGAACAAGAGAAGATAAAGATGATTGATTTTAATAGCGTTGCCCCTGCTTTTAGCCTTATTCCTGCAGGTACTATAGCAAAAGCAGTAATTACTCTAAAACCGGGTAATTACGGAGAGCAAAAATTACTGACCAAAAGTGATAAAACAGGTTCTATAGGATTAAATGTCTGTTTTACCATCACCTCAGGAAATTATGCCAATCGCAAGATATATCAGCTTATTGGGTTTCAGGGAGCTAAAAAGGATGAAAACGGCAAAGACAGATGGGCAGAGATGGGATTAAGTTTAATTCGTAGCATAATTGAGTCATCAAGAAATATTAATCCAAGTGATACAACTTTGGAAGCTATGGCAAAAAGAAAAGTGGCTTTGAGTGAATTACACAATATGCAGCCCATTATCAAGATCGGTGTTGAAGTTGATAAAAGCGGTAAATATCCCGATAAAAACAAAGTTTTCATGGCAGTTACTCCGGATAAAAAGGAATATAAGGAGTTTATGAATATATCGACTTTTGCCAAGACCAAGGAAAATAAAGTTAGTGATGAAGATTTTGCCGGTGATGAGATTCCGTTTTAGAAAGAGAAGAAAAAGCTTCAAAGTTATAGTTTAGAGGAATATGCATAAGAGAAATACGGCGATATTCAAACCGATCTACCGCAATTTGGAGATAACACCTATTAGATTGTATGATGATGCCTGGTTACCGCCTGAATATAGCGATGATTTAAAATATGCTTCAAGTGAGGTGGATTTAAAGCTTGAGGAATTAGTTAAACTGCAAACTGAGAGAAAAAACATTGAAAAACAGGAGGAATTATTAAAAGCGGATATTATGGATTATATGGGTAGTTCTTCTTTATTGAAAAGTAATACCGGTTATAAAATAAGCTGGAAACCCCAAACTCAGCACAGAATAAATATCGAGTTATTAAAGAAACAACAACCTGAAATTTATAATCGATTTGTTTGCAATATCAATATCAGGCCTTTTAAGTTACTAAAGGAGAAACTGTAATGTTTTTCCCTATAGTAGCAACTGCGCTGACGGCATTTAACGTTTATGCAAATTTGCAGAATAATAAGGCCAGAACGAAAGAAGCTAAAGATGCCGTAGAAACCAATAATCGATTACTTTCCCGTTCTTATGAGGCTCAAAAGGCCGTAACGGCTGAAATGACCGAAGAGTATTCATCTATAGTATCCTATAAATGCGACATGTTACGTCAGGAACAGCTGCATAGAAGGCAAGTTATAGGATATAATTTACTTAAAAGCGGTACCGGTATAAGCCCTAATGATTCTGCCGGCTTATTACTTCGTCTGCAGGCTCATAAAGATGAAATGGAGGCAAGAGCACAGGAAATGGGATATTTCTATAACAGGCCACGAATGAAGATAGATAAAGAGGGACTGGATATATCGATTGCCGCAGGAAAACAGAGAATAAAAGGGTTAAATAGCGCATTGCCTTGGGCTAATGCCGGGTCAGTAATTAGTGGCGGCATGGATTTAATGAATGTGTTCCATAAATCAGGATCAATGGTTTAGTTATTGAAAAAAAAGAAGTAGTGAAACGGAATGAATGATGACAAAGCCATTAGCGGTATTGGATATTTTTTCAGGTATAGGCGGTTTTTCTTTAGGACTGGAAAAGGCCGGTATGAGAACCATAGCTTTTTGTGAAATCAACTCCTTTTGCCAAAAAATATTAAAAAAACACTGGCAATCAGTACCTGTATTTTCTGATATTACCATATTAACAAATAAAGATTTTAAAACTCTTCCGAAAATTGACGTAATTGCCGGAGGTTTTCCCTGTCAGGATATATCGGTAGCAGGTAAAGGAGGTGGAATTGCTGCCAAGCGTTCCGGATTATGGAAAGAATTTGCAAGATTAATAAATGAAATCAGACCAAAATATGCAATTATCGAAAACGTGGCAAATCTTCGCAGTCAGGGACTTATCAGCGTGCTGCAGGATTTATGGGAGATCGGGTATGATGCACAGTGGCATTGTATACCGGCTTCCGCCTTTGGCGCACCTCACCGACGGGATAGAATCTGGATTATTGCCTACCCCGCTTGCATCGGCAAAGCCGGACTCTCCTGCAGAGAGAAAACGAGCCAATCCATCTCTGGAGGCAATCGTAAAGATGTCTTCGGCTATAAGATTTCAGGGTTGCAAGGAAGTTATCAGTTTAAAGAAGTGCGCAGAGTCTTGCCTCAGGAAATCAGAACTTACCGCAACACTAAAGGATTTGCCCAATGGGGGATAGAACCGGAAACGATACCGAGGCTAACAGAAGAAAGATTAAATCCTGATTGGTTAGAATGGTTGATGGGTTTCCCTTATGGCTGGACTGAAGGAGGAAGCCGTATGCAGCGTTTGCAATCGCTGGGGAATGCAGTAGTACCTTTAATTCCTGAGTTTTTAGGAGAAGTAATTTTAAATTAGAATTGATTATTTATTTGTATCCATATACACTAATAATAAGTGACATTTAGTTAACAACTAAAAATGAGAGATTACTATGGCAAAAGAAAAAATAAATGAAAAGATTTACAATAAACTAAAAACAGAATTGTTGGATGTAGGTTATTTAAATAATAATTTGATTAAGGCAGCAAAATTTTTACGAGAAACAGATGAAAAATATGCAGAAAAAGTTGAAGCTATAGAAAAGTATATCCTTCAAAAAATAACAGAAGGAGACGGTATAGCTTATGCTCTACTATATGTTGCTCATGAAAACGAACTAAGCAAGATAGATGCGTTACACAATTTTGATAAAATAAGTGAATATTTATTAGCCCATACTGATTTACAATCAACAGATGATAATGCGTTCTTTGATCCTAAAGTAGTATATTTTGCAGAAGTCCTAGGAGGTGTTGATGGAAGTGAAATCTAAAAGTGAAGAAATAAAAGTAAAAGGATTCAAAGATTTATCTAAAATAACTATTCCAATAGTCATGAAGGACAGGTATGAACTTGATAAGTTGGCAGAGGTATTAAAATCGCTAGAAGGTCTTGCTTATTACGAACTAGAGGATTATATAGAGCAATTAGAATTAATTTCGAAGGATTTTACTAGCCATATTAGCAATAACCTAAAACTTGGTGGAATGAAAGAAGGAATAAAAGAAGCTACTGAAGGCATCTTAGATAAGATTATAATTTTAGGAAATTCGACCAGCGAATATAACTGCCATGGTTGGAGTTTCGGCTGCGTTCGTAACATCCCTCTATCTTCCAATAAAGGTAATCTACCTAAAGAAATAGCTATATATAAAAGTTTAAAAGAATATAATCTTCACACTGATTGGAATGTAGCAGCATTTTTCTCAAAAGAAAAGCCTATTTTACAAGATAATGTAGAACCTTATTTCAATGAAGGAAGTGTTGTAGCATACTATGGAAAAGAAAAATCAATAGAACATACTGCAAGATATACAAAAAATGTCAATAAATGGTATAGTTATGAAAAAGAATGCTATGAAGAATGGTATGCTAAAGATAGAGGGGTCATAAGTTTTGACGAATCGAACACTAATTGCATAGTAAACAGCTACACGTCTAAATTAGGGCTAGGATATTTAGTAACTCATGATATTGAAGATTTAGTTCCCCTGTATGGAGAAGATCTAGCTTTTTACGATCTTCAATAATAATTATTTATAATAATTGTCAATACGACCTTTCACCTGCAAGCGAAGAAGCATAAGTATTTTAACAAAATATTTATTTTTAGAAAGATACTATATTTACGCTAAACTTAAAAATTGCACTTATAAGTTGAATCCACGATTATACGACAATGACAATATTTTCTGCTGAAAATTATAAACCAAATAGAAAAATAATACCTCCCCTTATGACTATATACGGCTCTGTCGGTGTTGGTAAATCTACTTTTGCGGCAGGTTTTCCCAAGCCTTTCTTTTTTGATTTCGAAGGTAGAACCATGCATATCAAAAATATAGTAAGAGATTGCGATTATGGAATCGATATATTAAGCCTGCAAAATTGGGGGCAATTAATTGATGCTATTAAAGAATTAGCGACTACCGATTTTGAGACTATAGTATTTGACGGAATTACAAAGCTACAGAATTTTGTATGGGAAGAGGTCGGAAGACAGTTAAATCATCCTAATCCCAGGACTATGCCTTACGGAGTCGGTTATGCCCGTGCCGGTGAATTATTTGCAAGCTTGATGTTTGTTGCCAAAGAATTACAGAACAAGCATAAAAAAACGATTATTTTTGTTGATCACGAAAAAGTAAAAGAAGAGGATTCTTCGGTAGTAAATAGCCAAAGTCTTACTAAATACTACCCTGAATGTATGAGCGGTATATCCAGAATTCTTACTAAAGAAAGTGATTATATTTTCAGATTAACTGAAGATATTACTATTATCGAGGATAAAAAAACAGGTGAAACTAGAGCAATATTTAACAATCTTGTCTTACATACCGATAGAAAATGCAATCTTGAAGCAGAACTTAAGTCTTCATTACCTCTGCCGCCAAAAATTAAGGCTACTTATGCTGATTTTAGAGCCGAATATAAAATGGCTTATCAAAAAATTCATGAAGGCCAAAAAGATAATAGGCAAGAACTGGCAAGCTAATAATTTGTTATGATCACTTCTTTTTTAGCATTTTTATAGTTATCTATAGAGTAATTGGTATCAATAACCCTGATATTATATCCCTTATATAAATTAGTTATAAAATCTGTAGCACTGTTGGATAGCATGACCTTAACGCCTGATGAGTTTAATCCATCTACAAAATTCTTCAGTCTGGTCTGTTCCGGTTCACCAAAAGGTAATCTTGTATAAAACGATTCACCGGAATTGTGATAAGGAGGATCAAGGTAAACAAAGTCATTTACTTGCGGTTCAATAAACGAAAAATCACCGGCATAAATGGCTGCATCTTTTAATAAGGTGCTACTTTCCTGTATTTGGCCGGATAATCTGTTTTTATAAGTTCTTGCAGAGCAGGATGTTTTAAGTTCATTATCCATATTTAATCTATATATTCCCCTAAAAGAATATCTGTTTAAATAATAGAAATCTTGCACTAATTACTGCAGGGTTGTTGCTGTTATTAATGCCTCTAACTTGATAAAAATACTCCTTTGAATGATTTTGCTCATGCATATCCAGTAATTTACAAACTTCATCCGGAGTTTTTTTTACGGCATTATATGATGTAACTAAATCAAGATTAATGTCGGATAAAAAGGCTTTTTTAACTTTATCTTTTATATTAAAAAACAATGCCCCACCACCTAAAAACGGCTCATAATAATTATTTAGGCTTGAGGGAATATACTCCATTAATTTATCAATTATTTTTCTTTTACCGCCTACCCATACAATAAATGGTTTAGATTTGTTGCTACTCATAATTACACTTTTTTTACTTGGGTGTAATTATATCATAGCTGAAAGTTCGAATGTTGCTAAATGTCGAATCTTAATCCGATACCGACAACATGCCCTTTATAGCGAGGATAATCTAATGTTGGGGTATCATTACGCGGTTTTAATTTTCCGTAGTCCTGATAATTATAAGCAATATCCAATTTAAATGAATCATTCAATTTTATAGTACCGCCCAAGGTAAGTGAATATGTAAAATTAAAACACTCTCTATATCTAGATAGTCGGTCCTGATTAACTAATATGTTCGCCGTGGTATATTCGCTTGTATTAACACGAACATTTTCCATTAACTGCGCTATTCCGGTTCCTGCTCCTGCAAATAGGCTAAAATCACTTAGTTTAATAACATCAATATAGCAGTTAAACATTGCGCTATAGATGTTGGCTTTCCTTTTCTGAACAAATTTACTTATGCCGGTATTACGATAAAGGGTGTAATGTCCTTCTTTAAAATCAATAAAATTAGCACCTAATACAAAATCACCTCTGATGGAATCACTAAAATAATAACCTATTCCCAAACTATATAAAGGAGAGTACTTGGATTTAGATCGTATTGTATCAGGACTACTGCTACTGAGTAACTCACCTATAGTATTATTTTTCATCATGGCTATTCCGGTTTTTAGATAAAAGCCGGTTTTTTCCGGTTCTGCTACGGCACTACTGGATAATAAAAACATTACGATTAATGTAAGCAACTTAGATTTAATTTTCATAAAATGATTTTCAATGTAAAAATTACTTATGAATTAACTGATAACATAAATAAAACAGGATTAGAAGTACTTTCTGCCAAAATGATAAAAAGTAATCTGTAGGTAGACTAATGTAAAAATGTCCAACCGCTAATTTCCAGTTAATTTGGTTGACACTTTGGTTGACAAAGTAAATAAAATAACGTTGTTACAATTTGTGAACCCCTGATAAATAAAGGGATTGAGTGTAAACCACAATCCTTCTTCCAGACATGTCAACCGGTTGACAGTCTCAAAGGCATATGAAGTCTGGGTTTTAAAAAATACTTGTCAACCTGATTTGTCAACCAACTTAAAGAAAGCTGATTTTTCTGCGGTTTTAAGGAGGGATGTATTTCCTATTATGAAATGTTTAAATTATCAAAACCTTTCAAGAAAGTATTATACAGGTATGCAATGATAGTTGTTGTAATGAGTCTGTAAAGTTTATCTAACCTATATTTAACAATGGTGAGCCCGCCGGGATTCGAACCCGGGACAACCTGATTAAAAGTCAAGTGCTCTACCAGCTGAGCTACGGGCTCATAAAGTACAATATTTAAAGTACCAAGCAGATTCTTTTGTTTATACTAAAATACTACTACTGCTCACCAATGTTTAAATTGCATATACATTTTCTAAGCAAAAATGCGAAAATTCAGCGCTTTTCAATACATTAAACTCATAAAATGTGTTTTACTTTATCGTAGAAAAACCATAATATGTCAACAACTATTTTTGTAGAAAAGGTTTAGATGAAAAATGTATTCTGATACTGTAGTTATAATTCCTGCTAGAATTGCTTCCACAAGACTTGAAAATAAGCCATTGCAAATGATTGGAAACAAAACAATGATTGAGCATGTAGTTTCTAGGGTGAGCAGAATAGCAGTTGCTGGAGTTTTTGTTGCAACTGATTCAGAAGAAATTTTTTCACTTGTATCAGGCAAAGGTTTTTCTGCAATAATGACAGATAAGGACTGCTTAACCGGTACTGATAGAGTATACGACGCTTTTAAGAAACTACCTAATCGTAAAGCGATAAAATACGTTATAAACGTGCAAGGGGACATGCCTTTTATTGATGAGGCAATAATTCCTAAAATCATCACAGGCTTAAAAACGGGGAAATTCGATATAATGACCTCTGTAGTAAAAGTGGGTAAGGATATTGCCCATTTGCCCTCAAATGTAAAAGTAGTAATAGACAAAAACAGTAAAGCACTTTATTTTTCCAGATCACTTGTTCCAAGCGGGGCATCAGAGTTTCTTTATCATGTGGGAATTTACGGTTTTAAAGCTACTCATCTTGAAAAATTTGTTTCACTAGAACAAAGCGAAAATGAAAAAAGTGAAAATCTAGAGCAATTAAGAGCTTTAGATAATGGAATGACAATAGGAGTTTGTTATTCTAACGAGATTCCAATTTCGGTAGATACTAAAGAAGATCTAGCGAAAGCGCAAGATTTTATAATCAAACATCCTGAATATTTAACTTAGAAAAGTAAAACCTAAGCCCATAATTTATATTAATTGTTTGGAAATATCTTTCTAAAAAGAACATATGTGTGGGTTTTAAGCTACAATGATATTCATTATTCACTTATGCTATTTTAAGGTTAGGGAGCGGCTTAAGTTTCTTTATTAGTAGCACAACTCTAACATCCTACCTTTAAATTATTTCATTTAATCATATAATTTGTAACTTGTTATTTAAATTATATTAATGCTAATATTTAAATAACAAATTAACGTTATGTAAATCGCTATGAAAACAGCAGAAAAAGATATTTTAGAAGTTGAGGATCCAGTAAAAAAAGCAAGAGCTCAAAAAGCTTTTGAGG
>Ga0172373_10000992_pt1 | contig 46299 bp, 44 predicted proteins | sample Lak10m_2_FD_114546 | JGI IMG/M metagenome (GOLD analysis project Ga0172373, IMG submission 114546) | Freshwater microbial communities from Kabuno Bay, South-Kivu, Congo - kab_092012_10m | ecosystem: Environmental > Aquatic > Freshwater > Lake | place: Democratic Republic of the Congo... | reverse complement strand
CATACAAAAAAATGCAAGTTTTTATACCTTAAAGATACGAAACTTGCAGATTAAAACAATGAAAAATAAATCTATTTTATTAACAATCAAATATTTAAACCCTTTTTAAGGGTTGACTAACTATATTTGAGAATAGTGCATAAAAAAGGCCAACATGTAAGTTGACCTTTTTATTATTTACGGATTTCTATTAATTAAATCTTCCGAATTGCTCAATAATTAAATTTGCTAATTCTAAGCCTATTCTATCTTGAGCTTCCAAAGTAGCAGCGCCAATGTGAGGAGTAGCCGCAATTTTGGAATGGGATAATAATGCTTTGTTTGGTATTGGTTCGTTTTCGAAAACATCTAAAGCAGCAAATGCCACTTTACCACTATCCAATGCAGTGATTAATGCATCTTCTTGAATGACACCACCTCGAGCAGCATTTACTATTCTTACTCCTTTTTTCATTAGCTCAAATTGAGCCTCTCCAATAACTGCTTCGCCATTTGCTTGTTTAGGAACGTGGATAGAAATGTAGTCACATGCTGGTAAGAAAGTTGACCAGTCGTTTTCAACATGGATTTTCACCTTTGGTTTTCCGTACCCTTTGATTTCAGCTAATTCAATTTCAACTTCTTTTTGCTCGATCTCAAGTGCTCTCACTTCCATACCTACTGCTAATGCGTAGGAAGCTAAAGACTGACCAATTCTACCAAATCCGATAATTCCGAGTGTTTTACCTCTAAGTTCAACACCTTTTGCATAATTTTTCTTTAAGGTATTAAAATCTCCTGTTTCGATGTTTTTATAGGAATCGTTTAAGAAACGAGAGATGGAGAATAATTGCCCCATTACTAATTCTGCTACCGATTGTGAAGATGAAGCTGGGGTGTTAATCACTGTTCTTCCTTTTTCACGTGCATAAGCAACGTCGATATTATCCATTCCAACACCTCCACGACCGATTAATTTCAATCCAGGGCATGCATCAATTACTTCTTTGCGAACGGTTGTTGCGCTTCGAACTAATACGATTTCGTAGTTTTCTTCGTTTACTTTTGTTGCTAAATCTTCTTGGTTTACTTTATCCGTAATGACAGTGTAACCAGCACTTTCTAATGCTTTTTTTCCTTCATCAGAAATACCATCGTTTGCTAAAATTTTCATGTTTTATGCGTTTTTAGTTGCGAAATCTTTCATTACATCTACTAACACCTGAACACTTGAAAGTGGTAAAGCATTGTATAAAGAAGCTCTATAACCACCTACAGAACGGTGACCAGGAAGTCCAACAATACCTGCAGCTTTCCAAGCTTTATCAAATTCTTCTGCTAATGCTTCCTTATGTAATTTAAAGGTAACATTCATTTTTGAGCGATCTTCTTTTTCTACAGTTCCAAAAAATAAAGGGTTAGCGTCAATTTCGTTGTACAATAAAGCTGCTTTTGCATTGTTTTCCGCTTCTTTTGCTTTTACACCTCCGTTAGCAAGTAGGTCGCGTAAATTTAACATCGCAACATATACTGCAAAAACAGGTGGAGTATTCAACATAGATTCTTTATCAATATGTTGTTTTAAATCTAGATACGTTGGTAAGAATGGAGAAGTAGATTTTCCTAATACTTCGTCTTTTACGATATATAATGTTGCTCCAGCAGGCCCTAAATTCTTTTGAGCACCTGCATAGATTAAGTCAAAATCTGCTACATTGATTTCTTTTGAGAAGATATCGGATGACATATCACAAACCAACGGTAAATCTGTGTTTGGTAGCGCATGAAATTGTGTTCCGTAAATGGTGTTGTTGGATGTGTAATGGAAATAATCCATCCCAGCAGGAACATCAAATATTTTTGGAATGTAAGTAAATCCTTTATCTTCAGAAGAACCAACCACAGCAACATCGACACCTACTTTTTTTGCCTCTTTGATTGCGCCGCTTGCCCAAGTTCCTGTGTTTAAATACGCTGCTTTTTTATTGTCGCGCATCATTGTCAATGCAGCGATTGTAAATCCAAGAGTAGCTCCCCCTTGTAAATAACCAACAGAATATCCAGCAGGGACATTTAATGCTTTTTTTACTAGATCAATCGCTTCGTCCATCACAGCAACGAAGTCTTTGTGACGGTGAGAAACTTCTAAAATAGATAGTCCGTTAAAATCTACTACTGCATCAGCAGCTTGTTTGAAAACGTTTTGTGGAAGGATGCATGGCCCTGCGCCGAAATTATGCTTCATAGTTTATGTTTTTTTTTAATTTTAGGCAATATTTTTATAAAGTTGTTTACCGTTAGTTATAATTTCAAAAGCTAAAGGATTAGACTGTGTAAAATCTTCTTTTCTTAATGGGTGAGGTTCAATTCTACTGTCAATTTTCCTTCTCAATTTCATTAATTCTAATTGTATGTCTAATAGATTAGTATAATCAGAAAAAACGACAGCGATATCTATATCACTTTCGATATTGTTGGTTCCTTTAACATATGAACCAAATAAATAAATTTGTACATCATTAAAATGAGAAAGTATAACGTCAGCAAACTGCTGAGCAGCTATTAAAGCATTGTCTTTATCCATTTTTGTATTTTTTGTATTTTATCTATCCATTCTTTTGTAAATTCTTTTGTACAAAGTGAATAAAACTCTCGTTTATAATCGTCATACCTTGCATTAATGTTGAAAGTCGTAATTTTATCTAGCCAATCAGCATGTTCTTCAGAAATTTCCAAATTACTTAGTTCAGCAATTCTATAAAGATTGTGAGTAAAAGGAGCGTGTTTACCATGTGATTTTACATAGTAGGCTTTCAAAATTTTCTCGGTAGAAATATGACCTAAAAATAAAGACCAACTATAATTCTTGTTTTGGAATAATTGATTCATTGTTTCATAATCTTCTTCTGAAGTTGAAATCCAGTGATTAATTACATTTTCTTTATTTAATTCGATTTCTTCCATTGTCTATTAACAAATATACGAATAAAGGAAAATAGCTCTATTAAATTCATGTAAATATTACTTTACATCTACCACTTCCACGTCAAACACTAACACCGAATGTGGAGGGATCTTTTCCAAGTCGTAATCCCCATAACCAAGATATGGAGGGATTATCAATGTAGCTTTGCCACCTTTTTTTAAATAGAGCATTCCTTCTTTCCAACCTTCAATCAGGTCAGCAACCTTGAATGAAATCGGGTTCTTTTTATGTTCTCCATCAAATATTTGACCGTTCAACAATTTTCCTTGGTAATTGATTTTTATTTCGTCGGTAAATTTGATGTATTCGCCATCTCCTTCTTTTTCAATATGGTAATATAATCCGGATTCCGACTTTTGGTATGTTGTTTTGTCTTTTTTAAGGTATGTTTCTATTTTGGTGTCGAGTGTTTTTTTATCTTCTTCGGAGTAGGTTTTACAGGCTGAAAGTACTAAGATTGCAGTGCTAACTAATACGGATTTTAAGCTTAATTTCATCGGATGTTCCATTTAGTATACAAAGAAAGCAAGAATTCGTGAATAAATCATTTGTATATTTGTGCTACCTATGAAAACGCTTAATCTTTCTGATAAATTAAAACATCCTGTATTCAAGGTTGCAGCACAAATTTGTAAAGAGCATCAAGTAGAAGCCTATGTGATTGGTGGATTTGTTCGCGATTTACTTTTGGAACGCCCATCCAAAGATATTGATATTGTGGTTGTTGGTGATGGTGTGGAGTATGCTAAACAATGTGCTAATACCTTGCGTGTAAAAAAGGTTTCAATTTTTAAAACTTATGGAACAGCGCAGTTTAATTATAAAGATTTAGATGTAGAATTTGTAGGTGCACGAAAAGAGTCATATACAGAAGATTCTAGAAATCCCTCTGTAAAAGCGGGTACTTTACAAGATGATCAATTGCGTCGTGACTTTACTATCAATGCATTAGCAATAAGCTTAAACTCGGCAAATTTCGGAGAGTTAATAGATCCTTTTAATGGGTTGCAAGATTTGGAAGCTGGTATAATTCGCACTCCATTAGCGCCGGTTACAACGTATTCGGACGATCCTTTGCGTATGTTGCGTGCAATACGTTTTGCGACACAATTAGAATTTAAGATTGAAATCGCTAGTTTGGAGGCGATATTAGCCAATGCAGATCGTTTGAAAATTATTACGCAAGAACGTATTACAGATGAATTAAATAAAATTATACTTTCGAAAGCGCCTTCTCGTGGCTTTAAGTTGTTGGATAGTACAAAGTTACTTCAACAATTTTTTCCAGAGATGATCGCATTGAAAGGGGTGGATACCGTTAATGGTAAATCCCATAAAGATAATTTCTATCATACACTCGAGGTGTTAGATAATATTGCGCCAAATACTTCCAATTTGTGGTTACGATGGGCTGCGATTTTGCATGATATTGCAAAGCCAAATACTAAACGTTTTGATCCGGTTGTAGGTTGGACATTTCATGGGCATGAAGATTTTGGTGCACGATTAGTTCCGAAAATTTTTAAGCGATTAAAGTTGCCTTTAGATGCAAAAATGAAGTATGTTCAGAAATTAGTTCGTTTACATTTACGACCAATTGCTTTGGTAAAGGGACATGTAACGGATTCTGCAATCAGACGTCTATTGTTTGAAGCGGGGGATGATATTGAGGATTTAATGACCTTGTGTAATGCGGATGTGACATCTAAAAACGAAATGAAGGTAGTGAAATTCCGTAAAAACTTTGAGTCGGTTGCGCAGAAATTGAGGGATGTAGAGGAAAAAGATCGGGTTCGTAATTTCCAACCGCCTATTTCTGGGGAGTTGATTATGCAACTTTTCCAAATTGGACCATGTGCAGAAATCGGAACTTTAAAAACGAAAATTAAGGATGCTATTTTGGAAGGTTTAATTCCAAACGAGTATGATGCTGCGTATGCTTATTTGATCATAATTGCAGCAGAGATAGGGATGAAAATGGAGTCTTGAAAAAGTAAACAAATCTTCGTGTAAAACTATCTGAGTTCTATTTTTTTTCTGTTTTCAATTCATTTAATTTTATTGGTTGATAAAAACCTTTGAAATTAAGACATTATGTCCTCAAAATACCTGCTTTTAATATTGTTTTTCCTATCCTTTTCTGTTTTTTCGCAGAATAAAAAAGAGCAAATTAAACGCTTGAAAAAATCGTATGATAGTTTACAGGTTGTAGTAAATGAAAAAGACAACGAAGTTGTACGCCTTAAAAACGAATTAAATACAACAACTACGCAATATCAGGTGGATTTAAACATGTTGCGTAATCGTATTGTAGAATTAGAGAAAGAACTTTCGGATTTCCGTTCAAAGGATCTGTTGAAAAATACCTCTACAAAGAAATCTAAAAAGCAACCTAAAGAACAAAAAGCATTACAGTTAGAATTAGCAAAAGCTAAAAAGCAGTTGGACTCCATAAAAGGTGCGCCTGCATTTTTTAAGACTGGTAAGCAAATGTTGTACAAACAAGGAAATAGACCGGATATTCAATTGGTTGACATACAAGGAGGAACTTTTTTGATGGGGTGTGATTCTAAGAGTGGGAATTGCGAAACGGACGAATTAACACATCGTGTAACAATGAGTGATTTTCGTATGAGTAAGTACGAGGTAACTTTTGATTTGTATGATGCATATTGTGATTCTATTGGGATAGAAAAACCAGATGATAATGGTTGGGGGAGAGGGAATAGGCCTGTTATAAATATAACGTGGCGTGATGCAAATAATTTTGCTCAATGGATGGGTGGTCGATTACCAACTGAAGCGGAATGGGAATATGCAGCTAGAGCAGGAGGTAAAAATGCGTTTGGAAAATCAAATTGTTTATCCAAATCACAAGCAAATTTTGATGGTACAAGTGAGGTTATGCGATGTGGTGCAGAGTTTAGTTTGAAACACACACAGCCAGTAGGAAGTTATGCTGCTAATGCATATGGGTTACACGATATGTTTGGTAATGTTTTTGAATGGTGTAGTGACTGGTATGGAGTTTATCCGCAGGGTACAACGATTAATCCAACAGGACCTACAGAAGGTGGGTACAAGGTAAATCGAGGTGGAAGTTGGGCGAATTCTGCTAATGCTTGTAGGGCCGCAGCACGTGAAACGGGTGAGTTAGAATTTGAAGGAAACCGTATAGGATTTAGAATCGTATTTTCTCGTGATTAGAATTCTAAATTAACATATTGATTATAATTATCTAAATCATTAGTTTATATTGTGCTATTTTATATTAAATTTTAAATTAGCTAATTATTAACCGTGAGTTAATTAGTTAGTTTTAATGATTATTATCAAACTATTATTTTTAAATTACTTAAATGTAATTTATTTCGATTCAAATAAAATCTCTGGAACTCTGACCTGAATGTCTTAAAATCGTATCTTTGTGATTATAAAAAATAACATTGTTATGATACAAAGAATACAATCGCTTTATTTATTAGGAGCAGTTATTTGTTTAAGTTTTTTAAATTTCGGTGTCAATGTTTTTACGTTTGAAACGAAAGAAGGGAGTTATGAAATGAATTTTTATAAATTGTTAAAATACACAGAAGGTAAGGTTGTTAGTGAAAAAATGATCTGGATTTACCCTGCATCAATCTTATTTACGGTCTTTGTTTTAATTACAATTTTTTCGTTTAAAAGATTAAAAGCTCAATTAAAAATGAGTAATCGTATTAAGTTTGGTCTTGCATTTATGCTAATACTTTTAACAATCAATGCTTATGCTGGAATTTTTGTGAAAGCGTGCGAAAATGTGAAATTAGGAATAGGATATTATTTATTTGTTTTATCAGTGATTTTAACATTTTTAGCGTCTTGGAATATCAAGAAAGACAAAAAACTACTTGATTCAGTAGACCGTATCCGTTAATCTTAACTATGAATTATCTATCCGTTGAAAATCTTACAAAGTCCTTCGGGGACCGTATGTTGTTTTCTGATATAACCTTTGGTATAGACCAAGGACAAAAAGTTGCCATTGTTGCCAAAAATGGAAGTGGTAAAACGACCTTACTTCGTTGTTTGTTAGAAAAAGAACAATACGACTCTGGGCGAATTGTATACCGTAATGATATTCGCGTGGCATTTATGGAGCAAACCGAAATCATGAATGATGAGATGACGATCATGGAGGCGGTTTTTGATCATGATTTACCCGAAATTCAAGCGGTTAAAAAGTATAACTTGGCAATGAAACACCAGGATGATGCGTTGATGAATGAATGTTTTCAGGAATTGACCGATTTAAATGCGTGGGATATAGAGGTAAAAGTCGCTCAAATTTTATCGGTATTGAAATTAGATAATACCGATGCGAAGGTTGGCAGTCTTTCAGGAGGACAAAAAAAGCGTGTGAATCTTGCAAAAGTATTGATTTCAGAGGCTGATTTCTTGATTTTAGATGAGCCCACAAACCACTTGGATTTAGACATGATAGAATGGTTGGAAGAGTATCTTTCTAAATCCAAATCTACGATCTTAATGGTTACGCACGACCGATATTTTTTAGAAGTTGTGTGTGATACAATTTTGGAATTAGACGATAAAACATTGTATCGCTACAAGGGTAACTTTTCCTATTTCTTGGAGAAAAAAGCCGAGCGACAAGAGCAATTGCAGTCGACCATTGATAAAGCACGAAATACCTTTAAAAAGGAACTAGAGTGGATACGTAAACAACCGAAAGCACGTGGTACAAAACAAAAAGCGCGTGTGGATTCTTTTCAAGATGTCAAAAAAGTGGCGAGTCAACGGATAGATGATAGCGAAGTGGAGATTCCAGTAAAAATGGAACGTTTGGGGACTAAAATTTTAGAGTTGCACAAAATCCATAAAGCATGGCCATCGCGTGTGATTTTAGATGGATTTACCTATAATTTTAAACGCAAAGAACGTTTGGGGATTGTTGGAAATAACGGTACAGGAAAGTCTACGTTTCTAAATATGATTCAAGCGTTAGAGCCAGTAGATAAAGGAACGGTTTCCATAGGAGAAACAGTTGTTTTTGGATACTATAACCAAGAATTGATTAAGGTTGAAGACGATAAAAAAGTGATTGATGTTATTCGCGACATTGCAGAATATATTCCTTTGGAAAAAGGGAAACAAATGACAGCAGCGCAATTTTTGGAGAAATTTTTGTTTCCAAGAGATATGCACTACAATTTCGTGTATAAACTTAGTGGAGGTGAAAAGCGTCGTTTGAAATTGATGACTGTGTTGATGAAAAATCCGAATTTCCTTATTCTGGATGAGCCTACCAACGACTTGGATATCTTCGTAATGAGTGTGTTGGAAGACTATTTACGCACATTTGAAGGATGTTTGATTGTGGTTTCTCACGACCGTTATTTCATGGACAAGATGGTTGACCACATTTTTGTGTTTGAAGGACAAGGAAAAATCAAAGACATTGTCGGTAATTATACCGAATACCGTCAGAAATTACAGGACGACATTAAACAGGAGCGTCAGGACAAAGCAGATGCTGCAAAACAACAAAAGCAAGAAGCGGCTGCTGCACCAAAACCTGTTGTACAAGCTACCCAACCAGAAAAGAAAAAATTATCATTTAAGGAAAAACAAGAATTTGAATCTTTAGAAAAAGAATTAGAAGTCTTGGAAGTCGAGAAAGAAAAATTTACCTTGATATTGTCGGACGGATCCAAAACGAACGACGAAATCATGGAGGCTGGATCTAAGTTAGGTGAAATCGTACAGGCGATAGAAACAAAGACAGAACGCTGGTTAGAGTTGGCGGAAGGGGTGTAGCGATTGTAGTTGTGTAGTTTGTAATAGTTTGAATACAAATTTGTTAAATGGAATATAAAGTAATGGGAAGTAAAATTGGAATTATCGCACTTTTTGTATTGACATTAGGTGTGTCATTTGGCCAAAGTCCATCTATAAACGAAATATCTTTTTTCGTAAAAAGTAAACTATATACTTATAATGTTCCAAATAATTGGATACTTGATTCGACTGGAACAAATGGAACAACTTTTTTTACATACTCAGAAGCATCTGACCCGAACGATAAATTCAGAGAGAATGTTAATTTGTTAGTGCAAGATTTAAGTCAGTATCCTGGGATGAATTTGGAAAAATACACGGAAATATCTGTGAATCAAATTAAGAGCATGATTACTGAAAGTAATATAGAAATTTCTAAAACCTATTTTTCGAAGCCAAGACCTTATCAGCAAGTAATTTATACAGGTAAACAAGGAATGTTTAAGTTGAAATTTGAACAATATTACTTTATTTCAGATAATAAAGCATATGTTTTAACCTATACTTCAGAAGAAAAAAACTATCTTAAATACTTAGAATCTGCACAAATTATTTTAAACAGCTTTAGAATAAAATAGATTTGTAGACTGGTATTAAAAAGAAGGACACCCTATAGATGTTCTATCTACAATTTTATTCTTCTTTCTAAACCATTCTCTTTTAGGTTTTTTAGTTGCAATGACAGCGTCGTTAGGTATTTTATCAATTTTAATTTTTCCCTTAATTAAAACTTTGAGTGAATCAGATTGATTAATCACACTGTCTTTTGTTGGCTGTGTATCTTGCGCGTAAACTGGCTTGACGTTAAATCCAATAATGGATAATATTGTCAAAACACGAAATAATATTTTGTATTTAAATGAAAATGTAGGTGTGCTAACTTGTTGCTCAGAAAATATACCACAGGTAATATCAGAATCTACATTTATTATATCATTCACAGGTTTATTTCTGAAATCGATAATTGTTTTCGAACAACTTTTACAATAAAATCCATTGGCTGTTTTCATTTTGTTTAATGACATCGGACAAGGATTTTCAATATGAATTTGTTTGTTAGCCATGATATTAATTTGTTTATCAATAATACGAATTATGATAACAATTATTGTGCTTATTTCAATTTATTTATAGTGTTGGTTATCAATTAATCTGATATTTTTTCTTAAATTAATTAAGAAAAGTATCAGAATGAGTGAGAAATTCAAAGGTTTATACCGTAATGAAACCTTCCGAGCCCAATGGTGGGATTATCGATCGGAAGGTTCCTATCACATTACCATTTGCACAAAAAATCGGAATCATTTTTTTGGTGAAATCATCAATGAAGAAATGTGTTTATCCGAAGTTGGAAAATTGGCAGATCAATTTTGGTCGGAAATTCCAAAACATTTTCCCCATATCCAATTGAATGAATTTGTGATTATGCCCAATCATATCCATGGGATATTAATCATCTGTGGGGATGTTGCACTGCAACATCCCCCGACATTAAATGAACATTTTCAAAATGAAAATATGGAAAACCATGAATTACATTCCAAATATTTGGAATGGTTGGATGAAATAAATGGATGTGTCGTTGATGGAAATTCCGAAATCGACATTATCGATTTCGGAATTTCAGGGGATGTTGCAGTGCAACATCCCTACAATCGGGAACAATCGTTTTATAATCCATCTATTAAAAATTTCGCATCCTATTTTTCAAACATTTCACCAAAACCGGGTTCAATATCTGTGGTGATTCGATCATTTAAATCGGTTGTTACAAAACATGCACATCGTATTCATTCTGATTTTGAATGGCAGACTTTATTTCATGATCGCATAATTCGCAATTTGGATGAATTTCTTCGTGTTAAATACTACATCCGAAACAATCCTAAAAATTGGGGAAAACCTCGAAAACAAAAAAAATCGGAATAAAATTGTAGGTTTGTACAAAGATTAGATATGCTTTCTTTACTATTTCAAACCTCAATATCCGAATGGCTTGCATTTTTTTGCAGTGTGGCATACGTGTCATTGGCTGCTTATCAGAAGAAATTCGCATGGTTTTTTGCATTTATTAGCTCCGCAATTTATGTTTATTTGTGTTTTGAAAGCCGTTTGTACCTCGATTCATTTTTGCAGACTTTTTATGTGTTAGCTGCTGTGTATGGATGGATTACATGGAGTCGAACGAATGTTGAATTAAAGGTCTATAGAAAACCAATAAAATTCCACGTGATTTCGATTACTATTATTGCTTTTTTATCGCTTTTGTTAGGTTTTATAATGCAACAATTTACTAATCAAGCTGCACCATTTGTTGATGCGCCGATCACTTTGTTTAGTCTATTTGCAACTTATTTAATTGCGCAAAAAGTATTAGAGAATTGGTGGTATTGGATAGTGATTGATAGTATTTGTATTCCTTTATTTTATTCCAGGGGTCTTTATGTTACTTCAATATTGTATGTGGTTTATACTATCATGGCAATAGTCGCATTGATTCAATGGCAACGTAATTATCGATTTGCAGTATGCGTATGAAAATTGCTTTTACTGGTCCTGAATCTACTGGGAAGACTACTCTTTCGATGTTGGTGTCTGAAATGTTTGATGGAGTATATGTACCTGAATTTTCAAGAAGCTTTTTAGAGAAAAGAAATGGTTTCTATGAAGAGCAAGATTTAGATACTATCGCAATTGGTCAATGTGAAGCATTACAGATTGAGCTAAAAACAGCGAATCATTTAATTGTTTCCGACACAGACATGACTGTGATGAAAGTATGGTCGCAGTTTAAGTATGGAAAAGTGAGTCCTTTGATTGAAAAATTATACCAAGAAGAAAGTTTCGATCATCTATTTTTATGCGACACAGATATTCCTTGGGAAGAAGATCCATTACGTGAACATCCAGAAAAAAGGGAAGAACTTTTTAGATTGTATTTGGAATTGATACAAGTAAAAACAAAAAACTTTACGATTGTAAAAGGTTCAATGGAAGAACGTTTGAGTCAGGTGAGGTATGTTCTTGAAGAAAAAATGTCCTTTAGTCGTTAATTTCTGAAATAAAAACACCTACATTTGCTCCGTCTCTAAGGGGTGCTGTAAAAAGCTGAGATTATACCCATTGACCTGATCAAGATAATGCTTGCGCAGGGAAGTGACCGAGTTAGTTCTATGTTTCACATTCACAAGAATTAGCCCCTTTTCTTGTTAAATTTATTTTAACAATGAAAAAAATGTTTGTTAAATGTTGCTTTGCAACGCTTATGATGTCTCCGATTAGTTTGTATTCTCAGGCTAAAATCAACGGAAAAGTTTTTACCAAGTCGGAAGACAAAATTAAAAGTGCCACGGTTCTTGTTCATCCAGATGAAAAAAAGGTGGAGGTAAATCCAGATGGTAGCTTTGTGTTGGAAAATCTTACTCCTGGAGAGAAAGAAATTATAGTTTCTTCTATAAACTTCGATGATGAATCACAGCGATTTGTTTGGGATGCGAAAGATACGACAATTCTTTTTCAACTGTCATTGAAATCAAAGCAATTGGAAGATGCAACGATTAAGGCGACACGTGTTGATGATAAATCTCCTATTTCATTTATTAATCTTGATAAAAAGCAGTTACAAAAAAACAATTTTGGTCAAGATTTACCTATTTTGTTGGAAACAACACCATCGGCTGTTTCGACTTCTGATGCAGGTACTGGGATCGGATATACTGGTATTCGTTTGAGAGGTACAGATCCATCTAGAACGAATGTTACGATTAATGGTATTCCTGTTAATGATGCTGAATCGCATGATGTGTATTGGGTGAATATGCCAGATTTAACTTCTTCTACAGAGAATATTCAGATTCAACGCGGTGTTGGTTCCTCTACCAATGGAGCAGCAGCTTTTGGAGCAAGTATCAATATCAAAACGGATGATATTCGTCAAAAGTCGTACATGACTTTGGATAATTCTGGAGGTTCGTTTGGTACTATTAGAAATACGGTCAAAGCTGGTACTGGATTAATAAATTCTCGCTATTCGTTAGATATGCGTTTGTCTAACATCTTATCGGATGGATATATTGATCGTGCATCCTCTAATTTAAAATCCTATTATATTTCAGCTGCTTACGTAGGTAAAAAATCGATATTTCGCGCTAATATTTTTTCTGGCCATGAAAAAACGTATCAGTCTTGGTATGGTACGCCAGAATCTAAGTTATTTGGGGATGCTGCTGCTCAAAGTGCATATGCAGATCGTAATTATTTGAGTGATTCTGAACGTGCGAATTTATTGAATTCTGGCAGAACATATAATTATTATACCTATAAAAATCAAGTAGATAATTATACCCAATCGCATTATCAATTGTATTTGACTCATAATCTTTCTACTAAAACAGTATTTAATATTGCAGCGCATTATACAAGAGGCGCAGGGTATTATGAAGAATACAAGACAGAAGATAAATTAGCAAAATATGGTTTAGAAGATGTTACAATTGGAAATGATACGGTTAAAACAAGTGATATTATTCGTCGTCGTTGGTTGGATAATCATTTCTATGGAACGGTTTATTCTATTGCACACGATACTAAAACTGGTTTGAAATTAACGTTAGGTGGAGCTGCGAATGTCTATGAAGGAGACCATTTTGGAGAAGTTGTATGGGCTAAGTTTGCTTCCAATGGAAATTTAGGGGATCGTTATTATTCCGATTACGCAAATAAAGCAGAAGTAAATAATTATTTGAAAGCGAGTTATGACATTAATAAATTTTCATTATTTGCAGACGCACAATACCGTGTGATTCAGTACAAATATGTCGAAGAAGCTTCAGCACAAATGCAAACTGCGAATTTTAGTTTTTTCAATCCTAAAGTTGGGGTTACGTATGCAATCAATGCTAAAAATAAAGTGTATGCTTCATGGAGCGTAGGACATAGAGAACCAGTGCGCAAGGATTTTGTAGAATCTACAGTAAGTTCAAGACCTTCTTTTGAGCAATTATTTGATTATGAGTTTGGTTATAAGTTTAAAAACAATCGTTTCTTTACTGGTATAAATGGTTATTTAATGGATTATAATAACCAATTGGTGTTAACAGGTCAAATCAATGATGTTGGAAGTTATACGCGTGTGAATGTAAAGAAAAGTTACCGTGCGGGTGTTGAGTTAGAAGCTGGAGTTAAGGTGTTAAGTAAATTAAATATCTTAGGAAATTTGACCTTAAGTCAAAATAAAATAGCATCTTTTACAGAATATTTAGATGCGTATGATGCTTCTTTTAATTATTCTCAAACCGCAATTGAACATAAAAATACGGACATTGCATTCTCACCAAATGCGATTGCTGCGTTGATTTTTATTTATGAGCCAGTTAAGAATTTAGAAGTAACGTTCACAACAAAACATGTTGGTAAACAATACTTAGACAACACATCGAGCAACAACCGTAAAATAAATGCCTATACCTATTCAAACCTAGGAGTTAATTATTCCTTTGCAAAATTTGGAATGAGTGACATTAAAATCGGAGTATTAGTAAATAATATCTTTGATAAACAGTATGTAAACAACGGATATACATGGGGGTATGCTAACTCAGGTGTACGTCAAGATGAGAATTTCTATTATCCTCAAGCTGGAAGAAACTTTTTAGTTCGTCTAAGTTTGAATATGTAATAGTATAAAACAATAGTATGGAGGGGCGATTATTGCCCCTTTTTTTGTGTGTAAAAGTTTTTTGTTTTCTTTCCGATAATTATACCCAAACAACCTCCACTTATAAATACAATCAATAGGAAAGTTAAGTAGGTAATTACTGCGAGTGTTGAATTTAATGTTTTTGAATTGTTTAATAATAGGTTAATTAAAAATGACACGCAAATTAAGGATACAAAAGATCCAATATTAAATGCAATTAGATTAAACACATTCAATTTCCATTTAGGATGAATCATTAAAACTAATGCTCCAAATGCGGTTGAAATTATTAATCCAAAAATAAATCCGAAAATAGCCATGTATTTTTTGAGTTTTTATAGAATAAATATACATATTTCTTAACTTTATTGTATGCTTCACAAAACAATTACTTACCTCATTGCATTGATTTGGTTTACCAATGGACTCATTTGTAAGGTAATTGGGTTTGTTCCTCGACATCAAACTATTGTAGCTCAAATTTTAGGAGTAGAACATGCGTATTTGTTTACAAAATTAATCGGTGTTTTAGAGGTTTTGATGTCGTTTTGGATATTAACTAGATGGCAAAGAAAAATGAATGTTATCGTGCAATGTATTATTATTGCTACAATGAATATTATAGAGCTTTTACTAGTTCCTGATTTATTACTTTGGGGAAAATGGAATAGCTTTTTCGCACTCCTACTCATTGGTTTTATTGTTTGGAATGAACGTTATTATCAACAGTTAGAGTCATGAGTACACTGAAAAATCACCCCTTTGCTGTAGAAGCATTTTTTGATAAATCAACGGTGTTGACGTATGCTTTTCCGAAAGAAGCTTTAGAAAATTTATTACCAACTTCTTTGTCTTTAGATTTATTTCAGGATAAATGGGCATTTGTAGCAATTGCGTTGGTTCAAACAACAGGGTTACGTCCTAAAGGATTTCCTGCTTTTATGGGAAATGACTTTTATTTGATTGGTTACCGCATTTTTGTTCAATATAAAGACACTCGCGGAAAACGTTTGAGAGGTTTGTATATCCTTAAATCGGAAACAGATAGTAAGAAGATGGAGATCATGGGAAATATATTCACACATTATAATTACACTACAACCGATATACTTGATCAAACGCAAGAGGATGGTTCTCGGGAAATTTCTTCGATACAATCAAAGTTTGCTATTGTGATCAATTCAGTCCAGGATGAGGTAGCGCTGCCACCGCATTCTCCTTTTCAAGATTGGAAAGAAGCTAGACGTTTTGCTGGACCATTACCCTTTACATTTACAGTTGATGAAGCAAAAAAAGAAACCTTGATTATTGAAGGAGTGCGAGAAAATTGGACGCCAAAGGCTATTGAAGTTAGTGAAGATCAGGTTGATTTCATTGAACAACTTACAGAAGAGAAAGGGATATTAGCCAATGCTTTTGAAATTTCTAACATTCCATATTATTGGAAAAAAGGACGAGTAGACCCATGGAAATAGCACGAAAACCATTTCAAGGAATACGAAATATTGTGTATTTCAATTGGCATTTTTATGTGTTGTTTGGAATATTGTTTTCACTTGGAATAGTAGTGCTATTGTATATTGACTCCGTTTTTCTTAAAGTCGGAATAGTAGTCGCACTTATCTTCGGTACATATAGTTTACTTGCCTCTCTAATCGTTTCGATGTATGTCTATGATTTTACCGATGTGTATCAATTGCCATGGATTTCAGAAGATACATCTTACTTACGGATTTTGAATATACATGCTGGTTTTGACGAAACTTCTCCAGTAATTCAACTAAAACGACCGAATTCTGAAATAAGCATTTGTGATTTTTATCAATCCACTAAACATACAGAAATATCCATTGAACGTGCACGTAAGAAATATCCGCAGCCTAGTGCTATTGTTATTCAAACATCTTTAGTTCCTTTTGAAAATCAATCGATTGATGAGGTTTATGTGGTTTTTGCAGCGCATGAAATTAGAGATGATTCCGAACGAGATGTATTTTTTAAAGAGATTTACCGTGTATTAGTTCCTGGTGGTACCGCGTATATTACCGAACATGTACGTGGTTTAGCGAATAGTCTCGCTTATACCGTTGGAGTATTTCATTTTTTTACTGAGAAAACATGGCTTTCCAATATTAAACATTCAGGGTTCAATTTGGAAGAGAAATTGCCTTATTCGCCGTTTATTACAACTTATAAATTACAGAAAGATGGAACTACACCTTAAGATTATTGGGATATTATTAATGTTTTTGGCATTTGTGCATGTTATTTTCCCTCGATATTTTGAATGGAAAAAGGAGTTAAAGTCTCTTTCCTTAATTAATCGTGAGATGACGTATGTACATACTTTTTTTATTGCGTTGATAGTTTTGATGTTTGGAGTATTGTCGTTCTTTTATTCATTTGAATTAGTTTATACCCCTTTTGGAAAGGTTATTTCACTAGGAATGGGAATTTTTTGGAGTTTTCGATTGATTGCTCAATTCTTTGGATATTCTGCTGAAAACTGGAAAGGTAAACGTTTTGAAACCTTAGTTCATATTGTTTTTACGCTATTATGGATTTACATGGTAGTAATTTATACTTCCATTTATTTTCGTCGTTAATTTCTAACGTTCACTAAATTAGTTACATCTTAATTTATTTCCCCAATTAGACAAAGTCAACGCCTCAATAAATCTCCAACAAACCCTTCATCTCACCAATAACTTCTCAATTTCTAAATGGTAAATACCTCTCCAAGTTCTTCTCTTTCAATACTTATATGATTTTAATCCACACCCCTCATTTTAACCGTTCATAAAACCCCTTCCTATACGTTTCGGAAATTGGAATTAATTCATTCCCAATTCTAATTCGATCTCGTTCAACCCCTTCAATAAATTCTAAATTAACCATATACGATTTGTGAACACGAAGCACAGTTGTATCTTTCAATTCGTCTTCCAGTTCTTTGAATGTCTGTAAGGTCATGATTTTCTTGTGGGCGGCATGTATCCTACGATAATCTCCCATTCCTTCTATGAATTTTAAGTTGCATAGCGCGACTTTCTCCAAACGATATTCTGTTTTTATAAATAGGTTGCTTGGTGCAATGTGTTGTTGTTTGTGCGAAAGACTTTGTTGAACGCGTTCCATAGCAGTATAAAATCGGTCGAAGGAAAACGGTTTTAATAAGTAATCGGTAACATTCAATTCAAATCCTTTAAGTGCAAATTCAGGATAAGCAGTCGTGAAGACAATCGCACAATCTTTTACCAGTTGTTCTGCCAATTGCAAACCTGTAACTTCCCCTGTATGGATGTCTAACAATAATAAATCCACCTCGTGTTGTTTGAGGTAAACCAACGCGTCGATGCCATTGTCGAAATGTGCTTGTAAAGTAAGAAAAGGAACCTTGGCAACGTAGTGTAACATACGTTCCATTGCCAATGGCTCATCTTCTACTATGATACAACTAATTTGCTTCATACGGAATGTTCAGTGCGACACAAAAATAACCATTCTCTTCTTGGGTTTTTAGACTGTAATTTTCTTTATAGATCAAATCCAATCGTTTTTTGAGTAACTCATTTCCAAGTCCATTGGAGTGTGTAAAAGGTTCGTTACTTGTTGTTATTCGGTTTTTACAGACAAAGGAAAGTTGTTTATCGGTGGAAGAAAAAGCAATTTGTATGGCGTTTCCATCTTTGTAGCTGGAAGAATACTTGAAGGCATTTTCAATGAAAGGAATAAACACCAAGGAAGCTACTTGAGCATGGGTGTTTTTCAAGTTGTTGGTAAGTTGCACGTAATCACTATTTGCAGCTCGTAATTGGTGTAGTGCAACATATTTTTCAATAAAATGTAATTCTGTTTCGAAAGGCATAAATTCCGCTTTAGCATCAAACAGCATGTAGCGTAGAATATCGGATAGTTTATTCAAATAATTTGACGCTTTTTCTTGGTCTTTGTGAATGAGGATGTCAATATTGTTCAGCGAATTAAACAAGAAGTGAGGATTTAATTGCGCAGTAACTAATGCTAATTCTATTTGATGATTTTGTGCTGTTAGTTCTTCTTTTTCTTTGCGGAGGTTGAACCAATTGAAGAAAGAACGCATGAATAACCCTAAAAAGCCATGTATTAAAGCTGCAAGACTTGTCATGAACATAAAAAAGGGTAATAATATATTGATCTGTTCTTTATTTGTCTTTTTAAGGAAAATAAACATAGTCGTAGTTATAATACCTGAAAAGAGAACAATAGCTATTCCATAGAGTAGGATTTTATACCATTTTATTCGTTGATTAATTTTTGAAAATAATACGAAATAAAATAGATAAAATCCCAATGGAGCCGCAATAAAATTGTTGTAATAGTAGATGTTCTTCCAAGTAAGAACTCCATTCACAATGACACCAGCTTCAATGTGTGTATTATTTTCTATTGTGGCAATTATTACCAAAAATAATACTGCGATTGTAAATAAATAAAAAATCCAATAACTCAGATGGATTCCAAAAATTGCAATGCGTTTCATAGTTTAAAGTTTTAAAGTTTATGAAGCAAAACTCGATAAACTCCTACAAAGTAAAAACTTAAATAGGTATATTCAAGATGTTTGTCTGTGAAATTGGAAATTGTATCGGTGAAATGAGTGACGGTCCTTCGAGAACCTCAGGAACCGACTTTTAGTTAACTTCAGGAACCGACTTAATGTTCTTTGAGACGAAGTCGAAATCTTAATGAACCTAACCCCATCTTTATCCATCTCGCCCTAAACTTCTCAATTTCTTAATGGTTCAAATTCTCTAAACTCATTATTTTATATGCCTTATATGGTTTTAATTACTTCCTATAAATTCAAAACGTTTCCTAAGCGCTCCGTCTACTTCCACCTCTTCTACAAACATTTCTTTTGGTCGTACCCATAACGAATCCTCTCCTTTTCCTTTAATGGTATAAAGGGCTTTGTAGACCACCAGTTCTTCCAATGTTTCGCTGTGTGTTGCAATTCCAACCACCTCATATTCTTTCCCTTTGTAGTGTCTGTATTTCCCTAATTTCATTGTGCGAGTTTATTTAACTGTTCTACCAAACCATCGATTTCAGAAAATTGTTTCCATGCTGTTTTTTCAATGTTTAGGACTGCTATTGCTTGTTCGTTTCCGAAAATGTGATAGACGCGTTGCTTACCATACCACTTGTTTTTCTGGGTTTCAAAGGTAATATGTAATTGTGAGTATGGAATGGTAGTGTGATTCGTATTTCCAGAGAAGGTATGTAAAAGTTCCAATTCCAATTGTTGTAATGTATGATTAAATCGAAAGGTTGTTACCATCGGTAAGGAGTATTTTTGGATTTGGGATACTAGATAAAAATACGTGGAAATCAGTACTAAGATCCAACTAACAATATGGTAATCATTGAGGAATGTGAGTGTAGGTGGGTATTTTTCTCCTGTCCAAACCAAGCAAGGGTAGGTGAAGATAAGTAGTTGGCCAAGCATCCAAGCTATCAAAAAAATCACAGAATATTTCATGATTGCTGTGAAGTATCCTTCGGTTAATTCTCTGTTAGGTTCATGTAGTATGAAGGTTTGCATGGTTAAGTAGTTTATCTGAAGGTATGGAATTTTAGAGTATAAAACAATTTTTAGTCAGTTTTTCAATCTTTTTTATTTTGTTTTTACTTCTTTTTAATTATGTTAATTCCGAAATTACATAAAACACTCCTGATTCTGTTCGAGTGTCACCCTGAGCTAAGTCAAAGTCTATTTAAATATTCTTCCCTCGTCTCTCGTTACACGTCACTCATTTTTGTATCTTCGCGCGAAGAACTATGTTATAAACCATATGGATCCAATTACACCTTACAAACCAGTAAACAAAGTTAGAATTGTAACCGCTGCGTCTTTGTTCGACGGACACGATGCAGCTATCAATATCATGCGACGAATCATCCAAGCAACTGGATGTGAAGTAATCCATTTGGGGCATGACCGCAGTGTGGAAGAAGTGGTAGATTGTGCAATTCAAGAGGATGCACAAGCAATTGCGATGACTTCCTACCAAGGTGGACATAACGAGTACTTGAAATACATGTACGATTTACTGCGTGAAAAAGGGGCGCCATATATCAAGATTTTCGCTGGTGGTGGTGGAACGATTTTACCTTCCGAAATTGCAGAATTACACGGGTATGGAATCACGCGTATCTATCATCCGGATGATGGTAGAACAATGGGGTTACAAGGGATGATTAATGATTTGGTTCAACAAAGTGATTTTCCGTTAGGGAATAAAACAGATTTAGATGTAAGCAAATTAGAACAAAAACACGTTCCTACAATTGCAAGCGTTATTTCTGCAGCAGAGAATTTTCCAGTAGAATCCAAAGACTTGTTAGCAAAAGTTCATGCTTTAGCTGAAAATTCTACAGTTCCAGTATTGGGAATCACTGGTACAGGAGGTGCTGGTAAGTCGTCGTTAGTGGATGAGTTAGTGCGTCGTTTTGTATTGGATTTCCCGGAAAAAACAATCGCCGTAGTGTCTGTAGACCCTTCGAAACGTAAGACTGGAGGTGCGTTGTTGGGAGATAGAATTCGAATGAATGCCATTAAAAACAAGCGCGTGTACATGCGTTCATTGGCTACACGACAATCAAATTTAGCGTTGTCCAAACATGTTGCGGAAGCGATTGTTGTCTTGAAAGCTGCTAAATACGATTTAATCATTTTAGAAACTTCTGGAATTGGTCAATCGGATACAGAAATTTTAGACCATTCCGATGTATCGTTGTACGTAATGACACCAGAATATGGTGCTGCGACACAATTAGAAAAGATAGATATGTTAGACTTTGCTGATGTTATCGCATTGAATAAGTTCGACAAACGAGGTGCATTGGATGCTTTGCGTGATGTACGTAAACAATACCAACGCAACCATAATTTATGGGATCAAAATACCGATGAAATGCCTGTTTACGGTACAATCGCATCGCAGTTTAATGACCCAGGAATGAATACTTTATATTCGGTGATCATTCAAACAATCAATGAAAAAACAACGGCTTCGTTGACTTCTTCGTTTCAAGTTACGGATGAGATGTCGGAGAAAATCTTTGTTATTCCACCAGATAGAACACGTTATTTGTCTGAAATTTCAGAGAATAATCGCGGGTATGACAAATGGGTTAACCAACAAGTGGAAGTGGCTAATAAGTTATTTGGACTTCAAAAATCTATTGAGACAGTTAGCAAATTATCCATCGACGATAAAGACAGAATCTTAAAAGGCTTACAAGAGTCTTTTGAAATCGAAAAATTAAACATCGATCCAAAAAACCTCTTAATTCTTGAAAACTGGGAAGCGAAAAAATCCTTGTACAAAGATCCAATTTTTAGATTCAAAGTTCGTGATAAAGAATTGACGTTAGAAACACATACGACTTCTTTGTCTGGTTCTCAAATTCCTAAAATTGCTTTGCCAAAATATACTTCTTGGGGAGATATTTTACGCTGGAATTTACAAGAGAATGTTCCTGGAGAATTTCCATATACCGCGGGATTATTCCCTTTCAAACGAGAAGGAGAAGATCCAACACGTATGTTTGCTGGAGAAGGAGGACCAGAACGTACGAACAAGCGTTTTCACTACGTAAGTTTGGGAATGCCTGCAAAACGACTGTCTACAGCGTTTGACTCCGTGACTTTATACGGTAACGATCCAGATTTACGACCAGATATTTACGGAAAAATTGGTAACTCTGGGGTGTCTGTTTGCTGTTTGGACGATGCGAAGAAATTGTATTCAGGTTTTGACTTAAGCGATCCAAAAACGTCTGTTTCGATGACGATAAACGGTCCTGCGCCAATCTTGTTAGGATTCTTCATGAATGCTGCTATCGACCAAAATTGTGAGAAATATATTCATGCACATGGTTTAGCGGATGAGGTAAACGCCAAAATTGATGCGATTTATAAAGCGAAAAATACAGAACGTCCACGTTATCAAGGAGAATTACCAGAAGGTAATGACGGACTCGGATTATTCTTATTGGGGGTAACGGGCGACCAAGTATTGCCTGCAGATGTATATGCGAAAATTAAAGCAGAAACGTTAGCGCAAGTTCGTGGAACCGTTCAAGCAGACATCTTAAAAGAAGATCAGGCGCAAAACACGTGTATTTTCTCAACAGAATTTGCATTGCGTTTGATGGGGGATGTTCAAGCCTATTTCATCGATCATAAAGTACGAAATTTCTATTCGGTTTCCATCTCTGGTTACCACATTGCGGAAGCAGGTGCAAACCCGATTTCTCAATTAGCATTTACCTTGGCAAATGGATTCACGTTTGTGGAGTATTATTTGAGTAGAGGGATGGATATCAACGATTTTGGTCCAAACTTATCGTTCTTCTTCTCTAATGGTATCGATCCTGAATACGCGGTGATTGGTCGTGTTTCAAGAAGAATTTGGGCGAAAGCAATGGCTAAAAAATATGGAGCGAATCCACGTGCGCAAATGTTGAAATACCACATCCAGACTTCGGGTCGTTCGTTACATGCGCAAGAAATTGATTTCAATGACATTCGTACAACACTTCAAGCCTTGTATGCGATTTATGATAATTGTAATTCTTTACATACCAATGCGTATGATGAAGCGATTACAACACCTACCGAAGAATCAGTACGTCGTGCAATGGCTATTCAGTTGATCATTAACCGCGAGTTAGGTTTAGCGAAAAACGAAAATCCATTGCAAGGAAGTTTCATTATTGAAGAATTAACGGATTTGGTAGAAGAAGCAGTATTGGCTGAATTTGATCGTATTACAGAACGTGGAGGGGTGTTAGGAGCGATGGAAACGATGTATCAACGATCTAAAATTCAAGAGGAGTCGTTGTATTATGAAACATTGAAACATACGGGTGAATATCCGATTATTGGAGTGAATACTTTCTTGAGTTCTAAAGGTTCGCCAACGATTATTCCAAGTGAAGTGATTCGTGCAACAGAAGAAGAAAAACAATATCAAATAACGATGTTAGAGGTTTTGCATGACTTCAAAAAAGACGATACGACCAAAACAATACGCGAAGTTCAGTTGGCAGCGATAAACAATAAAAATGTATTTGAAACTCTGATGGAAGCATGTAAACATTCCTCTTTAGGACAAATTACGAATGCTTTGTTTGAAGTCGGCGGACAGTACCGTAGAAACATGTAATTAATTTTGATTGAAGTTTTTTTGCTTATGAATTATACCGATTAGATGCTGCATCATATTATTTACAAGAACACTAATTCGGATGCACCTTGGGTAGTTTTTATACATGGAGCAGGTGGAAGTTCGACAATTTGGTTCAAACAAATCAATGCATATCGAAAAGAATACCATGTAATATTAATCGATTTACGAGGACATGGTCGAACAAAAGTGGATGAAGCGGTCAATAAACGATTGGTATATTCTTTTCCTTCCATAGCCCAAGAAGTATATGATGTTTTGGATTTCAATTCTATTGAATCTGCAAATTTTGTTGGTGTTTCATTGGGAACTATCTTGATTCGCCAATTGGTTGAATTAGATCCATCTCGTGTCAATACAATGGTTATGTCAGGTGCGATTATAAGTCTTACCAATTTCTCTCGTTTTTTAATTGTTGTAGGTAACTTACTTAAACAGATTGTCCCATTCATGTTTTTATACACCCTATTTGCGGTCATTATTCTTCCAAGAAGAAACCATGCAAAATCCAGGGCTGTGTTTATTCATGAAGCAAAAAAAATGAAGAAAACAGAGTTTATACGTTGGTTTGGAATAACTCGATACTTGGATAGTTTGTTGAAACGCTTTCAAAAAGAGCCCCATGGATTACCAATTTTATTTATTTCTGGCCGACAAGACCACATGTTTATTGAAGATGTCAAGAAAATGGCGAAATTAGAGCCTCAAGGAACTATGGCTGTAGTAGAAAATTGTGGTCACATCGTCAACATCGAACAAGCAGAAGAATTTAATCGCATTACGTTGGGGTGGTTACGTTTTAATTATTTGTAATTCAATTCGATATTATCTTTTATAGATAAAAAGTCAGAAATTTTTCATCTAGCGAATTAACAAAAATTTCATATTCTAGCTACGTTAGTAATTTCTTGTGTAAGTAACTTTACTTCAAAGGTATTAGTGTATCGAAATGGGGGAAGAGAATAAGGAAAACTACGTTTGGTGGAAACATGGTGTAGTGTATCATTTATATGTTAGAAGTTTTCAAGACAGCAATAACGATGGTATCGGCGACTTACGAGGAATAATAAATCGTTTTGATTATTTGGTGCAATTGGGAATTAAAGCAATTTGGCTTTCTCCCATCTATGCCTCACCAATGAAAGATTACGGATACGATATTGTTAACTATCGGTCTATCGATCCATCGTATGGCACTATGGAAGATTTCCAAGAATTATTGGAGTTAGCGCATTCAAAGGATATAAAGATTATCATGGATATGGTTATGAATCATACTTCTAACGAGCACCCTTGGTTTGTGGAATCGAGTACTTCATTGGATAGTCCCAAACGAGATTGGTATATCTGGAAAAATAAACGCAATGGTAAAGTTCCAACCAATTGGCGTTCTGCTTTTGGAGGAAGTGCTTGGGAATGGGATGATACTACCCAACAATATTATCTCCATAGTTTTTTGAAAGATCAGCCAGATTTAAATTGGCGAAACAAAGAGCTACAACATGCATTTTTTGAAGAAATTCGTTTTTGGTTAGATCTCGGAGTAGATGGTTTCCGGTTGGATGTGATTAATTACATTATAAAAGATGAAAAATTTCGAGATAATCCATTTATCAAATGGGGGAGGCCAACAAAAGATCGATTATATAGTAGAAATAGAGGGACTTCGATAAAAATTGTTCGAAAATTAAGACAATTGTTGGATACCTATGAAGATAGAATGTTAGTGGGTGAAATTTATACGCCACCTCCAGGAAATAACACAACTGTAATTAATTATCTCGGAGAAGGAGATAATGCATTGCACTTAGCGTTTGATTTTTCGTTGATCTTCCGTTTTTGGAATGCGAAGAAATATTTCAAATGCATTGAGGCCTGGGAAAATAATTTACCTAAAAAAGCCTGGCCGAGTTATGTGTTAAGTAACCATGATTTATTGCGTAGTTATAACCGACTAGGGATTGGAAGAAATAAATTTGAAAAAGCACATATTGCAAGTATTTTACTGCTTACGCTTCGAGGAACACCTTTTGTTTATTATGGAGAAGAAATTGGGATGCAGAATCAGAAAATTCGCAGAAAACATATCAAAGACCCGTTAGGTAAAAAATATTGGCCGTTTTTTAGTGGGCGAGATAAGTCGCGCACCCCCATGCAATGGTCAGTAGAAGATTTTGGTGGTTTCTCAAGTGTCAAACCGTGGTTACCGATTAATCGTAATTTCTATCGTGTCAATGTGGCAGGACAAGAAGGTGAATCTAATTCATTATTAACCCATTATAAGACATTAATCAAACTGCGAAACACCTATTCAGCGCTTTCTAATGGAAATTTAACGTTCTTCCAACAAGGAGAACAAGGAGTATTAGGTTACACGCGGATTTACGAAGAGCAAGAGATTTACATATTACTCAATTTTAATAATGCTAAACGTACAATTGCAATTCCAAGTGATGAAAGTTGGCAGCTACTTTATGCCACTCATTCTCATGATGAAAAAACTTGTCAAGATTTTATTGATTTAGGGAAATATGAAGGATTGATATTGCTAAAAATGGAATAGCGGTTTTACAACTTCTTATTCTCAATCATTAATTGGTAAGCTGGTATAATCTGTATAGATTTCCCCTCTTTTTCTAGTTCCTCTTCTTGATCCATTGTAATTATGTATCCTTTACTCAATTTGAAATAATCCATTGCTGCGACTAATCCGTTGATTTCTCGTTTGCGGGTGTCAGAATTGCTTAAATCATAACAAACTTGTATTGCTTGAATAGGTTGGTCGCGATCGAAAATAATAAAATCACATTCTGTTTTTTGATTGTAGTAAAAGAGTGAATCTCCATATAGTTTACGTAACCAAACAAAAACTAAATTTTCAAGTAGTCTTCCGTGATTATCGGAGAATTGATAACTTATAACACTTAATAATCCGTTGTCGATGGAATAGATTTTTTTATCCCCCATCTCTCGGTTTACGACTGAATAGTCAAATTTATATAATCGGATTCCTAAATAAACTGCTTCTATGTATTCTAATATTTCGTAAAGGGTGTCTTTGCTGACTTTGACTCCCTGAGACTTTAATTCGTTATATATTTTGTTTAGTGAAAATGGTGTTGTTATATTACCCATCAGTTTTTGGATGAAGTATTTTAAGGCAAATATACGTGTCACACCATAACGCTCCACGATGTCTCTAAATAACAAAACTTGATAATAATCTACGAGTATCTGATTTCGTTGTGATTCTGTTCTTGAAATACACTCTGGAAAACCTCCTTGTTTTAAAAAATGATTGAATTCGTGTATCATCAACGCTTTTTGACGGTCTCCTTTGTGGTTTTTATCAATTTTTTTAAACGTTAAATATTCCGAAAAATCCAACGGAAATAGTTCGTAAAGCAATGTTCTTCCTCTTAATGAGGTTGCTATTTCACTCCCTAATTGTTTCGAGTTCGAACCGGATATGTATATGTTTTGCGTTTCATTGTCGTAAATTCTTCGTACAAATTTATCCCAATGGTCGATGTTTTGAATTTCATCAAAAAAGAAATAACACTCTTCCATGTTGTGGTTTGGGTAGAGTTCACGATAGACTTGTATGATTAAGTCTAATTCTTCTGTCTGAAGCATTAATCGTTCATCATCAAAACTAAAAAACAATGTTTTATTGAGCGGAACATTGTTTTTCAAGATCAAATTTCTCGTTTGTTTTAATAAAGATGTTTTCCCACATCTTCGGACACCGCTTACAACGATGATTTTCTCCGTGTCGATTGGTAATTCTAAATTGCGAGGAGTTAGTCTATCCAATTTTGTAGAATTGTGTTGTTGTAGTATGATCTCTTTTATGGATTGTTTGCGACTCATTTTATGCTCTATTTTTCACTATAAAGATATCTTTTATATTTTAAAATTAAACTAAATTTCATATTAATTTTTACTTTTTAATCTTTTTTTAAAGTTTAATTATTTAATTATTTTCCTTTTTTTAAGGATAATATTTTAATTTTTATACTTTTAATTTTTTTAAATTATCTAATATAAAATTCACCTTTTAATGTCATCTATTTAGTAAATCGGTAGCCAATAAACTTCAATGTGTCAATTTTCCCTGAGCTGCCCCATAGCGTTGTCGAAATGTGTCGAAGGGCTGTAATCTGCCAATCAAAATAATTCATAACTCATAACTCAATATTATTTTTTTCCTTCTTATTTTTGCATCCTCAATCCGTCACTTGTCACTCTTATCTCGTCACTTTAATTATGGTTCAAACGTCTCCCAAAAACATCCAAATCGCTTCCTACAACTACAATCTTCCTGACGAACGTATCGCAAAATATCCCCTAGAGCAACGTGACTTATCCAAGTTACTCATCTACAAAGCAGGAGAAATAGAAGAAAGCACTTATCGCAATCTACCGGACTATTTACCAAATGATTCGCTACTAATCTTCAACAATACCAAAGTAGTAGAAGCGCGCATGTTGTTTCACACCTTCACCGGTGCAGTAATTGAATTATTTTATCTAGAAGCTGTTTCTGAATCGATTGACTCTGCGATGGCGATGGGATGTAAAGGTTCAATCGATATCAAATGTTATGTCGGAAATGCAAAACGTTGGAAGCATGGTTCCTTGAAACGTGAGGTGACTTGGAACGGACAAACAATTGAAGTTACAGTATCCAACAAAGAACGCGTAGCCGACTATTACCACGTGACCTTATCGTGGACACCTTCGGAAGTGGTGTTTGCAGAAGTGTTACATGCCTTTGGAAGTATCCCGTTACCACCATATTTGAAAAGAGAAACAGAAGAAAGTGATTTAGATCGTTATCAAACTGTTTTTGCAAAAGAACTTGGTTCGGTAGCAGCACCAACCGCAGGACTTCATTTTACTGAAAACATCGTAGAAGCTCTCAAAGAAAAAGGAATCGATACGACGGAAGTCACGTTACACGTTGGTGCAGGAACATTCAAGCCAGTCAAAAGTGAGTCGATTGGAGAACATGAAATGCATGGAGAATACTTAGAGGTGTCCCTTGAAACCATCCAGAAGTTAATCGTTGCCTTGGAAACAAAAAAAATAGTTACGGTAGGAACAACTTCTACGCGTACCATTGAAAGTTTGTATTGGTTAGGACGTAAAGTGTTTTTTCAGCCTGAAATATCCCAAAATGAATTGATCGTTAACCAATGGGAACCCTACGAGAATAGTGAGCTTTGTTCAACACAAGAAGCCTTACATGCCTTAGTATCATGGTTAGAACGAACTAAATTACAGTCGATTTTATCCAAAACACAAATCATCATCGCACCAGGATATACTTTTCGTATCATACATGGTTTGATTACAAATTTCCATCAACCAGAAAGTACCTTGTTGTTGTTAATTTCAGCCTTGATTGGCGAAGATTGGAAGAAAGTGTATGAGTATGCTTTGGAAAATGATTTCCGATTTTTAAGTTACGGGGATGGTAGTTTGTTGTGGGGGACACAAATACCTTAGGGACGCAATGCATTGCGTCCCTAAGGTATATAATATTTCTTATCTTTTATACTATCAAATGATACTATCAAATGTTATATCATTTAAAAGAAATACTTTTAATCAAAAATTGTCAATTGATTGATTATTAATTCAATTAATAATTGGTGGTCTAATTTTTACTACAGCATTTTATTTATATATTTGCCCATGTAAAATCTTATAATATGAAATATTTCAAATTTTCTTATCTACTTTTTTCAACAATTAGTTACTTCACAAATGCTCAAGAACTTTCGATTCCGACTGTAGAAAATGTATACGGCGGAAGAGTTTTAACTTTGTGTACACATAAAATAAATAGCGACTCAACTCGTTTATTTGCATCAACAGAAAGTGCAAACTCAGTCTTTTATACTGATTTAAAGTCTATGGCAACATCTTCATCTAATTTTAAAAATTGGAAAGTACTGCCAAGTTTAGATGCCACTAAAAATATTGGCGTGATAAATAATATGGATGTACATGCTAAATCTGGAAAGTTATTTTATGTAGTCAATGAAAACCTTTATAAGACTGATATCACAGCAACAACATCTTCGACTATTGAATCAAATCTAATCAGATTGGTTAAAATTTTTGACGATTACTTATTATACATTAAAGATAATAAACTTGTTGTCAATACACTTAATTCTACAGGCACCCCGACTAAGGTGTGTGAAATCAACCTTCCCTCGATATTACCAAACCTACCAAAATTAGTTTTGGATAAAGACAATAAAATAATTTTATTTGTAGATGGTACAAGTCCAACGCTTTACAAATTTTCTGACGTGATTTCTTCAATGAGTGGAACAACAACTTATAGTACAATTTCTTTAACTACAATAACAAATCCAAATAGAAAATGGAAAGCCTTTGGGATTTCAAATACAGGTCGTTATATTTTGGGTGGAAATAGTAATCCCGAACCTGCAAGTAAATTAATTGCTTTTTCGGATGACAAAGGTGCTAGTTGGAATTATTACGATTCAGGTATTTCAGGTGTTTCAGGTGATGAAATTGTCTGTACTACCGTTGGAACGAACGAATATGTTTATTTTTCGAAATTATATAATAATGATAATGGTAATTCAGGAAAATGGAGTGAATTAGGTGTTCCTGGTGGCATTGAAACACATCCCAATGATGGTTGTGTACTCACCGACCCAAACAATCCATCATTAGTTTTCGCAACTACAGATCAAGGTATAGGTGCTAGTGTAAATAATGGAGAAACATTATTTGAAATAAATAACGGATTAGAAGCAGTACAAGTAAATGATATTAGCATGACAACGGATAAAAATACTGCTTGGATCGCTTCTAAAGCAGGTATTCGAAGAGTAATTAATTACAAAACAGTACCGGTATGGACAAATGCAATGTTTCCTAATGGAGATGGTTCTCCTTATTACAGTGTTGCGATGGATCCTACTAATTCAGATATTGCCTATGTTGGAAATATTAGAATTTACAAAACAACAAATAAAGGAACAACTTGGACTAAATTATTTGATCCTAGTTCTAAATATGGTTGGTTAGAACAAATGTATCGTTTTGAAGCAATTGAAATCTGTCCTTGGGATAATAACTTTATTGTCGCTGGTGCATATCACTCTGAAAGTAACAATGGTGGTTTGTTTTTCTCAACAGACGCAGGAAACACTTGGAATCAACATTACATTCAAACAAGTTCAGGAAGTTATGATGCAGATATATTTGATTTGATTTTCACGAAAGAATCAGGCAAAACTATTCTTTATGCAGGTGTTGAATATAACTCAACATCACGAAGTATCTATAAATTAACGTGGGATAATACCACAAAAAAATTCACATCTTCTCAAGATATGGATGCCGGTGGAACTGCAGTGGGCTACCCGATTTCTGCAACAATTAGAGATTTGGAAACTACAGTTACAGGAGATACAATTTTAGCAATAGGCACTGATGTTGGTATGAATCATCCAATTGCATATTACAAGTCTGTATCAGGCACAAACAAATGGACAACGCTTCCAACAACTGGCTTTCCAATGTCGGTTGGTAAAATCGGTAAAGCAATCACAATCGGTATAGACACCTTATATGCTGCGGTAGACAATGATATTTACATTTTCCCGTCGGCAGGAACAAACTGGAGTCTTGGATACTCTTACCCTAAGGGTACAGAAATAAACTTTTTATATTACGATGATTTATTAATTGGAACAGGAACAGGCCTCTATGGTCAAACCGGTAAATCAACCAAAACAACAAAAATAAAAATAGAAAACATTACATCTGATATTAAAATCTTTCCAAATCCGACAGAGAAAATACTTTATATTAATTCAATATCAGAATTAAAATCTATACAAATCAAAGATATATTAGGAAAAAGAGTTGAAAATTTTGAAATTAATTTAACCAATAATTCAATTAATCTAGAGGGATTAAAAGATGGTATTTACATAATTGAAATTGAAACAAATACTAATAATCATAGTTTTAGAATGGTTAAAAATTAACCATTTTAATTCTAAAATTATTTAAAGTACTTAAGCTGAATTGTATTCCTGAACTTAATCTATACAACTATTTCCGCTGTGCTGGAATTGTATTCTTGCACCCAATTTAAACAACTGATTCATTTACTTGTGAAAATTCACTTTTAGTGAATTTAAGTATTTTTCTCTTTTAAATGCATTATAATCAATTGTTATAATTCCAGTTTTTGTGTTAAAGTATACTTTGTCAGAATTCCTTTTTTATAAATAGTATCACCAATTTTTAGTTTGTCAAAGAGTTCACATTGGATATTAAGCTACATGCCGTTTTTTAAACAAAATAAATTGTTACATTTTCACATTAATCAATTGTTACATCAATCAATTTTCAAATTATCCAATTTTATATTTTCACATTTACCAATTGCTACATTAACTCAATCTCCCTCTCATACATCTCCCGATCAAACTCTTTCTCACTTTTTGCAATTACCAACGTCGCGACACCATTTCCAATGATGTTTGTAATCGCACGAGATTCACTTAAGAATTTATCAACGCCCAATAAGAACGCTAAACCTTCTACAGGGATTTTGTTGTGTAAGGAAGCGAGCGTAGAAGCAAGGACAACAAATCCACTACCAGTAACACCAGCCGCACCTTTGGAGGTAATCATTAAGAGACCAATGATGAATAAAATTTCTCCGAAAGAAAGATGCACATTGAATAGTTGGGCAATGAAAATAACAGACATCGATAGGTAAATTGCCGTTCCATCGAGGTTGAATGAGTAACCAGTTGGGACAACCAAGCGGACAACAGAAGCTTTACAACCTAATTTCTCCAATTTCTCCATCAAATTAGGTAGGGCAGTTTCTGAAGAGGAAGTACCAAAAACAATTCCGATTTCCTCACTGATGTATTTTAAGAATTTCCAAAGGTTCAACTTGTAGATCCACATAATGAATCCAAGGATTATGAACACGAATAAAAACATGGAGAGGTAGACACTACCAACAAGTTTTCCGAGCGGTAACAAGGTGTGAATTCCATATTTTCCTACAGCTCCTGCAATGCCTCCAAATGCCCCTAATGGTGCTAAATACATCACCATTTTTAAGATTTTAAACACAAACTTGGAGGCTTTATCCAATTTCTCTACAATGACTTCACGTTTTGGAGAGTAGGTTAGTATGATTCCATACGCAATTGCCAAACATAACACGATGATGCTTAGGTTGTTTAAAATGAATTTGCCTAAGGAAGCTTCCGGTTTCTTGGTGTATTTTGAAATGTCGTTTTTGGCCAACAACGAGATGTCGATGTGACCAGGTTTAAGCACATACGCCAAAACGATACCAATGGTTAAGGCGAGTGTGGTGACAATCTCGAAGTAAATCAACGATTTTAAGCCGATTTTTCCAACTTTCTTGAGGTTTCCGATAGAACTAATCCCCAGAACAACGGTTAAAAAGATGATCGGAACGACAAAGATTTTGATGATGTTAACAAAGGCTTCACCAACCACTTTCATTTTCATACCTAATGCAGGATTGTAGTGTCCCAAAGCGATACCAGCGATTAAGGCAAGTAACACATAAAAAGTCAAGTGGGTGAAAATCTTTTTCATCAGCAAATTAGCTTAAACGTCCAATTAAAAACATGGTTGGAATTTTAGAAAGGTCATACGCATGCTCTCTCCAGTCTTTTACGCGCATGGTACGCACAGATTCGTCGTGTATGGTTAAGTCCGAAGCAATACAAATGTATGTTTCATCCATCAATTCGTTTAACATATCCTCCAACACGTGCATGTTACGGAAAGGTGTATCCATGAAAATATGAGTCATGCGTGTCTTGCGTGCAGAAATTTCAAACTCACGTAATTTACGAATACGTTCTTTACGCTCACGTGGCAAGTATCCGTGGAACGTAAATTCTTGTCCGTTGAAACCACTACCAATCAATGCAAGTAGGATGGAGGAAGGACCTACCAATGGACCTACACGTAATCCTTGTTGGTGTGCTAAGGAAACCAAGTTTGCACCTGGATCAGCGATTCCTGGACATCCAGCTTCTGAAATGATTCCTACGTTATTTCCTTCACGTACAGGAGCTAACATTTTGTTAAGATCTTCTGGTGCAGTATTGTTTTTTAAAATGAAAAACGTGGATTCATCGATAGGAAATTCACGGTCAAGTTTACGTAAATAGCGACGTGCACTTTTGATGTCTTCTACAGCGAAAAAACGCAAACCGCGTATCAATTCGATGACATCTGCTGGTATAATATCTTTGGTGCTTTCGCCGCCTAAAGTTGTTGGAACTAAATAAAGTTTTCCGTGACTCATAGTAATGTGTTGTTTTTTATTTTTTCAATTATCGTGTCAGTTGCATTGTCTACAAGGTCGTACACGTGTTCAAAATCTTTGCTTGTTCCGTAATAAGGGTCAGGAACATTTGCCTCTTCTTGGTTGGTAATTTCGCTCAACAACAAATGTACTTTTTGTTTATCCTCCGCTGTTTTAGCCAAAGAAAGAATATCGCGTTTATTGTTTTTATCCATTGCGAAAATCACGTCAAAACCCTGAAAATCTTTTGCAGTAAATTGTCGTGCTTTCAAAAAGCTAATGTCTGTACCACGACTTTTAGCTGTTGCGATCATACGTGAATCAGGCGCAGAACCAGCATGCATACCAATGGTCCCGGCTGAATCTACTTCTACATCCAGGTGTTGTTCCTGAACTTTTTTGCGCAACAAACCATCAGCGATAGGCGAACGACAAATGTTGCCCAAACAAACCATTAATACTTTCATGTAAACAGATTAATTGGTGATTTCAGCTAAATAGTTGTCGTCTTTATCGTACAGTCGTACCGCTTTTAAACCAACGTTTTTCGCTGCATTGAAAAGAGAGTCAAAATCGACATACAACCAGTCAAACCAAGGACCTGTTTCTTTTTTGTATTTCATTTGAAAACGGAAATTTCCGTAATATTCTTGGTTTAGGTTAACCCACAAAGAACCATCTTCGTCTTCGTATAAGTATTTGATGTCGGACGAGTCACACAAAATTTTCCCTCCCGGATTCAGTAAGGTTTTAGCATGCGCTAACGTTTTCTCTAAATTTGCTAAAGTTCCAGCGATACCGATACCATTCATCAACATCAAGATGGTGTCGAATTTTTCATCTTTTAGGTCGAAAAAATTGATTTTTTTACTTTTTAAACCTTGCGATTGCATGAAGGTTACTGCGCCTTCTGAAATGTCGATTGCAGTCACATCGTTCCCCATGTTTTGAAGGTAGTTAGCATGTGTTCCAGCGCCTGCACCTACATCTAAAATTTTCCCTGAAGCATTGTTTAACGCTAAAATTTCCAATTCAGGCATTTCGTCTTCGTTGCGAAACAACACTTCGATTGGAATGATATCATCTTCGCAGATTTCTGAACAAACGGTTATATCGTCAGGTCTTTTGCTGCGTACGTAATCTGTAATTGCTTTCCCTATTGGGTCTCCGTATTTTTCCATAGTTTAATAATCATCGTAATTGGAATAATCTTCGTCAGAATATCCATCTTCATAGTCATTTAATCCAAATTCATCCTCGTCTTCGTCGAATTCATCTTCGTCAAAAAGGAGATCGTCTTCACCTTCTTCAATGCCAGTAGCTTTAGAATCTTCTGGTGGTGCCATTCCGATGGCTAACGCAACTTCTGGTGCGCCAATAGATTCGTCTAAAACTTCCACTAATTCAATCAAGAAAATCCACATACGCATGAAATCGTACACCAAAATAATTTTTTGATCTTCAGCTTCGATGAAATCTTTAATGTTTGTATCCGACATCACGGATGCTTTTTCGTCTAAGGATTCATCTCCGTAATTCAAGTCCATCAAGCTAATTTCATGTCCTTTGTCCCAATTATCGTTCGACATATAAAACGAAGCCATTTCTTGTCCTGTGAAGTTAAACGACTGAATAATTGCCTTGTACAGATTTTCAAAATTGTCGTTGTCGTTGATTAAAATGTCGCGAAAAATTTCACTTTCTTTTTCAGTATCGAGTAATACACGGAATTTATATGCACTCATTGTAGTTCCTTTTTGTTCAAATGTGATTAATAGTTAAAATTAGGAATTTTTTTTAGACAAAAGACTATTAGATTAAAGACAAAAGACTTTTAGACAAATGACTTTCTTTAAGTGCAGCGGTCTTTCTTCTTTTCATCTTTCAGCGCAGTGGTCTCTATCAATTTCTCAAGTCTAATGTCTAATGTCTAAAGTCTAATGTCTATATTTGTTTACAATTAACCACTGAATAGATAATCATGGAAAGAGATAATGCAATTTTTGATTTAATTCAAGAAGAAAAAAACAGACAATTACACGGTATTGAGTTGATTGCTTCTGAAAACTTTGTTAGTGAACAAGTCATGGCAGCAATGGGTTCTGTATTGACAAATAAATATGCGGAAGGACTTCCAGGAAAAAGATATTATGGTGGTTGTGAAGTGGTAGATAAAGTAGAGCAGTTAGCGATTGACCGTTTATGTGAATTGTTTGGTGCTAGTTGGGCGAATGTGCAACCTCACTCTGGAGCGCAAGCGAATGCAGCAGTGTTTTTAGCGTGTTTGAATCCTGGAGATAAAATTTTAGGTTTTGACTTATCGCATGGTGGACACTTGACACATGGTTCTCCGGTTAACTTCTCTGGTAAATTGTACAAACCATTTTTCTATGGTGTGAAAAAAGAGACTGGGTATGTTGATTACGAAATGTTGGAAGAAGTTGCGCGTCGCGAGAAACCAAAAATGATTATTTGTGGTGCTTCTGCGTATTCTAGAGATTGGGATTATGCTCGTATTCGTAAAGTAGCGGATGAAGTTGGAGCGATTATTTTAGCAGATATTTCGCACCCAGCTGGGTTGATTGCTGCCGGATTATTAAGTGATCCTTTGGCTTTTTGTCACATTGTAACAACTACGACACACAAAACATTGCGTGGACCTCGTGGAGGAGTGATAATGATGCGTGAAAACATCGAAAATCCATGGGGAATCAAGTGGAACAATGGGAACTTAAAAACATTAGGGGCATTGTTGGATGCAGCAGTTTTCCCAGGAATTCAAGGTGGACCATTGGAACATGTGATTGCAGCTAAAGCAGTAGCATTTGGTGAAGCCTTGACTCCAGAATATAAAAAATACATGCAGCAAGTGCAAAAAAATGCAGCTGTCATGGCAGAAGAATTCGTGAAATTAGGATATAACATCGTTTCTAAAGGTACAGAAAATCACAGCATGTTGATCGACTTACGTTCGAAAGGAGTTAACGGAAAAGATGCTGAAATCAACTTGGTGAAAGCAGATATTACCGTGAACAAGAACATGGTTCCTTTTGATACAGAAAGTCCATTCGTAACTTCAGGAATTCGTGTTGGTACACCAGCAATTACTTCCCGTGGATTGAAAGAAGCGGAAGTAAAAGAAATCGTTAAATTAGTGGATGAGGCTCTTTCTAATATCGGCAACGAAGAAGTATTAGCGAATGTGAGAACGAAAGTAAACGCAATGATGAAGGATTATCCCTTGTTTGTGATTTGCCCTGAGTAATTAATGCATTCGTCCCATTGAGCGGAGTCGAAATGAGACTGAAAGACGAAAAGATAAAAGAAGAAAGACCGATGAAGAGAATTTATCGGTCTTTTTTATTTTACAACTTCACATCAATCCCAAGTCGTAGTTGAACTGTAATAAAATCATCGTTTTGATAGCCGAAATTGAAGAGGTGTAATTCATACGCTAATCGATGATTTTTTTCATTTTTTTTATTCTGTTATAAAATCCATATAATTCGTTCTATCCACAACTTCAAACGAAGCGTCTGGATAACCTTTCGACCAAGCTTGGGGAACCTTTGCTTTTCCTTGTATTGCCCATTTGAATTCGTAGGCTTTCAATGCTCCGTCTTTTTCTTCGATCCAATCAATTTCTTGTCGACTGTGTGTTCTCCAAAAATAATGACTACCATAATCCATGGCGTACGCTTGTTTTTTTAATCGTTCATAAATGAGGTAATTTTCCCAAAGTTGACCTTGGTCTTCTCGTAATTCTAAACTGTTAAAATTTGAAATGAGTGCATTACGTATTCCGTTATCGTAAAAATACCATTTGGCTTTTTTGGTGATTTCATTGTCTAAATTACGACTCAATCCGCCAACACGATGGATGATGAATACTTTGGATAGTAGGTCTAAGTATTTGTCAACCGTGTTTTTACTGATGCCTAATTCATTCCCAATACTTTCTACAGATATTTCACTTCCAATGCGGTAGGCGATGATGCGCAGTAACGAAACGATTTTTTCACGTTTTTGGATTCCTTCGTACGCTAAAACATCTTTCAGTAAATAGGAATTTACTTGTTCTTTTAAATATTGAATTTTTTCATTGTTTGTAGGTAGGAATTCCAATTCTGGGTACGTTCCAAAGACTAATCGGTTAGCAAGTTGTTGCGTTGTTTGTACGTAATTTTCGTAGGATGATAATTCACTTTGAGACAAAGGGTAGAGGTGAAATGTCATTTTTCGACCTACCAATGGTTCTCCGATCGATTCGTTTAAGTCCAAAGCAGAAGAACCTGTTGCAATTATTTTGATGCCATCAATGGTGTCTACCATGAGTTTTAGTTTGGAACCGATGTTTGGAATTTCTTGTGCTTCATCAATGACAAGTAATCGCACATTACCAAGTAAGCGTTCATAATTTGCTTTACTTTGAATAGCTAATAAGGCATGCGTATCTTGATCATCTCCGTTTAAAAACAATGTTGGTTCATTTACTAATGCAATGATTCGTTGAATAAGTTTTGTTTTTCCAACCCTACGTGCACCAAGTAATACTACCGCTTTATTTGGTTTTAGATAATTGATTATTTGTTGTTCGACTGTGCGTTGGATGTATTCCATGTCCTTGAAATTTAAATCAAATATAGGTTGTTTTTTTTGAATTACCATCTTAAAATGACGGAAATTATACAAATTCCGTCAATCAACTGACGGAAATGGTATAAATTCCGTCAATCAACTGACGGAATTCATGATTTTGATATTATTTATAGCATATTTTACGCTCTATTTTTAAAATTTATAGTCTTTCATCTATTAGTCTTTTTTCTTTTGTCTAAAAGTCTTTTGTCAAACTAAAATATTATCGTAATATTGCAATATAGTTTTAGAGCGATATGGGAATTACAAAATCAGAACACTTTACGGATCATCAAAATGAATTGGCGAATGTATTGAAAGCACTCGGACATCCAGCACGTGTAGCGATTGTTGAATATTTGGTTCAACATAAGCAATGTATATGTGGAGATATTGTGAGCGAATTACCGTTATCGCAAGCAACCATTTCCCAACATTTACGTGAATTGAAACAAGTAGGGATTATTCAAGGTAACATCGAGGGAAACTCAATTTGTTATTGTTTAAATCCACAGGTGTTGCAACAAATCACAAAATTCTTGAATGTCGCGATAGAATCTGTAAGGGAAAATAAATGTTGTTAAATTAGTCAAAAGTCAAAAGTCCAAAGTATATAGAGTTCTATTGCTTTCAAACTTTTAGCAATGAGCTTTCAGCTTTCGACTTTGGACTTTCTTCTATAAAACTCAATCCTTATGAACTCAAAACTTAAAATTCTTTGCGATCAACTAATACTACAATTTGACTCAATTCCGTCAGAGCGAAAAGTCTTGTTGGAGAAAATTTCGGCGTACATTCAACGAAAGAAAGACGCAAATCTTCCAATTCAGTTAATGTATGTTTGTACGCACAATTCGCGTAGAAGTCATTTCGGTCAGATTTGGGCAGCACTTGCAGCTTCGTATTATTTGATAGAGCAAGTAACGACTTTTTCAGGCGGAACGGAATCAACAGCGTTTAATGTGCATGCAAGAAAGGCGTTAGAAGAGTTAGGATTTCAAATTCAAGCGAAAGATGATTCATCCAACCCTAAGTATGAAGTGAGTTTTAGTGATGAAAATGTTCCTTTACTTTGTTTTTCAAAAGTTTACGAAGATCCATTTAATCCAACTTCTAATTTCGCAGCGATTATGACCTGTGGAGATGCAGAAGAAAATTGTCCGTTTATTCCAGGAGTTGAACTACGTATTGGAACTACCTACGATGACCCAAAGATGTTTGACGGAACAGTTCTTCAAGATGAAAAATACAAAGAGCGAGCACTACAAATTGGATTAGAAACCCTCTATGTATTCTCAATCATTAACCATTGATCATTCAAAATTCAATTTATGTTTTTCTCAAAACAAAACCAATCCATTTTTCTCGCTGAACTCATAAGTACGTTTGTGTTGATTTTTTGTGGAACAGGCTCTATCGTTTTTAATCAACTTTCAGGTGGAGATAGCATTGGACACATTGGTGTTTCGATCACAACAGGTCTGACGGTCACAGCTATGATTTATTCCTTAGGTTCAATTTCTGGTGCACACATGAATCCGATAGTAACATTGGCCTTGTACCTATCCAAGGAATTGCCTGCGAAATCTATCGTGTTGTATGTCAGCGCACAAGCGATCGGAGCTTTTTTAGCGAGTGGACTATTGCATGCCTTATTTCCAGAGGCGACGACTTTAGGTGAAACCTTACCATCCATTTCAGATATGAAAGCCTTTCTGTTGGAAGTGATTTTGTCGTGTATCTTGGTTTTAGTAGTGTTGTCATTTACAAGTAAATCGAATGAAAATAAAGGGTTTGCAGGTTTAGTGATAGGATTGGTCGTATTGTTTGAAATCTTATTCGCAGGACCAATCTGTGGGGCTTCGATGAATCCAATACGCTCACTCGCACCAGCATTGGTTTCAGGTAAATTAACACATCAATGGGTGTACTTGACAGCGCCTTTTGTTGGTGCACTAGTTGCTGTTTTTAGTTGGAAATTATTAAATCGAGATTAAAATTTAATTATAAATACTAGTAAAATATTCTAAATTAATAGTAATACTATTATATTTGTAGGTAAAACTATTATTATGCGACAGTCTGTATTACAGATACCAATACAGGAAACACTTTATGTTAAAGATCCAACAAGTTCTAAACTAGGTAAATCTATTTTAGAACATGGTTTAATATTGTTATCAGAAATAGGATTAGAAGAATTTACATTTAAAAAGTTAGCATTGAAAATTGCTTCAACCGAAAGTACGATTTACCGTTATTTCGAGAATAAACATCAATTTCTTTCCTATTTATTTAATTTTTATTGGGCGTGGATGGATTTAAATATTGTGTTTGCAACAACTAATATTGATGATCCAAAAGAACGATTACGTAGAATTATCTGTTTGTTAACCAAAAAAGCAAATAACGATGTACGAACTCCGTACATAGATGAAGAGTTGTTGCAAGAAGTAGTTGCTTTGGAATCTTCTAAAACATTTCTTTCTAAAAAAGTAGCAGCTGAAAATCAGGCAGGATATTTTTTTCAATATAAAAAATTAGTAGATCGCATTGCTAAAATTGTTACTGAAATCAATCCAAATTATGCCTATCCAAATGCATTAGTCTCTACAATTTTGGAAAGTTCTTTTCATCAGCGTTATTTCGGCATACACTTACCACGCTTAACGAACGAGATGCATGTTGAAGAAAAATTAGAAGATTTTTTATTGGATTTATGTCTTAAAACGATAATGTAATTATGGAATATAACTCACCTTTAAAACCATTTCAACGCTTATTAAGATTGTTGCATGTAGATCGAAAAGACATTTCGCATATCTACTTTTATTCTTTTTTTATAGGGATTACAAATTTAAGCTTGCCGCTTGGTATTCAAGCTATTATAAATATGATTCAACTAGGAAGTATTTCCGCTTCTTGGGTGGTTTTAATCGCTTTAGTTGTTGTTGGAATTTTATTTTCGGGATTGTTACAATTTGTACAATTACGAATTACGGAAACGTTACAGCAGAAAATTTTTGTACGATCTTCGTTCGAATTTGCTTACCGAATTCCAAGATTCGAAACACATTTAATGGCGGAAACTTATACGCCAGAATTAATGAATCGTTTTTTTGATACCATAACACTTCAAAAAGGGATACCAAAATTATTAATCGATTTTTCAGCGTCAGTTCTGCAATTATTGTTTGGTTTAATTTTGTTATCCTTTTATCATTCTTTCTTTATAATTTTTAGTCTTTTCTTGCTTTCTGCACTTATTATTGCATTGTATCTTACTGGTAAAAAAGCTGTTAATACGGCTATATCTGAATCAAAATACAAGTATAAAGTTGCGTTTTGGCTAGAAGAACTAGCTAGAACCATGCAAACATTCAAATTGGTTGGTCAAAGTGATTTGCCTTTACATCGTACCAACGATTTTGTAGAAGGGTATTTGAAAAGTAGGGAAAGTCATTTTAAAATTTTGATGCGACAATTCATCCAATTAACAAGTTTCAAGGTAGTCATTGCTCTTTTTATGTTAGTTATTGGTGGTGTTTTAGTGATTAATAATCAAATGAATATTGGTCAATTTGTAGCTTCTGAAATTATTATTTTATTAATTATCACATCCGTTGAAAAGATAATCAGTGGATTGGAGGTATTGTACGATGTGTTAGCCGCGGTAGATAAAATAGGTCACGTGATGGATATGCCTATTGAGGAAGAAACAAAATCCAACACTTACCAATTACCTAGCGGCCCATTGTCTGTTGAAATTTCAAAAATGGATTATGCGTATACCCGAAATTCAAAATTTGGATTTACAAATTTTTCATTGAAAATTGATGCTGGTCAACATACTGCTTTAGTTGGTACAGATGGATCCGGAAAATCAACCTTGTTGAATTTATTAGGAATGGCGTATCCATTAGATGGAGGGAGTATCTGTTTTAATAATATTCCATCCTCCAACATTGATATGGAGCATCTTAGAACTATTATCAGTGATTATGTTGTCGATCAAGAACTTTTTTCAGGTACAATTGAAGAAAATATTGTCATGGGGCGAAATAATATTGCTTTACAAGATGTGCTTTGGGCGTGTGAGAAAACAAATTTATTAAACGATATAAAGGCTTTACCGGATGGATTTTCATCGGTAATTCTACCGGATGGACGTGGGTTTTCTAAGAGTGTAACAGAAAAAATTATTTTAGCACGTTGTATTGTGCATAAGCCAGGACTTTTACTAATCGATGACCATCAAAAAATTAGCTCCAATTTTTCGCAATCAGAAATTGCTATGAAAGAATTATTCTTCTCAGAAGATGCCTCTTGGACTATCGTTGCTGCTACGAATAATAAGAATTGGTTACCTCATTTTAAACAAATTGTAGTACTTGAAAAAGGGAGAATACAATTTCAAGGGAATTATGAATCTTACCAACAATTTTTAAATAACTAGAAGATGCTTAATTTATCTGAAAATAATATACACAAAAGGTTCCAGTACGACAAATTTTCTGCGTTTACAAAAGTCAATTTTCTACAATGGGAAAGTTGGTTTAGGAAAGTCTTGTTCCTGTTTTTTATTCTAGTATTGGTGTTTATGTTTACACCTTGGACACAAAATATAAATTCTAAAGGATACCTAACAACGATATATCCAGGTCAAAGACCTCAATCTGTGCATACAATTATCGCTGGTCGTTTGGAAAAATGGTATGTCAAAGAAGGTGATTTTGTTCAAAAAGGGGATACATTAGTATATATAAGTGAGGTTAAGAGCGATTATTTTGACCCTTCCCTTGTTGATCGAACTTCAGAACAAGTATCGTTTAAAAAGGATAAAATACAATCGTACACAAATAAAGTTTTAGCGCTTACTCGTCAAAAAGAAGCGTTTACTTCCATATTCAATTTAAAATCGCAACAAACTAAAAATAAATTTCGGCAAGCTAAATTAAAAGTGAAAGCAGATAGTATTGATTATGTTACCATGGATGCACAATTAAAAATAGCTGAACGTCAATTTAAGCGAACAGAAGATTTATTTCAAAAAGGCCTTAAGGCGATGAAAGATGTGGAAATGGCCAATGTTAAATTACAGGAAACCATGGGAAAAACAATTGCCCTGGAGAATAAATTATTTATTTCTAAAAATGAATTATTAAACGCGAAAATTGAAATCGCTAATATTAAAAATGAATACGTAGAAAAAATCTCTAAGGTCGAATCTGAATTATCCTCAGCGTTGTCAGATAAACAAGAAGCTTCTGCAGTAAAAAGTAAATTGGAAAATCAACTTTCTAATTATATTATTCGTAAAGGTTTTTATTACATAACAGCTCCAAATACAGGGTTTGTGACAAAATTAATTCGCTCTGGTATTGGAGAAATTGTGAAAGAAGGAGAAGAGATTTTGACAGTAATGCCTGAAAAATATGATTTAGCGGTAGAATTTTATGTAGAGCCAATGAATTATCCTTTAATCAAAAAAGGAGAACATGTGCGTTTACAGTTCGACGGTTGGCCTGCAGTTGTTTTTGGCGGTTGGCCAGATGCATCCTTCGGAACCTTTGGAGGAAAAATATTAGCGATCGACAATTTTAGTAGTTCCAATGGTATGTATCGTGTGTTAGCTATTCCAGAACCAGGTGATAAACGTTGGCCAAGAGGATTGCGTGTTGGTGGTGGAGTTAAGACTTTTACTCTTTTGAAAAATGTACCTGTTTGGTATGAAATATGGCGAAATTTAAATGGATTTCCTCCAGAATATTATGCAGGAAAACCAACTAGCAAATCACTTAAAAAATATAAGAAATGAAACGAATAATCGTTTGTTTTTATTGGATATTTTTAACTCTTGTTGTTGATGCTCAAACGGAAATTTTTGATTTCGAAACGTTTAAAATGTCTGTATTGAAATATCATCCCATGATACAAAAGGCTAATAATATCGCAACTTCAGGGGATGCAGAACTTTTAAAAGCAAAAGGTGGATTCGATCCCAAAATTGAATCATCTGTAAATCAAAAAATGTTCAAAGGTCAAGAATATTATTGGACATCAAATTCCAATTTGAAAATTCCTTTGTGGTTTGGAACAAACTTGAAAACAGGTTACGAAGCAAATCGTGGGGATTATGTTGAGAATGATATGAAATTACCTGGTAGTGGTTTATGGTATGCTGGTGTTGAAATTCCTTTGATACAAGGTTTTTTGTATAATGAACGACAATTGCAATTACAGCAAGCTCAAAACCTACAACAAATGAGTGTCGCTGAACGACAACTAGCTTTAAATGATGTATTACTTGATGCTTTTTCAACGTATTGGATGTGGACAGAAGCCTATCGAAAATTACAAATTGCAAACGAAGGGTTTGTACTAGCCGACGCACGATATAAAGCTGCTAAAGAACAAGTATTGGTTGGGGAAAATCCGCCTATCGATACTGTAGAGGCAATGATTCTACTAGAAAATAGAACGGTAGATATTAAAGCAGCTCAAACCCAATTTCAAAACACTACTCTTTTACTTCAAACTTATTTATGGGGTGAAAAATATTCGCCTGTTTCTATTCCTGCTTATGTAATTCCTCAGGTTAATCCAACCGTCAAGGAAACACTTCAAATAACTAATAATGAATTAGATTCATTGCCTAATATTCAACTTGCTGCATATAAAGTGGATCAAATGGCTTTGGATGTTAAATGGAAAAAAGAACAGCTAAAACCAACCTTAAATGCTAATTATAATTTGTTAAATCAACCTACGGGAAACCTCGATGTTTCTGAATTCTCAATGCAGAACTATAAATTTGGAGTAACAGCGTATGTACCTTTATTTCTTCGTAAAGAAAGAGGAGGGGTAAAATTGGCCAAATTAAAAATGGAAAATGCCCAACTTGACTTGTTGACTAAAAAAAGAGAATATGATTTGAAGATCAAAAATTTAGCAAATGAAATAGAACTCCAGTCCATCAATATTCAAACACAAAAAAGAATTGTTGAGCATACGCGTACCTTGCGCATGGCTGAATTAGAAAAGTTTCAAGCAGGGGAAAGTTCGCTATTTATGATTAATTCTCGTGAACAAACTTATTTATCTAGCGAAAATAAATTGGTAGAATTAGAAATAAAATTAGAGGTTAGTAATTTAAAAATGAGATGGTTGCTAAATAAAATGTAATTATTTTCATTTTAAATGTAACTTTTACTAAACAATTGCGTTAAGGGTGATACGGATCAAATTTAACATCTACAGGTTAAAAAACATAAAGGGCTTTCTTCGGAAGGCCCTTTTTGATTTTGGTGTTTTTTTTAAATTAATAAGTAGAGAAAAATGGATTTTAGGATATGATAATTTCTCGCTTTGCATAAAAAAAATGGGTGTTTTTAACCTTTGTAATTAAGTTGTATTTAGATTTTTCGCTTTGCTCAATAGGGGTGATTTTTTAACCATTGAGAAATTAAGTAATTGAGGGAGATGGCTTATTTAGATTCATTAAGTTTTTTCGCTTTACTCAAAAGGTGTGATTTTAAACATT
>Ga0172373_10000991_pt1 | contig 46316 bp, 45 predicted proteins | sample Lak10m_2_FD_114546 | JGI IMG/M metagenome (GOLD analysis project Ga0172373, IMG submission 114546) | Freshwater microbial communities from Kabuno Bay, South-Kivu, Congo - kab_092012_10m | ecosystem: Environmental > Aquatic > Freshwater > Lake | place: Democratic Republic of the Congo... | reverse complement strand
GTTGACGCCGACCTCGCGAAGGAAAGCGCCAAGCTCCAGGCCCTGCAGACCAAGCAGCAGCTGGGCATCCAGACGCTCTCGATCGCCAACCAGGCGCCGCAGACGATCCTCAGCCTCTTCCGCGGTTAGGATGATGGCTGAACTGCGCCTGCATGACTGGCGACTCCCCAATCCTGGCAGGATCGGCCCCAAGGGCTGGTTTTGCCAGGACAGCCTTCCCCCGGCACGACGCGCAAGCGGGCGACCGGTGCAGCCTTCGGGTATCCGGGCCCGCCGTCAAAGCGGGCCTGTCCCCGCAGCGTCGCACACGCGGGAACAGGCTGCATGCGTCAGGACGGCCAGCCGCATGCGCCGATAGGGTTTGTTCCATGCCCATCGCGTGGCGCCTGGACACCGCACTGCAGGCCGGCAACGACAGATCTGCCTGACAGCGATCCGGCAGCATGCATTGCTGCAAAACAATCAGTACACAGAGCAATATGGTTTGAACGCAGGTCCCGTGCGTTCCCTGATTGCAGGCCGCACCAGGCACGCGGCGGCCTGAATCGACAGGGAAAAACATTCCGGGGCAGAAGCAAATCCTGCCGGGCAAAAACTGCAGACAGTCGGACAGGTCGACAAAGAACGATGGAATTATATGGGAAAGCAGACGATTCCGCACGTGGCACGGCCCTTGCCAGAACGATGACCGAGGCGGAATGCAAACACCGCAATGATTGGTTCTAAAAAAGAAACCGGGAGCCGCAACCATGCTGAGTGTAAACACCAACTACGGGGCGATGGTCGCCCTGCAGAACCTGAACAAGACCAACGACGAACTTGAAGCGACCCAGAACAACATCAACACGGGTCTGCGCATCGGCGGTCCCAAGGACAACGGCGCCGTCTGGGCGATGGCCCAGAGCATGCGCATGGACGTCATGGCCTTCAATTCGGTGACGCAGAGCCTCGACCGCACGATCAGCGTGACGGACACGGCCATTGCAGCCGGCACAAGCGTCTCCGACCTTCTGAAGGACATGAAGGAAAAGGCACTCGCCGCGCGTGACACCACGATCGACGCGAATGCCCGCGCCGCCTACAACGCCGATTTCGTCGCCCTGCGCGACATGATCACGAAGACGCTGGAGAACGCGACCTTCGACGGCTCGAACCTGATCAACACGAACACCAACCTGCAGGCTCTCGCCAATGCCGACGGCACGTCCTTCATCACGGTGCAGGCGCGCAACATGTCGCTTGGAGGTTCGATCGTGACCCTCGCGACGACAGCGACGATCTCGACCGCGACCAAGGCCGCGACGGCGATCACGACCATCGAGTCCTCGCTGAACAACCTGAACCTGGCCCTGTCGCGGATGGGCACCGACGCCAAGAAAGTTAACATGCAGAAGGCTTTCGTCGGCAAGCTTGTCGACGAGCTGAACAAGGGCGTTGGCAACCTGGTCGATGCCGACCTCGCGAAGGAAAGCGCCAGGCTCCAGGCCCTGCAGACCAAGCAGCAGCTGGGCATCCAGACGCTCTCGATCGCCAACCGCGCGCCACAGACAGTCCTCAGCCTCTTCCGCGGCTAGGACAGCAGCTGACCGGCGGCTCCCCAATCCTGGCAGGATCGGCCCCAAGGGCTGGTTTTGCCAGGACCGCCGCCACCGGACCCGGCAGGATTTGCCCACCCGGCAAATAGTTCCCGGCACTTTTTGCCGGACCGGAGCATCGCGGGCCGCGCCCGCGTGGTGAACCCCCGCTTTACAAAAACAGGTATTGCCGGACGCCCTGGCGCCGCGTGGTTGCGGTCGTCCTAAGGCGGTTGTCGGCATTTTCCGGAATGGCGCTTGCGTTGTGGGCCTCGGGACAAAACGTCCCGGATAACCCAGAACGGAGAAGCCCAATGCCGAATTCGGTCAATTTCAACTACAGCGCAGCGATCGCCCTTCAGCAACTCAACAGGTCCAGCGACGAAATCGATTCAGTACAGCGCCGCATCAACACCGGCCTCAAGGTTGCCGGCCCAAGCGACAACGGCGCCATTTTCAACATCGCCCAGAAGATGCGTGGTGACCGGCAGGCCCTGGATGCCGTCGATCGCTCGATCTCCCGTTCCCTCAGCGTCGTCGACCTGGCCGTGAACGCCGGACAGACCATTTCCGACCTGCTCAAGGACATGAAGGAATACGCGCTCTCGGCGCGTGACACGCAGATCGACGCCACGGCGCGCGCAGCCTACAACGCAAACTTCGTGGCCCTGCGCAACATGATCACGACGACGCTGCAGAACGCCTCGTTCGACGGATCGAACCTCATCAACACAGGCGCAGTAAACCTGTCGGTGATGGCGAACGCGGCGGGCACCCAGAACATCACGGTGCAGACACGCATCATGACCCTGGGCGGCACGATCGTGACGCTTGCTTCGACCGCAACGATCTCAACCTCGACCAAGGCCGGTACGGCCCTGACGACGATTGAAACCTCGTTGAACAACCTCAACCTCGCGATCACCAACCTTGGTACCGATGGCCGCCGCCTCAGGACTCACCAGACCTTCATGGGCAAGGTGCAGGACGAACTGGGCAACGCCATCTCACGCCTGGTGGACGCGGACCTTGCTGCGGAAAGTGCCAGGCTCCAGGGGCTGCAGACGAGGCAGCAGATGGGTGTGCAGGCACTGTCCATTGCCAACCAGGCACCGCAGATCCTTCTGGCGCTGTTCCGCTAGAAGCAGGCGAGGTTGTAGCGGAGCCGGGCGTGACATCCGGCTCCGCACCTCACCTGCACGTATCAACACGAAGCCGGCAGTGGAGGGTCGGCAGGCAGTCGAAGGAGGAATGGGAAGATGAGTGACTCAGTCAAGTTGACCCCGGCATTGCCCGTGGTTCCGCCCTTGCCACCGCAGCCAGCGGTGCGGCCGGACCAGCGTGTCGAAGCGGTCGAAAAGCCACGTCCCGAGGCGCGCGCATCCGACAACGGCAATGCTCGTCCGAACGAGGAACGGTCCCAGTCGCCGGCCCAGGCCGAACGCAACCTGACGATCTCGCGCCAGGAAAAGCTTGGCCACTTCATCTATCGGTCCATCGACGCCGATAGCGGAGAGGTCGTCTGGCAATATCCGGCCGACAGCAGCCTGCGCATGTCACAGGCGCTCCGCGACATGGAACGTGCGGCGGAACAGGACGAAGGCCGGAACGCCGACGAAAGGGCCTAGCGGCCAAGCACCCTGAGAAGGGTGGAGCAGACGCGCGCCACGTCGCCGTTTTCCATGCCGGGAAACAGCGGCAGGCTGAGCGCGCGCGCGTAATACCTGTCGGCACCCGGCAGGCTTCCCGCCGGGCTCATGTCCCTGTAATAGGGCTGCCTGTGGACGGGCAGGTAATGCACCTGCGTGCCGATGCCTTCGGCTGCAAGCTGACGCATGACATCGGCCCGCGCCAGGCCAAGCGCCGCGAAATCGATCAGCACCACATAGAGATGCCAGGCCGCCGTGACATGGGGCGTGCGCGCCAGCAGGGACAGGTGTGCTGAACGCCCGCCAAGCAGCGTATCGTAGAGCGCAACGATCTCGCGCCGGCGTTCACTGAAGGCCTCGAGCTTGCGCAGCTGGCTTTCGCCCAGCGCGCACAGGACATCCGGGATCCGGTAGTTCAGTCCCGGCGCCTCCATTTCATAGTACCAGGGATTGGGCGCATGCCCCGGGCCGAAGGCCTCGTCCGCCTGGATGAATGTCTCCGGATCGCGGTTCATGCCATGCGTCCGGTCCCTCAGCATGATGGCTGCCAGGTCCGGATCATTCGTCGTGATCGCCCCACCTTCACCCATCGCAATCGCCTTGACCGGGTGGAACGAGAACGTCGTGACATCGGCGTAGCGGCACTGTCCGACGACATGCGCCTCGCCATCGCCGACGGAATAGCGGGTGCCCAGCGCATGGCATCCATCCTCGACGATGCGCAGGTCATTGTGCCGCGCGATCGTGTAGAGGCCGGCAAGGTCACCGGTCTGCCCGGCCAGGTGGACATTGAAGACTGCATCCGCCCGCCCGCCCGGACAGCGCGAAAGCGCTTCCTCCAGGTCGCGCGGCCGCATCAGGCCGCTGTCGGGATCAACGTCCGAGAACACGACCTCGCCGCCATTCAGGCGCACGGCATTCGCTGTTGCAAGGAACGTCACGGTGGGCACGATCGACACCGTGCCCGGCCCCAGGTTCATCGCCCGCGCCACAAGGTGCAGGGCCGCAGTCCCGTTGGTGCACGCAATCGCATGTCGCGACCGTGTTGCAGCCGCAAGCGCCTTCTCGAAGGCCACGACGCGCGGGCCCGTCGTCAGGTAATCGCTCTTCAGCGCATCGACGACGGCCGCAATGTCGTCATCGTCGATCTGGTGCCGCCCATAGGGCAGGAACGGCAGTGCCGTGCTCATGTGAAGCTGTCGGTCAGCATCGCCTGCAGGCCACGCGCATCCAGGCGCTCCTCGTTGGAGTCGCTCGAATACGCAAACCCCTCCGCAACCGGCCGCGCGCCGCGGGACAGATAGGCCGCACGCGCCGCATCCAGATAGGCGGGGATGATGACGTACCGATCAGCGAGTTCCAGCGTCTGGCGTGCATCGTCCATGGGCACCATGATCTCGTGCAGCTTCTCGCCGGGACGGATGCCGATGATCTTCTGCGGCAGGTGCGGCGCCATGCAGCGCGCAAGTTCGGATGTGTTCATCGACGGGATCTTCGGCACGAAGATCTCCCCGCCCTCGGCAAGCTCAAGCGACGACAGGACCAGGTTGACGCCCTGCGTCAGCGTGATCCAGAAACGCGTCATGCGCGGATCGGTGATCGGCAGCGCTTCGGCATTTTCACGGATCAGCTTCTGGAACAGCGGCATCACGCTGCCGCGCGAGCCTGCCACGTTGCCATAGCGCACAACGGCAAAGCGGCAGCCATCGGCACCGGCCAGGTTGTTGGCCGCCACGAAGATCTTGTCGGACGCCAGCTTCGAGGCGCCATAGAGGTTCACCGGATTGGCCGCCTTGTCGGTCGACAGCGCAATGACCCGCTTCACGCCGCGCGCGATCGCCGCCTGCACCACATTCTCCGCGCCGATCACGTTGGTCGCGATGCATTCGAACGGGTTGTACTCGGCGATGGGCACCTGCTTGAGCGCCGCCGCATGGACGACATAGTCAACCCCGCGCATCGCCATCTCCAGGCGGGCCACGTTCCGCACGTCGCCAATGAAATAGCGCATGAACGGATAGGTCTCGATCGGGAACTGCTGCGCCATCTCATATTGCTTGAGCTCGTCGCGCGAGAAGATGATCAGCTTGCGCGGCTTGTAGCGTTCGATGACGGTCTTCACGAAATGCTTGCCGAAGGAACCCGTGCCGCCGGTGACCAGCACCACCTTGTCGTTCAGGTCGACGGCCGGCGCGAGGAAATCCCGCTTGCGCAGCACCGAGTTGACGGCAGCAGGAAGGGCTTCATCGTCGTCGGTGGCGTAGGACTGGAGGGCAGGGTTCATGGGCTTGATCGACCATTGTTCGGGGTGAGCGTGCCCGAACCTTTTCAGATCATGCTGAATATTCCGTTAGGCGAGCCTGGGCACTTCAGGCATCCCCCGGAAAGCAGGAAGTTGTTAATGCAATGGTCCGGCGGCACCTGTCAGCGGGCAGCGCGCTGCAGCTTCGGGCGGTCATAGCCGAAAAGCTGCATCATGTCCGACGCAACGGCGTCGAACTGGGCCAGCTGCTCGGGCGTCAGGGGCGGCGTCACGACAGGCGCCGGAGCGCCGGGCGCCACGAGACCCGTCAGCCGGTCATCCCATGGCAGGCCCAGGAACGCCATCAGCCCCTGTCGGGTGTCCGTGCGAGAAACAAGGTCCTCGACCCGGATCAAATGCTTGCGTTCTGCGGGGATCGCATCGAGGTGGTGGTTGATCGTCCGGTTGATCTGCGCCCAGTGGAACGCGATGCGACCGAACCGGCCAAGACTTGAAAAGTCGGGCGCCAGGGGATGGCCGCGCGGCGGCACCGGCCACCAGAACCGCGCCTCGGGCGGCGGAGCGGGCACCTGTCCGTGCGAGTCATAATGGCGTTGAAGTGCGGCCACCGCGTCATCCGTGTAGCAATCCTGCGTGCGCTCGAGGAAATAGGACTGCGTGACAAGCCGCCCATCGCGCACGAGATGGATGAACCGCGCCTCGGGAAACAGCCGGTTGAGCACCGGAATCAGCCACGACAGCGCATGCGAGGCATCACCCCACAGTCGCGCCGGCGTATGATGGATCGAGGCGCCGTGCGTGGCGCGCAGCACATGCACCGCCTCACCCAGCCCGATGAGCCCCAGGTAATGCTTGATCGCCGCCGGCTGCACATGCTGCATCATGTACTCGTGATGCATCTCCACATGCGGGAATGCACTGAACAGGCGCTGTATCATCGATGTGCCTGAACGGCCCGATGACACGACGAAGAAGGGTCGGGTGTTGGCACTCATCGTGTCCACGCTTTCCGCCCGAAAGGCCCTGACAGCTCATTGATCAAACAGGACACACAACCCTCGCAAACTGTGTGAGCATTATGAACTTGGTAAGGCCCCCGGATTTAAAATCGGTAAATGCAGGATTAATAATTGGGGTGTTGCGCATGACGGGGAAGCCGGGGATCTCGTCCCTCATCGAGGAAGCATACCGTCGCCTGCAGGCCAACGAGGGCACGGCGACACTATCCGACCTCATTGAACTCCTGAACCGCGAGCCCGGTCTCTTCGACCTGCCCGCCACATACCAGCCAGCGGCCACGCCCGGATCCCGGGAAACGGTCATGATGCGCTGTGATGGCGGGGACACCCTGGGCATGGTCCACGTCCGCCGTTGCCTGTCCGTCGCGCGCAGCCTCGCCGGCAGCGAGGGGCTCGATGTCCGCTTCGCCATCATCGGTGATCGCACGGCTGCGGACGAGATCCGCGCCGCAGGTTTCGCCGTCGACGTCATGCCCGAAGCGGCCGGGGAAATCGAGTGGTTGCTTGACCTGGCGCAGTATCATCGCCCGGCCGCCTGGCTGCTTGATGTGCGCACCGCACTCACCCCCCACGCCGTGCTTCGCCTGAAGGCAACCGACACGCTGGTCGCGGTCATCGACGACGTCAGCGCGCGCCGTCTCGTGGCCGACGCAGCCTTCTATCCACCCTTGCCCCAGGTCTTTGCGCTGGACTGGTCGCTGGCCGAGCGGGAACCCGCCGTGGGCTGGGAGTGGGTGCCCGTCGAGCCTTCAGCCAGGACCACGCCGAGGCGCGGGGACGGGTCAACCCACGCGCTGATCGCCGTGGGCGGCGCCGATCCGCAGGGCGTGACGCTGCTCGCCGTCAAGGCACTGGCCGGGATCGAGCGGGGCCTGCGCGTCACCGTCATTCTGGCAGCCGGCGCGCCGGCAGGCTTCGAGCGGCGCATCGAGGAACTGGCGCCTCACTTCGGCGTGCTCCGGGATCCCGCTGACATGCAGGGCCTGCTCGCCGGCGCCGACATCGCGCTGATCAGCTTTGGAACCCTCGCATGGGATCTCGCCGTCGCAGGTGTACCTGGCCTCTATGTCGGATTGAACGAGGACCACGAACTCTCGGCCGAAGCCTTCGCGCGTACCGGCATGGGCATGTCGCTGGGCCTCGCAACGGCCGTGACGGAACAGGCGATTGCCGACGCGGTCGAAGACCTGCTCGACGACCCTGGGATGCGCCGTGCCATGTCGGCGGCAGGTCGCATGAACCTTGACGGTCGGGGCGCGGCCCGCATTGCGGCGCGCCTGCACCATCTCGTGGGCGAGCGTCGACAGGCCCTTGCCGTACCCGCGACCCACGTCGCTAGCCGTGCCGGTACGTGAAGCGGCGCCGGAAGGCGCCGTCACCGATGAAAGCTGGGAAGGGAGCGCGGCCTGCTATCCGCCGCCGTAGCTCTGCACCAGGCTGCCCGCGACAAGCGCCCAGCCATCGACCAGCACGAAGAAGATCAGCTTGAAGGGCAGGGAGATCGTCACCGGCGGCAGCATCATCATGCCCATCGCCATGAGCAGCGACGCGATCACCATGTCGATGATCAGGAAGGGGATGAACAGCAGGAACCCGATCTCGAAGGCGCGGCGCAATTCGCTGACAAGGAAAGCCGGGATCAGGATGCGCAGGGGCGTATCGGCCGCGGTGGCCGGCGGCTGCTGCTTGGCAAGGTTGAAGAATAGCTGCAGGTCGCTCTCGCGCACTTGCTTCAGCATGAAAGCCGAGAGGGGTGCCGTGGTCTTGGTGAAGGCCTCGCCCATCTCGATCTTTTCTTCCATCAGCGGGGCGATGCCGTCATTGTAGGCCTTCTCGAAGGTCGGCGCCATGACGAACGCCGTGAGGAAGAGGGCAAGCGAGATGATGACGCTGTTGGGCGGGCTTTGCTGGATGCCGATGGCGGTCCTGAGCAGCGAGAGCACGACAACAATGCGCACGAAGCTCGTCACCATGATCAGGATCGAGGGCGCGATGCTCAGGATCGTGATCAGCGCAACGAGCTGGATCAGGCGTTCCGTGAAGCCGCCACCGTCCTTGCCGAGGTCGATCGTCACCTGCTGCGCGGCAGCAGGATCGGCCATGGCAATCAGCAGCACCAGGACCGCAACGACGTAGCCGGCAAGTCTCACAGGCGGGGTTCCGTCTTGATCGTGACAAAGGTGGAATGCGACAGCGGCGCTTCCGGGATGCTCTTCACCTCGAGCTTCTCGTCGAGGATCACGTCCCCATGAGGTGACAGCAGGACCAGGTATTCCTTGTCATCGCGACGGATCAGCACCAGCCGGCGTCGGGCATCGACCAGCAGCGACTCCGTGATGCCCAGCCGCCGGTCGCCGGGCTTGCGTTGCACGAACTGCAACCCGCCAACCGTGCGCAGCAGCAGCGCAATGGCGCCAATGAGGCCCAGCACGAAGATCAGTGCGGCGCCGAACTGTAGGTAGTTGGTCGTGTCCATGGTGCCTGCCTGGGCCCTGCAGGGGGAAGCGGGGCCGCTGTTAGGAATGGAGAATGCCCGCGTAACCTTAAGTCTGCCTAAACGCCCGGCAGGAATTTCCCGGTAAACAAATGGTTGCCGTCAACCCTGGCCCGCGGCAGGCGCGCGATCCCGGCGACACCCAGAAAATTTTTCCGGTCGCCTTAAGGCCAACTTAAGCCTGATCGGCAAAAACTGCGTGACAAGCGGGGATGGTCCCCGAGGTGCGAGTTCGACATGAGCCTCCAGAATTTACCCCTGATCGGCCTCATCCAGCAGAAGATGGGCTGGCTGAATGACCGCCAGACGGTCCTCGCCCGAAACATTGCGAACGTCTCAACGCCCGGCTTCGTGCCGCAGGACCTGAGGGCGAATGATTTCGCGGCGGCACTGTCGGGCGAAATGAGCCCGGGCCTGATGACGACGAACAGGATGCACATCCAGCCGCCGTCGCTCGTCTCCGGGGCCCACCGCACTGTCGCTGCACCGGACTCGCGCGCCTCGCCCGACGGCAATGCCGTGGTGATCGAGGAGCAGATGCTCAAGGTGTCTGAAACCCAGGTCGATTTTGCGCAGGCAGCAAGTCTATACAAGAAGATGACCGGCATGTGGCGCATGGCGATTGGTAGCCGCTAACACCGGACGGGAGGGAGTGACATGGATATGATGAAGTCGATGCTGATCGCCGCCTCCGGCATGAAGGCACAGTCCGAGCGCTGGCGCATCATCGCCGAGAACCTGGCCAACGCCTCGTCCACCGCAACCAGGCCCGGCGAGGAACCCTATCGCCGCAAGGTGCCGGTGTTCCAGTCCGAGCTCGACAACGCCACGCGAACCGAGACAATCCGCGTGAAGAAGATCGCAAGGGACATGTCTCCCTTCCGCGAGCAGTACATGCCGGGCCACCCCGCAGCCGATGCCCGCGGCTACGTGAAGATGCCCAACGTGAACTCCCTTATCGAGACGATGGACATGCGCGAGGCCCAGCGCGCCTACGAGGCCAATCTCAGCGTGATCGACAATACCCGCGCGATGCTCTCGCGCACAGTCGACCTGTTGCGTCGCTGAGCACCGGAAGGAACTGAAACATGGCAGGCATTGTCAACCCGGCGGCGATCAGTGCTTACGCGCAGGCCGCAAAGATGGGCACGGGCGGCGCCGCTGGCGCTGCCGAGACGGGTGCATCATCCTTCGGCGACATCCTCGGCGGTGTCCTGAACGACGCGATGGCAACCGGCAAGATGGCCGAACAGAAGGCCGCAAGCCTCGTGCAGGGAAAGGGTGACCTTGTCGATGTCGTCAGCGCCGTGAACGCGGCCGAGATGTCCCTCGAGACGGTCGTTGCAATCCGCGACAAGGTCATCGCCGCCTACCAGGACATCCTGAGGATGCCGATCTAGGCCATCCCGCTGTCGCGGACGCAGGCAGTCAACAAGAACAAGAGCAAGGCAGGAATTGGGTCATGGGTGAAGCAGAGGTTCTTGATCTCGCACGCGAGTCCATGTGGGTCCTCATTTTGATGACCGCGCCGGTGATGATCGTGGGTCTCGTCGTGGGCCTGGGCGTCGGCCTCCTGCAGGCCCTCACGCAGATCCAGGAAGCCACACTCGTCTTCGTTCCCAAGATCCTGTCGATCTTCATCGCCATTATCATTTTGTTACCGTTCATGGCCGCAACCATGTCCAGTCTGATGACGACGATCGTCGAGATGATCATCAAACCCTGAAGAGGGGCCTTGCCGCGTGCAGATCAGTGCAATCCAGGACCTTCTGCCCGCCGACATGCTCGCCTTCATGCTGGTATTCTCGCGCGTCGGCGCGATGACCATGACCCTTCCCGCGCTCGGCGAGGCCACGATCCCGGCCCGCGCACGCCTGATGCTGGCGCTTGGACTGACGCTCGTGCTCGTGCCGCTCGTCGGCACTCTCTATCCTTCGAGCGTCCGCTCGATGCCTGCGATGCTCGCTGGCATGGTCATCTCCGAGGTCCTCATCGGCCTTGTCATCGGTCTCCTGCTGCGCATCGTGATGGGCTCGGTCCAGGTGGCAGGCAACGTGATTGCAACCCAGACCGGCCTCGCCTTCGCGCAGGGCCTCGACCCGACGCAGGGTGCGCAGGGTGCGATCATCTCGCTCTTCCTCGCGCTGCTGGCTGTCACCCTGATCTTCATGAGCGACCTGCATCACCTGCTGATTGGCGGCATCGCGCATTCCTTCACGCTCTTTCCGCCTGGCAAGTTGCCAGCCGCAGCCGACGTCGCCCAACTGGCCATCAACATGGTATCCGGCATGTACCTCGTGGGCATGCAGATGGCTGCCCCCTTCATCGTCTTCGGAGTGATCGTCTACGGCGGTGCCGGCGTGGTCGCCCGGATGATGCCCCAGTTGCAGGTCTTCTTTCTCGTCACGCCGCTGAACATCCTCGCCGGCTTCGTGATCCTTGCGCTGTCCATGTCGACCATGATGATGTGGTTCCTCGACGACTTTGTGTCGCGGGTGCAACCCTTCCTTCCCCAGTGACCGGAGACTGACCGGCCATGGCGGAAGAAAAGGATGACAGCCAAAAAACCGAAGAGCCTACCCAACACAAGCTCCAGCAGGCCGAGGAAAAGGGCGATGTTACCCAGTCACCGGATGTGGCCGCATGGCTCGTCCTGGCCGCAGCCACGCTCTGGCTGATGATGTGGAGCCCGGCGATGGCCGAGTCCCTGAGCAGGTTCATGACGGGGTTCCTGTCCGGAGCCCACGGCATCCCGCTATCGCCCCAGACAGCAGGCGACTTCGCCAGCGGCATCGGCCTCGAATTGCTGCAGACCCTGGGAATCCCCTTTGCACTCTTGATGGCAGTCGCTGTTGCATCCCATCTGGTTCAGCACCGGCCGGTCTTCGCTCTGGAGAAACTCGCGCCGAAGCTTGAACGAATCAGCCTCATGAAGGGGTTCAAGCGCATCTTCGGCAAGCAGGGTTTGGTCACCTTCGTCAAGGGTGTCTTCAAGACCGTGGCGATCGCCGCCGCGATCGGCATGACCGTATGGCCCAGCAAGGACAAGGTGCTGGCCATGATCACCCTGCCGGTCGGCCTGCTGCTGCTGGAGACGCTCGCGCTGATGGGGCAGGCCCTTGTCGCCGCCCTTGCGGTGCTCGGCGTCATCGCGATCATCGACTACGGCTGGCAGTATTTTGACCGCATGCGTCGCCTAAAGATGACACGTGAGGAGGTCAAGGACGAACACAAACAAAGCGAGGGCGATCCGGTAGTTAAGCAGCGTCTTAGACAGATCCGGTTAGAAAGATCCCGCAAGCGCATGATGGCGGCTGTCCCCAAGGCTGCCGTCATTATCACGAACCCGACGCACTACGCGGTCGCATTGGCCTACGAATCAGGCAAGATGGGGGCACCCATCTGCGTCGCCAAGGGCGTCGACCATGTTGCGTTGAAGATCCGTGAGATCGGACGCGAGAACAACGTGCCTGTCGTCGAGAACCCGCCTCTGGCGCGGGCCCTCTATGCCTCTGTCGACGTGGATGAAACGATCAAGCCCGAACATTACAAGGCGGTGGCCCAGGTCATCGGCTTCGTGATGCGACTGAAGGGCAAGGTACCATCTGCGCGGACAGGGCGTCGTACATGAACCCAGCCACCGAATCACAGTCGCCGCCCCCCGAACGGAACGATCTCCCCCCCGCCGCGCAGGCATGGTGGAAGACCGTAAACTGGGATTGGGCGAAGGCCTGGAACGAGCGCGTGACCCCGACCGAGGCCGCCGTCGTGCTGTTCGCGCTTGCCTGCCTTGCGGGCCTTGCCGTTGTCGCCTGGCCGCAGGCGGCAGGCATCGGCGGGCTTGCCTTCCTGATCGGCATCACCGTCTGCGGTTCGGCTCTCATCCTTGCGATGACGTCCGGGCGGCTTGTCCCGGCCGAGCAGCCCGCGCGGCTTTTCGGTTCGGCCCTCGACACCGACCGCCGGGCCTGCTGCATCACCTTGCCGGATGGCTCGGTTGGCTACGCGAACCCAGCGTGGCGCAAGCTGTTCGGGCGCAGCATCTCGGGCGGCGACATATTGCCGGTCGCAGGCTTCTCGGCCGATACGGAAACAGCCCAGCGCCTCTACGCGCTCGTGCGCGCCGCAAGCCTTGGCGAGGCGCGCGAAGAAGAACTAAAGCTGAAGAATGTCGCCGGCAAATGGGTCCAGGTAGCTGTCGCACCGATCTCCGGCAGCGGCCACACCGTCTGGCGCATCACCGATCTTGCGCTGCGGCGACCCATGTTGCAGGCCGTCGACGGTCTCCACCCGCGCCAGTCCGTTGTGGTCCAGCTCAAGCCCGTCGAGCACGCGCCGGGGCAGGGGCCCGTCGCCCCCCAGATCCCGCGCTTCATCCAGGATGCCCCCGTCGCCATCGCGCTCTGCAAGGCCGACGGCACCATCGTCGAGGCCAATGCCGCGCTTGCAGCCATGCTGGGCGCCGACCCCGCGAAGCTCGTGCGCCGCTCGATCTTCGATGGCTTCGTCGACCAGACCATCCAGACGGCGCGCGCGCGCCTGTCATCCCTGGGTGTGGGTGATGTCTCCCGCGCGCCTGTCGAGGTGCGCTTCCGGAACGACGACAACCGCACCGCACAGCTCTTCGCCAGCCGCTTCGACACCGACGAGGCTGCGGCCGTCGCCTATGCCGTCTATCTCATCGACACCACGGGGCAGACCTCGCTCGAACGCCAGTATGCGCAGGGCCAGAAGATGCAGGCCATCGGCCAGCTCGCCGGCGGCATCGCACACGACTTCAACAACCTGCTCACCGTCATCAACGGCGTGGCCGAGTTGCTGCTGCAGCGCCATCCCCCGGGCGATCCCTCATTCGCCGACCTGAACACGATCCAGAACACCGGCGTGCGCGCCGCCTCGCTGGTACGCCAGCTTCTGGCCTTCTCGCGCCAGCAGACGCTCGAGGCGACGGTTCTCAACCTAACCGATCTCGTCGCCGACTGGACCATCACGCTGCGCCGCCTGATCGCCGACCGCGTGAAGCTGAAGGTCGAGCACGGGCGCGATCTCTGGCCCGTCCTTGCCGACCAGAACCAGCTTGGCAATGCGCTGATCAACCTCGCCGTCAACGCCAAGGATGCCATGCCCAATGGCGGCACGCTGGCAGTGCGCACCTTCAACCGGACGCTCGTTGAGAAGACGACCTTCTCCGGCGACGTGCTCGTCCCGCCGGGTGACTATGTGGTGATCGAGGTCGAGGACAACGGTACGGGCATCCCCAAGGAAAACCTGTCAAAGATCTTCGATCCGTTCTTCACCACCAAGGATCCGGGCAAGGGGACTGGCCTCGGCCTCGCCTCGGTCTATGGCATCGTCAACCAGACGCGTGGCTACATCTACCCGGAATCCGAGCTGGGCAAGGGCACCATCTTCCGCATCTACCTGCCGCGGCACGTGCTGAAGGCCGACGACGTCGCGCCGAAGGAAGAAAAGGCGCCAGCCCTTCGCGATCCGACTGGTGTTGGCACCATCCTGCTGGTGGAGGACGAGGACGCCGTGCGCGACTTCGCCGTGCGCGCGCTCGAGATGCGTGGCTACAAGGTCATCGATGCCGCCGGCGGCGACGAGGCACTTGAACTGATCGCGGAGCACGCCGCCGAGATCGATCTCGTCATCTCGGATGTCGTGATGCCCGGCATGGACGGCCCGGCCCTCGTCAAGGAAATCCGGAAGGCCAATCCGGCCATGCGTGTGATCTTCATGTCCGGCTATGCCGACGGCGCCTTCCGCAACGCCGGCGACAAGCCCAAGGACTGCCACTTCATCTCCAAGCCCTTCAAGTTGCAGGAACTGACGCAGAAGGTGCGCGACGTTCTCGACGAAGCCTGAGGCAAGCCCCGGTGAGCCAGCCCGACCCCGAAACGGCGCTCTACCGGACCTTCGCCTTGCGCTTCCCGACGGAAGACGCCTGCCTCGACCACCTGCTGGCGCTGCGTCATGGCAACCCCGGCACGTGTCCCAAGTGCCTGCGCCGCGGCCGCTTCCACCGCCTCAGCCGGCAGCCCGCCTTTGTCTGCCAGTGGTGCGCGTACCACATCCATCCGAAAGCCGGCACGCCCTTCGCACGCTCCCGCGTGCCGCTGCAGGACTGGTTCTATGTGATGTTCCTGATGTGCGTCGGCCACAAGCGCATGACCGCCCGCGAGGTCCAGCGCCAGCTCGGCATCACCTACAAGGCCGCCTGGCGAATGACCAGCCGCATCCGCACCTATCTCTGAGCCCGCACGCAGGCCGCCTTTTTCCGCTGACATGACCCATTGACCTGGTGCAGTGTCACCGGAACCATGTCGTTCCTCACCAACCGCGCCGTCAACCTGCTGAGCCTCCACTATGCCTTCCAGGCGCTCGCCCAAGGCAGCGGTGGCGTGTTCCTGCTTGTCTACCTGCTCAAGGCGGGGCTGAACCTCGAGCAGACGATCATGGCGCTCGCGGCAACCGTGGCCCTGCGCTTCGTCTTCCGTCGCGGTGTTGTCAGCTTTGCGCGGCAATTCGGCCTGAAGGCGGCGCTCGTCGCTGGCTGCCTCATCCTGTCACTGCAATACCCGCTGTCGGCGGCCGTCGACGGGATCGGCTGGGCGCTGCTGGCGCGCTGTGTCGCCACCGGCGCGGGCGAGGCCTTCTACTGGTCGACCTTCCACGCATTCTTTGCCTCCCAGGGCGACAGCGAAAGCCGTGGCCGCCAGATCGGCGCGCGCTAGGCGCTCGCCGCAGCAATAGGGATCGTCGCCCCCCTCTTTGGGGCCTGGGCGCTCATGAATGTGGGGGCAGGGGGCGCGTTTGCGCTGATCGGCCTCGTGCAGGCGCTGGGGATCGTGCCCCTGCTCTGGACCCCGGACGCCAGGCTTGCGCCGGACGTGTCTGCCGCGCGGGACGCCGCGCGCACCGGCAACCTGATCTATCTCCTCAATGGCTGGTTTGCAGCGACCTTCGTGCTGGTATGGCAGGTCGCGCTCTTCCTCGCACTGGGCGAAAGCCTGTCGGCCTATGGCGGAACGATGGCGCTTGCGGCCGTGGCGGGCGCCATCGGTGGCCTTGTGGTGGGTCACCTGCTCGACCAGGGGCGCAGCGCACCCCTCGCCGCTCTCCTTGTCTTTGCAGGGCTGGCACTCATCGCCATCTTTCGTGCCGCAAGCCTGGAAGTGCCAGGGCTTGCGATCGCAGCCAATGCGCTGGGCGCCTTTGCGATCTGCTTCTATGTCCCCGTGATGAACGCGCCCGTCTACAACCTCGCCAAGGCCTCGCCCTGCGCCCTGCGCTTCCATGTCGCCACCGAGGACGCGTGGGACATGGGCTGCATCGCCGCCTGCCTGTCGGCGCTGGCCATGCTGGCCGTAGGCCTCGGCCTCCCGGCCGTCATCCTGCTGGCGCTCGCCTCCTGCCTCGGCCACGCCCTCGTCCTGCACCGCTACTACACCCACCAATTTCGGTGACAGTGCACCGTCACGGAAGTCATCGCGCAGACGGTCTTGCACAGTGTTTGTGCAAGGGGGCTATTGGAGGTGCCGGGGCTTGCGCTTGCCGCGCCTGGCGACAGGCCTCGCCGGCGTCCCCTCGGGCAGCACGACCTTCGGTGCCATCGCCTTGAGAACGCGGTCGAACCGCTCCATGGCCTCGGCCGGATGGCGGGGGGAAAGAGGTCGTTTCCGACGTGGCATCTGATTCTGGCCTCGTGCATCCGCGGGTTGAACCGGCCCAGTCTCGCGCAATCTGGGGCCGTTTTTCAAGGTACGTTGTCGAAAGGGATGAAAATGTACCTTCGTTTTTGGAACGTTCTCAATACGAGGGATATTTTATTCATATGAATCAGTAGGTTGAGGGTATTTTGCAAAAAGCGAACGAACGGCGTACGTTTACCAAAGTTGCAGGCCCAAACCCCCCGTGATCTAAGGAGCGCCGAATATGTCCGCCATTGTGAAACTCGCAGAGCAACAGAGCGAAATGGACCGCAAGAAAGCCCTCGAAGCCGCCCTCAGCCAGATTGACCGCGCCTTCGGCAAGGGCTCCGTCATGAAGCTCGGTGCCAACCAGAAAGTGGCCGAGATCGAGGCGGTCTCGACCGGCTCGCTCGGCCTCGACATCGCACTCGGCATCGGCGGCCTCCCCCGCGGCCGCGTGATCGAGGTCTACGGACCGGAATCCTCAGGCAAGACGACACTCTCGCTGCACATCGTGGCCGAGGTCCAGAAGCTCGGCGGCATCGCCGCCTTCGTCGACGCCGAGCACGCGCTCGATGTCGGCTACGCCAAGAAGCTGGGCGTGGACGTCGCCGAGCTCCTCGTCTCGCAGCCCGACACCGGCGAGCAGGCGCTCGAGATCACCGACACGCTGGTCCGTTCCGGCGCCGTCGACATCGTGGTCGTCGACTCGGTCGCCGCCCTCACGCCCAAGGCCGAAATCGAAGGCGAGATGGGCGATTCTCTGCCCGGCCTCCAGGCCCGCCTGATGAGCCAGGCCCTGCGCAAGCTGACGGGCTCGATCTCGCGGTCCAACACGATCGTCCTCTTCATCAACCAGATCCGCATGAAGATCGGCGTGATGTTCGGCAATCCCGAAACCACGACCGGCGGCAACGCGCTGAAGTTCTACTCGTCCGTCCGCCTCGACATCCGCCGCATCGGCGCGATCAAGGAGCGCGAGGACGTCGTGGGCAGCCAGACGCGCGTGAAGGTGGTCAAGAACAAGGTGGCCCCGCCCTTCCGCCAGGTTGAATTCGACATCATGTATGGCTCGGGTATCTCCAAGACGGGCGAGCTCATCGACCTTGGCTCCAAGGCGGGCATCGTCGAGAAGTCCGGCTCCTGGTTCTCCTTCGAGAACCAGCGGATCGGGCAGGGCCGCGAGAACGCCAAGGCCTTCCTCGCCGAGAACCCGGACATCGCCGCCAAGATCGAGGCTGCGATCCGCCAGAACGCGGGCCTGCTCGGCAACGCGCTGGCGACCACGCCGGAAAGCGACGACGGCGACGACGAGGAATAGCCGCAGCGGCCACGCCGCAAACGGTTTCTTTCCGGCGATCTGAAGGCCCCCGAAGCCCCAAGGCCCCCCGCAAGGCCTCCAGGGGCCATGCCGGAAAGATGGCCCGAGCCGCACCGCCCCCCGCCGGCTCGGGCCCCCCCATGTCATGGTCCGCGGGAGGCGGACCACCCACACTGAACCGACCCGCGACGGCCCGACAGGTGGACATGGGCCACCCCGCGCGATTACATCCTGCAATACGCCATTTTCAGCGATTTGCAGGCCCGACAGATGACCGCCCTCAGCGATATCCGCGCGACCTTCCTGAACTATTTTGCCCGCCACGGCCACGAGATCGTGCCCTCCTCGCCGCTCGTGCCGCGCAACGATCCGACACTGATGTTCGTGAACGCCGGCATGGTGCAGTTCAAGAACGTCTTCACGGGCCAGGAAAAGCGCCCCTACACGCGCGCGACCACCTCGCAGAAATGCGTCCGCGCCGGCGGCAAGCACAACGACCTCGACAATGTCGGCTACACGGCCCGCCACCACACCTTCTTCGAGATGCTGGGCAACTTCTCCTTCGGCGACTATTTCAAGGACGTCGCCATCGAGTTGGCCTGGAACCTGATCACGAAGGAGTTCAGCCTCGACACCAGCCGCCTCCTCGTGACTGTCTATGCCGATGACGACGAGGCCGCCACCCTCTGGAAGAAGATCGCCGGATTCCCGGACTCGAAGATCATCCGTATCGCCTCGTCCGACAATTTCTGGTCGATGGGCGACACTGGCCCCTGCGGCCCCTGCTCCGAGATCTTCTACGATTACGGTGACAAGGTGCAGGGCGGACCGCCCGGCTCGCCCGACCAGGATGGCGACCGCTATGTCGAGTTCTGGAACAACGTCTTCATGCAGTTCGACCAGGTCTCGAAGGACAGGCGCGTGCCGCTGCCCAAGCCCTCGATCGATACCGGCATGGGCCTCGAGCGCATGGCCTCGATCCTTCAGGGCAAGACCGACAACTACGACACCGACCTCTTCCGCCGCCTGATCGACGCCTCGGCGCAGGCCACCGGCCAGCACGCCCACGGCGCACACGCCGCCAGCCACCGCGTGATCAGCGACCACCTGCGCTCGGCCTCCTTCCTGATCGCCGACGGCGTCCTGCCGTCGAACGAGGGACGCGGCTATGTCCTGCGCCGCATCATGCGCCGGGCCATGCGTCACGCCCACATCCTCGGCGCGAAGGACCCGCTGATGTGGCGCCTCGTGCCCGTGCTCATGGGCGAGATGGGAACGGCCTACCCCGAACTCACGCGCGCACAGGCGCTGATCACCGAGACGCTCAAGCTCGAGGAAGGCAAGTTCCGCCAGACGCTCGAGCGCGGCCTCAAGCTGCTTGATGAGGCAACCGGCAGCCTGGGCAAGGGTTCGACCCTGCCCGGCGACATCGCGTTCCGTCTCTACGACACATTCGGCTTCCCTTATGACCTGACCGAAGATGCCTTGCGCGCGCGCGAGATCGGCGTCGACCGCGCAGGTTTCGATGCCGCCATGGCAAGGCAGAAAGCCGAAGCGCGCGCAGCGTGGGCCGGCTCCGGCGAAGCCGCCACCGAGACCGTCTGGTTCGAACTGCGCGAGAAGGTCGGCGCGACCGAATTCTTCGGCTACGACACTGAAGCCGCCGAAGGCGTGGTCACCGCGCTGCTCAAGGCCGGCGCACCGGTGAACGAACTCAAGGCGGGCGACGAAGGCCAGGTCATCGTCAACCAGACACCCTTCTATGGCGAATCCGGCGGGCAGGTCGGCGACACCGGCGTCATGTTCACGAAGACGGGTGCCGAGTTCGCCGTCGAGGACACCCAGAAGAAGCTGGGCGACATGCACGTGCACTTCGGCCGCCTCAACCGCGGCACGCTGAAGGTCGGCGACGTGGTCGACCTCCACGTTGACGGCGTGCGGCGCACCGCCACGCGTGCCAATCACTCCGCAACCCACCTGCTCCACGAAGCCCTGCGCCGCGTGCTGGGCACGCACGTGACGCAGAAGGGCTCGCAGGTCGGACCCGACAAGCTGCGCTTCGACTTCAGCCACCCCAAGCCCATGAGCGAGGCCGAGACCACCGAGGTCGAGCGGCTCGTCAACAGCCAGGTCCGCGCCAATACCGACGTGGTCACCCGCCTGATGACGCCCGACAAGGCGATCGAGGAAGGCGCCATGGCACTCTTCGGCGAGAAATACGGCGACGAGGTGCGCGTGCTCTCGATGGGTTCCGACGAGGGCCGCACCTACTCGACCGAACTGTGCGGCGGCACGCATGTGCGCCGCCTGGGCGACATCGCGCTGTTCAAGGTCGTCTCCGAGAGCGCCGTTTCGGCCGGCGTGCGCCGTGTCGAGGCGCTGACGGGGGCAGGCGCGCTTGCCTATCTCAATGACGCGCACCGTGCCGCGCGCGAGGCCGCAGCCGTGATCCGCGCCACCCCGGCCGAGCTGCCCGAGCGCATCACGCAACTCATGGACGAGCGCCGCAGGCTCGAGCGCGAGCTCGCCGAGGCGCGCCGCCAGCTGGCGATGGGTGGTGGTGCGTCCGCCAGCCCCGCCGACGAGGGCGAAACGATCAACGGGACAAAGCTCATGGCGCGCGTGCTGTCGGGCATCGACCCCAAGGACCTGCGCACCCTTCTCGACCAGGCCAAGCAGAAACTGGGCTCGGGCGTCATCGCGCTGGCAACTGCCTCGGCTGACGGCAAGGCCGCGATTGTCGTTGGCGTCACCGAGGACCTGGTCAAGCGATTCAATGCCGTCGACATGCTGCGCAAGGCCGTCGAGGCCGTGGGCGGCAAGGGCGGCGGCGGCCGCCCCGACATGGCCCAGGGTGGCGGTCCGGACGCCACGAAGCTTGATGCCGCCCTTGAAGCGGTGCGGACGGTCGTGAGGGAGACGAAATCCTGACGATGCTGAAGCGCTGGCGCCGCACGGTCTATACCGTCATTGAAGGCGGCGGCTCCGGGCGCGCAGCGCGGATCTTCGACAACGTCATGGTTGTCCTGATCGTGCTGAATGTCATCGCTGTGATCCTGGAGAGCGTGCCGTCGATCGAGGCGCCCTTCACAAGGGAATTCCAGCTTTTCGACATCATCTCCGTCAGCATCTTCGCAATCGAATATGCCGCACGCATTTGGGCCTCCGTCGAGATCCCGGCCGTGCGGCAGCGCGGCCCTTTCCGCGGGCGGCTGATGTTTGCCACGCGCCCCTCCCAGGTGATCGACTTCCTGGCCTTCGCGCCCGCATTCCTGTCCTTCCTCTTTCCTGCAGCCGACCTGCGGTTCATCCGCGTCTTCCGCCTGCTGCGCTTCCTCAAGCTCGCGCGCTATTCACCGGCCATGGTGACCTTGAGCCGCGCGCTTTACGAAGAACGTCGCGCGCTGATCGGCGGGCTGATCCTCATGCTGGGAACCGCCGTGTTCTCCGGAACCGTCATGCATGCGATCGAGGGCGCTATTCAGCCCGACAAGTTCGGAACCATACCCGATGCCATGTGGTGGGCGCTGGCCACGTTGACAACGATCGGCTACGGGGATGCCGTGCCTTTCACGGCCCTCGGAAAGATCTTTGGCGGGATCGTGATGATATGTGGCCTGGGGCTATTCGCGCTGCCCATCGGCATCGTTGCCACCGCCTTCGTGAACGAGATCCATCGCCGCGACTTCGTCGTGACCTGGGGTATGGTTGCGCGCGTGCCGCTGTTTGCGGCGCTCGACGCCGCCGCGATCGCGGAGGTCATGAAGATCATGCGCACACGCGCGGTACCCGCCGGAACCGTCATCGCCGCCCGGGGTGAGGAAGCCGAAGGCATGTTCTTCATTGCAGATGGCCAAGTGCAGATCGAGTTGCCCAAGGGGCGCATTACCTTGACCGCAGGCGAATTCTTCGGCGAGCTGGCCCTGCTGAAACGCGTGCGCCGCACCGGAACCGTGACCGCGGTGACCCGCACGCACATGATGATCATCGACGCGCTGGATTTCGAGCGGTTGCTGGCCCGGGACGAGGGTCTCAAAACGCGCATTCTCGAGATTGCGGATGAGCGGCTCGACGGCGACTGGGCCGATGTCCCCGGCGAGATCGTCGAGGAAGAGCTTCTGGATATGCCGCCAGCCAAGCGTCCGATGGGCGACCCGGTCCTCTGATCCCCCACTCCGGGCGCCACGGCGCCGGAATGGGGGCTTTGAGGCAAGGCAGGTTAGAGCTTCATCGCCTTCTTCAGGTTCGCGTCGATCCTGTCGAGGAACCCTTCGGTCGACAGCCACTTCTGGTCCGGACCGACGAGCAGCGACAGGTCCTTGGTCATGTCGCCGGCTTCGACCGTGTCGACGCAGACCTTCTCCAGCGTCTCGCCGAAATGCGTCACGTCCGGCGTGCCGTCCAGCTTGCCGCGATGGATGAGCCCGCGCGTCCAGGCAAAGATCGATGCCATGGAGTTGGTCGATGTCTGCTCGCCCTTCTGCCACTGGCGATAGTGGCGCGTCACCGTGCCGTGCGCGGCCTCCGACTCCATGATCTGCCCGTCGGGCGTCAGCAGCACGCTGGTCATCAGGCCCAGCGAGCCGAAGCCCTGCGCAACCGTGTCGGACTGCACGTCGCCATCATAGTTCTTGCAGGCCCAGACGAACTTGCCGCTCCACTTCAGGGCCGAGGCAACCATGTCGTCGATCAGGCGGTGTTCGTAGACGATCTTCTTCGCATCGAACTGCGTCTTGAATTCCTTGTCGAACACCTCCTGGAACAGGTCCTTGAAGCGCCCGTCATAGGCCTTGAGGATCGTGTTCTTGGTCGACAGGTACACCGGCCAGCCACGGTCGAGCCCATAGTTGAAGCACGACCGCGCGAAGTTCTTGATCGAGTCATCAAGATTGTACATCGCCATCGCCACGCCTGCGCCGGGGAACTTGAACACCTCGTGAGAGATCGGGGCACCGCCGTCGTCCGGCGTGAAGGTGACGGTCAGCTTGCCCTTGCCCGGAACGACGAAGTCGGTCGCACGGTACTGGTCACCAAAGGCATGGCGGCCGATCACGATCGGATCCGTCCAGCCCGGAACCAGGCGCGGCACGTTCCGGCAGATGATCGGCTCGCGAAAGACCGTGCCATCAAGAATGTTGCGGATCGTGCCATTCGGCGACTTCCACATCTTCTTGAGCTTGAACTCCTTCACGCGGGCTTCGTCGGGCGTGATCGTGGCGCACTTGACGCCCACGCCATACCGCTTGATGGCCTCGGCCGCATCTACCGTCACCTGATCGTCGGTTTTGTCGCGGTATTCGATCCCGAGATCATAGTATTTGATGTCGATGTCGAGATAGGGAAGGATGAGCTTCTTCTTGATGAGATCCCAGATGATCCGGGTCATCTCGTCGCCGTCCAGATCGACGACAGGATTTTTGACCTTTATCTTCGCCATGACGATGTCTCTCGTTTTCGTGCCAGTTTACGTTGCAGGCTGTTTAGCCCCCGTCCCCGTGCCGTGCAAGGCTGGGAGGGCTGCCTGATGCCCGGACCGGCGATCATCCTGTCGCATCCGCAGATGGGCGAGAACATCGGCGCGGCCGCCCGCGTGATGCTCAATTTCGGGCTCTCCGACCTGCGCCTCGTGAACCCGCGGGTGGAATGGCCCAATGAAAAGGCCAATGTGATGGCCGTGGGCGCCGTGGACATCCTGAAAAACGCAAGGGTCTTCGAGCGCACCGAGGACGCCCTCGCCGACCTCGGCTTCGTGGTGGTGACGACAGGGCGCGACCGCCTGATGTCCAAGCGCGTCCTCGTCCCGGAAGAGGCCGTGGCAGAGCTCGCCGTCGAGGTCAGCCAAGCCCGCCCCTGCGGTATCCTGTTCGGAGCCGAACGCACCGGCGTCACCAACGAGGAGGTCATCCTCTGCGACGCCATCCTGACGATCCCGACCAACCCGGCCTTCATGTCGCTCAACCTCGCCCAGTCGGTCGCGGTGATCGCCTACGAATGGTGGAAGCAGACCGAGATCAAGCCCGACTTCAAGGTACCCGCCAAGTTCCGCCGCACGCACCTCGCCAACAAGGAAGACCTCATCGGCTTCTTCGAGCACCTCGAGGGCGAGCTCGACCGTACCGAGTTCCTCTTCCCGCCGGAAAAACGCGAGGGCATGGTCCAGAACCTGCGCAACATGTGGCACCGCGCCGAGCTCACCTACCAGGAGGTCCAGACCCTCCGCGGCATCATCCGCGCCCTCTCCGGCACAAAGAACCGCCGAAGCCCGAAGGACAAGGCATGATCCGCCACGGCTACGCTGCCGCGAATGAACTGAAGCTCCACTACGCGGCAAGCGGTCCGGAAGAGGCTCCGCTCGTGCTCTTCCTCCATGGCTATCCGGAGTTCTGGTACACGTGGGCGCGCCAGCTCGAGGACCTCGGGGACACGTTCCACTGCGTGGCGCCCGACCTGCCGGGCTATAACCTCTCGTCGAAGCCGCAAGAGGTCGCGCGCTATCGTACCAAGCGGCTGATCGCTGACGTGGCGGACTTCGCCGGTCACTTCGCACGCAAGCGCAGGTTCACGCTTGTCGCCCATGACTGGGGCGGCGCGCTCGCCTGGGCCTTCGCGATCCGCCACCCCGAACTGCTCGAGCGGTTGATCATCCTGAACGCTGTCCATCCCGGCGCCTTCCAGCGCGAGATCGCCAGGAACCCGGACCAGGCCGCTGCCTCCCAATACATTCACGACATTCGCGCCGAAGGGGCCGAGGCCCGTTTCGCGGCCGACGACTTCGCGCTCCTCTGGCGCTCGCTCGAGAAGACGGCGGCCGCGGGTCACCTCACGGCGAAGGACCGGGAGGCCTTCATCGCCGCCTGGAGCCAGCCCGGCGCCCTGACCGGCATGTTCAACTGGTACCGCGCCATGCGTCTTGATCCGCCGAAGCCCGGCGCGCAAGCCGCGGCGGCGGAGCTCTATGACGACGCGGCGCTGACCGTGCGCGTGCCCACCCGGGTGCTCTGGGGCCTGCAGGACGAAGCCCTCCTCCCCGGCTGCGTGGAAGGGCTCGAGCGCTGGGTCCCCGACCTGGAAGTCCACCGCGTGCCCGACGCCAGCCACTGGATCGTCTACGAAAAGCCGGCCCTGGTCACCGAATGCCTGCGCGACTGGCTCAAGGCCTGAAGGGAAGGGCGCATTTCAGCCATTTTGGGCGGTGGCTGGGGCACCTTGGCCGTTTGACAGGACCTGCACACCCCTCTAAAACCGCGCCTCCTCCGGCAACGGGGGAAGAAAAGCACCCGCGGCAGGGAAGCCCCTGCCTGTCGGCCCGGAATTCGGGGCAGAGGAGGGCGCGTTTCCATCTTTTGCAACTGACCAACGCAAGGAAACTGCGATGACGAAGCGTATTCAGGCGAAGTACAAGATCGATCGCCGCATTGGCGACAACCTCTGGGGTCGCCCCAAGAGCCCGCAGAACAAGCGTGAATATGGCCCCGGCCAGCACGGCCAGCGCCGCAAGAACAAGACCTCGGACTACGGCGTCCAGCTCAAGGCCAAGCAGACCCTCAAGGGCTACTACGGCAACATCACCGAGCGTCAGTTCCGCAAGATTTACGCCGAAGCCCAGCGCCGCCGCGGCGACACGGGTGAAAACATGATCGGCCTCCTCGAGCGTCGCCTCGACGCCGTCGTCTATCGCGCGAAGTTCGTGCCGACGGTGTTCGCTGCCCGTCAGTTCGTGAACCACGGTCACATCGACGTGAACGGCCGCCGCGTGAACATCCCGAGCTATGTCGTCAAGGAAGGCGACGTGATCTCGGTGCGCGAGAAGGCCCGTGGCTTCGAGACCGTCGCCGTCGCCGTGCAGCTTCCCGAGCGTGACGTGCCCGACTACATCGAGGCCGATCACTCCAAGCTGACGGCGAAGTTCCTGCGCACGCCGAAGCTCTCGGACGTGCCTTACGCCGTGAAGATGGAACCGAACCTCGTGGTCGAATTCTACTCGCGCTGATCAGGCGCTTGCCGCGAATGCATCAAGGAGGGGCTCTACCCCTCCTTTTTTGTTGCCGAAAAGGGACCGTTCGCTCAGTGCGAAAGCGCGCGCTGGAACATGTCGGCATCGACATTGCCGCCCGACAGCACCACGCACACGGTCTGGTCGCGCGCATCGACCTTGCCCGAGAGCAGCGCCGCCAGCGCCACCGCACCACCCGGCTCGACCACAAGCTTCATTTCGAAGAAGGCATGCGCCATGGCCGCCATCGCCTCGCTGTCGCTCACGCAAACAGCCGTCACGCCAGCAGCCTGCAGGAGCGGAAAGGTCAGCGCACCCGGCTGGTCCACCATGAGCGAGTCACAGATCGACACCCGTCCGGCCGGGTTGGCGACGCGCGCGCCTGCCGAAAGTGACCGCGCCAGGTCATCATGGGTCTGGGGCTCCACGGCGACCACGCGCGTGCGCGGCGAGAGTGCGGCCAGCGCCGTGGCAATGCCTGCCGAAAGCCCGCCACCGGAACACGGCACCAGCACAAGGTCGAAAGCCATCCCCTGCTGCGCTGCGTCCGCAACGAGTTCCAGCCCGATCGTCCCCTGTCCCGCCATGACATGATAGTCATCGAACGGCGGCACCAGCACGAGCCCGCGCGCCTTCGCCAGGCGCTGCCCGATCGCGACGCGGTCTTCCTTCAGCCGGTCATAGAGCACGACCTCGGCTCCATGGCCGCGCGTGTTTTCGATCTTCAGGCGCGGCGCATCCGACGGCATCACGATCACGGCCGACGTGCCCATGTCACGCGCGGCGCAGGCGACAGCCTGTGCATGGTTGCCCGAAGAGAACGCAACGACTCCGCGCTGGCGTTCGTCCTCGCTCAACAGCGACAGGCGGCTCATTGCACCACGAAACTTGAACGAACCCGTGCGCTGCAGGACTTCAGGCTTCGCAAAAACCCAGGCCCCCGCGATCCGGCTTGCTGCCGTCGCTTCAAGAAGGGGCGTGCGAACCGCGCGCCCGCGCAACCGCAGGCTCGCCGCGCGGATATCCTCGAGGCCGAGGCTCACGCCGCCTCGAGCTTGATGCCCTTCTCTTCCATGAACGGACGCAGCTCGCCACTCTCGAACATCTCGCGGACGATGTCACAGCCCCCCACGAATTCGCCCTTCACGTAGAGCTGCGGGATGGTCGGCCAGTTCGAGAAATCCTTGATGCCCTGCCGGATCTCGGCGTCGGCCAGCACGTTTACGCCCTTGTATTTGGCCCCGACGTGATCGAGGATCTGCACCACCGTCGCCGAAAACCCGCACTGCGGCATGCCCGGCGTGCCCTTCATGAACAGCACGATGTCGTTGGCGTCGATGTCGGACTTGATGCGGTCAAAGGCGCTGGCCATGGCGAAAAATCCCGGAAATTGAACCTCACAGATAGGAGCCTTCCAGCAGGGCGTCAAGAACACGGCCGACCAGGGCGCCGCCGCCCCCTTTACGCCGCGGCCTGGCGGACGATCCGGCGTGCGAGCCCCTTGAGCATGTCGAGCACGACCGCCTCATGGTCGAGGGCGCGCCCGCCCGGCGTCGTCGCACGCCCTAGCGCCAGGCCGATCAGTGTTTCACAGGCCAGTCGGTAGAACGCCTGCACCTCGGGGCTCGAGCCGATCAGCGACGTGAGCCGCGCGCTCGCCTCGATCGAGAAAACCTGCTTGTAGCATTCGATCGCCGGCCTGAGTTTGCGCCCCAGTGCGGGCTCATTGCGCGCCGCAAGCCAGACTTCGATCACCGCCTTGAACGCCGGCTGCCGGAGGCGCGTCCACGCATGATCGATCCAGGCCTCGAGGCTCGCAAACGGACGGGTACGCGCCGGCGACAGGAAGAAGCGCTCATAGGTATCGCTCATCGCCGCCGCCAGCAGATCGGGCAGGTCCGCGAAATGGTGATGCAGGGCACCACGCGTGACACCGGCGCGGCGGCACACCTCGACCGTTGTCGTGCGCGCATAGCCGCTGTCGACAAGGCTCTCGACGGTTGCCTGCACAAGCCGCGCGCGCATCTCGCAAGACCTGTCGGCCTGCGTGCGCCGGTCTCGGGCAGGTATCGATCTCATGGCACGCCTCCGGGACAGGTTGACAAGAAACATACAGTATTGTATGTAAATGAACAGCCCGTGCAACCGGAGTGCCCGCATGACGGACGTGCAGAAAGCCCATGCGACCACGCGCAACGTGATCTGCTCGAGCTGCGACATCCAGTGCACGGTCCACGCCAAGGTCGTGGAGGGACAGGTCGTACGGATCCACTCGTCCGACAATCCGATCTTCCGCGACAACATCTGCATGAAGGCGGTTTACGCCCCCAAGGGCTTCGCGCACCCCGATCGTCTCCTCTACCCCCTGCGACGCGTCGGCGAGCGGGGCTCGGGCAAGTTCGAGCGCGTGTCCTGGGACGAAGCCAACGCCGATATCGGTGCAAGGCTCAAGGCCATCATCGACAGGCATGGCCCCGAAGCGCTGGCCGTCTCGACCAGCGACTGGAACACCTCGACCGAGAACGGCGCAACACGCCGTTTCATGAACCTTCTGGGGTCGCCCAACTACATCTCCGGCGTGGCCCTGTGCGCAGGCAATACGGCAGCGGTGAACCGCCTGGTCTATGGCTGGTTCCCCCAGCCCGACTACGCCAACACCAACTGCATCATGCTGTTCGGTCACAATCCCAAGCGCCACAGCTGGGTTCCGGTCTTCAACGCCATCATGAAGGCCCGCCAGCGCGGGGCAAAGCTGGTGGTCCTCGACCCGCGCAAGAGCGAAATGGCCGAGCGCGCCGATGTCTGGCTGCCCCTCAGGGCTGGCACCGATGCCGCCATGTGCTTCGGCTTCCTCGACGTCATCATTCGCGAGAAGCTCTACGACGCAGCCTTCGTCGAGAAGTGGTGTCTCGGCTTCGACGCCCTGAAGGCCAGGGTCGCCGAGTTCCCGCTCGACCGCGTGGCAGCGATCACGGGCGTTGGCCCCGATCTGATCGCGCGCGCGGCCCGCATCTATGCCGAAGGGCTCTCGGTCATTCCGTGGACGCCGATCACCGACCAGCAGCGCAACTCGACCTCCGCCATCCGCCTTCACGCAACCTTGCGCGCGATCTGCGGCAACCTCGATGTGCCGGGCGGCGAGACCCTCGGCGGCCTTCATCCCGACATTCCGCAGAAGAGCCTCTTCGAACTGCACGAACGGCTGCCCCAGGCGCAGCGCGACAAGCAACTCGGCGCCGACCGGCATCCCGTCTTCACCTATCGCGCGACGCAACAGCTGGAAGACGCCACCGAGCGCGTCTGGGGCTATCGCTATCCCAACATCGTCAACGGCAGCTACATGGCCGTGCCCTCGGCGGTGTTCCGCGCCATGGCCGACGGCGTGCCCTATCCCGTCAAGGCCTTCATCGTGCAGGGCAACAACCCGCTGATGTCCTACGCCAACATGAAGCTCATCCACCGCGCCATGATGAACCAGGACCTCATCGTGATGCACGAACACTTCATGACGCCCTCGGCCCAGCTCGCGGACTATGTCCTGCCGGGCGACGCCTGGACCGAGCGCAATGCATTGCTCGACGCTTACGGGTGGGCCGCCCACTGCAAACCCTCGCAGAAGGCGATGGAGCCACCCGGCGAGTGCCGCGACGCCTATGCCTTCTGGCGCGGGCTTGCCGACGCCATGGGTCTCGACGCGCACTTTCCCTGGCAGACGAACGAGGACATCCTCGACGAACGCGTGCGCAAGGTGGCGCCGTCATTTGAGGCGTTTGCCGCGGAGAACGATGCCTTTCTGGCCCCCGTGGCCTTCCGCAAATACGAGAAGACAGGCTTCGCAACGCCGACCGGCAAGGTCGAGCTGCACTCGACCATCCTCGAAGGCTTTGGCTTCGATCCCTTGCCCTACTGGCGCGAGGATCCACCTCAGGATCCAGGGTTCCCCTTGTCGCTCTTCGTCGGCGTGCGCGAGGACGAGTACTTCCAGACAGGGCATCGCCACATCGACGAATTGCGGGCAAGGCGCCCGGAACCGCAGATGTTCATCCACCCGGCGACCGCCGCAACCGAAGGGATTTCGGAAGGTGAGTGGGTCAGAGTCGAGACAATCGCAGGCGGCGTGAAGCTTCAGGTCTCGTTCGCCGGCCACATGCCCGAAGGCCTGCTGCGTGTGCCGCATGGCTGGTGGAAGCCCGAAATGCCGCGCGGTGGCGCGTGCCTGTCAGGCGCATGGGACTTCGCCGACGCCCAGATCTGTCCCGATGATGATGATTTCCTGGACCGGGAGCAGGGTATCCCGCACTTCAAGGGCCTCCCCTGCCGCATCGTGAAGCTCGGGCAGGCGCGCGCATCATGAGGGACCCGAAGGCACGCGAAAGGCTCTATCGCAGGCTGCTGCGCCAGCAGAAGATCGAGGCCCTGATTGCAAGATCCCTCACCCGGCGCAAACGCACCTGGTTCGACAGGCTGGTTGTGGTCCTCGTCACGCGCATCGCCCCGCATGGCGACGAGGCCTTCATGCGCGATCCCCTGACCGACGATACGCCCGAGTTCGACCCCAAGGCGCTCCAGCGCCTGCGCGGCAGCGGCGGACGCGAGGACAAGTAGAAGCTAGGCCGGCGCGCTCGTCTGCAGCGCCAGCGCATGCAGTTCTCCGCCCATGCGCCCCTTCAGGGCCGCATAGACCATCTGGTGCTGCTGCACGCGCGTCTTGCCGCGGAAGGCCTCCGAGATGACCTCGGCGGCATAGTGGTCGCCGTCACCGGCAAGATCCTTGATCGTGACCTTGGCGTCCGGCAGGGCCTCCTTGATGAGGCGCTCGATGTCGTTCGCATTCATCGGCATCGGTTGATCTCCTAGCCCGCCATCAGCTTGGGCAGCCATTCCTCGTGCGCCGCCTTCAGCGCCTTGACGGATACGCCTGCCTCGCCGTCGAACTGAAGACTGGTGCCGCCCGTCTCGCCAAGCTTCACCGCCGGCACGCCGGCAAGCTTTGCATCCGACAGGATCCGTTCCACATCGCCAGCAGGCACGGCAAGCACATAGCGCGCTTGGTCTTCGCCGAACCAGAAGCCGGTGCGCGAGCCCGTGCTCGGCATCGTCACGCGCGCGCCGATGCCCGACGACATCGCCATCTCGGCCAGTGCGACCGCAAGCCCCCCATCCGACACGTCATGCACGGTGGTCAGGCGACCGGCCTCGATCAGGCCGCGCACGAAGTCACCATTGCGCCGCTCGACCTTCAGGTCGATGGCGGGTGCAGGGCCCTCTTCGCGGCCCAGCATCTCGCGGACATAGATCGACTGACCAAGATGGCCCTTCGTGTCACCGATCAGCATGACGGCGTGACCTTCGCCCTTGAAAGGCACCGAGGCATGCTTCGTGACATCCTTCATCAGCCCGACACCGCCGATCGCAGGTGTAGGCAGGATCGCCTGCCCGTTGGTCTCGTTGTAGAGCGACACGTTGCCGGAAACGACCGGGAAGTCGAGCGCCCGGCACGCATCCCCGATGCCACGCACCGCCATCACGAATTGGCCCATGATCTCGGGCCGCTGCGGATTGCCGAAATTCAGGTTGTCGGTGATCGCAAGCGGCGTTGCGCCGACCGCCGTCAGGTTGCGCCACGTCTCGGCCACGGCCTGCTGGCCGCCGGCGAATGGATCCGCCTGCACATAGCGCGGGGTCACGTCGCACTTCACCGCAATGGCCTTGTTGGAGCGATGGATGCGCACGATCGCGGCATCGCCGCCGGGCTTCTGAACCGTGTCGGCCATGACGGTGGAATCGTACTGCTCGTAGATCCAGCGCCGACTTGCAAGGTCCGGCGAGGCGACAAGCGCCTGCAGCGCCGCGCCGACGCTGGCGCACTCAGCCACCGCGCCAAGCGGCTTGGCATGTGCCGGCTCGACCCAGGGACGCTCATAGAGCGGCGCCTCGTCGGCCAGCGCCGCAACTGGAATGTCGGCCACCGTCTCGCCCTTGAACGTCAGCACGAGCCGCTTCGTGTCGGTCGTGATGCCGATGACGGCGAAATCCAGTTCCCACTTGCGGAAGATCTTCTCGGCCTCGGCCTCGCGACCCGGCTTGAGTACCATGAGCATGCGCTCCTGGCTCTCCGAGAGCATCATCTCGTAGGGCGTCATGCCCTTCTCGCGGCAGGGCACCTTGTCGAGGTTGAGTTCGATCCCCGACCCGCCCTTGTCCGCCATCTCGCAGGACGACGACGTCAGGCCGGCAGCACCCATGTCCTGGATGCCGACGATCGCATCCGTCGCCATCAGTTCGAGGCAGGCTTCAAGCAGCAGCTTCTCGGTGAACGGGTCGCCGACCTGCACGGTGGGCCGCTTTTCCTCGGAGGCATCGTCGAACTCGGCCGATGCCATCGTGGCGCCATGAATGCCGTCGCGCCCCGTCTTGGAGCCGACATAGACGACCGGATTGCCCGAGCCCTTCGCGGCCGACAGGAAGATCTTGTCGGTCCTTGCCAGCCCGACGCACATCGCATTGACCAGGATGTTGCCGTTATAGGCCTTGTGGAAATTGACCTCGCCCGCGACCGTCGGAACACCCATGCAGTTGCCATAGCCGCCGATGCCCGCAACGACGCCCGAGACGAGATGCTGCGTCTTCGGATGCTTCGGGTCGCCGAAGCGCAGCGCGTTCAGCATCGCGATCGGCCGTGCGCCCATCGTGAACACGTCGCGCATGATGCCGCCCACGCCCGTGGCAGCGCCCTGGTAGGGCTCGATGAACGAGGGATGGTTGTGGCTTTCCATCTTGAAGATGATGGCATCGCCATCACCGATATCGATCACGCCCGCGTTCTCGCCCGGGCCCTGGATGACCCACGGCGCGCTCGTCGGCAGCTTCTTCAGGTGCACGCGCGAGGACTTGTAGCTGCAGTGCTCGCTCCACATGACCGAGAAAATGCCAAGCTCGGTCAGGTTCGGCGCGCGGTTCATGACGCGCAGGATGTGCTTCCACTCGTCCTCGGAGAGGCCGTGGTCGATGGCATGGGTCAGCGTTGCTTCGGTCACGAGAGGGCACTCACCAGGCTGTCGAAGATCATTTTTCCGTCAGTGCCGCCATGCAGCGGTTCGCAGACGCGTTCGGGATGGGGCATCATGCCCATGATGGTTCGCCGGTCGTTGACGATGCCGGCAATGTTGCGCGCCGCGCCATTGGGATTGTCGCCCTGGACATAGCGGAAGGCAACCTGTCCCTCGCCCTCGAGCCGGTCGAGCGTCGCCTTGTCGGCGAAATAGTTCCCGTCGCCATGGGCGACCGGGATGCGGACCGTCTGGCCCGGTGCATAGCGCGCCGTGAACATCGTGTTGGCGCCCTCGACCGTCATGGCCACCGACCGCGACACGAACTTGAGGCTGGCATTGCGCATCAATACGCCGGGCAGCAGCCCCGTCTCGCACAGGATCTGGAACCCGTTGCAGATGCCAAGGACCGGTGTCCCCTTCTTCGCGCGCGCGATCACTTCGCGCATGATCGGCGAATGCGCCGCCATCGCGCCGCAGCGCAGATAGTCGCCGTAGGAGAAGCCACCGGGCAGCACGATCAGGTCCAGCTGGTCGGGCAGGGAGGCCTCGCCATGCCAGGCCATCAGGGGCGCTTTGCCGGTCGCGCGCTCCAGCGCCATGGCAACATCGCGGTCACAGTTCGAGGCAGGAAAGACGATGACGGCCGCTCTCACGGATTCCGATCTCCCTCAAGCGTTTTTCAGGCCCCCTGATTAATGCCTTCGCCCCGAAAAAGCGAGGTCGCAGACTGCGTTATTCAGCCCCAAGCAAGCCATCTGCTGACGGGCAGGGTCAGGGGGGCAATTCGCAAGCAAAGGGGAAACGCTCAGCTGGTGAGCGGGGCGTTGCGTGTCGTGTCCTGGCGCAGGCGCTGCTCAATGCGCTTGCCAATGTCCTCGCCCCAGTTCCGGCCGATGTCGGACAATTCGCGCTGCAGGTCCTGCTGCTCCGTCCGCAGCTTCTGGCCAGCGGGCGAACGGTGGAATGCCGCGATCTCGCGCAGTTCACGGGCTGTGAAGCGCTCGGCCCACGCCCCGGCCATCTGCGTGAGCAGCCGGTTGACGCCGCGCGCCATCTCTTCCCGCATGGAACGTTCGATTATCCCGCGCATCTCGGCGGACATGTTGGGGAACTGCGCCTGCAGTTCCTGCATCTGCACCGGAACCACGCGACTGATCTGGAACATGACCGCATCGCGCCCACCCATGGCGTCGATCAGGTCTGTTGCCGCTGCCAGGCGGGCATCTGCCTCAATGGCAGTTGCCGGCGCCGCGACCGCAGGCAGGCTGAGCACGGGTGAACACAGCAGCGAGGCGCACATGACGCCCGCAAGCGAATACAGGTTCCTCATCGACTACCCCTTGAACCAACCCCAAGAAAATCCACCAGACATTCTCTGCAAGTCACGTTCAGCCGTGTCCGCCTTATTTGAACTCGATGGCGTAGTTTTCGATCACGGTATTCGCGAGAAGCTTCTCGCACATCTCCGACAGTTTCGCGTGGGCGCGAGACGTGTCGGTTTCATCTAGCTCGACTTCAATGACTTTTCCCTGGCGAACCTCGCCAACACCCGGGAAGCCCAACCTGTTCAGCGCCTGTCCGATCGCCTTGCCCTGAGGATCGAGCACGCCCGATTTCAACATGACTGTAACGCGTGCTTTCATTTGACGAGAACCGGTCCCTTTCGTTCCGTGGCTTGAGGTTCGTTCAGGATGCCAAGACGGCGCGCCACTTCGCTGTAGGCTTCAGTCACGCCGCCGAGATCACGCCGGAACCGATCCTTGTCGAGCTTCTCGCTTGTGCGGAGGTCCCACAGGCGCATCGAGTCCGGACTGATCTCGTCAGCCAGAATTACACGCATCATGTCATTTTCCCAGAGCCTTCCGAATTCAAATTTTATATCCACAAGCTTGATGCCTGCGCCGAGGAACAACCCTGAGAGGAAGTCATTGATTCGGATCGCCAGCGCGACGATTTCGTCGATTTCATGCGGGCTGGCCCAGTTGAAAGCGGTGATGTGCTCTTCGGTCACCATCGGGTTCTGCAACTTGTCGTTCTTCAGGTAGAACTCGATGATCGATCTGGGGAGTGCGGCTCCCTCTTCCATCTCGAATCGCGTGGCGAAGGATCCCGCGGCCACGTTGCGAACCACAACTTCGAGGGGAATGATTTCAACTTCCCGAACCAGTTGTTCGCGCATGTTCAGCCGGCGCATGAAGTGGTTGGGCACGCCGATCTCGGTCAGGCGTGACATCAGGAACTCCGAGATTCGGTTGTTCAATACCCCCTTGCCCTCGAGCACGGCCTTCTTGCGGCCGTGGTTGGCCGTCGCGTCGTCCTTGAAGTACTGGACGAGCGTGCCCGGCTCGGGACCCTCGTAGAGGTTCTTGTTCTTGCCTTCGTAAACAAGCTTGCGGGTCTTCATGGCTGATTAGGTCCTGCGGCGCCGCCCGGAGCGGACGCGCCTCAAATGCCAACGCCCGCGGAATGGGGAATATCAGCCATTCTCACGAGCGTGCCTGCGCAGTCTAGCCCAAGCGCCACACCCGGCACAATGTGCTCCCCCCTGCCTGCCTGTGAGCATTGCGCTCGGCGCCGCCGCACACTAGATGAAAGGCCACGTATTTGACCCCAGATCATGGAGTAGACCCGCCCAATGTCCGGTTTTGACAAGCGCCGCGAAGGCTACGAGAGCAAGTTCGCCCACGACGAGGAACTCAAGTTCAAGGCCACCGCACGCCGCAACAAGCTCCTCGGCCTCTGGGCCGCCGAAAAACTGGGGATCAGCGCCGACCAGGCCGACGCCTATGCCAAGGAAGTGGTCAAGGCCGACTTCGAGGAAGCCGGTGACGACGACGTCTTCCGCAAGCTGCGCAAGGACTTTGACGCCAAGGCCGTCCAGGTCTCCGATCACCAGATCCGCCGCGAGATGGAAGACCTGATGATCAAGGCGATCGAGCAGATCCAGGCCGGCACCTGAACGCCGCCACGCGAGACCTGATCACCTGATATTTTGCGCGCGGCACCCCGCAGTAAAGGGGTAGCCGTCCGCAACGGTCGCTCGCCATGAACACCCGCTGAATTCCTGTTTCAGGCTCGGTTCAAGCGCCGGGCCCTATCACGACATCCGAACACCAGACGGGACGCCATGCGCCTCCGGTGGTTCGAGAGTGATAGCCCCCAAACAGGAGTTCAGAGCCATGAAGTCATCCATCCTCGCAGCCGTATCCCTTCTCGCGCTGGCCACGGCGCTCCCCGCAAGTGCGAACGGCATCAGCCTTGGCAACCCCGGCTATGGCGGCACGGGCTGCCCCTCTGGCACGGTCTCCGCAACGCTCAGCCCCGACGGCCGCTCGCTGAGCATGCTCTTCGACCAGTACACGGTGTCCGCAGGTGGGATCACGGGGCGCGCCTTCGACCGCAAGTCATGCAACGTGTCGATCCCCGTCTTCGTGCCGAATGGCTACAGCGTCGCCGTCCTCGGCGTCGACTATCGCGGCTACAACCAGCTGCCCCATCGCGCCTCATCGCAATTCAACGTCGAGTACTTCTTCGCCGGAGGCCGCGGCCCGGCCTTCAGGCGCTCTTTCTTCGGCGCCCTGAACCAGGACTACTACATCAACAACCAGCTGGTCGCCGAAAACCTCGTCTGGTCACCCTGCGGCGCGGATGTGAACCTGCGCACCAACTCAAGCCTGCGCCTGAGCACCTTCAACAACGCCGAAGCCAGCGCATCCGTCGACTCGCAGGATGTAAGCGCGGCGATCGTCTATCACCTGCAGTTCCGTCGCTGCAGCTGATGGTTCCGCTACCGGCCGGCCGCAAGGGTGCGGCCGGTCACCCCATCCGAAAAGGGAGTGACTGGCGATGAAGGCCACGCGATGGATTGCACTCAGCCTGATGGCACTCGCATTCACCGAACCGGCTCTCGCACGTGACCGGGTCGAGGCGCAGCGCGAGAGGCGCCTCGAAGACCAGGGATGCCCGGCCGGCTCCTACCGGATCGTCACCGCGCCAGACGGCGGATCGATCTCGATCCTGTTCGACCGCTTCGTCGTCGAGGGCAACGATCGCAACAGCGGATTTGCAAGAGCGTCTTGCGCCATGGAGATTCCGCTCAACCTGCCCCCAGGCTATTCGCTGGGCGTCTGGCGCGCGGACTACAGGGGCTACGCGAACCTCGAGGAAAAGCAGCGCGCAGAGCTGCAGGTCGAGTACGGCGTCGGGTTTCGCGACCGCAGCCGTCGCTTCCGGCGCGACGTCCGCGGGGCCTACGAGGGTGATTATCTTTTTTCCGAACGGCTCAACGCCGGCTTCATGCGCCGCGTCGGCTGCGGCGAGGCTGCGGTCTTGAACTTCCGTGCGTCGCTGACGCTGACCTCGAAGCGCGGCGCCCGCGTGGGCCAGATGGCGCTTGATTCGGTCGACGGCGCGCCGGATGGCGGGTTGGTCTTCGGCCTCGACCTGCGCAAGTGCCGCGGCTGACCACCCGGCGTCTCAGCCAAGCCCGACACGCAGCGCAAGGCCGGCCAGCGCACAGCCCGCCAGCAGCACCAGCACGTTCACCCGCCCGCTCAACAGCAACGCCGTCGCAACCACCGACAGCGCCAGCGCCCCCGGATCCAGCGTCGCAACATCGGGCACCTGCAGCACGAAGGGATCCAGCGCTACCCGCTCGACCTTCGCGAACAGCACGTGCAGCCCGAACCAGGCCGCCAGATTGGCGATCACGCCCACGACCGCAGCCGTGATGGCTGCGAGCGCGCCCGACAGGGCCCTGTTGCCGCGCAACCGCTCGGCATGGGGCGCGCCCGCAAAGATCCACAGGAACGAGGGTACGAATGTCACCCACAGCGTGACCACCGCCCCGGCAAGCCCCGCCAGCACCGGATCAAATCCGGCCTGCCGTGACGCCGCGAGGAAACCGACATGCTGCAGCACGAGGATCAGCGGCCCCGGCGTCGTCTCTGCCAGCGCCAGCCCATCCATCATCTCGGCCGCGCTCAGCCATTGATATGTGGCGACAGCTTCCTGCGCCACATAGGCCAGAACCGCATACGCACCCCCGAACGTCACCACGGACATGCCGCTGAAGAACAGCGCAAGCCGCGCCAGCACGTGGTCCGGCCCCAGCACCAGCAACAGCAGACCGACAGGCGCAAGCCAGATCGCAAGCCAGTCAACGGCAGTCCGGAACGTCTGCCCGGGTGCCGTCTGCGTATGGAGCAACGCGCCCCGCGCCAGCGCTGCGTCGACGGCGTGTGTATGCGCCGGGTCGTCTTTTCCGCTGGCGAGCGCCTCTGGCGCCGGCGGCAGAAGCATCGCGCCCACCAGTCCCGCAAGCCCGGCCACAAGGATCACGAGCGGAAACGCGACATTGAACAGGAACAGGGCTGCAAAGGCTGCAACCGCAACGACGAGGGACAGGTTGTTCGTGAAGGCGCGTCGCGCGATGCGCAGGATCGCATCGATCACGATGGCAAGAACCGCCGCCTTGATGCCCCAGAAGACGGCGGCGACCTCGGGTTGGTCGGCATGGGTCACGTAGAGCAGGCTCAGCCCCAGCATGACCAGCGCACCGGGCAGGATGAACAGAAGCCCCGCGGCCAATCCTCCGCGCACGCCATGCATCAGCCACCCGACATAGGTCGCCAGCTGCTGCGCCTCCGGTCCCGGCAGCAGCATGCAATAGTTCAGCGCATGGAAAAACCGCGCCTCGCTGATCCATTTCTTCTCTTCAACGAGGATCCGGTGCATGAGGGCGATCTGCCCGGCAGGACCACCGAAATTGACGCAGCCGATGAAGGCCCATGTCTTCAGCGCGTCACCAAAGGTGGGAAGCGCGGGCGAACCGCTCAAAACCGGCTCCCCTTGACGCTCTGCACCTCTTGCCATGCCGCAAGGCCCAGCATCAGCCCGACCAGGACCGTGAACCCGAGCCCGCCGCCCGACAGGCCCAAAAGCACCAGGAGCCCGGCGGTACCCAGGCCGATATAGCCCGTGATCAGTCGTGCCTGGCTGCGCCGCATGAACCGCGCGAGGATCGCCTGCGCGATGTTGCCGCCATCCAGCGGATATCCCGGAAGCAGGTTGAAAAAGCCGAGGATCAGGTTGGCATAGACAAGCCGCTCGAGGATGAACCACGAATGGTCCGCCACGCCATCGCTGGTCGTGCTGCCCAGGAAGAACGAGAGCCCGGCAGCCAGCAAAAGATTCGCTGCCGGCCCTGACCCCGAGACAACGACTTCCTCAACCGTCGTGCGCGGCGAGCGCGAGAGCCGCGCATAGCCCCCGAAGAAGGTCAGCGTCACGTCATGCGTGCCGATGCCAAACAGGCGCGCCCCGAAGGCGTGCCCCATCTCGTGCAGGTAGATCGACATGAACAGCAGGACGACGAACGTGACTTCATCGACGACACCGCCAAAGCCCGGTTGCCGCAACCCGTCGACCACGAAGAACGCGGCGATCAGGAACACGCCGATATCGACCCTCAGGTAGACGCCGAACAGCCTGCCCAGATTGATCGGCGTACCCATGGAATGAGGATCCTCAGCTGCTGGCAAAGACGCGTTTGAAAATCGTGTCCGCGTGTTTCAAGTGATAGGCGAGGTCGAACAGCGCTTCAAGCTCTGCCACCGTCAGCGCCTTGCCGACATCCGCATCGGCCTTCAGGTTTTCGAGAAACGTCGTTCCGGAACGCCCGTGATGCATGTTCTGCCAGACCGGCATCGCATTGCGCTGGACGAGCCGGTAGGCATCCTCGCGCGACACACCCTTCTGCGTCAGCGCCAGCAGCACGCGCTGCGAATGGACGAGCCCGCCCAGCAGGTCAAGGTTGCGCTGCATGCGCTCCGGGTAGATGACAAGCTTCTCGATGACATCGGCCAGCCTGTTCAGCGCAAAATCCAGCGTGATCGTCGCGTCCGGCCCGATCATGCGCTCGACCGAGGAATGCGAGATGTCCCGCTCGTGCCAGAGCGCCACGTTCTCCATCGCCGGCATGGCAAAGGCCCGGACCATTCGCGCCAACCCGGTGAGGTTTTCCGTCAGCACGGGATTGCGCTTGTGTGGCATCGCGGAGGACCCCTTCTGGCCCTCCGAGAAATACTCCTCTGCCTCCAGCACCTCCGTGCGCTGCAGGTGCCGGACCTCGGTGGCCAGGTGCTCGATCGACGAGGCCACGACACCCAGCGCCGAAAAGAAGGCCGCATGCCGGTCGCGCGGGATCACCTGGGTCGAGACCGGTTCCGGCTTGAGGCCCAGCGCCTTGGCGACGTGCTCTTCCACGCGCGGATCCACCTGCGCGAAGGTTCCGACCGCACCCGAGATCGCGCAGGTCGCGATCTCCTCGCGCGCCGCAACAAGCCGTGCCCGCGCCCGCTGGAATTCGGCATGGAACCCGGCCAGCTTGACGCCGAACGTGGTGGGTTCGGCATGGATGCCATGGCTGCGCCCGATGGTGGGCGTCATCTTGTGCTCGAAGGCCCGCGTCTTCAGCGCGGCCAGGACACGGTCGACATCGGCAATGAGGATGTCGCTCGCCCGCTTCAGCTGGACCGCAAGGCAGGTATCCAGAACGTCCGACGACGTCATGCCCTGGTGCACGAACCGCGCATCATCGCCAACGAACTCGGCCAGATGCGTGAGGAACGCGATCACGTCATGCTTGACCTCACGCTCGATCGCGTCGATGCGGGCCACGTCGAACTTCGCCTTGCCGCCGCGTTCCCAGATCGTCGCCGCAGCAGACTTCGGGATGACGCCGAGGTTCGCCAGCGCATCGGCAGCGTGCGCCTCGATCTCGAACCAGATGCGAAAGCGTGTTTCCGGTGACCAGATGGCCACCATCTCGGGACGCGAATAGCGGGGGATCATGCAATCGCTTTCAGTGAATCTTCGAGGATGTTGAGGGCCTCATCGAGGACAGTGTCCTCGATGGTGATGGGTACAAGGATGCGCACGCCATTGCCATAGAGACCACACGTCAGAAGGATCAGCCCGCGCTTGAGCGCCTCGGCCAGCAGCTTCTTCGTGCGGTCGGCATCGGGCTCCTGCGTGCCACGCGTCTTGACGATGTCGAAGGCAACCATCGCGCCAAGCCCCCGGATGTCGTCGATCGGCGGCAGGTCATTGCGCAGCGCCATCTGCTTCAGCCGCGACGTCAGTTTCTCGCCCAGCACGACGCTGCGCTCGAGGATCTTCTCGTCCCGGATCACGTCCATCACCGCAAGTCCCGCCGCGCAGGCCAGCGGATTGCCCGCATAGGTTCCGCCAAGGCCACCCGGATCGGGTGCATCCATGATCGCGGCCCGCCCGATCACGCCTGACAGCGGCATGCCGCCGGCCAGGCTCTTGGCCGTGGTGATGAGGTCGGGCTTGACGCCCGAATGCTCAATGGCAAAAAGCTTGCCCGTCCGCGCAAAGCCCGCCTGGATCTCGTCATCGATCAGAAGGATTCCGTGCTTGTCGCAGATCGCCCGCAACGTACGCAGGAACTCGAACGGTGCCACATAGAAGCCGCCTTCGCCCTGCACCGGCTCGATGATGATCGCGGCCACGCGCGAGGGCTCGACATCCGTCTTGAACAGCATCTCGAGCGCCTCGAGCGACTGCGCCGCCGTGTGCCCGTGGCTCTCGATGGGGAAGGGCAGGCGATGGATGCCACCGGGCATGTCCCCGAAACCGGCCTTGTAGGGAACGACCTTGCCGGTCATGGCCATCGTGAACAGCGTGCGCCCGTGGAACGCGCCCGAGAAGGCGATCACTGCCGAGCGCTTGGTCGCATAGCGCGCGATCTTGGTCGCGTTCTCGACCGCCTCGGCGCCGGTGGAAAAGAAGATCGTCTTGGCCGGCCCCTCGATGGGCGCCGCGGCATTCAGCCGTTCGGCCAGCGCGATATAGCTTTCATAGGCGCTGACCTGGAACGCCGTATGGATCGTGCCCTGCAGCGCCGTCTCGATCGCCTTCACCACCTTCGGATGCCGGTGCCCGGTATTCTGCACGCCGATGCCGCCGACAAAGTCGATGTAGCGCTTGCCCTCGACATCCCAGATTTCGGCATTCGACGCGCGCACCGCAAACACCGGATGCGCCGTGTTGACCCCGCGCGGAACCGCAGCCTGCCTGCGGGCAAGAAGTTCGGCATTCGTCGTCATGAACTCACCTCATCTGACACTGTCACCGTCTGCGATGGCGGACCGCCTACGTCCCGATCCCGCCCATCGCCAGGTACTTCACCTCAAGGAAATCCTCGATCCCGTATTTCGAGCCTTCACGCCCGATCCCGCTCTCCTTCATGCCGCCGAACGGCGCAACTTCGGTCGAGATGATGCCCTCGTTGATGCCAACGATGCCGTATTCCAGCGCCTCGGCGACACGCCACACCCGGCCGATGTCGCGCGCATAGAAATAGGCGGCAAGCCCGTATTCGGTGTCGTTGGCAAGCCGGATGGCATCGGCCTCGGTGCTGAACCGAAACAGCGTCGCCACCGGCCCGAAGATTTCCTCCTGCGCGATCGGCATCTGCGCCGTAACACCTGACAGCACCGTCGGCTCGAAGAACGTGTGTCCCAGCGCATGGCGCTTGCCACCGGTCATGAGCATGGCACCCTTCGCCACCGCATCGCCCACGAGGCGCTCGACCTTCTCGACCGCCTCCATGTTGATGAGCGGCCCCTGCGTGACGCCGTCGGCAAGCCCGTCGCCCACCTTCATGGCAGCAGCGGCAGCGGCAAGCTTGGCGGCGAAGGCGTCATGGACCTTGTCCTGTACGAAGATGCGGTTCGCGCACACGCAGGTCTGGCCCATGTTGCGGAACTTCGACAGCATCGCGCCCGCGACCGCCGCATCGAGGTCAGCGTCGTCGAACACGATGAAGGGCGCATTGCCGCCCAGTTCAAGGGACACCTTCTTGACGGTCGAGGCGCACTGGCGCATGAGCAGCTTGCCGATCTCGGTCGAACCCGTGAACGAGAACTTGCGCACCAGCGAATTCGCCGTCATCTCCTGCCCGACGCGCGAGGAATGCGCGGTGGTGACGATATTGAAGATCCCCTTGGGGATGCCGGCGCGCTCGGCCAGCACCGCCAGCGCCAGCGCCGAGAGCGGCGTCTCGGCTGGCGGCTTGATGACGATGGGACAGCCTGCGGCCAGTGCCGGCCCGCATTTGCGCGTGATCATCGCATTGGGAAAGTTCCACGGCGTGATCGCGGCCACGACGCCGATCGGCTGCTTCAGCACCACGATGCGCCGGCCCGGCTGCGTCTGCGGGATCACGTCCCCATAGATGCGCTTGCCCTCTTCGGCAAACCACTCGATGAACGAGGCACCATAGGCAACCTCGCCGCGCGACTCCGACAGGGGCTTGCCCTGTTCGCTCGTCATGATGACAGCCAGGTCTTCCTGGTTGGCCATGATGAGCTCGTACCATTTGCGCAGGACGAGGGCCCGCTCCTTGGCCGTCTTGGCAGCCCACGCCGGCCACGCCGCCGCCGCCGCCTCGATCGCCCGGCGCGTCTCGCCCTCCAGCATGTCCGGCAACCGCGCCAGCACCGCCCCGGTGGCCGGGTTCGTCACCGCGAACGTCGCCTCCGAATCAGCCGCGCACCAGGCCCCGTCCACAAACGCCGCCTCCCGCACTAGTTGTGGATCCTTCAGCCGCATCACTCTCTCCCTGATCCCAGCGACGCAACTTGTATCCTGTGCCCCGACGAAAGGGAATTGGGGGTATGCACGGGGGTGCCTTGCGCGTTCCCATGCCGTTCAGATAGGGCAAGTGCTGGCGTGACAAGCCTCCTCAATTTATGCAAGGTGCCCCGCCGTCAGACCGGCTCCGCGCCCTCGATCCCGGATCATGCCGATGCACCTTGTCCGACTGGCCCTGTTGGCGGCCTCACTCATGGCCCTGCAGGGCTGCAGCAGCGTTGGCGGGATGATGCCCTTTGGCAAGGCGTCAGGGACCAGTCCGCAGACCGTGACGATGACAACGCCGGGCCTCGCCGTCGATCGCAAGCCGGGCTTCCCGCCCTATGCGCTGATGAAGGGCACCGTCCTGATCGCCCCGCACGGCGCCAAGCGCACCGACTATTATTACTGGCTCAGCGAGCGCAACACCGAGAAGGTGGTTCGTTATCTCGAGGAGGAGAACCGCTACGCCGGCGAAGCCATGGCCCACACGGGCGCGCTCCAGGCCAGCCTGCGGAACGAGATCACCGCGCGCCTCTCGGCGCGACCCGGCACGCCGCCGTTCAAGGACGGCGCCTACTGGTATTACGAGCGCTACGCCAGCGGAGCCGACTATCCGGTCGTCGCGCGCCGCAGGGACACGATGACGGCGCCCGAGGAGATCATGCTCGATGGCGAGCGCGAGGGCCAGAAATACAACCAGTTCGTGATCGGTCACTATGCGTCCACAGGAGACGGCGCGATCTTTGCCTGGACCGCCGACCATGAGGGCGACGGCTGGTACACGCTGGGCATGAAGGACACGCGGACGGGCGGCAGCCGCTCGATCAAGTATCTCGCGCCGGGATTTGCGCTGGCCGCCGACAATCGCAGCCTGTTCTACGTCCGCCTGGAGCCAGGCACCAGCCGCGCCTTCCGCCTGATGCGCCACACCATCGCCACCGACCCGGAGACCGACAAGGTCGTCTACGAGGAAAAGGACTCGCGCCTCGCCCTCTCGCTCCGCCGCTCGACGGGCGGGCGGCTGCTCCTCCTCACCAGCGACAACGGCACGACATCCGAGACCTCGTTCATCGATGTTGCCAAGCCGGATGCGCGCTTGACTGTTGTCCGTACCCGCGCCGAGGGCGTCACCTATGACGTCGACGAGGTGGGCGGCAGATTGTGGATCCGCACGAACCTCGACGCACCCGACGGGCGCATCGTGACGGCAACACTCGCCCAGCCCGCCGCCTGGACCGAAGTCGTGCCGGCCACCCGCGGCACGTTCATCGAGGACTTTGCCGTCGCGGGCAAGGCCGTGGCCCTGCAGGTCTGGTCCGGCGGGGTGGCGGGCCTGCGCCTTGTCGATACGTCGACCGGTGCCGCAAGGGACGTGCCCGGTGAAAGTCCGGCCGGGATCTTCGACCTATCGGGCCGCAGCGGCATGCGGGGCGTCCGCAACCTCGATCCGTCCGCGGGCGTCCTGCGCTATGGCCATTCCGGACCCGCATCGCCCGACACGATCATCGACCTTGACGTGGCGACCGGCGCCAGGCGCATCGTCCAGCGCCAGGCTGTCCCCGTATTCGACGCATCGGCCCATGAGGTGCGGGTCGAGCGGGCAACAGCCGCCGACGGCCGCGAGGTACCCCTGACACTCGCCTGGCGGCGCGACCGGTTCGTGCGCGGAAAGGCGCCGGCGCTTGTCATCGGTTATGGGGCCTACGGCGAACCGAACAGGCCCCGCTTCGACCCGGCCCTCGTCGCCCTGATGAACCGCGGCTTCGTCATCGCCTGGGCACACACCCGTGGCGGCCGCGAGCTGGGCGAGGCCTGGCACATCGAAGGCCGCCTGCGCGCCAAGGCCAACAGCTTCACCGACTTCGTGGCCGTGGCCGAGCACCTCGCCGCCGCGGGCACTGCCGACAGGTCGCGCCTGTTCGCCCTGGGGCGCGGCGCCGGCGGCCTGCTCGTAGGCGCCGTCGCCAACCGAAGGCCCGACCTCTTCAAGGGCATCGTCGCCCTCGCACCAGGTGCCGACATCCTCTCGCGCATGCTCGACGACCAGCAACCCGGTACGACGCTTCAATACGAGGAATGGGGCAACCCCGCCGAGCCCGGCGACTACGAGTTCATCCGCAGCTACTCGCCCTACGACCAGGTCGAGGCCCGCGCCTATCCCGCGATGCTGGTCACCGCCTCCTACAACGACACCGAGATGGGCTATGCCGGTCCCGCAAAATGGGTCGCACGCCTGCGCCGCCTCAAGACCGACCAGAACCGTCTGATCTTCCGGGTCAACATGACCGCCGGCCACGAGGGCGAGACAGGACGCATCGCCGCCTCGGGCGAGGCCGTCTTCGTCACCGCCTTCCTCCTCGACCAGGCCGGCATTCGCTGACGTCGCACGAGCTGCGTCGAGCAACGCCACCGTCTGCAGCTTCTGTCGCTGCTGCATCCACCTGCTCTTGGCGTGAGAACGAAACGCACATCTCTCCCTCGCTTGCGAGGGAGCATCTGTGTTTCAGGTCAAGCAGTTTTGGGCGCCTGGGGTTGCCAGAGACGATCTTCTGCAATGAGGGTGTTGGCGAGGATAACGAGCTTGCGCGCGAC
>Ga0172373_10000989_pt1 | contig 46356 bp, 45 predicted proteins | sample Lak10m_2_FD_114546 | JGI IMG/M metagenome (GOLD analysis project Ga0172373, IMG submission 114546) | Freshwater microbial communities from Kabuno Bay, South-Kivu, Congo - kab_092012_10m | ecosystem: Environmental > Aquatic > Freshwater > Lake | place: Democratic Republic of the Congo... | reverse complement strand
GATGATCTTGAAGAAGATGAAAAAGACGAGAAGGATCGAAAAGGAAAAAAATATGCTCCTACTAAAAAAGGTCCATCCCTTAGGGAGGCGCGTATCCAAGACATAATTGCCAAAAATGCTATTGCTTTAAAAAAAGAAATTCGTTATTTAATGCCGCTTTCACAAATTGTTCTTGATGGCGATGATGTTGAAACATATAAATCCCTTTGGAGCCTTAATGCGCAAAAAGGGGGATTAATCAAATGGGATGCCTTGGTGACTCTTTTTGAGAATGGGTTTAAAGGAAAAGTCATTCCAAGCTCGGGGAATGGATCGGCGAATATTTTTATGTTACCTCTCCAAAATGAAAAGCAGGAAAAAGTTGAATCGACACGTGTCATGCATAATCCACATCCAGAGACAACTCTTTATGAGGCCTTGACCAATCGTTTTAGAAAGTATTCCTATTACTGGGGATTGGCACCTAAGCAAGGAAATGTAAAATTTTAGGAAAGATCTTCTCTTTTGTTTTCCATGAGTGATATCCTTATTTCAAAGGATACACATCATGGATGCAGCTATGTATGCAGGGGATCATATTGTTTTATCGGCGACATATGGGGTTTATGCGGCAAGGAAGCTCCGTCTTCCTCCTTTGGGAGTGGTTGTAACAGCTGTTGCTGTGAACATGATGGATTTTGACCATCAGATTTTTTACTACCTTGATGATGGAACGTTGAATTCTCTTACCTTGCATCCTTTGCATATCTATGCGGGATGTTTTATTTTTGCCCTGCATATGCTGTGGTTACATGCCCAAGGAAAAACAACCCATACATGGAGCAAGATTGGGGGGTATTCACTGATTGCTTTGGGGGGAATTGCACTTCATCTAACTGCGGATGCTTTGGCCTGGTCCTTTCGCTATGGTATCCCCCTTATGCTGTGTGTATCCGTTGTTAATGTGGCGCTGTTTACTTATACGTGCAGAGGGCTTCGACCTCTTGTAGGAAGCAATCTCTCTTGGCAATTTTGTGGTTTTTTCATCGTATGGCTTTTTGCTGCTGATTTACAGGTGGCACTTTTTGAATACGTATTGGGTATTCACGCCCCTGAATCACGATGGGCATTTTTTCCAGGGCCTGTTTTTATGGGGTTGGCCGCTTTGAGTGCATGGGGCGTTTTTCGGAAAACGACGCTTTCTAAGCCCCTATAATCTAAAGAGGTTGCACTTGCCATAAGTCTGGACGGTGGGGCAGGGACCTTTCAACGCAATCGAAAACACGCCCAAGGTACACTTGTGTATTGGTCGCCGCAAAGTGAAAATAAACCTGATTCATGGATTCTGCCACATTTAGGGATGGGGTGGAGGATTGATAGATGTGGTGCAAGGCTGCCACCATGGCAAGGTCGCTATGGGTATTTCCTGTTTTTAAATACTCCCTCAACCAAAAGGCAAAATGCACGCTTCCAGGCCCCCTGTGATTCACAAGATTTTGCGCTGTTAAGGGAGGGATGTGAACAAAGCGTGTGGAAAGAGAGGGCAGATCCGATGAATAAAAGGCTCCCGTGAAATACATTTGACGGGATGTGATAAAAAAAACGCTGGCGAGCACTAAAAGGGCTGCGCTGACTTTTCGGCAGGTGCTTTGAGAAAGTGTGATCATTTTTGAGGGGTAGTTTGTGCTTAGCCCATGGAGGACCGCAAAAAGGGCAAAGGTTGCAGGCATAATAAACCAAAAGGATGCACAGCATAAAAAACAAAACGTCCCTAAGAAGATAAATCGGGAGTCAACGTGGGGAGAGGGATTGCGAAGGAACCTTAGGAAAGGAAGCATCCACAATAAGGCGTATAGAAGGCACGCAAAAAGGCCGCCACCATGGAAAAAATCAGCAAATTGATTAAGGGATGATCCATCATAACGACCAATGCCTTCCCAGGTTGGATTCCATTGGCCGTCTTGAAAGGCTTTTTCACCAATAAGCAGAGTGTTTTTGATAATGGCATCGCTCATTTGCCCAAATCCCATACCTGTAAAAATATTCCAAAAACTCCCATTGAGGAGGTCACTCATAACAATTTTTAGTGATATAAATCGTGACGTGATCCCAGGAATAGGCATGGCGTTATTGATAATGTAAAGCAACCAGGGAAATCCCAAGGGGGTTGCCACAAGAATCGCCGCTAAAAACCCATGCCGGGCTTGTGATTTTTTAATAGTACGAGCTATGAGAAGAATCGGTAAAGCAAGGGCAAGGGCAAGGAGAAGAGTACGATTTTGGGATAAAATGCAAAGTACAAAGCTAAAAACACAATAAAATGTGCGTCTTTTTTCATCACGTGCGGCTAAGAAAACAAGGCCAATGGTTGGCCAGACGAGGTAATCTGTAAAATGGTAGAGAACCCATGGAGTGCCATCTGTTCCAAACCAATGGGGATGCATGAAAAATGTCAAAAGAGCGATGGATATCAATGCGGTAATAGCATTTCCTTTAATAAAGGCATGTTGCTGTGGTGTGATGAATTGAAAAGAGATGCGAACACTTAATAAAAAAACAATAAACCAAATACCGACACCATTTTCAGGGTGGCCAAACCAACTGAGGGCGATATTTTGGTGAAAAGGAAGGGTGAGAATTAAAACAAGGGCGAGAGCGCTTAAAGTAAAGGTTTCCCAATCTTTTTTAAAGCGTAACGTGTGATTAGAGTTCACAAGCAGAAAGATACTTGAAAAAAAGATATGGAAAAACGTAAGTGTGGCTAAGAAAAATCGCACTCCCTCAATGTCAATCCAGATTCCAAAGTGAAGAATGGGCAAACTAAAGAGAAAAGCCCAAGGAACAACACTCAAGAACCCCGTATAAAACGTGGATGCAATAGTCGTAGTGGAAATATTAAAATTTCCAAAAGCTTTTCTAAAGCTTAGAAATGGCTGAGAAAGAATGGCGTACATGTTGCTGATCAGCGTTGGCTGAATGATAAATAACGAAGGCAATAACAGCTGAAATAAGACCTAGGTAAACAACGGATTTGTGCATTATTAGTGACTCTTTTTATGTTGAACTAGAGTCATTGTGCAGCGTAAAAATTAACAAAAAGTAAATTATTGAACCCTGGTGAGAAGTTTTTTTGGAAGAGCCTGGAGATGTTCTTTTATGGGGGATTCTTGTATTTTTTTAAGGTTTTCCAATGCTTTTAAGGCGTGATCTTCGGCCAATGCAAGGCATTTTGCGGCACTCTGGGTGCTTTGTAAAATGGTTAACACGCTGTTAAGGTTTTCTTCGCTAATCGTGTCTTGGGTAATCATTTTTTCAAGAATATGTTTTTGCTCAGCTGTGCCGTCACGATGGGCAATATAAAGGGGGAGCGTCACCTTGCCTTCACGTAAATCATCCCCAATACTTTTTCCGAGGACGGTGGAATCCCCTGTGTAATCAAGGAGGTCATCAATAATTTGAAATGTGATGCCAAGATTTTTTCCGTAATGATGCAGATCTTTTTGCAAGGAGTCTTGCCCCAAAAGCGCTGCTCCAATTTCCGCAGATGCTGCGAAAAGAGCCGCTGTTTTTGTGCCGATGATATGTAATAAAACATCCATGGGCATATCAAAGGTTCGTACATATCCCAGCTGAAATACTTCGCCTTGGGTGATGGTTTGGGAAACTTGGGCTAAGATGGGAAGAACGCGTTTTTCCTCTTGTCCCAGCATAAGTTCAAACGCCTTTGCAAACAAAAAATCCCCAACAAGGATCGATGCTTTACTTCCAAATAATATGTTTGCAGACGCTTTACCGTGTCGGAGCTGAGATTCATCCACCACATCATCGTGAAGCAGTGTGGCGTTGTGGATAAATTCAATGGCGGCGGCAAGCTCAACCATCTTTTGAGAAGGGGCCGGTGTCAATGCCTTATAGCACGCAATGGCAAGGAGTGGGCGCAACCGTTTGCCGCCACCCAAAACTAAATGCTTCATCACCGTTTCAAGCAAGGGAACATCGTTTTTAAGATGCTCTTCGATTGTAGCATGCAAGACATTCATTTCCTCAGCGCATGCTATTTTTAATCCTTGTATGGGATCTATGGAAGGATATGAATCCTCGTTAAGCGGAGTTTTAAAAGCGACTGAAGCGGCAAGGGCCATGAAGAAGCATTTCGGCAGTACGGTTTTGATTTAATCTAGCGGCAAAAGGCGCTAATCTGTAGCACAAAATGATAATAAAACCCTTTTTTCTGAAAAATCTGTGACGAATTCTCCTCCTCTCCTCGATGCCAACCTAAGTGAAGATCATCTTTTAAACGGGCGTATTGTCCTAAGGCAGCCACTTTCCGGGTATAGGGTGGCCATTGATCCTGTGTTTTTAGCGGCCTCCCTCCATGTGAAATCCAATGAGACAGTGCTCGATGTTGGAGCAGGGGTAGGGGCAGCATCCTTGTGTCTAGCCCATCGTTTGCCGTGTCGTATCGTCGGGATTGAGGTTCAACGTGAATACATGCGTTTGGGAATTCAAAATATTGACCTCAATCATATGAAAGATCGCGTGGATATCCTTTATGGGGATTTGCTGCGAGCGCCGCCACGCCTTGCTGCGGGGACGTTTGATCATGTCATGACAAATCCCCCTTATTTAGAGGAACACCGTGCCCATCATTCTCCAGATGCTGGAAAAAGCATAGCCCATGCTGAAAGCTCTGCTGATTTTGAGGCGTGGGCACGGTTTTGCCTTTTAATGGTCAAGCCTAAAGGAACGGTAACCTTTATTCACAGGGCGGATCGTTTGGATCAAATTCTTGCCTTTTTCCAGGGGAAGTTGGGGGGTGTCAAGGTCTATCCCCTCTGGCCAGGACAAGGAAAACCGGCGAAACGTGTTCTGATTCAAGGAATCAAAAATAGTAACGCAAGTTTAACGTTGTGCCAGGGGATGGTCCTGCATGAAAGTGACGGACGATTCACTCCCTTAGCCGAAGAAATCCTACGCCACGGTAAAGGAATCGATTGGTAAAGGAAGGGGGGAGAGAGGGCTCTGTAAAAAAACACCCTCACTCACTCAACCTAGTTTCCCTTGCTTTTTTTACCAGCCCTCAAACATTTTTTTGTCAGCTTCATCGCGATAATCCAAATCTACAGCGCGCTCTTCTCTTCGATCCCTTTTCAGTAAATCGATGAGATCTTTTTGAGCTGCCAATCTACCTTTCGAAAAGAGTTTGTCAAGGGTAAGCCCCGTTTTCGGGTCAACAGTAGTTGTTGCAAGGTCATACATTTTTTCGACATATGCTTCCATGACTTCTTTCCATGCTGCGGTTGCTTGCCGGAGTGTTTGCATAACCCTTGTTCTGTTAGAAGAAGAATAACTACTGGAACTACCTGATGACGCCGATGCTGTGGATGTGCTTGCTGAAGATGATGAAGAGGTTGTTACCGCAGCGCTTCCTTTAAGGTCCTTTTCTGAAAGGGGGGAAGATAAGCCTTTTGAACTGACAAGAGAGGATTCAATATTTACCAAGGGAGTATTGAGAAAATCTCCTTTTGCCCCCGCAGCTTTGAGCATTCCCCGTGTGTCTTCAAAGTTGCGTGCTTTAAAACGCAGGGTTGTTTCTGAAAACTTAAGACGCTTTCCATTGTCGAGTTTGATGTGGAGATCAATAAAGTTGCCTGTGTCACTGACAATCTTTTTTGTTTTGATTTGATCACGGATTGCTTTCTTATAGGCGGTTTGTGCTTTTTCAACAGCCTCTTTTGCTTGAGCCATTTTTTCGACGTCTGCTTTTACATCTCGTTCTTGGAGGGAGACAGCCTGAGCTCTTTCAAGAGATTCAAGGTTTTGTTTGGTACTCTCTAAATCCCTTTTTGCTTGGGCAAAAGCTTTCGTGCCTGTCAGGAAGGGCACTATTTCCTTTTCATATTTACCAACCATAAACTCGAAAATAGCTTGATTCGATAAAGCGGATTTTCCGGTTACGGGATCTGTTTGCAAAGGATCATGGGGAGATTCCCATGAATCACTTCTTTGAATAACACGGTTATGATCGTCAATAAAGCTTTCCATCATTTTCGGGAAATCAGGATCCATGATCATGCGGGCATCGCCCGTGGGGTATTCATGCCACCATAAAAATTGTCCCACAGAGAAAACATCATAATTCTTAGTCCCCCCCCCAACGGCGAAAAGCCTCTTGATTGAGAAGGTTCATCATGCCAAGAAAACGATTTTGTTCAAAGGCAAGGCGTTGCGTTGCTTGTGCTTTTTTAAATCCACTCACCGTGCCTCCCAAAGCAAGGTGATGATCACATAATCCAATCGCTACTTGTTTTAGGGCAAAACGCACAAATTCCATAACTTCTAAGTGGCCTGAATCGTGCATAATGGCGGAAAATGGATCCATAAAAATTCCGTGTGCCAAGTATGCTTTGTCTGGAACGCCAATGATGCCTGTTTGATGGAAAAATAGTTCAGATGCTGTGGTGAAACCAAATTTCCCCCCAAAATATATGGACACTCCCAATCTTGGTGCAAATTTTTTAAGGGTATGTTCCCATTCTGGATAGGAAAGGTAATTAAATCTCAAGAGTCTCTGTGATCTATAGTTATCTGGTCGGCGTTTTTTGTGGTTGTGGTATAGTCCCACAGCTCCTTCTTCGGGAACGGCTCTCATCGCATGCTCGAAGTCCTCATCGATAATTGTATGGGCAACAAGATCGATTGCTTCACCGCTTACGGTATGTGGTTTCATGCCGTGGAGAAGAGCTGTCACAAAGGCAATAGCTGAAGTTCTCTTTTCATTCATTGCACTTTGGAGTTGGGCGAGGGCTTGTTCTTTATATGGACCACCATGTTTTTGGATGTATACCGCGAGGTCGTGCATGTGTGGAAGGAGTTGAGGGCAATGGCTTGTTGGATTTTTACTAGCCTCTTTTAAAGCTAATGGAAAAAGAGGATTAATGCCACCGGGCGTTCCAACGGCTCCTCGAAAATGTTTGGCAAAAGTAGAAGGTTTTGCTTCCAAAGCACGTGTGCGTGCATGTCCATAATGAAAAGGAGAAGGGGGAGATTTTTGTGGATGGACGAGCCTCCTGGCAGTTAGATCAAGAATAACGACTGTCTGGTCCTTTTGCTTTTTAACTTCAAGCTCAGGTTTATCGGAGGCTAATACAGTGTGAGAGCATGCAAGGGATAAGACGCAGGAGAGTAATATTTTTTTCATTGTTTCAAGCCTTATTTAATTTCTGTTATGTCTTCTTGTAGAACACTCAAATTCTTTTGTCAAAAAAAGCCCGCAAGAAGCGGGCTTTTTATTGTCAATACTTTGACAAACTTATTTAGATTTCAGCGTCTTCGTCAGTAATAACTTCCGCGTCGTCCTCATCAGAGGAATCGTCATCGTCGAAATCATCGTCGTCTTCTGCGGAAAGGGGCATCGCTGTATCTTCATACGCTTGGACAAAGCTGCTGCTGAATGCATCGTCTTGGGATGTTTCATCATCAGCATCAAGGTCATTGTCTTCGCTGAAATGAATGCGTTGCATGCTTTTGATAAGACTTTCCTGAAGGATTGAGGGTTCAACCGTTTTTTCAGCAATTTCACGAAGGGCGACAACGGGATTTTTATCATTATCCCGTGGTACGGTAAGGGTGCCACCCGAGGAAAGCTCGCGCGCACGGCGTGCAGCAACCATGACAAGATCAAAACGGTTGGGAACAATTTCAATACAATCTTCAACAGTAACGCGTGCCATGGGTGATCCTTAAAGTGAATAATTTCCTTGAAATATATAGAAAGCTGTTTGGATATTCAAGAATTAATCGGAAGAAGAAAGGGTAAAATGGGGTGATGCATAAATGCAACACGGGGTGCTGGATCAGATAAACGCTGCGGCAAAACGTTCTTGACCACTTTAAAGAGTTGTCATAGGATCGCACTGACGATGAACAATCGATCAACAACAAAACATTACTAGGAGTAATATCAATGACAAAACTTTTCGCAGTACTCGCAGTGCTCGGTCTTACAGCAGCAGTTGCAGCTCCAAAAGAAGCAGCAGCTCCAACAGCTTCCAAAGAAGCTTCCAAAGAAGCAGCAGCTCCAAAAGCTGAAGGTTCCGCTCAAGCTCCAGCAGCTCAAGAAGCAGCAGCTCCAGCAGCGAAATAAGCTTACGCTTACTTCAAAAAAAGGGCAGCCCAAGTGGCTGCTTTTTTTTGTCTTTTTTTTACTTAACTTAAGAATGAATTGCTTTTAAAAATCCAGGTTTGCATAGTGGGATGACGCAGAGACGCCCGGCACTTTATCGGATAAAAGAGCCCTAAAAGATGGGCGTGACTTGATGCGAGAATACCAATCTTGGGCGAGTTCGTGTTTTTCCCAAGGCACATCTCCTAGGTAATCTACACAGGAAAGATGTGCTGCAGCACACAGGTCTGCCACGGAAAATTCTTCACCTGCTAACCATCGGCGCCTGTCCACCAAAAAACTAATATATTCCAAGTGATGATGAACGGCTTGCTTTGCTTGACGGAGAAGGTTTGAGTTGGGACCCTGGGCATTCTTAAGGTGGCGTTTAATCGTTTTTTCAATGACAAGGGGTATGGTCACTTCGGAGGCCATTTTTTCATCAAAAAATGCTTGGAGACGGCGCACTTCCGCACGTTGGCTAATACTTTCGGGCATGAGTGAAATCTCAGGGTATGCTTCCTCAAGGTATTCTGTGACGGCGTAATTTCCAGCCATAACGGTGCCATTAAGATCGATGAGAACAGGCGTTTTCCCATCCATGGCAATTTTGATAAAGTCAGGGCGCTGTTCCCACACAGGCTCAAACACAAGGGTAAAATCCAGTTTTTTTTCAGCTAGCATAAGGCGAGTTTTGCGCGAATAAGGGCAAAGCCAAAATTGAAAAAGCTTACGCATCGCAGGATCCCCCAAGGGAGCCAAGCGTCATCTCAGCTTTTTTAAAAATTTTCCAGGAAGGGGGTATGTCCTTTCCCTTGATTGATAATGCTATTTTCCTTACTTTGGGTGAAAACACCAGCGGATCACCTTTCATGTGTGATATCTTTATTTTAAGCCTTATTCAGGGGTTAACGGAATTTCTGCCCGTCTCGTCGAGCGGACACCTTATTTTATTACCGTCACTTCTTGGGATGCAAGAACATAACATTGCGGTGGATGGAATTTTACACTTTGGAACACTTTGCGCCATTCTTATTTATTTTAGGCAAGATATCCTTTTGATGATTCAAGCGTTCTTTAACGCTTTGCTTAAAAGGAAAAATGAAGGGGAAGACGAGGAGAATCAACAATTTTATTTTCGCCTCAGCCTTGCCATTATCTTGGGCACTATTCCTGTTGTTATTGTGGGATTCGCCTTGAAACGTTTGGGGGTTGATATGGTGCGAACCCCTGTGGTGATAGGAGGGATGAGTATTTTGGGAGGGATCCTTCTTTTTGCAAGCGATTGGATGGGGCGTCAGGATAAAACCCTTTTAAATTTAAGGTATGGTCACTCTATTTTTATTGGATTCTTTCAGATTTTATCCCTTTTCCCCGGGGGAAGTCGTTCTGGAATGTGTCTTGTTGCAGCTCGCTCTTTAGGATTTGAAAGGGTGAGTGCCGTTACGTTTGCCTTTCTTCTCGCGATCCCTGCTGTAGGGGGAGCTTTTGTCCTCATTGCTTTTGATGCCATTAGGGAAGGTTTTTCCATGCCCTTAATGGAAATAGTCCAATATTTTTCTTATTCTTTTCTCATCGGGTTGGGAACGATCCACCTTATGTTAAAGTTTGTGAGTCGTTTTTCCCTTGCGCCCTTTGGCCTTTACCGTATTGCCTTGGGAGCATTCATTTTGTGGTGGTTCTAACTAATTCAGGAGCAACCATTCAGGAGAGTCCGCCTGCAGAGGTTATGACACAAAGTGTCGACGACATAGGGCAACATATTTCTCATTGCCGCCAATATCGACTTGTTCGCCTTCTTTAATGCGGTTGCCATTTTCGTCAATACGGGCATTCATCGTTGCTTTGCGTCCGCAATGACAGATGGTTTTAATTTCTGTTATTTCTTCTGCCAGAGCCAAAAGAGCATGGCTCCCTTCAAATGTCTCACCGCGAAAATCTGTACGAATGCCATAGGTGAGAGTCGGGATACGCAATTCATCCACAACGCGGCAGAGCTGCACGACTTGATCCTTTGAAAGGAATTGTGCCTCATCGACAAGAACACATGCCAATTTCGGTAAAATTTCCTTTTGGTTTTTGATTTCCTTAAAAAAATCGAAGTTTTTGTCAAAGGGGATCGCTTCGCTGGCAAGGCCAATTCGTGATGTGATTTTCCCGCCACCATAACGTGTGTCAATCTTTGGGAGGTACAGGAGCGTATCCATACCGCGCTCACGGTAGTTATAGCTGGATTGAAGGAGAGTCGTTGTTTTTCCCGCATTCATTGCAGAATAGTAAAAATAAAGCTTAGCCATAGGGATCGGAACTCGTAGCGTTTTTGATTATTTCCTGCTATTTAAATAAAAAACAAAGCAGATGTAAAAGATTCTTTTATGGTTGTAATCACATTTCCTGATGGGCAAAAACGCGAATACGAAAAAGGGGTCACAGGCCTTGCCATTGCGGAAGATATTTCAAAAACCTTGGCAAAAAATGCTGTGGCTATCAAATTGGACAACGAAGAATACGATTTGACACGCCCGATTCAAAGGGATGCGACCCTTGCCATCATTACAAAGGATTCAGTCGATGGTTTGGATGTAATTCGTCACGATGCGGCCCACGTTTTTGCAGAAGCGGTGAAGGAACTGTATCCCGATACTCAAATCACCATTGGCCCTGCGATTGAGCATGGGTTTTATTATGATATTTTCCCCAAAACCCCCTTAACACCAGAAGATCTTCCAAAAATCGAAAATCGTATGCGTGAAATTGTGGCACGTAATGAAGAAATTACCCGTGAAGAGTGGGACCGCAATGAGGCCATTGCGTTTTTCAAATCCCAAGGGGAGCATTTCAAGGCGGAAATCATCCAAGATTTGCCAGAAAATGAAACGATTAGCCTGTATCGCCAAGGAAAATTCATTGACCTTTGCCGTGGACCCCACATGCCCTCAACGGGCCGATTGGGCACAGCATTTAAATTGTTAAGCCTTGCAGGCGCTTATTGGCGTGGGGATCACAGAAATCCTATGTTACAGCGTGTGTATGGTACAGCATGGGCAAAGCAAGAAGATCTGGATAAATACCTCTATCAGATTGAAGAAGCAAAAAAACGCGATCACCGTAAATTAGGGGTCGAACTGGAACTTTTCCATCTTCAAGACGAAGCCGTGGGGGCTGTTTTTTGGCATCCCAAGGGATGGGCGCTTTACCGAATTCTTGAGAATTTTGTACGCAAAAAATTAGAGCGCACAGGCTATGTGGAAGTAAAAACCCCCCAACTCGTGGACAGAAGCCTTTGGGAGGCGTCAGGGCATTGGGATAAATTTGGCCAAGGGATGTTTACCATCAATGCGGATGAGGATCGCGTATTGGCGGTGAAGCCCATGAACTGTCCGTGCCATGTTCAGATCTTTAAACAGGGGCTTAAGAGCTATCGTGATTTACCGTTGCGCATGGCGGAATTTGGATCATGCCACCGTAATGAACCCTCAGGGGCGATGCATGGTATTATGCGCGTGCGGGCGTTTACCCAAGACGATGCCCATATTTTTTGCACGCCTGAGCAAATTGTTTCTGAGACGGAAAAATTCTGTGACCTGCTTAAGGAAATCTATAAAGCCTTTGATTTCACAGACATCCGCGTAAAATTCTCAGATCGTCCAGAAGTCCGTGCAGGAACGGACGCTGTTTGGGATTTGGCTGAAAATGCGTTAAAGGATGCCGCTGCTGCTGCGGGAATTAAATGTGAATATAATCCAGGGGAGGGGGCATTTTATGGTCCGAAATTGGAATTTGTACTCACCGATGCCTTGGGGCGCGACTGGCAATGTGGAACACTTCAGGTGGATTACGTTCTTCCTGAGCGCCTTGACGCGGAATATGTGGGTGAAGATGGTAAACGTCACCGCCCCGTGATGCTGCATCGTGCGGTTTTAGGCTCGTTTGAGCGCTTTATCGGCGTTTTGATTGAGCATTACGCCGGCAAATTCCCCCTTTGGCTTGCGCCAACACAAGTCGTTGTGGCAACCATCACATCTGAGGCGGATGGATACGCTCAAGAGCTTGTGTCTAAGCTTCAAAATGCGGGCATTCGCGCAGAAATTGACCTTCGTAATGAAAAAATCAATTACAAGGTCCGCGATCACTCCCTTAAAAAAGTCCCTGTCCTTATGGTTGTGGGGAAGCGCGAGGCTGAAGAGGGAACCGTTGCGATCCGCCGTCTAGGGGGCGAAGCACAACACGTGATGGCATTTAAAGACGCTCTGGAAAATATTCAGCAAGAAGCACAAGAAGTGTAAGAGAAACGTATGTTTAAGATATTACTTACTTTTTTATTAATTTTAGGAAGCATGGGGTGTACCAAGAAAGAATCTTTGATTCCTTCTTCTGTGATTGATCCTTTGAGGAAAAGTTACTCCCAAGAAGAAAATACCTCGATCGATGAGGAGATGAAAATCATTGACGAGAAAGCTTTTTCAAGGGCTAAAAAACAAAAGCATTACCTTGGAACAGCTGGTGGTCCGGGGGCATGCAAATCCACGATCCTTGAAAAACGGTTGCTGAATCAAGATCATGAGGGAGGCTATGCGTACCTCGATCCTGATCGTGTGGCGCTTCTTTCCATGAAGCGTACCTTTGGGAAAGACCGTCAAAACAATCCAAAGGCTGCCTATAAAAAATGGCGTGATGCATCCAATTTTATTACAAATACATTGTTAAATAAGGCTTTTGAACAAGGATATAACATCGCCCATGGCACAACTGGGACAGGGGCGTCTGTTGGTGATTTTTATAAGAAACTTAAGCAAGACGGATATACCATTAGCCTTATTTTATGCAGCTCTCCTGAGGATGCACGTCTAAAGGCGATTCAGTATCGTGATGAAATTCAAAAATTTGTCCAATCCACCCACGAAGATATCATTAATAAGGGGAAAATGTTCTTTGACAGGTTCCCTGTGTATGCAGAGTATGCCGATGATATTGAGTTTTATTGGACGGATTATTTTAAAAATGGTTCCATTAAAGCGGCTACTTGGACACGGGAAAAGGGCCTTGTTATTTTGGACTCTAAAGCCTTTGCTAAGCTTGAGCAGGATTATAATAGCCACAAAAAAGAGGGGCAAAAGTCATTTCAAGAACTTTTCCCCCCTAAGAAATAGATAAAGGAGAATCATATGTTTAAAGGAATGTCAGGTATGCAAGGGCTGATGCAACAAGCCCAAAAAATGCAGCAAAAAATGCAAGAAGTCCAAGACAAGCTTGCGGCCACAGAGTACACAGGGAATTCAGGCGCTGGCATGGTGGAAGTCACGATGAGTGGCAAGCTTGAACTGCGCAAAATCAAAATCGATCCCAAAATTGTGGATCCTAGTGATGTGGAAATGCTTGAAGACCTTATTGTGGCGGCAGTCAATGATACAAAGGCAAAAGTCGAAGCCGCCAGTGCCGAGGAAATGGGAAAGGTGACAGCAGGCCTCCCCCTTCCAGCCGGCTTTAAAATGCCGTTTTGAGAGGGAATCCTCTCCTTAACATTTTTTTAAACGTTTGGTGCAATACTTTTTCTTGTAATTGTTTTTATAAGAAGGATTTTTTTATGAAGTCATCGTTAATAGCGCTTCTCTTTTTAGGGGTATCTTTTTCTTCCGTTGTAGCAAGTGGTGTTGAGCAAGATGTGAAGCAGAAACAAGCCGCTGCTGTTCAACCACAAGTGAATCGTGCACGTATTGTTGCTGTTATTGCTCGAACAGCAGGAGACCATCTTGATATGGCCCTTGCTATGGCTGGAAAAGAAGCTTTTGGAGGGGAAAATATTCCCCTTGGTGTAACTCTTTCCATTCCAAGCGTTTTAAACGGCCCTCAATATGTGCCCAACAAAACTGTTGGCACAATGGATGGAAATTCTTGGGATGATTTAATTCGAGGGATCGATAGTCGTCGTGGAGGGGGACCTTATAAGCTCCCAGTCCCATCAGCCCAAGAAATCTCTGAGAAAAAGAATTACATTAATGATGTTTTAAGTGGGCGGATCCATCTAGCTGATAATGGTTCGCAATATCCAGCTGGTCAATACTTGCTGGATCCCTTTGCTATGGATGAGAATTGGAAAAAAGAACACGCCAAAGAAAGTCATGAGAGACCGAAATTGGATAACAATTAACAATTGACACTGTTAATGGGGTAAGGGCTTTGGGATTTATTACATTATCAATCCCAAAAAAACCTTGCCCTTTCATGTCCCCCCTAAAAACCTCTCGCTACTATTTTGGGATATAATGATGTTTGCATTCTCACGTCGTATATCTCAATTTTTTATAGGTGTTCACGTCTCCTCCTTCCGTTGAGCTGAGAAGCTCGACTCGCAAACTATCCCCTTCTTAAACATAAAACCCGTTTTGCTCACACTGGCAATTTAATGTTTGAGCCTATGAACAGTTAATTTCATCAAAATTTCAAAAATATTCCATTTAATTTTATTAGTATTTATTGACAATTTAATTTTTAGATACAGTTATTTAAATGAATAATATGTTTCTAAAATGGAGTTTTGTTATGGCTAATTATCTTATTGGGACAATTAACAATGATGTTCTTGTTGGGAGTGTGTCTGACGAGAATGTGATCCTTGGGGGAAGGGGAGACGATGTGATTCTTGGAGGGTTGTTAGATGATGTTATTTCAGGTGGTGCTGGCAATGACATCATTTATGGTGATCAACCTGGTCCTGGAATCGATCCATATCAGCCCCTCGGATATACAACTGTTTTTCCCTTGGGATACCCGCCTTTTATTGGATTAACGTTGAGCCTTCCTCCTTCGACTTCGTATACGGGGGATGATGTTTTGTCAGGTGGGGCTGGTGATGATATTATTTATGGTGATCGTGGCGATGGTATTGCGATTTTTCTTTTTGCAACAACAATGACAGTTACAAATCAAACGGTTATTTCTGATCTGACCGTCTCCTACCAAACTACAATTTTTGGAAACGATACTCTTATGGGCGATGCGGGAAATGATGTCCTTGTTGGAGATGCGGGAAAGAATATAAAAGCCTTTTTTGATAATTATGGGAATGTGTTATCCGATGCTCTCCAAGGGCCAGGCACCATCGATCAAGCGGCTAGTACAGGCCTCATTGCAGCGGGGCAGCGTACGATTGCGGATGGTTTAAATTCCCATGCCGTATCTGCTGCGCATATCAACGAAAACGTCCTTCAATTTGGAAATGATATCATGAGTGGTGGTACCGGGAATGATACAATGACGGGTGATTACCTCTTTACGTCTCGCTTTGACATGAACGGAGGCGGTGTTGCCATTGCAAGTAATGCGGCCGCAGCTGAATCCATTATAACACATTACGACAATTATTCCATCGCTGGCCATGATATTATGACCGGCGGGGTAGGAGATGATGTAATCTATGGAGATTCTCAAGCGATTGATAATGCTGCCCAAGGGGGATTTGCCCAGGCTGTTGCAGGGGGGCATGCATCGACTTTTTTCACGACGGTGGAATCCAATCTTATTATGGGGGATGATATCCTTTCGGGAGGTAGTGGAAAGGATATTATCTATGGGGATTTGAAACTTTATTATAATACGGTTTATGGCGGTGTAGCGATTGCTGATGGTGCGGATAGTGAAGCCTCTTCAGCCCTAATCCTAGATGAAACGATCATCAAAATGGGGAATGACACTATATCCGGGGGCGAGGGAAATGATTACCTGGTGGGTGATGCCGACATCATTGGTATGGAGGTCATCCAGGGGATGGCCATTGCTACAAATGGTGCAACAGCAACTTCTGTTGTTGAAGCTAAAAATTTCCTCTTCCAAATGGGGGATGATACTGTGTTAGGGGGCAGTGGAAATGACGTCATTATCGGGGATGTTGACCATTTTGAATTGCTGGATCAACAACTTTCCGCCCATGTTGCAAACGATCATCTTGTTGTCTCGGATCATGCCAACAACCAAATTATATGGGGTAATGATAAGTTATACGGCGGGGGAAAACAGGATACTTTTAAATTCACACTCTTTACGGATTTAAATGGAGAAAACGGAACCCAAGGTTTTGACAAAATTTATAATTTCAATCTTTGTCATGACACATTAGTGATCAACGATCTTAAGGATCACAATAATGACAATCTTGTAAATATGGCGGATTTGTTGAGCACAACGACTCTTCAACACCAAGACCATAATACGATCCTTAATTTTGCAGCGGGTGGATCCATTACTCTTGTTGATCGGGATGTGCACTCCCTTAATGATCTTCATATGGTATTTGGGGTTTCAACGGGGATCTGATAAAAGAAACGTCACATTGGATAAAGGGGGCATACGTCGATTTTACTTGAAATTCCGTCAGGAATAGCCAAATCTAGCGTATGCCCAAAGAAAAACAACAATCAATGCCCCAAACTGCTGCTTCTCTCTCATTTTTTGATCTTGGATTAACGCCAAGCATCCTTGAGAATCTTTCCAATCTTGGATTTAATACCCCCACACCGATTCAGCAAAAAGCGATTCCCCTTGTTCTCCAAGGGCTCGATATTTGTGCCTGTGCCCAAACGGGAAGTGGTAAAACGGCTGCATTCCTTCTCCCCCTCATTGATAAGCTTCTCAATAGTCGTGTGCGCTCCAGTATGCCAAGGGCGATTATCCTAAGCCCAACGCGTGAGCTTGCCGCCCAGGTTGTTGAAAATTTCAAAATGTTTGCCAAAGATACGCCCCTTCGTGTGGCCCTTTTAGTGGGCGGAGAGTGGATGAATGAGCAAGAAAAACAGCTCAAGCGCCGTCCTGATATTATCATTGCTACCCCAGGCCGCCTTTTGGATGTGCTTGAGCGCGGAAAATTGATTGCCCACGATATCCAAACGCTGGTTATTGATGAAGCGGACCGTATGCTCGATATGGGATTTATGCCGGATGTTGAGCGATTGCTGAAAATTACTCCTGATGGACGGCAAATTGTGCTTTTTAGCGCGACATTTCCGCCAGAGCTTACAGGTATTATTGACTCAATCCTTGTGGATGCCAAGCGTATCGAGGCGGCGTCCCTTACGAAGTCTCCTGGGATCATTCACCAATACAAGGTGAAAGTTAAAAATGATCAAAAACGTGCAGCTCTAAGGAGTATTTTGCGGACCCACGGTGGCACTGCTTCAGTTATTGTTTTTTGTAATCGTAAAAAAGATGTGGATATCGTTGCAAAATCCCTCGCAAAACATGGATTTAAGGGAATGCCCATCCATGGTGATCTTCCTCAAAAACAGCGCAACGAAACCCTTGAACGGTTTCGCAATGAAAAGGGCCTCATCCTTGTAGCAAGTGATGTCGCGGCACGGGGTATTGATATTGACGACTTACCTCTCGTGATAAATTTTGATTTGCCTGTCAATTCTGAGGATTACGTTCACCGCATTGGTCGGACGGGGCGGGCAGGGCGCTCGGGTCTTGCTTTTACTCTTCTGACGGATGCGGATAAAAAGAAATTCACAGCCTTAAAAACATTAATTAACAAAGATCTTGAGGAATATGTCATCAACGATCTTAAGGAAGAGCCCGTCTATGCAAAGGGTGGCGATGGCAAAATTATGGAACAAAAGGATTATAACGGTGTTGGTTTTGGCCCCCACACACCTGCCTTTATGAATTTTGATCCCATGTCTTATTTTTCAGGGAATCAGAAACTTGAATCTGGCCTTGAAGCTGCCTAAGGCGCTTGGCCTTAGGATGAGCTTCGCGAATCAACTTAAAACTTAAAGGGCGTCTATCCCCTTTTTTTATTTACGCAGCCACTTTTGTGGAAAGTGAATCCAAAAAAGTTTCAATATCCGCGGTTGTTGTCATATTCAATGTTGTTGCATCGGGAGCGATACGTTTTACAAGGCCTGTGAGGACTTTTCCGGAACCAATTTCAATAAATTGTGTTGCGCCTTTATCAAAAGCAAGGGCGACACTTTCCCTAAAGCGGACGCGACCGCAAATCTGATCCACAAGTTTTGCTTTGAATGCGGTGCCTTCGGTTGTAGGAACAGCATCGGTGTTGGTAATCACGGGAACGGGAGTGTTCGCAAAAGAGATAGGGGCAATTTTATCTGCCATAATGTCAGCAGCTTTTTTTATGAGCGGGCAATGGAAAGGGGCGCTGACATTAAGGGGGAGGGCGCGTTTTGCACCTTTTTCAGTGGCAAGGGCCATGGCTTTTGTAACGGATTCTTTTGTGCCAGAAATTACAACCTGCCCGCCGCCATTATCATTCGCAACAAAACATCCTGCAGCTTGGGTAATCGCATCAACATCCTCAATTTCAAGGCCAATAATTGCAGCCATGGCGCCTCCATCTGCTGGTGCTGATTCCGTCATGGCTTTTCCCCGATAGTAAAGGAGGGTTGCTGTGTCTTTGAGAGAAACAACACCACCTGCACAAAGGGCACTATATTCCCCCAAGGAATGACCAATCATAAAAGAAGCTTCTGGGGCAAGGGGCTTTCCATATTCCTTCTCCAGCGTGCGAAACATGGCAATACTTGTTGTCATGAGGGCAGCTTGGGTATAAAGGGTCTGGGTAAGGGTTTCGCTGGGCCCTTCAAAAATAACCGTACTGAGTTTTTGACCATAAAATGGCGCGAGTGTTTCATCGACTTCGTCAAAAACGTGACGAGCTTCTTGGAAATTATTATAAAAATCGTGCCCCATTCCGAGTGCTTGTGATCCCTGTCCTGGGAAAAGAAAAACGCGTTGTGTCATGGGGCCTCTTTTCAATTTATAGTTGGTGATTTTTAAAAGAAATGGCACAATAGGCCAAGTCGTTTGTTTTTGATGCTGTTCTATGACTCCTTTTTTAACATTGGATGAGGTTGATCTCAACGGGCAAAACGTATTTTTGCGACTCGATTTAAATATGCCCCTTGATGATAATGGGCATGTGACGGATCAAAGCCGCCTGTTTGCCTCAAAGCGTACCCTCGAATATCTAAGGGATCATGGTGCAAAAACGTTAATTGTAACGCACCTTGGGCGTCCCAAGGGAATCGATGCGTCTTTGAGCACACTCCTTTTAAAAGAATCCATTGAAAAGCTTTTGGGGAAAAGCATCGCGTTTGCCCAAACAATGGATGAAGCACGAAATGCTTTGTTTACGTTGGCAAATGGTGATTTTGTGCTCCTGGAAAACAGTCGTTTTTGGGCTGGAGAAGAATCAAATGATGAAAATTTTTCAAAAGAATTAGCGGGGCTCGCATCCATTTATGTGAATGATGCTTTTTCTGTCAGTCATCGCAAGCATGCTTCGGTTTATGGAGTTCCCTTGTTGATGCCTGTGCGTGTTGCTGGATACCAATTACTGAATGAGATAACGCATCTGAGGAAACTCACCCATGATCCAAAACATCCTATTTTAACAATTGTTGCGGGCTCAAAAGTATCAACAAAGCTTGCCCTTTTGAAAAGCCTCCTCAATTTTTCGGATAAAGTTATTGTGGGTGGGGCCATGGCCAATACTTTTTTCGTAGCGTTGGAACAAATGCCAAAGGGGTTGTCTTTTTATGAAGAATCCATGCTCGATGATGCAAAATCCCTCTATGAAGAGTTTAGTGAAACACTCATCCTTCCCATCGATGTCGTTGTGGCGGATACCATCAATAATCCCTCAACAATTTCGGAAGTGAATATTATGAACGTCCCACGTTCTCTTCAGGTTCTTGATATAGGGACACAAAGCATTGAAATGATTGAGGAAGAAGCAGCACAAGCCATGACTATTTTGTGGAATGGACCTGTTGGCGTTTTTGAAAAGCCTCCTTTTGACAAGGGATCCCGTGCCATCGGAGATATTATTACTAAAAGAACAGCCGAAGGCGCTATCACCATAGCGGGTGGGGGCGACACCCTAGCGTGTATCGGGGATAAGAAGGATGAATTTACCTTTGTTTCAACAGCAGGAGCAGCGTTTCTGGAGTACTTAGAAAAAAACGATTTGCCAGGGGTTGAAATTTTAAGAAAAAAATCTTCTTAAAAAAACATTTTTATTGTTATAGACATTTATTTCCTTATATAAAAATAAGATTAAAAAAAATAATAAATAAAAAGGATTTAAATGTCTTTTCGCGCAGTATCTATATTTGCTGTATTGTCATCACTTTCAACAGCAGCTATCTCTTCTAGTAACCCCTTTTCTTTTGTTGGAACACAAGGCCCCGGGTTATCTTCTTTATCCACAACGTTAAGATCTGAAGTTGATATGAAGGGGCAAGATCACCTTCCAACCGTTGCTGTGTTAGATTCAGGATTTGATGCAAATAATCTTAAAGGTTTTGGAGGTATCGCAGGTGGGTATGTTGCCAACCCACAAAGTAATGACCTTGGCGCATCTATTATGATGGGTGGTGATGAACCCGTTGCCCATGGATCCCATGTGGGGGGCATTGTGTTACAAAATAACGGTGGAAAAGCTTTTCATGCGGTAAAAGTTGGTCAAGATTCAAAGTTAAGTACTCAAAGTTTAGTTAATGGAATTCAACATGTTCAAGGGCTTCCAAATGTGCGTGTTGTTAATATTTCATATCATTTAATAGATAGAGCTATTATCCAACCTATAATTAACCTTGCAAGATCGGGTAAAATCGTCGTTCTTGCTGCAGGAAATGAAAGCTCTGTTTTTGGAAAAGGAAATTTAATTGATACTCAAATTAAAGAAGAGCTTGTAAAACAAGGTGGTGGGCGTATTTTATTAGTTGGAGCTCAACAACAAGACAAAATGGGGCAACCTGTTCAAATGCGCCAAGATAGTAATAAAGCAGGATCTGTCAAAGACCACTATATTACAGCGCTTGGTGATAAAGTAATTTCTGTAATGCCAGGAAAACAACAAATTGGTGAAATGAGTGGTACTTCAATGGCAGCCCCTGCTGTTACTGGGGTGTTAGATAAAATGTTGCGTGATAATCCCTCATTGACAGCAGATGAGGCAGTTCGTTGCCTTTATGATGCAGCTCAAAAAACTCAAAATCCTGAAATTTTTGGTCAAGGAATTCTCGATCCTGTTGCAACCCATAAGCGTGCAGCGGCTATGGTAATAGAAAAAGAACGTCTTGAGAAAGAGCGTTTAGCAAAGCTAGAGCAAGAACGTAAACTTAAAGCAGCTGAGCAGGAGCGTCTATTAAAATTAGAACAAGAGCGTTTAGCAAAGCTAGAGCAAGAACGTAAACTTAAAGCAGCCGAGCAGGAGCGTCTTGAGAAAGAACGTTTGATGCGTCGTCAAGGGCATGTACCCTTTTTAACAGCTCAGCTTCCTCAAAACACTATGATGGGTGGAAACAAACACGAAATGCCAGGGGTCGTTACGCCCGTTTCATCACAGCAAAATCCGTTTTTTACACCATCTTTGCCTCAAACACCGAGGAGTATAACAACGCCTGTTTATGATGTGCCACCATTTCCGCATGTGCCTTTTTTAGCAGTTCCATTTCCTCAATTTCCTCAAAACCCTATAATAGGTGGAAATAACAAGGAAATGCCAGGGGTCGTTACGCCCGTTCCATCACAGCAAAATCCGTTTTTTACACCATCTTCTAGTTTTGGTGTGCTGCAAGAGCCTGCGAGGGACCTTATTGAAGCTCATAAGCGCGCAACGGCCATGATGATGGAAAAAGAACGTCTTGAAAAAGAGAGACTCGAGAGAGAGCGTTTTGAGCAAGAACGTAAACTTAAAGCAGCCGAGCAGGAGCGTCTATTAAAATTAGAACAAGAACGTTTGGCAAAGCTAGAGCAGGAGCGTAAAGTGAAGGCTGAGCAGGAACGCCTTGAACAAGAGAGACTCGAGAGAGAGCGTTTTGAGCAAGAACGTAAACTTAAAGCAGCCGAGCAGGACCGTTTAGAAAAACTGGCTAATTTTCCTGTGCCTGGTGATGTGATTCAACCTGTTGTTCTTCCAATACAGCAAGCTTATGAAAAAATAAGGAAAAATGTTGATAGGAGTCATCAAAAGGCTGTTGAATTCGCTCTTCAAAAAGGTTTAATCACAGCGGATCAGATGCTTCAAAGTAGAATGCCATCGTTTGCGGAGCAACGAAACAGCTCTGCTCAACACATTCTTGAAAGGGTAAATCCTCAAGCTCAAAATGTTATTAACTTTCGAATAGAAAAAAATATCCATGCAGTTCATCAAGAAGCGGTAAGAAAAGCCTTGAATTCTGGTGTTATCCAAGAATTTCATCTTTTTAACAACGTTCCTTCCTTTAATGTGCAGCAAGGATTTTCTGCTGATCAAATGATTGCTCATTTGAAAAAATGATTCTCAGCGAACAGATAACGTTTAAGGGAGCCACATGAGTGGCTCCTTTTTTTATGATGAAATAAGATGTTTTTTTATCGAATAGAATTTCGTGCTTTTTTCTTTTCCAGAGATGAGATAAAGGTGGACTATCTATCTATTTCCATAGGACAGCCTCTATGAATCCCATTGTTGATAATACCCTCTATTATATTTTCTGGGTTTTAATCCATTTTGACATTATTGCCGTCATCCTTATGGTGTTGGGAATGGTTGCCTTGTGGCGGCATAAAATGCCTTTGGCAAGGCGTCTCCATATTATCGGGTTGATTCCCTTTTTGATTATTAATTTTAGTCCCCTTGGCCCTGTGGCCGTTATGCACCTTGAAAATATGTTGCCGCGCCCTACAACTCTTCCTGAAAATGTCGATGGCCTAATCTTGCTTGGAGGATCTTACGCGCTGAGGGAAACAGCCGAACGGGGCGAGCCTGTTTATAACAAAGCAGGAACACGGATGTTTCAGTTTATAGATCTTGCGCGTCATTACCCTAAGGCAAAGATTATTTTTACAGGAAATCCTTTAGAAGCAAAATGGAGCGAAAAAGCATTTCTTGAGCATGATTTTGCAAAGGATCGCCTTGTCATTGAAGGGTCTTCAACAGTGACTCTGGATCACCCTGGACTTCTTAAAAAACTTATTGATCCCACTAAAAAATATCTTTTGGTGACATCGGCATTCCACATGCCAAAAGCATTCTCCCATTTTCAAAGGGAGGGCTTTACTCATTTAATTCCTTATCCTGTGGATTATCATACGTCAGGAAAGTTTTCTTTGACCTTTTGGTATGCAAGCGTTCTTCAGCGCATCACCCCCATGGCCTACAAACAAGCCTGCGTTGAATGGGCAGGTCTTATCCGTGGGTACCTTGCGGGGGCAAAATATCTGATCCCAAGGATGGAGTAGAAGTCTTCATTTTTGCCGAACACCTCATAAAATATAGGTGTTGCACTAAAGAAAGATCGAAAAAGGCCTCTATACTTTTGAGGTCTTTTTTTATACGATATAAAAAAATATTAAGTAGATGTTTGTTTCGTGAATTCATCTGTCAATATTGCTTCCCTCTATGAGGCTGCGAAAGAAGTTCTTTCTCCTGATGTCTTTGCCTTTATAGAGGGAGGAAGCTTTGATGAGCTGACTCTTAGGCGGAACGCTCAAAAAATTCGTGAACTCCTTATTCTTCCTCGAATGTTGCGTCTTAACAAAAATATTTCAACGCAATCCCGGGTATTTGGCGAGAATCTTTCTTCTCCTATAATTATTGCGCCCACAGCCTATCAATGTCTTGTGCATGAGGAAGGAGAGTTGGCAACCCTTGAGGCGGCAAATCACGTTAACACCATTTTTACAGTGGGAATGTTTTCATCCGTAGATTATCGGATCCTCGCAGAGCATGCAAAAGTCCCCTTATGGTTTCAGATGTATCTGTTAAAAGATCGTGCTGCTAACGAAAGACTCTTAAAGCATGTAGAGAATCTCGGGTATAGAGCCATTGTTTTAACGGTGGATGCCCCTGTTTATGGAGGGCGAGAGAGGGAAAAACAAAACCCACTTAAGTTTCCCGAGCATATAAATTTCTCTCATCTTAAAGAGCTTGGGATTGACCTTGATCTGAATATCAAAACAACAAACCATTTTGCATCACTCCTTGATTCATGCATCGGCTGGGACGATGTTGAGTGGATAAGCAAGATAACATCGCTTCCTATTATTTTAAAAGGCATTCTTGATCCACGGGATACAGAGATTGCCCTACGATTCCCTCAAATCAAAGGAGTCATCATTTCAAATCACGGTGGACGACAATTGGATTCAACCCTCTCTCCCTTGGAAGTGATCGAAGAGCACCGGCGTCTTGTCAAAAATAAAATCTCTTTATTTTTGGATGGTGCGATTTCGCGGGGAAGTGATATTTTCAAATCCATTGCACTTGGAGCAGATGCTGTTCTTGTGGGAAGGTCTGTTCTTTGGGGGCTTGCTGCGGGCGGCCGTCAAGGTGTGGAGAGTGTTCTTCAAACACTCCATCACGAATTGATTAACGTGATGGCGTTGTCGGGCTGCTCAACCCTTCAGGATATTTCCCGTGATTTTGTTCGGTGGGAACATGAAATGCAGTCCTTCGAGACCGGATTATCCAGGATTGTTTCCAATAAGCCCCAACGCCTTCCTAAAATCAAGGCATACGGATAAATCTTAGCCCGTTGCAAAGGATTTAAGATACCTAAAGAGCGCACGCAGCCCCATGGCTTCGCCTCCTTCAGGATAGCTGGGGCGACTTCTGATATTCCAAGCCATCGTATCAATATGAATCCAGGGGGTAGGGTGCGTTACAAAATGCTCTAAGAAAAGGGCTGCTGTAATAGCACCTCCATAGCCACCTGGGCTAATGTTATTAAGATCCGCCTGCTTCCCCTTAATCGAATCCCCATAAGGGTGGTAAAGGGGGAGTTGCCACATGGGATCGTCAACCTCATCACTTATGGCATAAAGGGATGATGCAAGTTCAGCATTATTTGTAAAAAAGGCTGAGATTTCTGCGCCCACAGCGACCCGGGCAGCCCCTGTAAGCGTTGCGATATCAATGATAAGGTCCGTGGTGTCTTCGCAAGCCCGGGTAAGAGCATCGGCAAGGATAAGGCGGCCTTCGGCATCCGTATTGCCGATTTCTACGGTTGTGCCCTTGCGGCTTTTTATAATATCCAGTGGTCTCATAGCGCGAGAACCGACAGCATTTTCTACTAAGGGAAGATATAGGCTAATGTTAAGGGGGATTTTCGCCAGCAAAAGGGCTTTTGCAAGGCCAAGAACAATGGCAGCGCCGCCCATATCCTTTTTCATGAGCAACATTCCAGATTCAGGTTTTATATCAAGCCCCCCTGAATCAAAGCACACTCCCTTACCCACAAGGGCAACAGTCTTTGAGGAGTTTTTTGATTTAAAATGAATCTCAACAAAGCGTGGGGCACGCCTTTCTTCAGCACCTTGTCCCACCATGTGCACAAGGGGATATTCTTTTTGAAGTTTTTCGCCAGAGGTAATTGTTATTTTGCCATTAAATTCTTTTGCGAGGATTTCTGCTTCATTGGCTAACTCTTCGGGCCCCATGTCATTGGCTGGCATGTTAATAAGATCACGAGATAGAGTGATTCCTTGAACCAGGGGGGTAATGTTTTTCTGAACAACTCCAGAAAATTCAATGCTGACAGAAGGAGTAGCTCTAGAAGATTTCCGATAACGCCCAAATTCATACGCTCCCAGGTAAAAGGCCATGGCAACAAGAGTAAAATCGATTTTATTTTTCTGAGAAGGCTTACTTTCCGTATCCGTGGGAAAGTAGTAATGCCCCTTGGGAAGGATTTTGTTTAGGTTTCCATACCATTGCCAATGTTTGTCGGGGATGGATATATACTCGATCTCTCCCTTTGAATTACGAACTTCCACAAGGGATTCGTCACCCTTTTGCTCTAAAACAGATTTTTCATAAGCGCTTATTTTGTAAGCAGCATGACGAATGTGAAGGGGAATGCGCGGAATCGATCGTTTTTTCTTCATAAAAAATCTCAACAAGAGTTTGTTAAGAAAATTTTAAAGTTTAATGCGCCAAAGTGAAAGGAGATATGATCAGTTGGTCTTTTGCGATGGTTTGGTTGTTTTATTTTTCCCACACAGCCTTTATTACAGGAATACTCCTTGTCTTAGGATATGACGCCAACGTCATTTCATTTAATGTGTTATTACCCTTGTACATCATATCGCCTTTGGGGGCGAGCGCGGGGCTATGGATATGGTTAAAAAAGCCCCTTGAAACTAAGCGACAGAGGAAATCCACTCCAAAAGTTTTGCTTTATTTAAAAGGCCGACTTTCGTACTCTCCATTTTTCCATCTTTAAACAAAATCATGGTGGGGATACTTTTAACGTTATAACGTGCTGCGGTTTGTGGATTTTGATCCAGGTTAAGTTTCACGATTTTGACGCGCCCCTCAACTTCAGGAGCGGTTTCTTCTAAAATGGGAAGCAACATGCGACAAGGGCCACACCACTCAGCCCAAAAATCAACGATTACCGGTGTTGTGCTTTTTAAAACATCATTGTCAAAAGTGGCATCCGTAGTTTGATGAAGACCCATGTCATGCTCCTTATTCACATTCAACTGTCTGAAGGGATCTTTCCCCTCGGACCCATATATTTATCCTAGCATGAAAAATATTGAAAGAGAAAAAAATCAGAATCCGTGTGTTTTTTGCGTTATCTCCACCTTCCATGTTTGAGTCGTTCTGCAAGAAGCTTGATCCATTCTTCGCGTGTTTCCTCTGAATAATTAGCTAAAAACACATCATATAAAGACTGTTTTTTTGGCAAGATATATTGATCGGTTTTGGAATCGTATTTAAGGGAAGTATGTGGATCTCCCGGATTGGATGCCAGGATAGCCTGTACCTCTAAGTCTGCGCGGGATGGCATGCGATTGTTATCTTCATCTTCCTCTATAATAACTGTGGTGTTTTGTTTTTGAGCGACGTGAAGTTTGCTATCTTCTTCGTGAATTTCTGAAAGGTTCGAAACATAAGGTTTGGACGTATCTATGCTTAAGTGTGAAGAGGTCGATGGTGTTGTGCATAAGGAGAGCTGTTGTTGTGGTGGAAGTATAAGAGTAAGAGGCTGTACCGGTTGAGTCGGAAAAAAGAAAGGAATCCAATTACCAGATAAATCCTGCACAAAAATACATTGGGGATTAAGATGATGTGATTGCGGCGGCAAACAGTGTTGTTGGGATGAGAATAGTGCATTGTACACAGGAGATCCCGGCCAAGGAAGTAACGGTGGAAGTTTTTTCTGAGATAAATCAACGAGTGGCATGCTAGAGCGTTGTTTCTTTTGAGATTGATTTGATAACGCAACAGAGCTCGTTAGGGGCCTTTTCTTTTGGGTGTCATTATCCGATGCATAGGATTGTGTATTGGTTAAGAAGAGCAATGAAGAAACAAATAATGCAATATATTTCACGATATTTTATATATTAATTTTTTTCAGAATATTATTATATTCTTTTTTTCTTAGCAACGAATATTTTATGCGGGAATAAAATTATAAATCGGGGAAATAACAGCAAGGGCGATCCATAAAAGCATGCCCCCTAAAATAATTAAGAATGCTGGCTCTAGGGTTTTTAAAAGCATTTCGAGTTTGTGCTGAGTCTCCTTAAACTCAATATTGTGAGCCTTGAGTAAAGATTGGGCCAGTGTTCCATTATGAAGTGCAAGCTCACAAAGGGAGATGACAACAGGACTAAAAAGTCCAATTTCCGTAAGGGTGCGATTTAAAGGCTTTCCCTCAAGAGCCGCTTGATAAATACGATCCCATTGCTTTTTAATGGAGGGATTTGTTTCAGAAATCTTGGCTTCTTCTAAGCAATTTTTGAAATGGCCTCCAGCCTCGTAGAGTTGTCCCACAATTAAAAGCCATTTTTGAGAGAAATACTGCCTCACATAATATCCAATAAGGGGGGTATGAAGGAGGATAGGGGTTAGTTTTTCTTGCAAAAAAACGCTTAGGGGGAAAAGGGATAATACCCCTCCGGCACTACCTAAAATCAGAAGAAAAACCCATCCGTAAGAAGATGTGATATCAGCAAATTTAATAAGGCTGCGGCTGATGAGTGGAAGATCGTGGGTGCCAATGGCATGCAAATGTTCCACAAGCTGGGGCAATAAAAAACTCATAAAAAGAAAAATCATCGTTCCCATAACCATAAAAAGAATCAGTGGATAGAACATGATTTTTTTTATTTTTTGTTTATATTCAAGGGTTTCACTAAGGGTTGTATGAATTTTTTTAAAAGAGTGACTCAAGTTTCCAGTGCTTTGTCCTAGCTTTACGTATTGCAAAAGAACAGGGGGAAAGAGTGATGGAGAGGTCTGCGCGATGCTAAAAAAATCTTGGCCTTGCTCAAGTTTTGCAATGATATGCCTTAAAAATGATTTAAGGGGGCGTGTTGACGCTGTTTGAGAAACCGTTACAAGGGCTTTGTGCAAGGTTTGACCTGCCTCTAAAAGAAGGGAAAGCTTTAGAAAAATATCACAAAAATCCGCGGGGCGTATTTTTTTATGGGGGACTGTTTTAAGAGTTTTTGCCGATAAAAGGGTAAGTTGTTTGTTTTCTAAATAAGCGTATAACCCGTCTTGAGTGGGGGCAAAAAAATCCCCCGTGATGACGTGTCCATCCTGATTGAGGGCCTTGTAGGTATAGTAAGTTGTCACTCAATGAGAAGAATCTTTATCATTGCATGGTCTTACCATACCTCCAAGCTCTTAAGCTTTGGTAAACGGAACACCTGTTTTAAAGTTTGCTTTGGAGGGGAGGAGGAGTGAATCCGATGACTTTGCAGACTGCCTTGAACGTTACGCGGGCGAGCCATTCTTTTAATGGGTGAAGAGGTTCCTCTGGTTGGTCGTTTTGGGAAGGAAGCGCATTGGAGGCGTCGTTTACACTAGATTGTTGTTGTATATTGGGTGAAGGCGCAAGAGTTGTCTTTTGTGTTTTGAGATCAAGATCTAATTTTTCAGTTTCGGAAGAAGCTACAGATGCCGTGATGGAAATCATGCCTAAAACAGCAATGATTGCGATGTTTTTTTTCATTATGGATCCTTTTTTTGTAACTTTATGATATTGTATCGCTTACTTTGACGGGGTGTGCAAGAAATTTACACAAGAAATTTGGGTGAATTCATTGTATCCTCAGAATGATGGATAATAACCTAATGGTCCCTGAAATTATGGCGTGGCAAGATTACCTTGCCCATCAGAGACGTTTTTCAAAACACACCCTTCTTGCCTATCACAATGATGTGAGTCATTTTTTTTCCTTTTTAACAAAGCATCTTGGAAAAGAAATAGATCTTAATGAGCTTGAAACGATAAAGATCCAAGATTGTCGTGCTTGGCTTGCAAGTCGTTATGCTGATTTTCATGCACGTTCAAACGCAAGGGCTCTCGCTTCTGTGAAAAGCTTCTGGAGATACCTTTTGAAGCAGGAAAAACTTACATCCGATGTTATTTTTGTAATAAAAGCACCAAAGGTTAAAAAAACGCTTCCCCGTCCCCTTACACAGGAACAAGCAGAATTTCTAACGGAATCCATTGATACCCTGGCCAACGAACCATGGGTAGGGTTGCGTGACAAGGCTCTTGTCGTCCTTTTATATAGCACGGGCATGCGCATTAGTGAGGCGTTATCACTACTTCAAGGTGATCTTGAGGGCGATATTCTTGTTGTAAAAGGCAAGGGCAATAAGGAACGCCAAATTCCTTTTTTAAAAGAAGCGCAAGTGGTTCTGGGTGAATATATGAGCGCATGCCCTTACCAGGGAAAGGATGTCCCTCTTTTTCTCGGGCTCAGGGGAAAAGTGCTTCAATCTTCAGCGGCTAATGCCGTGATCAGAAGTTTTCGCCGCCTCTATAATCTTCCCGAAACCCTCACACCCCATGCCTTAAGGCACACTTGCGCAAGTCATTTAATGAGTGCTAGTGGCGATTTGCGGGGCATCCAAACGCTCCTTGGTCACGCGTCCTTGAGCAGCACCCAAGTGTACACAGATCTTGATACAGCCAAACTTTTGGATGTATATCAAAAGGCCCATCCAAGGCAGAGCCCTTCTTCAGAAGTAAAGAAATGACCTTTGGGGGATCATCCCTTTTTTCAGGACTATCACACCTACTTTGTAGTAACGAACCCAAGGCTGTGCAGTTGTTTAAGGAGAATATGGAATTCCTCCCTGCTCATATCAGGCCAGGGAGATTTTGTTAATTGAGAAGAAGCTGAGACTTGTTGGACGCGTTCTGTTAACGGTTTTTTTATGCGAGGAGTCACAAGAGATTGGCCGTTTTGAGAGGGTTTTTGTGATAGCACCGTCTGATTTTTAGGGGAGGGTGCCGCACCTTTGATAGTAGGAAACTTGAGAGAAGAACGCTTCGTGTCGTCTTTGACTTGTTTTTTTTCATCTTCTTCCTGAGTGGAAAGAACTTGTTGTAATGTGCGTGGCGAAATAGGGGAAAAAATTGAATAATCAATTGTGTCTGTCAAGCGAGGATTAAATTTCCTCACTGCCTTAGGGGGTATTTTTCGAATTTGCGCTTCAAGATTTTTGATGTGTTGGCGGTGTGGGGTCAGGTTTTCATCGTTCTCCCAAGATTCATTCGATCCAAACGATGGGCTCGCTAGAGTCAATATAGACATAACAACTGTTGATAAAATAATTCCAAAATTAATCATTATTTTTATATTTTATATAATTTTATATTTAATGATATTAACCAATTGAAAATAATATCAATATTTTATTCATTAGAAGAAGGTGTTCTGCAGAAAAAGCAGAGATAATGCGCCATAAATGCAAGTTTAAAAGCCCCTAAAAAACTCAGAAAATTTCCTTTTTGGAAAGATTTTTCTGATAAAGTCGAGGAGAAAATTAAATAAAATCCATTCAAGAAGTGGATGTTGGAGAGTTTTTTACAAAGGTAGATCGTATGAATGAACATCCTGCAACCTTAAAACCCTATGTGGTGGGAGAAGTGCGGATTCTCAGTCTTTTAAAGGAAGCTGTGACAAAACCATTTTCCGTAGCGTATCTCGAAACCATAGGGGGATGGTTATTTATGGTGATAGCCCTTTATCTTCTAAAACCCTATATTTCGGGGCAGTTTTTAGGATTTTATGGTTTTTTCTTGGATACTTTTGAGACATTTATTGCACCTTCTGCGATTGCTGTGTCCTGGTACCGTTACCTTGGGTATGGAGAAAAAATTCCTTTTCTAAGGTTTAAGCAAAAAGAAGCAAGTTATGCGTTGATGTGGGCCCTTTTTTTAATTTGTTTACTTATAGTCGTCTTAATCCTTTGTTTGATTGGTGTTGTAGGGTCTTTGGCCCCTCTCAAAATATACAATCTCAAAACCCTTCAACATTTTGTGGAAAATAAAAATCCTGAATTTTTTATTCCTCTTATCATTTACGCGATGATCTACCTTGGCATTGTGATTTCTTGTTGTTTTTATGTGATTTACCGAATTGCCATTTGGCTGGCTCTAGATGTGCTCGATTTACCTGGATCGTTGGTCGGTCCTGTTATGGCTCCGTTTAAGCTGGAATTTATTGTTCTGTTTTCTATTTATTTATTTGTTTTTGCGATACTCGAGCGATTAATTCCTTCGGGGGGAGCTGTGCGTACAATTATAAAGGAAACTTTTTCCTTTTTTATTTTTGGAATTGATGTATCTTTTATTTTCCTGCTTATCAAAGCACGGGTGGATTTTTCTGTGCCAAGTGAGTCCAAAATCTAGGGGTCTTTTTACAGATCCCCAGTGCCATCACCTTGCATTTGCCACAATTGGGCATAGAGTCCCTTTTTCTTGAGCAATTGAGAGTGGGATCCTTGTTCAACAATACGTCCTTGGTCCATAACATAAATCACATCGGCATCCACAATAGTGGAAAGGCGGTGTGCTACGATAAGGGTCGTTCGTCCGTGCATCAGTTTTTTAAGGGCTGCTTGGATTTTCTTTTCAGACTCAGAATCCAATGCAGAGGTTGCTTCGTCAAGGAGGAGGATTTTTGAATCCTTGTACATCGCCCGGGCAATGGCAAGGCGCTGACGTTGGCCTCCGGACAGTTTATTTCCATTTTCACCAATTTTGGTATCGTACTTGTGGGGAAGTTTTTTAATAAACTCCTCTGCTGCGGCATCTTTACACGCTTTGTGCACGCGCGTTTCATCAATATCCTTAAAACCGTAAGTGACATTGGCAGTCACACTTTCGTCAAAAAGCACAATCTCTTGACTCACAAGGGCAAGGTTATGGCGTAATGATGTAAAACTGAGATCGCGCAAATCATGGCCATCAATGGTAATAGCGCCATCCCCCACATCATAAAAACGTTGTACAAGGTTGATGAGTGTTGATTTTCCAGCACCACTGGGCCCTACAACAGCAGCAGTCTTTCCAGGCTCAAGGGTAAAGCTGATCCCTTGTAAAACAGGATGATCGGGAAGATACGAAAAGCTTACGTTATCAAAGCAAATCTTCCCTTGCACAGAGTTAAGTTCCTGTTTTTGGGCTTTTTCGGTAATTAATGGATGCGTATCAAGGATAGTATAAATGCGTTTTGCAGCGGCGAGCCCTTCTTGGAGGTTTGCATTCATATTGGAAAGACGTTTCATAGGCTCATAGGCAAGTATTAACGCGGCAATAAAGGATACAAACTCACCTGTTGTGCGCTCCCCTTGACCAACTTGATAACCACCATAAGCGATAACCCCCACAATGGCGAGCCCACCCATAATTTCCACAATGGGGTGGGAGAGGGCACGTGCTACGTTTGCTTTGTGAATGTAACGAAAAATCTGTTGGATTTTTGTTTGGGCACGAAGGCTTTCATAGGCTTCTGCACTATAGGCCTTTACAACACGTACGCCCTGGAAAATTTGGGAAAGATAGCCTGTGAATTCCCCCATATGTTCTTGGGTGGAATGGCTGACTTTGCGCAAACGCTTTCCAAGACGGGTAATGGGATAGACAAGGGTCGGGAAAAGGACAAAGGTCGCAAGGGCTAAGCTAAGATCCCGGTAAAACATCAGAGCGATGAGGAAAAATAAAGTTAAACTATCTTTTCCAAGGCCAACGATCGTATGGGCAACGGCATTTCGCAAAAGGTTTACATCGTTTGTAAAATGGGAAATTAAAATGCCCGAATGATGGCTTTGAAAATAGTGAAGATCAGAGTTCATCAGATGCTTGAATAAACGGTGCTGGATATCCGCAATAATGCGTTGTCCCACATAGTTCATGCTCACAGCTTCGCCAAAGGATCCAACGCCCTTTACAATAAAAGCGACAAGCACAGATCCACAAAAAAGGAAAAGTGCATCCTTGTTGCCGCTTTGAAAAACCTCATCAAACACAGGTTGGAGAAGGTAGGGAAGGGCCGCAGTTGCAAGGGCAGTGAAAATCATGGCGACAATGGCCATGGCAAAGAGCTTTTTGTAGTGACAGATATGATCGTGCCACAAACGCTTTAAAAGTGATGATTTTGCTTTATCGAGAGTTTGCAAAATTACCCCAATTCCTTTTGGAGCAGCTGATTGACAAGCCCTGGATTTGCTTTGCCTTTTGTAGCGGCCATGACTTGCCCGACAAAGAACCCAAACAATTGTTGTTTGCCGGCCTTATACGCCGCAACATTATCGGGATTTTTTGCAATGATTTCGCTTACGATACCTTGAATCTGTGCAGGATCTGTAATCTGTTGCAGACCAAGATCACTCACAAGATCCTTTGCAGATTTTCCTGTTTCCCACATTTTTGAAAACACATCCTTAGCGATTTTCCCTGAAATCGTATTGTCTTGGATAAGATCAATAAGGCCTGCTAAAGCTTCAGGAGAGAATTTTTCAAATCCAACACCATCACGGTTCATCGCTGCAAATACTTCAGAAATAAGCCAGTTTGCCAACATTTTGGCGGAAGATGCTTTATCCTTTGCGCTTAAGGCTGCAATCGCTTTTTCGTAATAATCAGCCGTTTCCTTCTCACTCACCAAAATATCAGCATCGTAAGGGGTAAGACTAAAACTGCTTATAAAGCGAGCTTTTTTCGCATCGGGAAGCTCACACATGGAAGCACGAATGGCCTCAATGCGTTCCTCGCTTAATCGAAGCGGCAATAAATCGGGATCGGGGAAATAACGATAGTCAAAGGCATCCTCTTTGCTGCGCATGGAGCGAGTTTCACCCTTTGTAGGGTCAAAAAGGCGCGTTTCTTGAACGATTTCTCCCCCTGATTCAAGGATATCCATCTGGCGATCAATTTCATATTCGATGGCTTGACCAAGAAAACGGATGGAGTTTACGTTTTTAATCTCTGCACGCGTGCCAAAGGGGGCTCCCGGGCGACGAAGGGAGATATTTGCATCCACGCGAAGGCTGCCTTGCTCCATATTACCGTCACATGTTTCAAGATACCTTAAAATTGTGCGAAGCTTTTTAACATAGGCCATCGCCCCAGCAGCAGAGCGCATATCTGGTTCTGATACAATCTCCATCAATGCAACGCCAGCACGGTTGAAATCGATGTACGATTTTGAGGGGTGAAGATCGTGAATACTTTTCCCTGCATCAATTTCAAGGTGAAGGCGAGTGATGCCAATACGCTTCGTTTCAACAACACCATCTTTTCCTGGGATATCAATATCAAGGTGCCCCTTTCCAACGATGGGACGGGTGAACTGGGATATTTGATAACCAAGGGGAAGATCCGCATAAAAATAATTTTTGCGATCAAAAACAGACACGCGGTTGATTTCAGCATTAATGCCGAGGCCTGTTTTAATGGCTTGATCCACGCAATGGGTGTTAAGGACGGGGAGCATTCCGGGAAGGCCTGCATCCAAAAACCCAACTTGAGTATTCGGTTCTGCACCAAAATCTGTGGAGGCCGTGGCAAATAGTTTTGCTTTTGAGATTACTTGGGCGTGGACCTCAAGGCCAATGACGACTTCCCATTCGCCTGTTTTTCCCTTAACCAATGTTGTGGGGTGAGGGGTCCCTGAATTCTGTGTCATGGTTAGATCCTCTTGAGATGGTCAGTTTTATGTTTAAAATCAGCGGCAAGTTCCACAGCATGGGCAGCATTGAAAAGCGTTTGCTCGCTCAAACGTGGTCCAATAAACTGCAACCCAAGGGGGAGTCCATCCTTTGACAAACCTGCAGGAACCGAAATACCTGGAAGTCCTGCAAGGTTCACGGTCACTGTAAAAATATCATTCAGATACATTGTGATGGGATCCTTGGGCGTTTCATCCAAAGCAAAAGCGGGAGAAGGTGTTGTCGGTGTGAAAATCACATCCACATCTTGGAATGCGCGATCAAAATCCTGGGCAATAAGGGTACGAACTTGCTGGGCCTTAAGGTAATAGGCATCAAAGTATCCTGCAGAAAGAACATAAGTGCCGATCATAATACGGCGGCGTACTTCATCACCAAAACCATCACGACGAGTGCGTTCATACATATCATCGAGTGTTTCTCCATTCACGCGCAGACCGTATTTCAAGCCATCATAACGTGCAAGGTTTGTCGAAGCCTCAGCAGGGGCAATGATGTAGTATGTCGGAAGGGCATAAGGTGTTGTGCTGAGGCTCATCTCTTTAAATGTACAACCAGCATCCTTGAGCCACGCAATTCCTTGATCCACCAGAGCCTGCATCTCATCACTAAGATTGGTGAGGTATTCCTTCACAAGGCCTACACGCAACCCCTTAATATTGGGTGTGATATTTTTGGCATACTCAGGAATAGGAGTATTGATAGAGGTGCTATCTTTTACATCATAACTCGCCATCACTTCCAGCATAAGTGCTGCGTCATGAACCGTTTTCGTAATCGGACCAGCTTGATCCAAGGAAGAAGCAAACGCTACCATGCCATAGCGAGAGCATAGGCCATATGTTGGTTTTATACCCACGGTTCCTGTAAAAGCAGCAGGTTGGCGAATGGAACCACCCGTATCTGATGCTGTGGTGGCAAGGGCAATATCTGCTGCAACCGCAGAAGCTGAACCGCCCGAGGAACCACCAGGCACCAGGTCTTTATCATCATTTGTACGCTTCCATGGGCTGACACACGGTCCGAAATAAGACGTCAAGTTTGAGGACCCCATGGCAAATTCGTCCATATTGGTCTTACCTAAAAAGACAGCACCAGCGTTTAGCAAATTCTTTGTAACGGTGGATTCATAGGGCGGGATAAAGTTATCCAATATCTTGGAACCTGCCGTGGTGCGTATACCCTTCGTGCAAAAGAGATCCTTGATTCCCAATGGCAATCCCTCAAGCTTGCCAGCCTTGTCATTTGTATAACGTGCGTCGGATTCTTTTGCTTGGGTGAGGGCACTCTCAAAGCAATCCGTCACATAAGCATTCAAATGCCGCGTTTTTTCAATCTTTGAAATATGGTCTTGAGTAAGCTCAACACTTGAGAATTTTTTCATCTCAAGCCCTTTTTTCGCGTCAAGGAGAGTTAATTTATTAAGATCTGTCATTATTTCTCTCCGCTTTTATTCAACAACCTTAGGCACAGCAAACATACCATGTGCTTTTTCTGGGGCATTCTTTAAAATCAATTCTGCCTGATCATGCTCAACAACGATATCTTCACGCTCATATGTGGAGCCAGCATAAAGATCGGGATAAGGAAGAACATCCTTGGTATCCACTTGTTGCAGCTGATCAATCCATCCAAAAATACCTGAAAGCTGCTTTGCCACAGTTTCGTATTCATTTTCCTCAATGCGTATACGCGAAAGGGAGGCCAGTTTTTTAATATCAGCGTTTGTAAGGGACATTTTCTATCCTTTAGTTGTTAAAATCACAGAAATGGGGGCATGATCGGATGTTTTGTCAAGGGCGCGCACATCCTTATGCACTTCCATGGCACTTACCCTATCAGCTGCATCGGGCGATGCCAAGATATGATCAATTCTAAGGCCATGATTTTTCTCAAAGCTTCCACCACGATAATCCCACCACGTAAAGGGGGCAGGGGATTCAAATCCAAAAACGTCCGTGTATCCTAAATTAAGGATCTCATAGAATGCTTGTCTTTCCGGGGTGGAACATAACACCTGATCGCGCCAAGCCTTGGGATCATGTACGTCTTTATCCTCAGGAGCGATATTATAATCCCCCGCCATCAAGAATTTCTCACCGTGCTTTATAAATTCTGAGGCATGGATTTTAAGGGCCTTCAGAAAATTTAGTTTATACGCATATTTATCCGATCCAACTTCTTGACCGTTGGGAACATAAACGGAGGCAATGCGAAAATAATCCGTGCCGATATTCACGCCTGCCTCGATATAGCGGGCTTGTTCATCCTCTGAAAAAGGGGGAAGGCCACATACGATATCATCCAATGGGAATTTGCTTAAAATGGCGACACCATTAAATGTTTTTTGACCGTGATGGGCAATGTTATAGCCGAGGTCTTCGATCACTTCCTTGGGAAAATCATTGTCGACACATTTTGTTTCTTGCAGGCAAACGACATCGGGCTGTGTATCGCGCAAGAATTGCTCAACAATGGGAAGCCTTGCCCGAATAGAGTTCACATTCCAGCAAGCAAGCTTAAGGGAAGGTGACGATTTAGATGGAAAAAGAGTTGCCACAGCCACATCCTGACGTTGCGTTGGGGTTTTTGATCACAAAAAGGGCTGACGCAAGATCCTCTTGAAAATCCACCACAGCACCGTCCAAAAGTTCAAGCGATGTATCATCAATCACGATGGCGGCACCATTTTTCTCAAACAACCGATCATCGGGCTGCACCGCATCATCCATAACAAACGTATACTGAAACCCTGAGCATCCACCCCCTTGCACAGCAATGCGCAGACGTTGGTTTAAACCATTTTCAGTATTAATGGCCAAAATCCGTGCCGCAGCAGCATCGGTAAGAGTAATGGAAGGGGCTGTCATAAAGGGTATTTTTGCGCAATTTCTACTTGAAAAGTAATGGTTTTCCCCAAAAAACTCAAGAAAACTTATGGTTAATTCCTATAAGGTATGGGATTTCGACGCTATTGTTGAATGGTTGGGGCTGTCCCTCCCAGATAACACATATAAAGGTGTTAAGCTGGTGATGTGAGAAAGAGCGAAAAAATTCGCGGATACTTTCTAAAATAATGCCTTGCAACAAAAAATCCCCAGAGCAAATCATTCTGGGGATTTTTTGATCATAAAAAAGGAGGCAACACAGTGCCCCCCCTTTTTTTAGAGTTATTCAATCTTAACCAAGGGCTTTTTTCAGTTGTTCTATTTCAGCCTTAATATCCGCTTTATCACGAGTTGCCTTAGCTAGTCGCTTTTGCTCTGCTTCATAACTAAGATCTCCTTGTTTTAAAGGCTTCGTTGATGCCTGCGCGGATTTTTTCTCTGCCCTTGCAAGAGGAAGTTGTATTTGTAAGTCAGCAAGTTTGGCTGTTTTTCCTTCCCTCGAGGCTAGCCATCTTGTCACATTTTGTTGATAACCATAAGCCTCTTTCTCACATTTTTCATCATAGTCAATGAATAAATCCCTCGTTATGAAAGTTGAGTATTTATCAAGGACACGACTCACATAAATCTTGCATCTTTGCACTTCTTGAATTCTTTGTTGTTGCAACTGATGCGCTCTTGCCTGAGCGTCGGCACGCTGTTGAGCAAGCTGTTGTTGTTGACGTGCCCGAGCTTGCTCGCGAGAGATTGCGTCTTGGTGTGCTCTTGCTTCTGCCCGGCGTTGTTGTGCAAGCAAATCAGCTTGGCGCTTTTGTTCTGCTTGGTGTTCTAAGAGCAAATCAGCTTGGCGCTTTTGCTCTTGTTCATTGACCTTTTCTTCGCGCTCTTTCTTTCCTTCTTCAGGGGGAATATTCCCTTGTCCCTGGGGAGCAGGTGCAGGAGCATTTTTTTGAGAAGACGATTGTTGCTGCTGTTGTCGCCTTAGTTGCTCAAGAACCTTCCCCGAAGCAAAGTTTGGTGTGGATGAACACACAAAAGCCACACCACAAAAGAGGGGAAGAACTAATTTCATACAAAATTTTTTATCCATGATATTCCTATTTAAAACTATAGAATTTTCTATTTATTTTCTAAAAGTGAAACAAAACCCCAGCTTTTACCTTGAAAAACCTCGGTTTAACGGATGAGACATAAGTTTCGGCTTGGGGGGATGACGGCACAATATTGTCGTTATAAAATTTGCGTGCACGGCCATAGCTTTCGTGACTAATGGTCCCGACCAAAGAGAATCTCGAAAGCAATTGATATTCAAAACCTAAAGTTGGAACTAACGCTATTCGTGTTGTTGAAAACTTGAATTTGGTCAAACTACCAGTATCAGCTGTTTCCGAAATATTAAAAAGCTCATGTTTAAATCGTGCAAACCCCACTCCAAGCTTAAAAAAACCCAAAAGGCGTGGTGTAAAAAGTTTTCCAATCATGATTGACGGAACAACATTATAGCGCATCCTAATTTTATTATTGAAAAATGAATCAAATCCCAATACAGGATGATTAAGAGGTGTGGACAATTTATTGTTATCCAAGCCAAAACTGACATCGCCGCCTAAAGCAAAGCCATTCCTAAAAATATAACGCCCTCCCGCTAAAATATCGCCAGCAACATTATCCGAGTGTTTTGATTTTGAACTTTGGATTGATGAAGGAGCGCCTACAACAACTGGATTAAAATCGCCACGCATTTTTCCATACATATGGCTATACCCTGCTTGGGCGCCAATGTACAAGCTGGAGCGGATTTTGGGAGCACCTTGAGCAAGACTGCTAAAACCAACAAGGCACGCTGAAAGAAGGAGGAGAGAACGTTTCATTGAATTCACAAATTTTTTATATACCCAAGGAAAAGGATAGCACGCTGTGCTGTCCCGAAATCAAGGATAAAAAATCTTCCCATTTTTTTATAATGCTTTTTGTTGCGATCATGTGTTCTTTTGATCACAGATTTAGTAAAAAGCCTGCTCCTCTATTTCTTTGTTGGGGCTTTTGTGGAGAATCGACCGAAGTTCCCAAAAACCTCACGCATAAAGCCTGTTTCATAACCACTGCTTCCTGTTTTATTTTCAGAAAGAATCACGGTTTTGACATCATTTTTATCAAGTTCCTCAACCTTGGTCACACGATCATGGTCAAAGGATACGATGATGACTTTTTGCTCCATGGTTTCTGGCTTGAAAAACGATTTTTGAGCAATCTTTTTGGAAATATAGTACCAGGAATCATCCTTGAAGCTTGATGTTGAGGAAGGGCTTCCTAGAAGGGTTTGGACCTCTTCGCGCGTTTGGCCAACTTTGAGTTTTTCAAGGGGAGCAATCTCAAAATCATAACCACGGTTAGCCACTTCAACAGTGCAAGCCGATAAAAAAAGTAAAAATGGAATAGAGCGACGCATCGGTATAAATAATCTCAATCTTTTCCCAAAGTTAGAGCGAGTTTATCGTTCAATCAAGCAGTTTCTTTGCCCTTCACTTGAAAAGTGAGGGTGTTATCCTCGTGCTGCACATCAAGGAAGCGGTGCTCATACTCCAAGAGAGTCAAGATATGAAAAAGGATAATGCCCGATTTGAACTGAAGATTTTCTTTGAGGACCGTCTCAAGGGTGAAGGATGTAAAAGGCATTTGAACAATCGGGCCGCGGCACGAAAGCGTCATATCCCCAAAATCACAGTCAATGGTACCGCCGCGGGGCAGGCATTCCGTCATCACAACGCCCAGGCCGAGAATCAGGCGTGCTTGGGGCCCGGTGGCCTCGCCAGTTGTGGTAAAAGCAATGTTTTTTGATTCCAGGTAAGCTTTGAGGAGGCGATTCGCCTTCTCATAATCAATGGAATCAGGAGACGTACTAAAAAGGCTTCTGAATATATCAATACGGTGAGTGGCATTATCAATGCTTTGCATCAAAATGGGCGTGAACTCGTTTTCAGGAAGATTTTCAAGGCCAAGGCGAATAGCACCAATGGGGGTTGCAAGATCATGGCAAATCTTTTGAGAGATACATTGCAATAAAAGTGGGTAGGGAAGGGAGGACAAAAGCACCGCCTTGTTTAAACACCATTGATCTATATTGTGAAACCAAGGGCTTTGCGTCAAGGGAAAGTATTATATCCGCCCCCAAAGTGATGAAAAGTTGTTCTGTGAATTGCCTCTCTACCTTTCCATTGCCTGTGACGCCTGCTAAAGTGGTGTAAAATTTCTTATTTTAAAGGATAAAAAATCGTGCAGACATTTGATCTTGTCGTTATTGGTGGTGGACCGGGTGGTTATGTAGCTGCAATTCGCGCAGCCCAGCTTAAATTAAAGGTTGCCCTTGTAGAAAAAGAACATCTGGGGGGCGTATGCTTGAATTGGGGCTGTATCCCTACAAAAGCTCTTCTTCGGTCCGCAGAAGTCAAGCATCTTATGGAGCATGCCAATCTTTATGGTCTGAACGCAGGAAAAATTGAAACGGATCTGAGTGCTGTTGTAAAGCGTTCACGGGATATCAGTGCCCAACTTGCAGGGGGTATCAAGCACCTCCTTAAAAAGAATGGTGTGACGCATCTTGAGGGGCATGGGCGCCTTGAGGGATCTTCAAAAGTAGTTGTTGAAAAAGACGGAAAAAAAGAAGTTGTCTCTGCCAAAAATATTATCCTAGCCACAGGGGCACGTTCCCGTACGATTCCTGGCATTGATGTGGGGGAACATATATGGGTGGCCAAACAAGCCATGGTCCCCAATGAGCTTCCAAAATCCCTTCTTATTATTGGCTCTGGGGCTATTGGTATTGAGTTTGCAAGTTTTTACCGCACTTTTGGTGTTCAAGTAACAGTTGTCGAAATGTTGGACCGTATTTTACCCCAAGAAGATGGGGAAATTAGCAAATTAGCATTAGATGCCTTTAAAAAGCAGGGAATGGATTTTCACCTCAGCACAAGCCTTGAAAAGGTTGAGTCAAACAAAAATGGTGTGAAAGCAACCCTTAAAAAAGATGGCAAAGCTTTTGAAATGAATGCTGACAAAATGATTCTGGCCATTGGCATTGTTGGGAATACGGAAAATATTGGCCTTGAAAGCACCAAAATCCAGCTTGATCGCACTCAGATTAAGGTGGATGAATATTGCCGCACCGCCGAACCCAATGTGTTTGCCATTGGCGACGTTGTGGGAGCACCATGGCTCGCCCACAAAGCAAGCCATGAAGGGATTATGGTGGCTGAGATTGTTGCGGGTAAAAAAGTAAAGCCGATGAAGCGCGAAAACATTCCTGGATGTACCTATAGCACCCCCCATGTGGCGAGCATTGGATTGTCTGAGGAAAAGGCCAAAGAGTGGGCAAAGGCGAATGGTGATGAGATTAAAGTCGGGAGATTCCCCTTTATGGCCAATGGAAAAGCACTGGCGCTTGGCGAAAAAGATGGGCTTGTGAAACTCATTTTTGCAAAAAAAACAGGAGAACTTTTAGGGGCCCACATGATTGGCGCTGAGGTGACGGAACTTGTTCATTCATTAGCGTTGTGCAAGACGTTGGAGGCCACAGAAGAAGATATTATGCATACAATCTTCCCGCACCCCACACTCTCAGAAATGCTTCACGAAGCAGCTCTTGCAAGCGAAGGAAGGGCCATTCATTTTTAATGGAACGCAGAGGGGAAGCATCTTCCCCTCTATAGCTTTTTCTAAAGGGAGAATCTTGATGATCAAAAATCTGTTTCAGCTTTACTGCATGGCGATTTGTTTTGTCTGCAGCATTATCGGGATTGTTGGGGGAGGGATTATCCTTAATGATCTAGGGAACCTTGTGTTTACAGAACTTAAACAACCTGATCGCCTTGAACGCTATGAATCCAATGATTTATTTTTAGCGTCGCAATCCGATGAGTCTAATTCTTATTTAGGGCGTTCGAGTGCTGTGAAACGCTATAAAGATGCCCATAATGGTAAAATCTCCGACGAAGCCATTACGGAGCTTCGTACAAAAGAAAAACAGCAAACGATCACATCGATTAAAAATTCGGCTATTAGCTCTATTTTTACAACCTCTTTGTGGATGGTTATGGCGTTCCTTTTCTTTTTTATTCACCTGAGCCTTTATCGAAGGCAACGGGATTAAATCGCTGAAGGCTGTAAATTAAAAGGCATCCATCATTAAAATGGATGCCTTTTAAAAGAGTGATGTTTCCTAAAAATTCATAAAGAACGCAACACGTTTTTTGCCGGGATAAAAAAGATCCCACACATTATCTTCGCTTAAAGTAAAGCCAAGCTTGCCATAGATGGCCGCGGCTTCTTTATCACCACGCTCAGCCATCACCATTAAAGCTTTTGGCAAGTGTCCAAAGCGTGGAAGGGGTGATTTTCTTGATGCAAGGCTTTTGCTGATAACAACAGCAGCCTCAACGCAAAGGAATCTTTCGTCCTGGGATGATTGAGGATCAAACGCCATGACAAAATGCGCAAGTCCAGCATTATCAACGGGTTTGTTTTGTGCATCAATGAGACCCATTTTCATAAAAAATGCCTTGATGGCGGGGTGTCCTGATTCTGGCTTAGTATCGACATAGGTTGTTGTTGGAAACATCCCTAGACCAATAATTCCAAGGAGTTTTCCTGTGGAATCCGCTGCAATAACGGCATGCCATGGGTTTTTGTGAGGGGCATCAAATCGGCGAACCATTTGATTTTTTAGCCAATTTGAAGGGGAGTCAATGGTAATACCTGTACCAACCGCTTTGTTATGTTGCTCAAGAAGAGATTGATGCCGTGTAAAAAGATCTTCTGTTGTATTTTGGTTTTTTGGTTGTGCTGCAAGCTCTTTTGTATCTTTTTCCTTAGAGTTCTCAGAAGAGATTGATACGGATACGCTGCTCACAGAAGAAGATGATGACGATGCACTAGAAGCCGTAGCAGATATAGGGGCTGTTGCAGTTTGCGGTGGTAATTGACGTAAATCTGGAATACTTGAGCATACAAGCCCCTTGTGCGTGTAATCAATCTGGGGAACGCCAGCATTAACGCTAAGTATTTTCTGATCTTCTTCCCCTTTTGATGATGCGAAGGCTTGGGTAGCTAATAAAAGAGAAAATGTAAGGACGACGGACGTGACCTTTTTGGGTTGAAATAATTTCATTTTTTACCTTTCGATTGTTGTTATATTTTGAGGAAGGGGCATAGAATCCTTTGGTTTTGTCGATTCAAAAACAGGATGGTTTTCAAAAATTTGAAGGTATTCTTTTAACATACTTGGTGTTTTTGCGTCATAAAACTCAGGATACCTCAACTGAATATAAGCAAGAGTAACCACCACACAAATGGTGGCAAGATTAATATCCTGGGGAAAGGATTCCTTGGATAGCGATTTAAATCCTTCCTCAATGGCTGTCATTTGGCGTGAAAGCCAATCTTGGGAACGCAAAGGAAGGGGGCGCATGTGGGATTCGTATCGTCCACTCACGCCGGCATCTAAAATACCATCACAAAGGGCTTGGATCCGCAAAATGGTAAACTTTTGAGATGAGGGGATAAGATTTCCTTGGGCGTACTCATTAAGGTATTCGCAGATAACAGGAGAATCATAAACGCTTGTGTCATCATCAAGAATAAGCACAGGAATTTTACCCAGAGGATTCAACTCTCGAAGCTCTTGATCAACCTGCCAAGGATGATAACAAACAATCTCAACCGTATCGTAAAGATCAAGTGCCTTGAGGCAGGCTTTTACCTTAGCTCCAAAGGGGGATGTTGGCCATGAGTAGAGTTTTTCTGGCTTTGGGAGGTTTTTCATAGAGTGCTCCATTTTTTTAACAATACTGGAATAACAGTTTCAGGTGTCAAACTCTCCATATAACAAGAGGGAGCAGCATAGGAAAATCCTTCCAATGCTTCGATTTCCTTTAAGGAAAGGGGGGTTCTTAGAATATGGTGTTGATCACCATAAGGGCCATAACGCGTATCATCACTGGGGCCAAAAAGGCCAATACACGGAACCCCAAGGGAGACGGCCATATGCATCAGCCCTGAATCGTTTCCCAAGAAAAGCTTAGCTTGGGATATCGCAACACCCACTTTGTTTAAATCGTTTGTGAGAGGAGAACAGGTACGTTCCTTATCAAGGGCACTGAGGATTTGATCTGTCACTTCCTTTTCATGGGGGGATGCTAATAACATGACGTAAGCATCTGGATATGTTTCTTGGAATGTTTGCAAGGCCTTAATAAAAAAAGAAGACGGCCACTGCTTGCCAATCCAATTTGCAGCGGGTGCAACGACGAGGGTTGGTTGTGTCAGCACATCGCTTCTTTCAGGTTTTAACCATAAAGAAGGGAAAATTCTTTCCTTGAGGCCCATAAGTTTTTGAAAACGCTCAACTTGATGTCCCTTTGAGTATTTTTTGCTTTTCCAAATAAATCGTTTTTTTGCCCTTAAAAAATGCCCGATAGGGGTTCCGCGCAAATCAATGATCCAATCAAAGCGATCTTCACGCAGTTTCTGCCATAAATCGACCCAGTGGAGGGCATATTTTCTTTTGTGGACGACGTGCAATTGCTCAACAAAGGGCATGAATTTGAAAAGGGGAGAAGGAAGCTCTCCGCAAGCAACAGTAACCCGCAACCCTTTATATTTTTCGTATAGGTGATTCAAAATAGAGGTGCTTAAAATAGCATCGCCCAAGCGAGATGACGTGATAAAAAGAACGCGCAAAGGATCCCCGCTATCAAATAAAATGGCGCGCCCTAGAGGATTCGAACCTCTGACCTACGGCTTAGAAGGCCGCCGCTCTATCCAGCTGAGCTAAGGGCGCCTATCTCCTTGATAATCGAAAGCGTCACGGATTTCAATGGAGATTACATATCTTGGACAAGTTATGTCGAAGCCACCTTCAAGTTTGAGCTTGTGCAAGGTCAATTAAACTTTTGAAGGTAAGGGATTCAGTATTTTCAGATCAATAAACATTCGATTACCAAGAATTCAGAAAAAAATAAGGCCCAAAAGAAATATACCTTGATAACGACATTCGTAATCATTGCTTTAGGGGGCTTAGCTGATTTTTTTTGCGACTCTTGTGAAGCTGCTATTTACAGAAAGTTAACGAAGGTTAACAAAAAGTAAATGGAAATTACCCGCAACCCCAACCCCAGTGGGACTGGGGCGGGAGTCCGCCCCCCACAGCAAGGAGTATGGGCGCAAAAAGGCCTGTTCACCCAAGGTGCCTTTTAAAAAATGACTCTCCAAAAGGATTCTGGGTGTTATTGAGTGTTATCGTAGCTACACCAAAGGAACATATCTTCCCTTCACCTTTT
>Ga0172373_10000988_pt1 | contig 46357 bp, 40 predicted proteins | sample Lak10m_2_FD_114546 | JGI IMG/M metagenome (GOLD analysis project Ga0172373, IMG submission 114546) | Freshwater microbial communities from Kabuno Bay, South-Kivu, Congo - kab_092012_10m | ecosystem: Environmental > Aquatic > Freshwater > Lake | place: Democratic Republic of the Congo... | reverse complement strand
GGTTTAGGACCCATGGCGCAGCAGCAGTGCCAGAAGAACGTGGAGCAGCAGACCCATTACCTAGGTTTTAGAGGTATATAGCTAAGTAACGCTATCATTTTAGAGGCAGCAGGGCTATCAATATTAGCTTTTAAAGCTTCTATAAACGCAGCTACATAATCAAGTTGCACTTCGACTTTGAGATGGGGGAGTGCTCATAAAATATAGCCTTACTTTAGCTGTTCTTTTACAATGGTTCTGCGCCATCTTCCAAAATATCTAAATACTTGCGATAGATATAAACTTTATCACGTTTCTTACCACTCACTTCTGCAAGTACTCCAATAGACTTCAAGTTATTTAATGCACTTCTTGCTGTTGGCTGAGTCATTTGCAATTCCTTGGCAATGAGAGGAACTGTCACTTGCGGTAGCTTTTTCATGTATTCAAGTGTTTGTTCACATGAAAATCGAGCACGACCTAAATGAGATATTTTCTCACTATCTTTTGCAAAAAGATCATTAATTCGCGTCGCTGTTTGAATAGCTTGTTTTGAAGATTTTTCTACACCAATGAGGAAAAATTCTAGCCATGTCTCCCAAGTGCCGGATTCCCTGACTTCTTGCAGCAGATCATAATAGGTATGGCGATTTTGCTTAAGATAAAGGCTTAAGTAAAGAATTGGTTCATCAAGCATACCATTCGTACATAGAAGCAAGGTTATGAGCAACCTGCCAAGTCTACCATTACCGTCTAAAAAAGGGTGTATTGTTTCAAATTGAACATGCGCAAGACCCGCCTTGATAAGTACCGGCAGGCTTTCATCATGAAGAAACCTTTCAAAATCGCTAAGGCAATCACTTAAATGATCTACTGGAGGAGGGACAAAAAGAGCGTTGCCTGGCCTTGTACCACCGATCCAATTTTGTGATCTTCTAAATTCTCCGGGCGTTTGACTTGATCCCCTACCTCCGATAAGCAAAATACCGTGTATTTCTTTTAAAAGTCTAAGAGATAAAGGAAAATCTTCTTTTAAGTGCTCTAAGCCATAGTTTATAGCTTTAACATAATTAGACACCTCTTCTACATCTTCAATTGAGACTTCAGGTTTTTGATTATGTTCAAATAGCATTAAATCCGAGAAAGAGCTTTGCGTTCCTTCAATCTGACTTGAAAGCAGAGCTTCTTTACGTACATACATGTAGATAAAGAGCGCGGTATTAGGAATAGTTTTATGAATACTATTTAATTCAGCTAAAGCCAGAGTTGCTTTTTCGAGGCAAGGATAAAGCTTTGTTAGTTCTATAGGTGGCTCAGGTGGCAGTTTTGCAGGAATATATGCTTTATATGACTCACCGGAGACCTTTTGTGTAATATATATTCCTATTCTTTTACGCATAAGCCATCTTTTCTTAAGCCCCCTACTTAAGAAGTAATATTAGATTATCTTTTCTTAGTCAAGGTAACAAAGAAAAGATGCGCATTCGAGGATGTCCCTTTTCCATAGAATCCAACATCCTTCATTGGACGCTCTCCGAGTACGCCTCTATAATCGCTCCAGAGAGCCAAAACATGACTATACCACCCCAGTTTGGAGTTGTTTTGGAGTTGTTTTGGAGTTGGTTAGGTTAGGGTAAACCGGTCTCCGCCAGCTTTGATTAAATTCCGCATCCCCCCTAAAAAGACAAATGAAGAAATAGTGCAAGGATCGCACTGTATGATTAGCTCTTTCCTTGTGCATCCTTTAGTAAAATTAAAAAGCTGCCTTCTCCCTACACAATCCTCTTGAACGGCTTAATGCCATGGGGAGAAAGGGTAAATGTCTGAGCCATTAATACCACCCCATGTAAAAGTGCTTCTTTTGCTAATTGGGCATAGGTGGGATCAATAAAATCCGCAAAATCAAAAGCCTCCACATCATCACGTTGAATGATATAGAGCATGATGGCCCTATTCCCTGCCTGAACAAGTTCAGATAGCTCCCTCAAATGACGTTGGCCCCGGGTGGTCACAGCATCGGGGAAATAGGCCGTTTGCCCCTTTGTATAATGCACATTTTTAACCTCCACATAGCATGTGGGAAGGTCATTCCCTGTAAGGGCAAAATCCAAGCGCGTTTGGGCATTAAGTTTGACCTCGCTATGAATCGCGTCATACCCCTTAAGTTCCTCAAAATGCTTTTGTTGAAAAAGAAGGCGCGCCAGTTTATTGGGGGTTTGCGTATTAACCCCGACAAGGGCCCCCTCCGCTTCAATCATTTCCAATGTGTGGGCTAGTTTGCGTTTAGGATCATTGCTTTTGCTAAGGTAAACGGTATTCCCCCCATCCAAAAGCCCCATCATGGATCCTGTGTTGGGACAATGGGCCGTGATAACCTCCCCCGTTTCAAGGGTGATATCCGCAAGGAATCGATTATATCGCCGAATAAGAGTGCCTTTAAGAAGAGGGGTTGGAAATTCCATCATCATCAATGCTATAGATAAACATATGATCAGTGATAAGAGAGAATACCTCATGACTCAAGATTTTTCACCAAGCGTGACCACTCAAGATGAAAACGATCCGTCACCAACAGCGGGTATCCTTATCATTGGCAATGAAATCCTCTCAGGCCGAACGGCGGATAAAAACATTAATTTCTTGGCCCTTGAATTGAATAAACTCCACATTCCCGTGCGCGAAGTCCGGGTCGTCCGCGATGAAATCCAAGCCATTGTGAGTGCTGTGCGTGCCCTTTCTCAAACTTATACTTACGTTTTTACCACAGGGGGCATCGGACCAACCCACGATGACATTACGTGGGAGGCTATGGGAGTTGCATTCAATCGGCCAATTATTGAACATCCAGAGGCACTTAAGCGCCTGCAACTGCATTACGGTGATGCGCTAACGGATGCAAGGCGTTCCATGGCGCACATGCCAGAAGGATCTGAATTAATTGATAATGCCGTAAGTGCGGCCCCTGGATTTCGCATTCAAAATGTGCATGTTATGGCGGGCATTCCAAGCATTCTTCAGGTTATGTTTAAATCCCTCGAACATACCCTTGTGGGGGGACCTGTGGTGCATACAGAGTCTGTTGCCTTTCATAGAGCAGAAAGTCTTCTTGCCCCCATGCTTACCAGTCTTCAAAATGAGTATCCTGAGGTCGAAATCGGTAGTTATCCTTCCTTTAAAAACGGGGCTCCTTCTGTAACAATTGTTGCCCGATCTAAAGATGAAAAGGCATTAGGTGCGGTTGTAAATGCTCTCCAAAAAGAGCAAAAAGCCCGGGGATAGAGTTTGGATTTTACCTGATACACCCCTCATAATTTTCATTCTTTTTTTAAGTAAGAAGTAGAAATGGAATTCAAATCCAACTAATATCCCACCAATTAATAAAAATTTGGATAAATTTTTTTGAAACACCTGTTGTTTACTGCGATTATCGCCTCATTTTTGGCAAATGATAGCTTTTGTAGCTCTTTAGAAATCGATTTAGAAACCAATAAAGATGAGTTTTCTGATATATCCTCAATGAGTTCAGAAAAGCTTGTCGTGGTGCCCATTTGTAAAAATTCAGAGCGCGCACAAAGCGAAGAATGGGAGGGCGAGGAGGAAAATCTTAAAGACGGTCGGTATATCGACTTTGAAAAACTTCTTGCTCGACACCACCACGAGGCTGCTTTAAAAAATGCCCTCAAAGAAGATGAATTAAAGGAAGAGCAGGAAAATCCCGAACCATCCATTTTATTAAATGCTCTGAAGAAACAAGATAAGAAGCATCAGAGCCCACCTAAAAACCTCAACACCACGAAAATTTTATCCCCTGAGAAAAAATCTTTTAGAAGAAGAACACCACTTGGTGATGTCACCAACAAAGCGGGCAAATAGTTACTGACATCCCTTTTATTCAGGGAAAACTTTTGCTGTGTTTTGAGGCAAACAACAACTAAGGCACGACCAAAATGATTTTTTCTGAGGAACAGGCGGCGTTAAAATTGCAGGAGGCTGTGCAAAAACTGTAGATACTGGCGGTGGTGCGTATTTATCGAGAACGATGCCCAAAGCTTTTTCTTGAGGTTGGCTTGAAGGTGTGTGGGGAAAAACAATGGAATGTGGTGTGGAGGTTGTGGGGGTTAAACTTCTAGCAGATGCCGTATCATCGCGCGGTGATACTGTGGGAGAAGGAATCATGCCTCTGGGGATAACGAGAAGAGAGTTCCTTAGAAAACCTGGAGGAGGCAGATCAAGAGTATCTTGTTTAAGCATTTCTTCTTCTCCAAGGTATTCCCCTATTACTAGTTGGGCAAGACTTGTCATTCCATAGGTCTTAAGCGTAGGGAGAATATTTGCAATAAAATCTTTGCGGATGGGGTGACTGAAAAGAGATTGGATGCTCGGTTTTTGTCCAAGTGGCAAAGGGGTATCTATGAATTGCAAAATATGAAGGGGAATTTTTAATGAATCAAGTTTACGCTCAAGGCATCTCAAAATAATCATTGAATCATCCACAACGACAAGGGATTTAATAGAAGGATTTTTTGTTACTTGTTCTGTCACAAATCTGGAAACGACCATAACTTTTTCGCTGGAGCAAAAACACCCACCATCAAGCTTTGTTATTTTTTGTTCTGCCTCTGACAGTTTGTAATCAATTTCGGAGAAGACAATGCCCGAAGAAGAAGAGTTTGTTGTAAAGCCAACCACTCCTATGGAGCTTGCTTTGAGGACATCCCAAGCAGGAGGACGTATTGCAAGCCCTTCTTTTGTTAATAAGGTTCCTTGTATATCCGAAATAACAAGAGTGTTTTGATCTGCAAACCGAAGAACGCTATCCCAATCATGAATAGGGCGAATGGAGGAAGCGCCATATGCCTGGCGCGCAAGAAAAAAGTGGGAAAAAATTAAAACAAAATATAGTAAAAATAATGAGCATATATTGTTTTTTTGCATATCTTTTATGATTTATTTGCATTTCTATGGATGCATGTAAGTATAAAATTTCATTTATCAATGACTTTTTGAATAAAAAAACTCTTCTTGAGTGAGACAAAAACCTAAAAAGGGCAAAAAGAAGAATTTTGTCTTTGATTTAAAGGCCTGGCACGAAAGTTGCATATCACAAAAGTGACTCAAACATGATGTTTAGTCTTAACACTGATGAAGGCAACGATGGCTATTCAAACGTTACGCACCGATGCGATTTTAAAAATTGACACTGCCCCTATAAAGCAGGATGCAAAAGCAAACGGGACAGTGTCTTCCTTGGATCAGCGTGAAGTGCTGAGGAATAAAAAAGATACGGATCATTTTAAAGCAAATGATGCCGCACCTTCTTTTAAAACTCATTTAGAAAAAGAAGAACACCCTCGCCCAGTTCAAGAAAAGTTTTTGAGCCGTGAAAATAATGCTGCCAAAAATTTAAAAGCTAGGAACATATCAAAGGATGATTCAGATCGATCTGATCCTTCACAGAAAAATAGCTGTGTAAAATCTGTTGAGACCACCACAAAGAAACTTCTTGTAAAGTCACAAGAAGAAACGTTGCACCGAACCCAACCCTCGCAAAACCAAGAAAAAACGATAAATCAAGCCCCTCCTATACCTCAAGACGAAAATGGGGAAAAAACTGTTTTTTCTCTTTTATCAAAAAACATACTTAATCAAGAAAATCCCACAACAGAAACTCAATTCCCTACGGAGGGTGATTCATTAGATGCATCATTTCCCTTAGCCAACGTAGCGCCACAAGAAACACCCATGCCACAATTCGTAACGGCGCAATCTATTCCCCCACGCTCTTCGGAGGGTTCCTCTGATCACTTAGTAGAAGAGCGCGCACAAGAAATGAACACACAATCATCAAGGAATTCAACGTCAACAACGGTGGTTATGAACTCATCTTATGCGCCCCCCATTCCATCCTTGCAGCCCCAAGAAAAAGTACCTGACATGCTAAAGCCAGAAGAAACGGGATCAGCACAAACTACCAAAACAGAAATAGAAAATAGTTCTTTTTTAGAAATTACAGGGCGTTCCTATTCCTCTACCAACATTGGAACACCCCCCCCAAACCCCACCAATTTTCAACCAAATCAACTCCTTACAACATCACAAACGCTTACTCTTCATGAGGAACATGAACATCCTCTTTTTAAAGAAATTGATACTGTTGAAGGAAATGCTTTCTCAGAACAATGGGAAATGGATGGGGAGGTTTTTGCCGCTCAACCGAATGAAATTTCCTCTCCAAAATCAAAAATCACTTCCACAACAGGAGGCATTCCGGGCGAAGTAAATCCTGCCGAAGGAACAGCGATTCAAGGGGACGATATGAAGTCCTCACAGCCTGTGCAAACCATTCAGTGGGATAATAAAGCTTCTGGTGCAACTTCTCTGTTATCTTCCCAGCTTCCCTCAGCGTCTCAAACACTTATCGAGGATGCTGGTTTCCAAGTTGCACAAAGTTTTCGCGATGCCATACAACTTCGCAACAGTGATTTCGAAATCAAACTTACCCCCGAAGGATTGGGGCAAGTTCATATCCGCATTCACTTCGACAAAAAAAGTGTGGAAGCAAATTTTACCGTAGAACCAAGCTCCCTCCCCTATTTCCAAAAACATGCCAACGCGATTAATGCTATTTTTGAAGCCAATGGATTTCATTCAGAGCAAAACGGCCTGACATTTTCCATGCACCAAGGGAATACAGGCCAAGGTTCAACTCACCAAGGAGATCCCCATCAAAATCAAGGAACAGCATTATTTCAAACACACACGCTATCATCCACTAACAATAGTTCTGTGCCTACAAACGTACAAACCGCTCTTTTTAATCGGCAATTAAACACCCACAACCCCCACGGCACTTTTGCCGTGGATATATAGGAGATAAGCATGACTAGTTTTTCTTCCGCTGAAGCAGCCTCCAATCACCAATCGATGTCAGGTCTTTATGCTTCTCAAAAAAGCACGCAAGACATAAATCGCCTTAAAATGGCGCAAACATACGGTGAAATTGATCAGACAAGCTTTGGACGTAATGATAGCTTCAAAGGATTTCTGGGGCAACAGGCCGCAAACTCCCACGCCACAGGTAACACAAATCCTTGGGATTTTAGTGGTGGGCTTAAGTCTCAAGTTCAAGAATACCATTTCAATCAAGCGATGCGCGCTGAAAGCAGCAAGGGGGCATTTTCCCAAATGCTCACCCCAGAAGATTTAGACAAGGAATTCAAGTTCCTTACAAATCTGATTATTGAAGATTTCAGAGATCCTGACCCCACAAAGGAAAAAGATCATACTCAACAAACCCTTGCCATGATTACGATGATGAGTGCTGGTTCTCAAATGCAGATGTCGAGCAATCTTCAAGATCTTTTAAAGCATATGAAACAACAATCCCAAATGGTCATTGAATCCCGTATTGGGAAAAAAGTTCAATACCGTGGCGACCCTGTTTTTGAGGTTGCAAGTAATGATAAAACCGTTCCCATTCGTTATCGCCTTGGCAAGGATGCCGCCATGGGAATGGCACGGATTTATAATGACCAAGGGCAGTTAGTGCATGAGATCCCCCTCACAAAACTTACGAAGGGTGATCATCAAATCACCTGGGACCGACTTGTCAAAGGGTCTAATCGCCCTATCCCAGAAGGCATGTACACCGTTGATTTTAATCTTATGGGCCGGGATGGAAAAAGGTTTAATGATGGTGACTATCTTTTCGAACTCGAAGGCGTTGTCAGCGGCATTGACCGCGATGACGATGGAAGCCCTATTTACTATGTGGGAGGACATCCCATCAGCGGTCGTATTACGACCATCTCAAAAGCTTCTGGGGAGTTTGAACAGCTTTCATCGTGGTTTAAAGATGGACCTCTTACACAACTGACATCGTCCAAACCCATTCAAGCACCCGTTCAACCAAGAACTTTGGCCGCTGATTCTCAAATGCAAAGCCCCCTTCTGGATGCTTCAAAAGCAATGCAACAAGCAGCATCTGTTCAACCCATCATTGACCAACTTATTTAATTAAAGGAGAAAAATTATGGCAAACCTTGACGCCGTTTTTAACACATTCGTTTCCGGATCAGCCGCATACAGTAACAAATTCACCGACCATGCTTATAACGTGTCAAACGCTGGTGTTATTGCTGCTAAAAAACGTGATAGCTATCTTTCAACAATTAACTCCATCGCTACACCGACAAACTTCGTTCCTGCGGGTGTTTTTTATAAGCCAACCATCGACATTGAAACCATTGGTGGTGTGCGCCCGAGTAAGACCACAACAAACTTCATGGTAAACGCCAAAGCTCTTGTGGTTGTGAATGAAAATCCAAGCGATACAGCGCCTGGGAAATATGGTTTTACAAAGGTGACAACGTTCTATCCAGACAAAGACGGCAACCTTGTTAACCATGTGGGAAAATATCTCAAAGTGACCCCTACTAATCCCGATGGCACCCCCCAAAAACCAAACGTCAGCACCTTTGACCAGCTTACAACCCTGAATGTTAAGGATCGTGTTGGTCTTCCCCGGGCCACAAGCTATATGAACCTTTATGCTGGCCTTCCCAGCAACGCGAATGTTGGCGCTGCTTACGCACAAACAAAACTTGTCTATGATGCCAAGGGAAATACCTATAACGTGACACTCACCTATACAAAAGTTGCCTCCCTGGGTGCGCCAGCTCCAGACCCCGCAAATAGCGAACGGTGGCGTGTTAGAGCCGTGGCCGTGACAACGGAAACTCCCCCTGCTGCTGTTAATATGAACGCAGCCTGGACCAATGGCATTGACATCGTATTTTCCGACGGACAACCCATTATTTTTAATGATGGTGCGGCTGTGCCTGCGATGACGATCACACCACCCATTAATTATGCGGCAACTCCTTTTAGCATGGGAATTAACTTTGGAACCCTTAACAAAAGCGATGGTATGACCTCCCTTGGAGGCACCCTATTTAGCAACCGCGACATCGAAGCGGATGGTAAGGGTGCAGGTAAATTCGTTGGTCTAACGTGGGATAAAGATGGCTATGGAATTATTGGTTATAGTAACGGTGAAACGGAAAAAGTATGCCGCATCCCCATCGTGACCTTCCGATCCATGAACTCTCTCACAGAAGGGTCTGATGGTATTTTTTACACATCCGATGAATCAGGTGCATACTCCATGAGGTTCCCGGATGGGGAAATTCTACCCTCCGCCCTTGAGGAATCCACAGCGAGCCCAACGGAATCTTACGTAAACATGGCGCGTGACGGGAAACGATTCAATGCGTGTCTTTCAGGGCTTTCGAAAACCATTGACATGCTTGGATCTTTGGAGAAACTCCTGGATCGCTCATAAGCACGATCTTTAACGGGATGGCCTAAGCTTTTTAAGCGCTGTCCCATTAAAGCTTTGACTGCAAGTTTGTTGTTCTACCCTGGGACTGAAAGTTTGGCTTTGTAATTGCCAACAACAGAGTCTTTTTATATTGCCCCCAGGCAACGGCTTCTTTTGATTTCGTATTGAACAAAATAACTCTCACTCTATCGTGATCATCCATACGTGCAAACGTAGAGACGGCATCACCCTTTTGAAGTGATTTTTTAAAACGAATCAACGCATCGAGAAAATGTGAGGTATCCTTTTTCTTAGCAAGGAATACTGAACGAGCTTTTTGTCTCATTAACCACTGCATATATCCTCCAAACCCTGTGCCATTCGTATTAAGATTATTAGGGCCTACCACACTTGTTTCGCCAGCTCCACACCCCGCAACGGTTTGAGTAACATCTCTCTCCATTTCTAAAAACGCTTTCTTATCATTTTCAGAAAATCGAAGCTCCCAATCGATGACACGATCCCTAAGTAATGTTGTTGTCATGCCTGAAATTTTTTTGTCTTTCTCGGAATAAGGATTCGACATCTTGTGGGAGGCAACAAAAGTAAAAAGCCCCCTCCCAAGGGCAACTTTTTGGTTAGGGTCATTAAATCCCATCAGAAAAATCGTAATAACCAAAGGTAAATGACACCTTTCCCCCTCCTTAAGAGAAACCTGGGTCGAGGGCATTCCACAAACTGTTCCCCGACATTGATAATTCCTGAAATCCCCTAAAGCGTGCCGAGGATCCATTGTAGAATATCCATTTGCGGTTACGGCCTTAAGCCCCCAAAAGGCTTCTGCTAAACGCAATCCATAAAGATCCATAACTCCAAAAGCATCCGTTTGCCCCATTAATGCTCGATAATAACGATCCTCATCATACCATGTTCCTACTTGAACTTTTTTTGATGAAAACGGCCATACACTTCGGTCTTCTAAAAGCGATTCTTTCCCTGACGTCGGATTTTGAGAAATTGCCTTTGCATCGCTCTCATCTAGTTTAAAACCAGCTTCATTAAGACGGGCATGATATCCATACAACCTTTCCCATGCATGGGGTTCAGAATTTGGATGAGAAGAAAACTTTAATGCATCCGTTGCATGAACAAAAGAAAGACCTAAAAAGCTGAAAAAGAACCACTTATAAAAGAATGATTTCTTCATAAAACCCCTTATCTAAAACTGTTAATGAGACTCCCACATAACAAATACCATCCATCCACAAGGACAAAGAAAATCACCTTAAACGGAAGAGATATCACAACAGGGGGCAACATCATCATACCCATGGCCATAAGAATCGATGCAATGACAAGGTCAATAACCAAAAACGGCAAAAAGATCATAAACCCAATTTCAAAAGCCCGCTTAAGCTCACTAATAATAAATGCTGGCACAACAACTTTGTAAGGAAGTTTATCCGGAGATTCGACACTATCAACATGGGCCAGATCAGCAAAAAGCTTAAGATCCTTTTCCCTGACATTTTTCACCATAAAATCTTGAAGGGGCGCCAAGGTTTTTTCAAATGCTTTGGATTCATCAATTTTCTGCTCTAACAACGGTTGAATGCCTTCTTTGTAGGCTTTCTCCAGTGGGCTTGCCATAATAAAGGCTGTTAAAAAAAGCGCCAAACTCGCCAGCACCACGTTAGGGGGAGATTGCTGCAACCCAATGGCATTTCTTAAGAAGGAAAAAACAATCACAATACGTGTAAAGGATGTAACCATGATCACAATGGAAGGTGCAAGACTCAGAACGGAAAAACCAATCAGGAGTTGAATAAGCCTTCCCGTCATGCTTCCTTGGGCATTCCCAAGGTCAAGGGTAAAGGATTCCGCATAAGCAGAGCCAACAAGCCCACACAATAAAATCAGAAAAACTGAGAATCTAACTACTTTTTTTGACAAGGGAAATCACCTCCGCTAAGGATGGATCCGTCGGCACAGTCATATTTCTATTTTCAGAAACATCCGAAGCATCCGATGAAACTTGTTCTTTTTCCTGCGTTTGTTTTGAGGGAGATAACTCGATCACATGCTCGTGGGAAGCGCCCAAAACAATCAAAAATTCCCGATTTTTAACACGCATGACACACGCGCGTCTTTTTGTATCCAGGGGGATCGATTCAACAATCGACAAACTCCCCTGTGTTTGAACGCGTTTTTGCACGTATTTTAAGCCATACAAAAACAACACCATTAATGCCATCACACAGCCCATGGCAAAAAACATATGAAGAAAATTCATCTCCATCATTTTTTAAATCGACCGTATGCTTGGGTAGCTTGGATATGGGTTGTCCGATCTTGAATATCGACTTGCAACACTGCCGCTTGTTTTTGGATCCCCTCAAGATGCTCTTTCAAAAAACTTTGAAAATTCTTCAGAAGGGGCACAAGGGGTTGGCGCTCTTGATCGGTTAGCTCGGCGGCTTTTTTTAACAGAACCTCAAGCCTATCTTGAAGGGCAAGAAAATCTTTCTCCACATCAGGAATATCACGAAAATCACGCTCAAGCTGCTCGAGGGATTCTTTTAAATAATGCACGCTCATCGATTAGCTCTTCTTTAATCCGATATGTTAAGCGTAGCAAGCTGACCTATGTTTGCAAGAGGATTTTTTTTGCACAGACATAACACCTCATCTAATAAGCATATTGTTTAACATGTGCGTGATTACATTAAATCGTTTGTGGTGCCGATGGTTGTTCAGCTTTTTCTTCGGCTATTTTTTTCGAGACTTCAGGATTTTTAATGGGAATGGAAAACCAAAAGATGCTTCCCTGACCTAATTTACTCTCACAGTCAATTTTCCCCTTCAAAAGCATCACAAGATTGCGGGCAATGCCAAGTCCTAGCCCCTCTTTTGTGCCTCCCTCATTCAATGCATTGGTGGAGAAAAAATCCGAAAAAAGCGTTTCTTGAATAGCCTTCGAAATACCAATACCCGTATCGATTACCTGAACAATTAATTCAAAACGCTCACGATCCAGGGGCGCTACACTGACGTTAATACGCACCTGTCCTACTTTTGTAAATTTAAAGGCATTGCTTGTGAGGTGAAGAAGGATTTGACGAAAACGCACAGGGTCCGTCTCAACAAGCTTGGGAACGTTTTGACTAAAGAAAACCTCGAATTTAAGGCTTTTTTGCATGGCAATGGGCTGAAGAAGTCCCTGAATCTCCGATACAATCTCCCGAATATTCACAGGAGCAAGAAATGCTTTGATTTCCTTACTTTCGCTCTGGCTAAATTCCAGCACATCATCGATTAATTTCATCAGAGCATTGGATGAATTCTCAATGGTATTGACATAGGAAATTTGCTGATCCGATAGCTCAGTTTCCTTTAAGAGGCTCAACATCCCCACAATACCATTCATAGGCGTGCGTATTTCATGGCTCATAGTTGCAAGGAATTTTGATTTTTCGTGACTGGAACGCTCTGCCACCGTTTTAGCGACACGAAGATCATCTGTTGTTGTACGAAGGCTTGTAAGAAGGTTGTCATACCCTGACGCTGCTGTTGAGACGTTATACACCACAAGGGCCGCAAGACTTACAAGGATAATAAGGGCAGAAATGGAAATGGGAAGAATTTGGGTGAAAATCTTGCTCGCCTGATTGGTTGCACGCCAAGTAAAATACCCCAAATAGGCGCGCTCACTTTGAACATCAAAAGTTGTTTCACTGTCAGGCTTATCCTTCGTACTACTTGTCACATGAAATTCAAGCTCTTCGATCAATGAAAACTTTTTAAGCGATGTTATAAGCGAACGATCAATTTCTTGACCAAGAACAAGATAATGGGTTTTTTTTCCTGAATCTATCCTTGTAGCTTTGTCATAGCTTGGCTGGATCTCTCCCACAGAAATAATATAAGGTTTGTCCCCTAAAAGCATAGGTTCCTTGATCACGCCAATATTAAATTTTGATGTGTGGTGTTGGGATAAAAATTGAGCAAGCCCTATCTCATAGATCTGTTGATTCTGTTTTCCAATGGGATCACCCCGTGCATAAGCATGCACAATTTCAGACTTATCATTCAGGATCAAGGCAAGATCAATCCCAAAGGTCTTGCTCACATCCTCGCCAATATTACTATCGATCCACATTTTATTATCTTCCACAACGATATTTTCATAGGCTTGTGTCCAAACGGAGTGCACCGAATTGATATACCCCAAATTTTCCATTTCATAGGCAAAAGAAGCCTTTAACGCACTTTGGGATTCTTGATTCGAGAGGGATTTTAGATTGTGATAGCTATAAACACTGATAAAAATGATGGAGGCGAGGCAAATCAAGAGCGCCAATGCAAAATAGACGATCATATCACGAAAAACAATTTTTCGGACGCTGAGGCTCAAAAGATCACACTCTTGTGACAGAATATCTTCTTGTATTGTGGAAGGTGTTAATTAATTTTTTATTAAAATTATTGGCAAAAAGTGTGTGGTATTTAAAAAAATGCACACATAAAAAAAACCCCCGATTTATCATCAGGGGCTCTCAAAGTCTTAAATTTTAAAAGTCTAAGCAGATTGATTAGAACTTATATCCAACGCCCAAGAGGAACGTGTGGGAACTTGTTTTGATACGACCATTTACTGTAACAACATCACCACCATCTATAAACGTAGCATTCACTTTTTTCTTGGAACCGAGGTTATAACGATATTCAGCACGTGCAAACCATGCGTTGTTGAAATAGTGTTCGGCACCACCACCAAGCACGAATCCAGAGCGGCTCACACCTTGCTTGGCAACAACACCGTCGTTGCTATCGTTACCATCATCTGCTCTGAATTTAGCTTTGCTGCTGATTCCTTGGTAACCTGCGCGAGCATAGAGCATGGAGGAATTACCAAGAAGAACACCCATACGCCCAGCAGCACCATAGGTCATACCAGATTTGTATTCAACGCGAGCATAGTTTTTGCGTGTTTTGCCACTTGTTGTATCAAGGCCAACGTTTGCTTCCGCACCCAGGTAAAATGCAGATCCAAGAACCCAGCCATATCCTGCAAAAAGTTCAAGGTTTGCCCCTGTCTTTTTAAAGGATTTACTACGACTAACACCTGGGACAGCAACACCATTCTCTGTCACAGATATGCTGGCTTTGGTATTGGCACGGGTAAAACCTGCACCAGCACCGATATAAGCACCTTGGAAAGGCTTTGCAAGAGCAGGAGAAATTGCGAGGGCGCCCAAAAGAAGGGCTAAAGTTGTTTTTTTCATAATTGACCTCAAATAAATAGGTTTGTTAACATGATCAGACTGAGAATATCCTTGAATTACAAAAAAAAAAAACAAAAACCCCAAGCGTTTTACTTTAAATTCACACCCCTGTTACTGAAAAGCTTCAGGGGGTGGTGATTAAAAAGAGCGTTTAAGCAGCAATGGCCTGTTCCGATGTGATATATTCAACCCCAAGGTCCCGCGCTACCACGGGGTGGGTGATTTTCCCTGAACAGACATTAAGGCCATCCCGTAAATGGAGATTCTCAATAAGTGCCTGACGCGTCCCCTTGTTTGCAAGCTGAAGGACAAACGGAAGAGTTGCGTTATTAAGAGCCACAGCCGATGTACGCGCCACAGCCCCTGGCATATTGGTCACACAGTAATGAACAACCCCTTCGTCCACATAGGTGGGGTTATCGTGGGTTGTAGGACGGCTCGTCTCAAAACAGCCCCCTTGATCAATGGCGATATCCACAAGCACAGATCCTTGGCGCATTTTTTTAACCATATCACGGGTCACAAGTTTAGGAGCCGACGCCCCTACCACAAGGACAGCCCCCACAACAAGATCAGCGTCGACGACATATTTTTCAATATTTTCACGGTTCGAATGAACAACTCTTACACGCCCTTGGAAAAGCCAATCAAGCTCAGCAAGACGGCGCGCATTGTTATCAAGAATCACAACATTCGCTCCCATGCCCGACGCGATGCGAGCGGCACTCGCTCCTGCAGCACCACCGCCAATGACAACCACATTTCCAGGAGCAACCCCTGCAACGCCGCTTAAAAGCATACCTTGACCACCAGCCTCTTTTTCAAGAAAATGGGCCCCCACTTGGATAGACATACGCCCTGCCACTTCACTCATGGGAGCTAAAAGAGGCAATCCACCGCGAATGTCCGTCACCGTATCATACGCGATGGCCATGGCCCCTGATTTTAAAAGGGCCTGGGCTTGCTTGGGATCGGGCGCAAGATGCAAGTATGCAAAAAGAGTGTGATGGGGCTTAAGCATCTCGCATTCTGGGAGCTGTGGCTCTTTAACCTTAACGATAAGCTCCGCCACATCAAAAATATCCTTTGCTGTAGGAACAATCGTTGCCCCTGCTTCTACATAATGTTCATCAAGGAACCCAATTCCTTTACCCGTGTCATGCTCAACGTATACGGAGTGTCCTGCCGATACGAGCTCGCGCACAGAAGAGGGAGTGAGCCCAACACGATATTCGTGATTTTTAATTTCTTTTAATACGCCAACTTTTGTCATGATCCCTCAAAAATGGATGGAGTTAATATTTTTCTTTCTTTTAGCTTTTTTTAGAATAAACGTCATGCTGTTTTTAAAAAGATAGTTCCCTTGACAGGATATAGATGGGAAGAGTGACTCAAAAGAATCACTCCTCTGAATCGGATGGCAGCGTGTTTTGAACTTTCATAAAGTTCAAAAATACAGACATAGCATCACCACCTTGATTAAAAAAAGCCAGAATCTCAGGAAGCTCTTTATGCTCCCACTGGGAGATTGTTTTTAAAATACTTGTTGTGGGGCTGTGGGGCTCAATTTTTTCAAAGGTTTTCACAAGACGCCGCAAATCTTCATAAATGGCTTCCCGGGTTAAAGAAGCTACCTGTAAAGAGGATGGGGCATGTCGAATTTTATTCACAACGGATACTTCTACTTCCTCATTCATCTGCTGTGAGCTTCCGAAATCACCATTCGCTGGATCATTTTCCATGGTTTCAGCAACGAGTTCACTTTCTGATGATTCATCATTTCCATCTTTATTTGAAATCTCTTCCTCTTTTACCCGTGGTTTTAAAATAAATAACATGTCACGTGTGGATTTAAGAAGATTGGAAAAACTTGGGGCCTCCTTTGGAATTTTTTCATCCAAGGTTTTTTTCAATGCGATGAGTGACTCTTCAAGGGACGTTAATCCATGAACTTTATCCTTTAAAAAGCTTACCGGTGTTTGATCAAGTGCTGTCATAAATTGCGCAATGGAAATTTCACCACGCGCCTGAGCATTTCCAAGAAGGGCATTGGCCTCTTGAGGATCCCTCTTCGCCGCAATGTCCGTCGCTTTTGCCACAAGGTGGTGATAATAATTATAATTCGCTTCAACCCCCACAGGGCTTGTTAACGTGATTGTGTGCAAAATCGTATTAAAATCACGATCCACCCACTCAAGTAGGCGCAAGCGATGCTCCAGATCCAGAGGATGCATCACATCCCAAAAGACAGTCACAAACTCATTGAGAAGCGTAATCCCAGAAACAATGCCTTCCATTCCATGAAGACGAGACCATGATTCACCCAACCATGCCGCAAGCTGTAAATCTTTTGTCTGGTGAATAAGGGCATCAGCGCTTAAGGATTCGACAATTTTAAAATCAGCACGCTTATACTCGATTTCCCAAACTCCTCGCGACAGTTGAGTATCATCCTCTTCCCGTGCACGACGTATATCATCATACAAAGGTTCGTAACGCAGGTAACTCCCTGCCCCACCACCTGGTAAAGGCGAGAGAATTTTTTCAAAAATAGATTCTTTTTGTGAAAACACTAGTTATCACCACCGTCGGAGCCATCGGCGTTATCCCCATCGTCTCCACCACCATCTGAAGCAGAATCCCCACCATTGTCTGAAGGTTTAACTTTACCGCGCACAATGACAGCGTCCTTTACCGCCAAAACTTGCTTTGGCATATCAGGCGCCACCGAAGGAAATGTTGGGACATTGATAACTTTACCCCCGGATCTTCCCCGTGCAGATCCCCTTAACGTAAGCTTATCAAAGATAATGGATTTTTCATTATCCGTTGGAATTACAAATTTCAGCAAATAGGGACTGGGTTCTGTTTGAGATGGCAAGGGTTGCGCATAAACCCGAAGCAACCACAAAAGCGCCCAATTCCCCTCAAAGGTAAAGCGCGCTGTTTTATTGGATACAGACATATATTTTTGGGTTTCATCAAGGCTTGGGGCAATATCGATCCCTTCTGGCCAGCGAAAACCTACTTCCACAGTGCTTCCATATTCCCAATGTCCGAAACGATCCCGCTCGTGCTGATCAATCGATGAATCCTCATTGGGCTTAAAATACATATGAACAATGCTATTAGCACGTTGTTCATGATGCCTATTTACACGAAAATCCATAGTCAAATCAAATCCAGGAACCGCATCATCAGAATCAGCCGCAAGGTATTCCGCAAAAAACTCTTTTACCTTTTCCATCTGTTTCAAGAAACTAAGGGCAGGCTTGGCCATGGGCCCAAGTTCCCCTACTTGTGCCAAGATTTTTCCAGGATCATTTCCGTATTGCTCATACATATCAAAGAATTCTCGGATATCCCCTGGGTCCGCTTCCCCCTTACTCGTGGCTAAATTGCCTCCCACAAAGGGGAAGTTCCCCTTGAGTTTATCGTTAAACTGTTGAACAAGATTTGTGTAATTATCAATGGTGCGCTGCCGCACAAGAACCTCACACCGTGCCAGCATTTCCCTTCCAAGAAAACGCTTAATGTCTATGAATAATTCACCCGAAGATTCCTTTACTTCAGCTAAGTTAATGGTGCTAAAACAACTATCCAAAGACACAGTATTTAAAACAGAAATTCCCTTTTCTAAAGAATTGATAGAGTTCGTGGGCTTTTTGGTGTCATAAATTTTGACCTGCTCAATAATACGCGCCCACCTATCCACCAAGGCACGATTAAAAGTCGCATCTTTAAATACATCGCTCGATAAAAACTCAACAATGTACTTTGCAAATTCCATAGACCAAGTGCGAATATGCTCCCGCGTATTTATAAAATAGCGATTCAGATCATCCGAATTGGTAATGTCATAGGCCTCATACATTGCCCCTGCTGATCCGTCCCACCAATTAAAGTTATTATCCTTGATTTTGTATGGGGCATTATTTTGCATACACGCCACTTCAATTTTTTCAAGCAATCCAATGGCAAAATTTGAAAGAAGATTACGAAGGGCGATGAATGCACGGCTATCACCACCTTTTTGCAAAGATTTCAGTAATACCACCATACGTGGCGCAACTTCCTTCACATTGTTAATTTCAGCACGCATCGTTTCTTCGGCCGTGGTACCAACAGACCCGCTTGTTGGAGCATCCACAACGGCCTGGGATCTTGCAAGGGAAGAAAGAATATTGGATTGAAGATTTTGCTGTGCGATAAGCATAATGGATTCGCGAATCACAGCCGGCAGCAATAAAAGATCTTTGACTCTATAGGCTTCAAAGGCCTTAACCATGGCATCAGCATCTTCAATCAATTTCGCATCCCAATAGATCATCTTCGTCTCGGGCACGGATGTAAGAAGTTCGCCCACGGGTGGAATCGCCATAAATGGCTGATTAAAGAGCGTCCCCAACCCTTTATTTAATGAATCAAGAACCATCGACGGCACAGCCTGACTTTTCAAATCCACAAGGGGATTGGTTTTATGATCCCCCACAAGGGGCAGAAGACGAAACATCTGAGTTTTAAAAGCGCTGAAAAACGTTGCCGTCATTGCAGCAAGTTCAGACACCATGGTCTTCCCCCCTAAAATAGGCGAATCATTAATGACACCAATAAACGATACAAAATCATCCCCTGCATCAAAATAAGAGCCATCCATCCATGTTTTGCCCACAGGCCCTAATGATGGCATCGTATCATTCAAGGATTTTGCAAAGTCTCTTAGATATTGCACACTGGAACTTGGCGTATCTTTTTGGCCGTATTGATACAAAAAAGTATTAAGCCTTCCTGGGATACTCGCAGGATCATTAGGAGAAAGAAGACTAGTAAGAAAATACTTATAGAGAATCCGTAACGTATCCTGTGCAAGAAACTTATAAGGCTCAATATCGATGGGAGAAAATGAAATATCTCTTAGAATACGACGGAAATTATGGAACTCATCCTCAAAAGACTGAGGAAGATCTGAATTAAACGTGTATTTTACAAGCTCTCTCAATGGGCTAATATCATTGGATTTAGCCAGCTCATTAAAATAGTTAATCATCCGCCCAAGTTCGATAATCTGCACAACATAATCACGCACCAGGGCAAATTCCTTGCTCGACGTTGGCATGATAACCTGGCCAAAGGTCGTCGAACGATCCAAGGACGTCGGACGGAGATATAAAAGTTTACGCCCTTTTAGCAAAAGATCGACGTAGATGGTGCGCAAAATAATCTGGTTATAAGAGATTTTAAGAGAGCGGTGGAGGCGATCTTCAATGGGGCTAAACCATGAAGGCGGCATGAATACAGACGAAAATTGACTTTGTGATAGTGTTTCCATCATCTGAATAATTTGTTTTGCGTAAGAATCAAAAAGAGCAATCGTCTCCAAAGAATCCGCACCACCTGTTTTATGGAGCTGACTCAACGCCACACTAATTTTCCCTAATACAGGAATAAGGTCATCATTTTGAGAAGAAAGTTTATTATAACTATGGAAAAGCCCAAACGTCGTTAGTGTCACAAGCCCGGCTGTGCTGAGCTTTGCAGCACGTAAATAACGATTTGCTTTTGCCACACGCATTTTAATGGGTTGCGCTAACCCTACTTCTTTAAAGATTTTATGGGTAAAAAGCTCAGACGCAAAAAAGATATCCCGAGCTCCAAGGAGGTTTTCTGTATTAAGCTCCTTTAAATCTGCAATCGCTAATGTTGCACCCACATCATGCCCTGAACCATCCCCCGTAAAATATAATCCCCGGAACAATAATCCCTCGTTATAAGCGCTATCACGAAAGATTTGGTTAATGTAGATTCCCAATGAATCTTTGATGGATAAAAGCTGACTTGAAAACACAAAAGCACCATCCCGTGTATCAGCAGCTTCTCTCCCAGCAAGAATTTCAAGGGTAATATTATTAATTGCTTGCGTTATAAAACTAAAGGCTTGATCAACCCAAATGGGCGTGTAAGACGAATTAATAGCGTAAGGATTTGACCATCCAAGAATATTCCCTGAGTTTATTGAGGGAATTTCATAGCAAAAGCTTTTAAATCCTGGAATATAGTCAGATTTGGTGACAACAAGATATACAGGCAAAGTGAGTCCCAAACTTTGCTGGGAAATATGAAGCTTTGCCGCCACCACCCGTGCACGCTCTACAAGGTCTTCGGGAGAAAGGGCATTTTTCCCAATCAGTTCATCCGCAGAAATCGTTAAAATAATACCATCAATAGGGCGTTTTGCACGGTACCGCGCCAACAAAGAAAGGACCGTTCGCCATCCTCCTTCATTGGATTTATTATCACCTCGATTTAAAAAATAATTCCCCTTAATATCAAGAACAACACCGTGATTAAGAAACCACCACTTGACATCAGGATCACCCTTCATCCCAAAATCAGGCTCTCCCACAGGAAGAGACAGTTTAGATCGCCTCATCAGAGATGATTTTCCATCCCCCGCTGCACCGATTAAAAGATACCACGGCAAATCATAATGGGGTGTGTAGGTTCCAAGGTGTTGGCGTAAAAACTGAATCGCACGTATAAAAGAAAGGCCAAGATCCCCTACACGAAAAAAACCTCGCATCGTGAGGTACTCTGAAATCCATCCGAAATGGGGTGGTGTCTTTGTAATGGGAACAGGACCAATTTCTTTGGGGGGTGGCGGAGGCGCAGGTTTTTTAACAGCAGCTTTTTTCACAGCCCGATTTGTTATAAATAAGACTCCAAGCATAAGAACCAGGCCCACACCTGCGAAAATAAAAATCCACATAAGAATGTGAGCATTCGCCACAAGGAACTGATTAACACTGCTCAAGCTGAAACCTGTCATAGGGGCATCGCCTTTGCTTGTTCAAGGATGTATTCAAGAGCTTCATTCAAATCACTCACAACCCTGTACCAAAGGATATAGGTTACAAAAAGATACGTGATTGCCACTCCAAAAAATGTCAAAACCCACGATCTTACATCCGGCAATCCCTTTGATGGAGGCAAAGATATATTATAGTCATAGGGTGCATTGATAAGTGTTCTTCGCCCCGGAGAATAAAGATCTGAATCGCGACGATTAATAAAATGGAAAAGTTGTTTTTTATAAAAATCAATCTTTGGATCACTATCTTGCCCCCGGTATTTACCACGAAACCCAAGGCTAATGGCTTCAAGATACACCATCGCAAGATCCACTCGCGAAGGATCCGCAATCTCAAGAAGCTTATCCAATCGTTCAAATAAAAGCTCACCCGCAGTTTGGGATTGAAAAAGCTGCGACTCCATCAAGTTTTTACGCCACATCACGCGCCCCGGCCAGTTAAGATTTAAGAAAACCTCATCCGCCATAGCCGCCATAATATAATGGGCCTCCTTAAAATTGGTCTGCGCGTATTCTCCAAGCTGATAGGATGCTTGCAGAGCAATCTCCTCCAAAAAAATACGCAATCGCCGCTGAATATTTTGGAAAAGCATTGCACTTGCATCGGCAGGATTAATAGTGCTTTGTTGCCCTTGGGAGCCGTTTGCTGGAACAGGTTGATTTGCAGGCGTTAAAGACTTTTGTGCCCCACCATCGTCCTCTTTTTTCTCAAGAGCCTGGGTAATATTATCATCATCACTTTGCAAGGATGTCTCACCATCCTCACCTTCCCCCAATAAATTATGGGCGATTTGTTCTTCTACATCATCTTGATCGCTCGCGCGCAGAGCTTTTGCTTTTAAACGAAGAATTTCTTCATAAAAGTCATGAAACGCCTGAACAAGAAACGATGCCCCCGAAATCATCATGATGGGGTCTCATCATTTTTTTCAAGGTACAACATAATGCCAACCGGACGGCGCACATCATTATCTGAGGCATTAAAAATATTGAGATTCTCCCCCACCTTGAAATACTCAGACGCCGTATCAATTTTAAAAATTAGTGTACCACGGCCTGTAAAAAGACCTGACGCCTCATCATCATCTAGAATCGCACGCCCCACACCGCTCACACGTTTAATGCGCGCCGTTTCAACCATGCTGTCGCAGCAAATCACAGCATCGCGCATCCAATCACCAAGCTGATCCTCATTCATTGTTGAGGGAGCACGAAGGCCTATATACATATTATTTTGCAAGAATGACTCCTGCATTTTGAGATAGAACAAACGCTCACGCTGGCCAAAGGGCAAAACCACAACAGATTGTTCAATGCTGTCAATAAAGCTTTCAATAAGATCAAAAAGTGGAACCAGGCACCCATTCAAGTTATCATGCGTATAAGCCGGCACAAGGGACGGCACTTGGGAAAGGCGCATTGTGCTAAATTCCCCTAAAACGTAGCACAAAAGATCATAAAGCTGCTGTGGGCTAAAACTACGATTCCTTAAAAATCCTTCTAAAATCGGTAATACTTTCATTAGAGGAGTCAAGCGCGTTGTTGTCTCCGTCAACATCACTGTGCCCACTTGCTTTTGCCATTTATCACTTAAGAATTGAGCTTTTTCACGAATGCGGTTGACAAGAAAACGTGCACGCTCATGAAAAACGTGTTCAGGGGAGATCGATACATACGCCGGCATAAAGGATGTGATGGAAAAAGACTCATCTTGGAAAACAAGTTCCACCAAGGGAAAGGATACATACCGTGCTGGATAGGTATCGCTCACAATCAAACTTAGTTTCGGCAAAAGGCGCGGGATCGCGATTACGTTATCACTAAGGTTTTCATCCCCAACGGTTTTCCCTTCCACAGAATTATATCGCGGCCACTCTCCAATCACAGAAGACTGCCCCGGAATAAACTCTGGCACGCATAAAAACACACGAATAGGTGCTGTTTTTGCTTTTTCCTTATAAGGCATCAAATCAACTTCTAAGGCTTGCGTAAACTCATCACTCGGATAATCGATCATAAGCCCATCGGGCATCACAGCCTTAAGATCACTAATGCGAAGCGTATTATCACTCAACGTCATTGTGTCAAACTTCAAAGAAATCAGACCGTACGCATTTGCATGGGCCAAATTATAGTGGGAGCTTAAAAGACTATCGAAACGCTTTTGCATTTGTTGAAAATGCTGGGGCGACAAGAACATGCCTTCGTGCCATTGAATCAGGGGGGGCGTCAAGCTCATTGCAGGCAATTTTTAATAAATTTTACCTACATTATGCCGCGAAAGAAAACCTAAGCCAAGGGGAATGATAAAGGGAGGAAAAGGACAAAAAAAATGTTTCTCAAAACCAATGATGGTTTCAACGAGTATATTCCGATTCACATTTTTAGGAGAAATGATTTGGTTGCGGGGGCTGGATTTGAACCAACGACCTTCAGGTTATGAGCCTGACGAGCTACCGGGCTGCTCTACCCCGCGTTAGGTGTGAGCTATATATGATCAGTTTTCGCTCAAAATGCAAGGAAAAAGTGTATTAAGATCGAAGGTTTTTCCCATTTTAATTATCCGCAAACTACTCGAGAGATTCTTATGCTTTACACTTGAAGCTCCATCCCATCATAGGCTACATGAACATTCACAGGGACACGATTAAGTAGATTCTCATAATCCAAATGCTCACTGAGGTGAATCAGCACCGATTGCTTGGGTTTGAATTTCTCAATCCATGAAAGTGTCAGCTCCGTATGGGCATGGGTAGAGTGGGGTTCATCGCGCAGACAATCCACAAACCATAAATCCAGTCCTTCAAGATATTCTTGGGATGCTTCGGGAAAATCCTTAACATCCGTTGAGTAGGCCACATTTCCAATACGAAAACCTGAGCTTCGTTGGTGCCCGTGAAGTTGCTCAAACATCCGAATGGGAATATGGGAAATCGTAAAGGTATCACCCTCAATAGGGTGAGCTTCTAAAAACGTGGGATAAAAACTATCCGCTGACGAAAACATATAGGAAAAGCGTTGTTGGATATGCTCCATGGTATGGGCGTCCGCATAGATAGGGATAGGCTTGCGATGCTTGAAATACACTTGGCGCAGCTCATCCAACCCCATGGTATGATCTGAATGGATATGAGTCAAAAGCACAGCATCAATATGGTCCACGTTAGCATCAAGGAGCTGTTGCCTTAGATCCGGAGATGTATCAATGAGGATGTTTAACCCATCAATTTGAAATAATGCTGACGTACGCATCCGCCGATTTTTAGGGTTTTCACGATCACATTGCCCCCACTCCCCAGTAATTAAGGGAACGCCCCCTGAAGCACCACATCCCAAAATTCGAATATGCATGGGTGGATAAACAATCATACCGTGCCTTTTGTTTTGTTAAAGAGGGTGAAAAAATTTTGAGTTGTTGCTTTACAAAGATCTGCATAAGGAATACCAAGAGTTTCCGCTATTTTTTCAGCCGTGTGCACCACGAAAGAAGGCTCATTACGTTTGCCCCGGTGGGGTATGGGGGCAAGATAAGGAGAATCTGTTTCCACCAAAAGTCTTTCTAATGGGACGGATTTAGCCGTTTCACGCAGGTCCTCGGCCTTATTAAATGTCACGATTCCAGAAAGGGAAATATAATACCCACGCTCAAGGGCCTTTTGGCAAAGATCATAGGAGCCACTAAAACAGTGGAAAACCCCTTTGGCATTTGGATAATCATCCAACACTGAAATGGTATCTTCATCCGCATTCCGCGTATGAATCACAAGGGGAAGATCAAGCTCCAGAGAAGCCTCGATATGAGCACGAAAAGCGCTTATTTGTTCTTCTTTTGGGCTATGATTATAATGATAATCAAGACCTGTTTCCCCAATACCCACAACTTTTGGATGACGTGCCAGGGCAAGAATATCTTCTTTCAGAGTAGGACTCCAATACCCCTCCGCATCATGGGGATGTACACCCACTGTGCACCAAACATCTTCATACTGTGCGGCAAGGGTTTGAAGATCATGGGCTTGCTTAAGCTTTGTATTAATGGTTAAAAACCCCTTCACCCCAAGATCACGAGCACGCTTTAAGGCATCATTAAGATCATCCTTAAAATCGGGAAAATCGAGGTGGCAGTGGCTATCAATCAGCATTGGGTAAATCTTGTCAGTATTTTAATATGTAACTTTCCCATTGAGGCGAAAAATACCCGATAAATCAAGGGGAGAAATCACAAAATATTTCCCTTTACCTGGGGTCTATATAACCACTTGCCCCACAATTTCAGCATCAACATTCCCACCACACAGGACAACCCCAACACGCTTGCCATAAAAGATTTCAGGAGACGTAAGAAGTGCAGCAACCCCCGCTGCCCCCGCCCCTTCCACAACCTGCTTTTCATACATCAGTAATTCATGCATCGCCCGGGCAATGGTTCTTTCCTTAACCACAAAAATATTTTTAAGCAGGGCTTTAAGAATGGGTTTTGTAAGTTTTCCAGGACGTTTCACAGCAATCCCCTCTGCGATACTGCCATCGACATCATTTTTTTCAGGAATATAATCAAAGAGTTCCATAGCCATATTTGGGGCAAACTCACTTTGCACACCATAAAGATCGCATTGAGGCCAGTGATGATGAATAGCTGTCCCAACTCCTGAGGCGAGACCACCTCCACCAACGGGAATGATCAAGCTATCAAGGGGGATTTTACAATCTTCCACGAATTCAAGGCCAATCGTCCCCTGCCCCGCCATGACATCCTCATCATCATACGGATGAATCATCGCAAGCCCTTCTTTTTGTGCAATCTCCTCCCCCTTTGGGAAGGATTCTGCCAAGTGATTGCCATAAAAAATCACACGCGCCCCCATTTCCTGGCAATAAAGGATTTTATTTTGAGGGGATGTTGTGGGCATCACAACGGTTGCTGGAATGCCAAGCTTTTTACAATGATAAGCCACAGCCTTGGCATGATTCCCTGCGGAGACCGCCATGACACCACGCAGACGCTGTTCTTCGCCAAGGGCGTAAAGCTTAATATACGCCCCACGCACCTTAAAAGAATGGGTCAGTTGGGTATTCTCAAGTTTAAGCCACACCTCACCTCGAATTAACTCAGAAAGCACCTCGGAATAAATAAGGGGGGTACGCATGACCACTCCTTTGAGGAGCTTTTGTGCATTTAAAATGGATTGATAGCTTACCACAAAACGAACTTTACGTTGTCTCAGCGATCATCTCTTTGATAGAGCCAATAGCTTTTGCAGGATTAAGCCCCTTGGGACACGTATTGGTGCAATTCATAATTGTATGACAGCGATATAATTTAAATGAATCATTCAAATCATCAAGACGCTCTTGGGTTTTTTCATCCCGGCTATCTGCAATCCACCGGTATGCCTGAAGAAGAACCGCAGGTCCTAAATATTTCTCTCCGTTCCACCAATAACTGGGACATGCCGTTGAGCATGAAAAACAAAGGACACATTCCCACAAGCCATCCAATTTCCCTCGTTCTTGGGGAGATTGGAGACGCTCCCTCTCAGGAGAGCTCTCCGCCTGCATCCATGGTTTAATGGACGCATACTGTTGATAAGGAACACGTAAATCTGGCACAAGATCCTTCACCACCGGCATATGGGGCAAGGGTGTGATGCGAACATTTTTGCTCTTACAATCATCAAGTTCCTTTATACACGCAAGTGTATTGGTACCATCCACATTCATAGAACAGCTTCCACACACACCCTCTCGGCATGAACGACGAAACGCCAGGGTGCTATCGATTTTGTCCTTGATATAAATAAGAGCATCCAGGACCATCGGCCCAAAGGCTTTTTTATTTAAAATGAATGTGTCATATCGCGGATTTTGGCCATCCTCAGGATCGTACCTGTAAATCGTAACCTCACGGGTTTGCTCTCCTTTTTGCCCAACAAGAGAAGGATCCACATAATGCTTTCCCTTTCGAACACGGGAATTTTTGGGAAGGCGAATGGCAACCATAGCATGCGATTTGCTAAAATTTTATATAACAAGCTTAACACGCGATTCTTAAAATTCGATAAAAAAAATAACACGCCCTTGAAATATGGCTAATACAAGACCAAAAGCACGTAATTCTTGCTCATCTACCACTGTGGGTCGACAACGCCTTTGAATGTTTCCGCAATAAAATCAGCAACATCTTGGGATTGGTAAAGATTAAGGAACTTTTTAAGATCAGGGCGAGCTTTATCCTCCTCGCGCACAACCATCAGGTTTGTATAGTTTGCAGAATCTGAGGATTCTTTCAGTAAAGCTGTTTTAGGATCAATCTGGGAAACAATCACCCAATCCGCATTAATCACCCCTAAATCGGCATCATCAAGCAAAAGCCTTGGGATCAAAGGAGCCTCAACCTCAATAATCTTGAGCTCGCGCGGATTTTTATTCACATCCCTTGGTGACGGATCAATATGATTCGAGAGATCAATCAAGCCAGACTTTTCAAGAAGCTTAAGGGCACGGGCTGAATTTGTGGGATCAATGGGGATCAAAACTTTTGCTCCCTTTTTCACGTCATCAAAGCTTTTAATAGCAGGGTTGGGATAAATTCCCAAGGGAAGCAAAATGGTGCGCCCCAGGGATTTAAACTTATACCCCCGGCTTTTCATTTGGTCATATAAAAATGGCTCATGCTGATAGATATTGGCATCAATATCCTTAGCATCCAGGGCGATATTAGGCTGGATAAAATCATCAAAGTAGACAATTTCAACTTTAAGCCCTTCTTTTTGAGCTTTCTTTTGAACAAATTCAACAATCTGGGCATGGGGACCATTCGTCACACCAACTTTCAGCGTTTCTTTATTTTTTGAACACGCCACAAAACATATCAAAACCATAAGTGATAGGATAAAACGCATTTATTTCCTCAACCGTTGAACAAGCCAATCCCCTGTCATTTGCACAGATTGCACCAATACAACCAAGATAACAACTATGATTGAAAGGAACACAATGTCATAGCGCTGGTAACCATAACGAATGGCAAGGTCACCAAGCCCCCCTCCCCCCACAGCTCCTGCCATGGCAGAAAACCCCACAAGCATCACCGTGAGCGTTGTTAAATGGGCCATTAATTGAGGCATAGCTTCACTTAGCACAATTTTTCGAATAATCTGCATCCGCGTTGCAGCCATGACTTTCCCTGCCTCTATCATGCCTTTTGAGATTCCTGAAAATGATTCTTCCGCAAAACGTGTATAAAGAAGGATCGCCGCGAGTGATAATGGAACCGTTGCCCCCAACGTGCCAATAGATGATCCTACCAAAAACCTCGTTACAGGAATCAAAAGAACCATAAAAATAATATAGGGAATAGAGCGCCCTGTATTAATGAGAAAACTCAACACCCTGTAAACAAGCGCGCATGGCTTCAGCCCATGGGGAGAGCTTACCCACAAGAGAAGCGCTAGGGGTATTCCGCATATAAATCCAAGGCTTGATGCAACCACCACCATAAAAAGCGTCTCAACCACCGCTGAAACAAGTAAATCAAGCATGAACATACCCCAATAATTCAACCAAGACTTGGCGCGCCAATAAAAATTCCTGAACGTTTTTAAGGTTTTTTCCCTCATAAGGCAAGCTCACGATAAGGCGCCCAAATGCAATTTCTCGAATATGATCAAGGTGGCCCGCGATGATATTAATAGGCACGTGAAATTTCTCAACAAGGGATGCAATCAAGGGTTCCCGCGCAACAGTATCCGCAAAGATAAGTTTCAATAACACATGGGATGATGGAAAGGGCTCTTGTTTTAAACCGGCTTGATAACGATGGGGAAGATCTTGTTGAAACAACGAGCCAATCAACGTTTTTGTCGTTTCATGCTGGGGACGCAATAAAATAGCATCAATTGTTCCTGCTTCCACCAATTCCCCTTGATCCAATACAAAAACATCATCACAAATTTCACGAACAACATTCATATCATGTGTGATAAGAACAATCGTTAACCCAAGTTTTTGCCGCAAATCGGAAAGAAGCTCCAAAATTTCCAAAGTGGTTTCAGGGTCTAGGGCCGATGTAAACTCATCACACAGCAAAAGGGATACGTCCGCCACAATAGCACGCGCAATGGCAACACGCTGACATTGACCGCCGCTCAATTCCCGTGGATAGGCATTTTCTTTGTGGGAAAGCCCAACAAGATCCAAGATATCGCGCGCCCTTTGAATATATTCTCCAGAAGACAATCCCCGAATTTCAAGGGGAAGTGCTATGTTTTCAAGAACGGTACGGCGGGATAAAAGATTAAATTGCTGAAAAATTGTTCCAATACGTTTTTGAATCCCCTGGCGTTTTTCGCCAGATAAAGCCGTGACTTCCTCACCAAAAAGATGAATTTTCCCCGAACTGGGATCATCTAGACTATTCAAACACCGCAAAAGCGTGGTCTTCCCAGCACCACTTTTCCCAATAATACCCGCAATGCGCCCTTTTTGAATGGACAGAGAAATATCTTTCAAAATAGCTGCATCACCGATGGATTTACTGATACCCCGTATATCAATAACAGGAAACGTTATGGAAGATTGTTTTTTAGCCATTTTTCAAATTTTCGCTCTCACCTTTTTATATCAAAGGCTCTGACACCTTTTGATATATTAAAATACATTCTTCCATCTTGCTTTATCATAAAAATGTAAAGAAAGGATTGCACGATGCAACGCATCACGCCATAAATAAACATAAGCATACTATAATGTTAAGAGAATTTTTATGAAAATCATGCAAGGAAAACGTGGTCTTATCATGGGAGTGGCCAACGATCACTCCATTGCTTGGGGAATTACCAAAAAATTAGCAGAACAAGGGGCCGAGCTTGCCTTCACATACATGGGCGATGCCCTTGCTAAGCGTGTGACCCCTCTTGCTCAAAGTGTCGGTTCCGATTTTGTCATTCCTTGCGATGTGAGTGATTCCGACCAGGTTGCCAATGTTTTCAAGGAAATCGAAAAAAAATGGGGCAAGCTTGATTTTGTCGTTCATGCCATTGCTTACGCAGATAAAAATGAGCTCACCGGAAAATACCTCGACACATCAAAGGGCAACTTTCAAACGGCCCTAACTATTTCTGCATACTCTTTTGTTGAAGTTTGCAAATTTGCCGCCCCTTTGATGAAGGACGGCGGATCCCTCCTTACTCTTACCTATCACGGTGCCGAGCGTGTTATGCCTCACTACAACGTGATGGGCGTTGCAAAAGCAGCCCTTGAAGCAAGTGTGAAGTACTTGGCCGTTGATCTTGGCGGAGATAATATCCGTGTTAATGCGATTTCTGCGGGACCGATCAAAACCCTTGCATCATCCGGCATTGGTGATTTTCGCTATATTTTAAAGTGGAATCAATATAATGCCCCCCTCAAACGCAATGTCACTATTGATGAAGTCGGCGGTTCGGGACTTTATCTTCTCTCCGACCTTGCCTCAGGTGTTACTGGGGAAGTCCATTATGTGGATGCAGGATACAACGTCGTCGGCATGAAAGCCATCGACGCCCCCGATATCACACTGGATAAGGATTAATACCCTTGTGTAAACTTTATCTCACCCCAGCAGGTTTAGTCTTTTGAATCTGTTGAGATGACGTAGCTTTTATCCAGGCCACTTTGTGAACGGGGCACAATTGTTACTTCATTTTTTCCTCCATCGGAAAGCACCTCTTGCAAAGGAGAAGCCTGTTGAGAGGTGATTACTCCAAGGGGTAAAAACACCACAACCCCCTCATGTCTTACAATGCGTGCAACCATTTCTTGCCCCCCTCCACAACTGCCTTCTTTATCATGCTCTTGTAAAGAAGGTGATGAAGCAAGAATTGATGTGTTCATAAGGTCAAACAGAAAAAATAAGATAAAAAGAATCTTTGTTAGCATAGCCTCAGCTCCTTGGTTGCTCTCCACAATAAGGCTGACATACGAAAAAACAAGGGGATAAAGACGTATCCTCTTGTTTTTATGCTTTTAAAGGGGGTGTTTGTTGAACGGCTAACCCACCAATTTCGCCATCATCAAGCTTATAGGGATCATCGCTGAAACGAAGATTTCCTTTATCATCCACCCACGTTGTAATATAGACAAAATAGACTGTAATAGGGAGTTTTACAGGCATGGCTTGGGTGACGTTACTGTCTATATACTTTTTGATGTCGTCTGGCGTTTTATAATCGCCAATGGCAAATTCTGCCATGGATAAAAAGCTTTGCACACGTATACATCCATGGGATTCGCTGCGGCTTATATTATCAAAAAACTTAGGCTGATTCGTGCTGTGTAAGTAAATTGTATGGCCGTTTTTAATATCAAATTTAACTTGTCCAAGGGCGTTTCCACGACCAGGCATTTGACGCATATGAATGGGGAGGTAGCCATCGGAATATTCATGCCAATTTATCTCATGGGGATTAACAGCGCCCCCCGTCTCATCTGTAAAAGTAAACCCAGAGCTCACAAGACGATCCACATACCCAGAGTCTTGTTGAATTTTTCGCAATTTCTCTTTTGAGGCGATACTGTGGGGAACATTCCAAGAGGGATTAAAAATCACTTGGGTCATAGGGGCTTTAAAAAAGGGTGTTTTCTGTGTAGGGCGCCCCACTACGACTTTTGAATACAGTTTGCGCTCATTACCTTCAAAAGCCTCAGCAACATATCCCGCAATATTCACAAAAATCATTCGCTTTTGGTCTTGATACGGAGCAAAAATTCTCCACCGTTTTAAATTTAGCTGAATCTGATCAAGACGTTGCTGCGCTGTAAGTTTAAATGCATTGCGTGTTTTTTCACTAATAACACCATCATTTTTGATGGTATGAAATTCTTGAAACTTTTTAATAACCTCAAAGAGTTCATCGTCATACACTTCTGAGTCTGAAGCATTCTCTAAAAATCCATAAAACTGCAAATACTTTCTTACTTGTTTAAAGATTGGATCTTTATCTCCTTTTTTATAATTTTTTGTAAGAGAAACGGATGGATCGCCTTCTTCCTTCGCCTTTTGAGCAAGGCCACGATATTTTATAAATTCATCCTTTAACTCATTATAGCTAGAGTGTTGGGGAAGAAGGTTGCTATCCACAACACACTGATCCCCCAACAAGGTTTTTTGAGCTATTTTAGCAATGTCGAGATCCTCCACAAGTTCGGGGTATTTTTTACGGTATTTAATCCTTAAATCTCCCCCCATGATTTCAAAAAGAAATTTTTCCCAGTGCTTTTGAAATCCTTCTCCATCATTTGCTTCAAGAAGATTCTCTCCCGTTGCAGCAAAATCAGAAGAAACTCCATGATCCACAGTATCTCGCATAAGTTGAATGGCTGCACCAGAACACTGCCCAAGGGGATTTGTCTTTTGAGCAGTAGCGGTATCAACAGAGTTTTTTATGGCTAAAGTTTCTGTGCTACTCGAATTATCAGCCGAAGAAACTTTGGAAACAGGTGCAGGAGCGGGTGCCGACGGCTCTAACGTAGTTCGTGCACGAATCGCATCGATGCTAAAAATGCTGACGGCAAAAAATAAAAAGAGAAAAAACCGAGCGTTCACGACTAAAATAAAGTGTTTTGATAATCCCTTAATTTCAGTAAACACCTAAAAAGTTAAGATAAATTTAAAAAAGGTTGAAGGGTAAAAAAACCTTTTCCAATCATTCATGTGGTTTATTTCTCTAAATAATTCCTCTCACTTTTCCAAGAAAAACCTTTTAACAAAACCTCTTTTTTTGTTATATTTAATTTGTCTCAAATTTTAAAAAAATCATAATGAAAAAATTTGTAGATAATTTTTAAATGCATACACACATACGTTTTAGTGAAGTTTGAATTATGACTCAAATGGCTTTTATTGTGAATTCAGATCAAAAACAAATTCTCGAAGGAATTTTCCACAACGCAAGTAACTTGCAAGAGCGTCTTTCCCTCTATTTTCAGCCAAAGGTAAATCTTAAAACAGGCGAAGTTATTGGCTATGAAGCTTTGATGCGTTGCTTAGGTGGCGATCTTGGATACACCACCCCAGAACGTATTTTAGAAATGGCGGCCTTTTATGGTTTGACAGATGATCTTAATCGATGGGTTGTCACACAAACTTGTCAAGCACTCAAGGAAATCCCATCCATTCATGTGGCTATGAACATTTGCCCTCAGAGCCTTACTAAAGAGTTTGCTTTATTTACATTGGAAACCTTGCTTAAAGAAGGAATTTCTCCGTCTCGTCTTCAAATGGAAATTACCGAGCAGAATAAAGCCTCGGATTTAAAAACACTTGCCCATACAATTTCGTGGTTGCGTCGCCAAGGAATTACCATAGCTTTGGATGATTTTGGAACGGGACATGCCACCATGGAGTATTTGATCAATTTGGATCTTGACCTGGTAAAAATCGATCGGTCCTATGTCCAAGGAATTGAAAATGATAAAGGAAAGCGTACAACCCTTAAGGCCATGATAAACCTTATTCAAACATGTGATGTTCCCATTCTTTGCGAAGGCATTGAAAATAAAGAACAACAAAAAGTTCTCAAATCCCTCGGTATTGAATGGGGCCAAGGATATTACTTGGGAATGCCCACTTCTTTGGATGAGCTCAAAGAAACTATTCTGGCTCCCACGAAAACAGCAAAAGTTATTACCATGAGGGGATAAAAAGCAGAGCTAGAAATAATTCCGGTCACAAATAATTCTGAACTCTTTTCCGGGGCTTATTTTTGTATCAGCTGCTGCCACTCTTCTTCATTTAAAATAGTAACGCCAAGTTTTTGTGCGTCTTTTAGCTTGGATCCTGCATCACTGCCAGCGATGACATAATCTGTTTTTGCGGAGACAGATCCCGCGACTTTTGCTCCTAAGCGCGTGGAAATTTCCTTGGCTTCAGCGCGACTAATGGAAAGAGTTCCCGTGAACACAAGGGTCTTTCCAGAAAACACCGAATGGGTTGTTTGGGGCTTTTCAAAATCCTCAACATAAACTTGTGCCAACAGTTTTTGGATCACGTTGCGTGCATCAGCATTTTGAAAGTGAGTAGTAATGTCCTGAACAATGCTTTGGCCAATGCCATCAATGGCAACGATTTCATCAAAAGCTTGTTGATCTCCCTCAGAAAGCTTAGTCATCTCATGAAAAAAATGATTGGCTGCAAGATAATGCCTTGCCAAGAGTATTGCAATTCCTTGCCCTACTTGAAAAATCCCAAGAGCATAAATAAATCGGGCAAGAGAAATACGTCGACGTGCTTCAATCGCAGTAAAAAGATTATTTGCAGAAAGTGCCCCCCACCCATCGTAGACACGCAAAGGTTTAAGAGATGTTGCATCACGATCCTTGAGGGTAAAAATATCAACAGCATTGCGAATACGCCCCTCATCATAAAAAGCAGCAATATGTTTATCCCCAAGGCCTGCAATGTTAAAAGCATCCTTACTTACAAAATGAATGAGCTGTTCAATTACTTGGGAACGGCAATTTTGATGATTCTTGCAAAGAAGATAGGCCTTGTCCCGAACAAGCTTAGATTGACAATCGGGACAGTGGGTAGGTTCATTAAAGGGCATGCTTTGGGGTGGGCGTTTTTCCTCTAAGGCCTTAACAATTTGCGGGATCACGTCCCCTGCGCGCTGGACGATAACTGTGTCATGGATACGAATATCTTTACGAGCAACCTCGTCAAAATTATGAAGGGAAGCACGACTCACGACAACACCGCCCACAAGGGTCGGACGTAGTATGGCCACAGGAGTAATCGCACCCGTGCGCCCCACTTGCAATATAATATCCTCAACAACGGATTGGGCTTGCATCGCTTTGAATTTGTGAGCGATGGCGAAACGAGGGGCTTTTCCAATGAATCCAAGTCGGTGCTGCAACACAAAATCATTGATTTTATAAACACACCCATCAATCTCATAATCAAGGGTGTCACGCACAGCTTCCATGTCGTAATAAAAATTCAGGAGCTCATCCATGGCATGGCACGTGCGGATGTGAGGGTTCACAGAAAAACCCAGTTTTTTCAAAAATTCTAAGGCATTGCCTTGCGTATCTGACAAAGCATCATTCCCAATCAGCTGATAAGCATAAAAATGAAGTTTGCGCTCTTTGGTAATATTAGAATCAAGTTGACGCACAGATCCTGCGGCTGCATTACGGGGATTGGCAAAAGGTTGCTCTCCCTTTTCTTGACGAGATTTATTAAGCGCGTGAAAGTCGCTGATCTTCATATAGATTTCCCCGCGCACTTCTATCCTTCCGGGTATTTGAACACGTAAACTAGGGGGAATTTCAGCAATGGTTCGCACATTGGTGGTGATATCTTCGCCTTCTGTGCCATCTCCCCGGGTTGCCCCCAGAACAAGCGCGCCGTCTTGATAGATTAGGGAGGCAGACAAACCATCGATTTTAGGCTCTGCTACACATGGAATAAATAGGGAAAGATCTTGGTTGAGATACCGATTAGCCCTATCAAAAAACCCCTGAAGATCGTCTTTTGTAAATGCGTTATCCAGGGACAGCATCGGTGTTGTATGTTTGATTTTTTTAAACCCCTCCTGCGCTCTTGCGCCGGGCTTGTCCACTAACCCAAGATTAAGTTCTGGTGATGCTTTTAAAGCTGGATACTCATCTTCAAGCTTTTTCAATTTTGCTGTTAAGGCGTCAAATTCAGCATCTGTAATTTCAGGTGCATCATAGGTGTGATAAAGCACGTTGTGCCGTGCAATTTCCTTTTGCAGTGCGAGATATTCTTTTTTTGCAGATGCAAAATTCATGGAAAAATTCTAATGTATTAATAGGTATAGTGTCCTCTCAACTTAACGGGATTCGGGAAAAAAGTGCAAGCGTCTGAGACCAAAACATCGGATATAAAAATCTCTGCTTCAATCCTTGCGGCCAATCCTTTGTGTTTCCAAGAAGAAGTTACAAAGGTTATACAAAGTGGTGCTGATCGCCTCCACATCGATATTATGGATGGTCATTATGTGCCCAACCTTACCTTTGGTCCCCATTGTATTCATGCGATAAAGAAAATATCCTCGGTGCCGTTGGATGTGCATTTGATGGTGAAAAATACCGATGTTTTTATTGAGATGTACAAGGATGCATCCGACACAATCATTATTCATCCGGAATGCACGGACCACCTCCACCGTTCCCTAATGCGCATCAAAGATCTTGGTAAAAAAGCAGGAGTAGCCCTTAATCCAGCGACACCTTTGGAATTTCTATGGCCTGTTTTAGAATGCGTGGACCATGTGTTGGTGATGAGCGTGAACCCGGGATTTGGGGGGCAATCATTTATCGAGGCTTCATTAAAAAAACTCGAAGCGATTCAAAATGTTCTTTTGCGAAAAGGAAGTAAAGCTGAGCTTTCTGTTGATGGGGGAATCAACGCGCACACAGCCGCTGCAGTGAAAAATGCAGGAGCAACCGTGCTTGTGGCCGGAAGTGCCATTTTTAACCATGCGGATTATGCAAAAGCCATTGATGCATTACGCAACGCCTAAGAATTAAAAACGACTAAATTAACGGGGTAAAAAACTCAAAAACTATGATTGAGCAGGGATTTTTCTTTAAGATTGCAAATATGTATCATCGCTCATTTGTGTGGCGTTTTTTCGCTGCATTAAGAAGTTTTCCTGAATTAGAAACGATTCCAACAGATCCCTGGCCAGGGGATGTACGCACAGCCACATCGTTGCTTGAACGTTACTACTCCCGTGTTGAAACGGGGAAATTCCCTTTTTGGTCCCAATTAGAAGTAAAAGACACACCGTATTTCCACACATTTGAATGGTTGATGGATCTTAAAACCATGGGGGATAGCCGTAGCCGCCGCTTTTGCCGCATGCTTATTTTATCGTGGATTAAAACCCATAAGTCCTCAAAACGCTATGGGTGGGAGCCTAGTATCGCCGCAAAGCGCTTGTCCAATTTTCTTTGTTATTATGAGTTTTTTGCCCAAAGCGCAGATGATCGTTTTTTACAAATCTTCCATAAAACGCTTTTCCGTCACCTTGAATACTTGCGATTCTACGCCCTTCGTTTGCCTGCAAGTTATGAGAATTTTTTAGCCCTTAAAAGCACCTTAATGGCAAGCATCGCGTTTCAATTGCCTGAATATAAAATCAATCAGCTTTTATCAAAACTATATAAAACCACTGAGCAAATTTTGCATAACGATGGCTTTTCTTATAAAGAACATCCTGATACTCAAGTGCGCCTAACACGACACCTCATCGATATGCGCAACTTTCTAAGACAAGGGCACATGCAATCAGAGGCGTTGAAAATCCAAGAGTTTATTGAGAGAGCCTCCCCCCCCATCCGTCTTTTGCGCCATGGTGATGGCCGTCTCTCTGAGCTTTGCGGCCCTACATATATGACAGCCTCCATGATTGATGTAGTGTTATCCCTTTCTGATACAAGAAGCCGCCAACCTCAAGCATCAGAATTTGCAGGGTTTGAACGCCTCAGCATCGACAACGCCCTTGTTCTTATAAAAAGCAAACTTCCCCATAAAAATGCCTTGCCGTCAAAAGATGCTATGGGCGCTCTTCAGTTTGAGTGGTCCATTGGCAAGGATCGCATTTTTAATCTCGCCGATATCATCCTTGAAGATAGCACAGGAAAACGGCAACAATCCCTTGCTCAGCCAAATGTACACAGGCGCGCTGAAGATGATCATCGATTCATTGAATTTAATCTCCATGATAATCATTTGACCCACCACCGGGAAATTTACCTCGGGCAAGGAAACGATTTAAGGGTGTGTGATCGTTTGCAAGTGGATCAACCATCCTTTGGAGCGTTACGTCTGTTGATTAATCAGTCCTTTGATGTGCAAATTCACAATGATCACACAAAAGTAACCCTTCATCACCGAAGTGGGGACACGTTTCACTTAACATTTAAAAACATTGATGAAATTAGTGTGGACCACAAAGATATGTCGACAAAAGGAACGAAATCCCTTTATGTGCTATTTCAACTTTTGCCTGGTGTGGAGCGGGAAATTTCCTGGGCTGCAACAAAAGCTGCATAAAAAAAATAACTCATGTAAGAAATGCCTATACCCTGCGGCATGTTGTGGCTAGCACTTTGGTTTAGAAACACGATAAAATGCCCTGTGTTTCTATTCTAAGATAGGTATTAAAACCGTGTTGGCATCCTCTTCCCCCTCAAATCTTTCCTTTTTTCCAACAGTTTCTCAAAAAGAAGAAGCATCACGTTGGTTTTCATCCCTCCAAACACTCATTACTCAGACCCTTGAAGGAATTGAGGAAACCTTTTCAAAAAGTGATCACCAAGATACCTCTATAGCGCCACAAAAATTCACATTCACCCCATGGAAACGTGAAGAAGACGGCAAGATTGGGGATTTTGGTGGCGGCTTAATGGGGGTGTTACGCGGTGGAAATGTTTTTGAAAAAGCGGGCGTCAATGTTTCCACGGTATATGGAGAATTTTCTGAGAAATTTGCCAAGGAAATACCCGGGTGCCAAAATCATCGCCAGTTTTGGGCCAGCGGCCTTTCCCTTGTGATTCATCCTCGCAATCCCTTTGTTCCCATTGTTCATATGAATACGCGCATGATTGTGACAAGCAAGGCCTGGTTTGGCGGCGGCGCGGATCTGACACCGTGTATCCCCTTTGATGAGGACACACAAGGCTTTCACCAATCCATGAAAAAAGCATGTGACGATCACAATCCCGATTATTATCCACGCTTTAAAAACTGGTGTGATGAGTATTTCTTTTTGCCCCATCGCCAAGAAGCTCGTGGTATTGGTGGAATTTTTTACGATTATGTGGAGGAAGGAACGTTTGAAGAACTCTTGGCCTTCACAAAGTCTGTTGGCCTTGCCTTTAATGACATCTACCCCAAGATTGTGACGCGTCGTTTTCAAGAAGCGTATGGAGAAGAGGAAAAGCGTATTCAGCTCAAAAAACGCAGCCGGTATGTGGAATTCAACCTGCTTTATGATCGTGGCACCCACTTTGGCCTTAAAACAGGGGGAAACGTCGATGCAATTTTGATGTCCATGCCTCCCATGGCCATGTGGGAATAAGGAGGTCCTATTTAGGAAAGGCTAATTCAAAGATATCCTGGATATATAAAAAGCGCTTAAGGGTTTTGGTGCGATCAATGCCACTTTTTGTAATTTGGGAGAGGATTTTTCCATCTTGATCAACCTCCATTTGAAGGCCCCATATCCCTAAAATAGAATCATCTTTAAAACCATAACGAAGATCCGTCATTTTTAAATTAACAAGGGAGCCTTTTGGTTCAGCAATATATGCATAATCCCCATTTGTAAACCAATCATAAATCTGAAAATCATCTGTTTTTTCAAATTCTTGGAAGAGCTTTTCTGACACCTTGGGAAATTTCATCCATTGAATGGGGCTGGGGCTCCACATACTGACAAGACCAATCCAATATTCGTTTTGCGTATGTACAACGACTCGCCTTAAAGGGAGTTGAAACATCGTTGTATAAACATTCACCTTTTCAGGGATTACTTTTTCTGAATGCAGCTGCTTTTCCACAAAGCGTGTGGCTTGCTCATTGATTGAAAGACCAAGGAATAAGTAGCAGGTGGTAAGGAAAAGGATAAGACCCGAGATAACCTGGTTCCAAGCGAGGCGATGATGTCCCCACAAAATCCCCCAAAGATTGCATAGGATAAGGGGGATCGTATAAATAGGCTCAATAATGGGAATCGCTGAAAAGACAAAACGGTGATTGGAAAAAGGGGCAAGGAGCTGTGTTCCATAAACGGTCATAACATCCAAAAGGGGATGTGTGATAAGTGCCGCGATCATAAGGCCAATCCACGTCCTTAAATGATCTTTTTCTCGTCCATAATAGCACCATAAAAAATACCCTAGAAGGCTCCCCACAACGGGCCCAAAGAAAAGGGAGTGGGAGATGCCACGGTGGTAAAGCACTTCTGCATAAGGATTACTCATGATTTTGACAACAACATCAAGATCAGGAATTAATCCACCAACTCCCCCCCACACAAGGGCTCTTTTCCCCAGTTGACGGCTATACCCAAATTGACCAACTGTAGCACCCAGGGTAATTTGTGTGATGAGATCCATGGAATTGTATTTTTAAGGAATTAACACAAGATGGCGTTCCCGGCGCGATTCGAACGCGCGGCCTCAGGATTAGGAATCCTGCGCTCTATCCGACTGAGCTACGGGAACATGATAAAAAATAAACTACCGGGATTTTATAAAAATGTCTAGGAAGCTGAGAGGGTCTTAAGTCAACAATTAATATCCTATTGCCTTTATCATAAAATTTTACGAAAATTAATTGTTGTTTGATGTTTTTTAGAAGGGTTCTTTGAATTATGAAACTAACTTTAAAAAAATTTCTCCCTATGTTTTGTGCTCTTGCCGGTGGCATGAGTAATGATTGCAGCGCAGCAGCGCAACCCTCAGCACAACCTCCTGGTGGTCCAGCAATTTCACAACCTCCTGGTGGCCCAGTGATGACACCGGATTTTGAGGATAAATTGAAAAAAAATATCTCAAGAGGTTTGCAGGCTTCCCTTCAAAAAGAACTTGAGAACGATCCGGAATTAATGAAGCGTTTTTTGGATTACAAAACACCAACCTTTAATATGCAACAGGGAATTGCTAAGGAAGAAGGAGGAATTGTTGCCGATATTTGGATTACAACAGGCATTGATTTCACGATCCAACAGGCTGTAAAAAAGGCCTTGGCTGCTAAAACCATAACCCTTCAACAGATTATAAGCTATGTAAAGGACAGAGTTCCTTTCCAGGTACAGAGGAAATTTGGTTCTGATGGAGTGATACAAGAAATACAAAAGAAGTAACTGTTTTCAAAAGACACTCGAGCATGGTGCAACCTAAATACCAACCTTATTCGGATAGGTGCACCATGTTCGAATGGGGCAGCGGTTGCATTCAGGTTTGCGAGCCTTGCACGTGTAACGACCATGAAGAATCAGCCAATGGTGTGCATCATGAAGATATTCTTTAGGGATTATTTTTAAAAGGGCTTGCTCTGTTTTTAGGGGGTCCTTTGTTTTACAAAAACCAATGCGATTGGCCACACGGTGGATATGCGTATCCACTGCTAAAGTGGGCTCTCCAAAAGCAATATTAAGGACTACATTGGCTGTCTTTCGCCCGACTCCAGGGAGAGCTTCAAGGGCTTCTCGGTCATGGGGGACTTGGCCATGATGCTTTTCCACAAGAATCCTTGAAAGCTTAAGAATATTTTCAGCCTTGGTATTAAAAAAGCTAAGGGTCTTTATGCAGTTTTTCACCTGATCTACACTAATATTCAGCATGGTGCTTGGCGTATCCGCAAGGGCAAAAAGGGATGGCGTAGCCTTGTTCACAGCAACATCTGTCGTTTGCGCAGACAGCATCACCGCCACAAGCAAGGTATACGGATCCTTGTAATGAAGCTCAGATTGGGGGTTTGGCATGTTCACTTTGAACGTGTCAAAAATGGAATGCACAGAGGATTTTGAAAGCATTAAAAAGAGAGCCCTAAAAGATCTGCGGGCGTATAAAATCCAGGATTTTTCTGAGAAAGGGCTTTTGCCAAAACAAGGGCCCCCTTTGCAAAAAGATCACGGGACAGGGCACGATGGGAGAATTCAAGGGTATCAAAATCCCCTAAAAACCGTACACTATGCTCACCAAAAACACCACCGCCACGGGAGACGGCAAAACCAATGGATCCTGGTTTGCGTTTTTGAGTGTGTGGATAGGTGACATCAAAAGAAGGATTTTTTGAGGATGAGTCTAAACTCTGAGACGATCTTCCAAGGGCTGCTGCTTTTCCAAGCATCAAGGTGCTTCCCGAGGGGGCATCCACTTTGTCCCGATGGTGCGTCTCTGTGATCTCAATGTCATAATCAGGTCCCAAAAGAGCGCTTACCTTTTGTGTTATAGCGCCAAGGATCGTCATAGCCAGGCTTGTATTGGGAGCAATGCAAATGGGAATGAGGGAAGAAGCCTTTTTCGCATACTCATATGTCTGATCGCTAATGCCCGTCGTCCCAATGAGAAGGGGGTTTTTAAGTTGGCTAGCAGCGTCAATCACAGCATCTGTTAAACTGCTGTTGGTAAAATCAATAACAACATCCGCAGAATCCATGAAGTGAGCAAGATCTTTCTCGGATCTTCCCTTATATATATTAGCTATCGTAAATTCTTGGGGTGATTTTTTAACAAGCACCTCAATCGCTTGCCCCATTTTACCGTAACCGATGAGTGCAAGCGCGAGGGGTGCCATTATTTTTTTTCCTTGCCTTTATCGCTAAAAAAATCTTTTACCTTTTGGAAAAAGCCTGAGGATTGGGGGGAGTTATTTTGTTTTTTGCTCTCCTTATCAAATTCTTCCATGAGTTCTTTTTGGCGTTTGTTAAGGTTCATCGGAGTTTCAATCTGCGCCTCAATGAACATATCACCACGGGATTGGGAGCGTAAAATGCTCATGCCCTTGCCCTTAAGGCGGAATTGGTGCCCGGATTGTGTGCCCGATGGAATTTTAATTTTAATTGATGTTCCCTCAAGGGATGGAATATCAATTTCTCCTCCCAGAGACGCTGTGGTCATGGGAATAGGAACCTTGCAATAAATATTATTTTCATCGCGTTTAAAAAAACGGTGGGGTTTGATGGAAATAAAGACGTATAGATCCCCAGCAGCTCCGCCACGAAGGCCCGCTTCACCTTCTCCAGAAAGGCGAATCCGTGTGCCATCATCAACCCCAGGGGGCACTTTGACTTCGAGATTTTTTTCTTTTTTCACACGGCCAGAGCCTGTACACGTGCGGCAGGGTTTTTCAATGGAATGGCCCGATCCTTGGCACGATGAGCATGTGCGTTCGACAGTGAAAAAACCTTGCTGAAAACGAGTTTTTCCGCGTCCTTGGCATGAAGAGCATGTTACAGGTGCAGAGCCACCTTCACCTCCCGTTCCTTTGCAACTTGTGCACGGAGACGGAGCAAAAAAGCGCACATTTGTCTCTTTTCCATGAAAAGCGTCTTCAAGGGAAATTTCCAAATTATAACGGATATCATTGCCACGTAGATTTGCTTCACGTGTGCGACCGCCACCGGCACCACCGAATCCTGCAAAGACTTCTTCAAAGATGTCCGAGAAGGATCCAAATCCTCCCCCGTTAAAATCAAAACCACCACCACCAAAACCGCCAGCGCCTCCCCCCATGGATGGATCAAAAGCTGCATGACCATAACGGTCATAGGCTGCTTTTTTCTCAGGATCTTTAAGGACATCATACGCTTCGTTAATGTCCTTAAATTTCTGTTCGGCTTCTTTGTTATCAGGGTTACGATCAGGGTGATATTGCATGGCAAGCTTGCGGTAAGCCTTTTTCAGCTCATCCGCACTTGCACTTTTTTGCACCCCAAGGAGTTCGTAATAATCTTTTTTTGCCATCTTTTACAAAGTCTTTACATAAACAAGAATCAAACCGATTGATACTTCTATCAATTCTATTTGACCTTAGGCTTTTTCTTGTTTGTTGTCATCGACTTCCTTGTAATCAGCATCCACAACGTGAGCATCCTCAGCGGCCTTTTCACCTTGTGGTTGGGCTGCTGCTTCGCTCTCTTGTGCTTGCTTATACAAGAATTCACCAATTTTCATGGATGCTTGCATAAGTGCATTTGTTTTATCCTTAATCGCCTCACTATCTTCACCAGCAAGCGCAGATTTCAAATCATCAAGGGCTGTTTGCACAGCAGTTGCATCAGCTTCAGGGATTTTATCCTTGTTTTCATCCAAAGTTTTTTCGGTTTGGTGGGCAAGGCTTTCACCATGGTTGCGAGCTTCCACAAGTTCACGGCGCTTTTTATCTTCTTCAGCGTTTGCTTCAGCATCTTTGACCATTTGCTCAATATCAGCATCGGACAAACCACCTGAGGCTTGGATGCGAATTTGATGTTCTTTATTAGTTGCTTTGTCTTTTGCAGACACTTGAACGATACCATTTGCGTCAATATCAAAAGTTACCTCAACTTGTGGCATACCGCGCGGTGCAGGAGGAATACCAACTAAATCGAATTGACCGAGGAGCTTGTTATCAACAGCCATTTCACGCTCTCCTTGGAAAACACGAATGGTCACAGCTGTTTGATTATCATCTGCTGTTGAGAATACCTGACTTTTCTTTGTTGGAATGGTTGTATTGCGATCAATAAGACGTGTGAATACACCACCAAGTGTTTCAATACCAAGGGAAAGTGGCGTCACATCAAGAAGGAGAACATCCTTCACATCACCACGCAAAACACCCCCTTGGATTGCAGCACCAATGGCCACAACTTCATCAGGGTTTACGCCACGATGTGGCTCGCGACCAAAGAAGCTTTTTACCGTATCAATAATCTTTGGCATACGTGTCATACCACCGACGAGGATGACTTCATCAATTTGGCTTGCAGAAAGGCCAGCATCCTTAAGTGCCGCTTTGCAAGGATCAACAGTGCGCTTCACCAAATCTTCGACAAGGGACTCAAATTTTGCACGGGTCAATTTGATGTTAAGGTGCTTTGGTCCGGATGCATCAGCGGAAATAAAGGGAAGGTTGATGTCTGTTTGCATCGCGGATGAAAGCTCAATTTTTGCTTTTTCGGCCGCTTCCTTGAGGCGCTGCAAGGCAAGCTTATCTTGACGAAGGTCAATACCTTGCTCTTTTTTAAACTCATCGGCAAGGTAATCCATGACGCGTGCGTCAAAGTCTTCACCACCCAAGAATGTATCACCATTTGTGGATTTTACTTCAAAAACACCATCACCAATTTCAAGAATAGAGACGTCAAACGTACCACCACCAAGGTCATAGACAGCTACGATACCGGATCCTTTTTTCTCTAAACCATAGGCAAGGGCTGCGGCTGTGGGCTCGTTAATAATACGCAATACTTCAAGGCCAGCAATTTTACCCGCATCCTTTGTCGCTTGACGCTGGGCATCGTTAAAATAAGCAGGAACGGTGATCACCGCTTGAGTTACTTTTTCACCAAGATGGGCCTCAGCAGTTTCTTTCATTTTTTGAAGGATAAAAGCGCTGACTTGGCTTGGGCTGTAATCTTCATCACGGGCATGCACCCAAGCATCGCCATTGTTTCCTTTGACAATTTTATAAGGAACAAGACCCATGTCTTTTTTTGTGAGGGGATCATCAAATGTACGACCGATCAGACGTTTAATAGCAAACAATGTGTTTTCAGGATTTGTTACGGCTTGACGTTTAGATGCTTGCCCAACAAGACGTTCGCCGGACTCAGTAAAAGCAACCATTGAAGGGGTTGTACGCGCACCTTCGCTGTTTTCAATGACTTTTGCGGTTGAGCCATCCATGACAGCAACGCAAGAGTTTGTTGTGCCAAGGTCAATTCCAATTACTTTAGACATCTTATCCTCACTTGTTTTGAACTATTTTGAAAAATTAGCAGCCAACATGATCGACTGCTAACAATATATAATTGATCTAAAAAAAAATCAAGGGGAAGGTTGAGGATAATATCTTCTTGCGATCTGTTGCAAACTCGACTCCCCTAAAAATACACCTAACTTCCCTTTACAACACCAACAAGGGCTGGGCGTAGCAAACGATCATGAAGCATGTATCCAACTTGAATGACTTGAGCCACAGTACCTGGAGTTTGACCTTCAGCGGCGGGAATTTCAAACATCGCTTGATGGAAATTGGGATCAAAGGGGGCACCCATGGGGTCGATTTCTTTAATGGCGTGGCGATCAAAGATTGTTTTGACTTCCCCTTGGATTAGCTTAATCCCACTAATAAGCCCTTCAAATTCTTGGGGGATTGTCGCAGGGCAGCTT
>Ga0172373_10000986_pt1 | contig 46373 bp, 43 predicted proteins | sample Lak10m_2_FD_114546 | JGI IMG/M metagenome (GOLD analysis project Ga0172373, IMG submission 114546) | Freshwater microbial communities from Kabuno Bay, South-Kivu, Congo - kab_092012_10m | ecosystem: Environmental > Aquatic > Freshwater > Lake | place: Democratic Republic of the Congo... | reverse complement strand
TCTCACGACTCCGAAGACCGGCTGGTCGCACTTTCCCCTCGTCACGCAGTTGCGGAGAGCCCTCGGGTTCGATCTGCCTGTCGCCTTCGAGACCGATGTCAATGCCGCGGCCCTGGGCGAGGCAATCCACGGCGCCGCCCGCGGCATACGTCGTGTCGCCTATCTGACGATCGGCACGGGGATCGGTGGGGGATTCCTCGATAATGGAACCCTCCTCCACGGGCGCATGCATCCCGAGATCGGTCATCTCATCGTGCCCGACCTCGATGCCGCCCATGGGAAAGCGACCCAGGTCTGCGCCTTTCACACGAGTTGCCTTGAGGGAAGAGCGAGCGGACCCGCCATCGAAGCCCGCTGGGGTAAGCCGGGGCATGATCTGCCCGAGGATCACCCCGCATGGGCGCTCGAGGCCGCCTACCTCGCCCACGGTTGCCTCAACCTGACCGCCGCGTGGTCGCCCGATCTCCTGCTCCTCGGCGGTGGGGTTTCTCAAAAGAAGGGTCTCATTGAACGGGTCCGCGCGGAGCTGCTGCGCCTCGCCGGAGGCTACTGGGACCTCCCGCCGATGGAGGAATATGTGAAGCCTCCCGCCCTCGGCCAACAGGCCGGCATCGTCGGGGCGCTTGTTCTGGCGCGGGAGGCTCTCGCCGGCTGATTCGTTTCACCCGCCACAGAAATCGCCGATGTCCTTCAGCCGTCCGAAGACGATCAGGCGGTCGCCTTTCTCAAGACGAAAATCGGGGCCGGGAGTGCCGGTGACCCGATAGTTTTCCTCGACCGCCTCCGCCGCGAGCTCCTTGTCGACCGGACGCCGCACCGTCACGAGGTTCAGTCCATGGCGTTTGCGCAGCTCGGTTTCGGCGAGCGTTTTTCCTGCCAGCGGCTCCGGCATTTCGAACTCGACGATCCCGTGATCCTCGTCGATTTTCAAATAGCGACGCACGTATTCGTGCGTCACCTGATGGGCGAAGTAGGCCGCCGCGAGGCTTTCCGCGTGGATCTTGCCGCTCACCCCCATGAGGTCGAGGAGGTGCTCGTGCACCTGATTGATGACGCGGGTATACACCCGCCGCACTTTCAGCTTCTGGCAGTGCGCGGTGATCATCAGGCTTGCCTCGAAGCCCTCACCCACTGCCACGATCACCGTATCCATCGCCGCAACTCCGAGCTGCTCGAGTGCAAAGGCATCCGTGCCATCGGCGATTGCCGCCATCGTGACAGTGTCGCGTAATTCGCGGATGTGGGCTTCGTCCGTATCGATGGCGAGCACTTCGTGTCCAGATTCAGCCAGCTCGCGGGCGAGGGCCGAGCCAAAGAATCCTAGTCCGATGACGGCGAATTTCATGGGGTGGTCAGGGTAAGCTTTTTTTTGGGGGGGAAAAGTCAGTTCAGGGGCAGGCGCGCATCGGGCAGCTCGTAGCGCCGTTTCGGCGCCTGGCCAGCGAGGGTCAAGACCAAGGTCAACAAGCCAACCCGTCCGGCGAACATCGTCGCGATGATGACCGCTTTCGAAAAGGGGGCGAGTTCCATTGTGAAAGCGCGCGAGAGTCCCACGGTTCCGAAGGCGCTAAAACATTCAAAAATCACGTCCGAGGGATCCGCCTTGGGATTGCCCCAACTCACGAGCGAGATCGAGATCGCCACCCAGAGGCCCGAGAGCACGATCGTCGCGGTGGATCGCTCCACCACGTCCTTCGCGATGCGGCGGCGAAACATGTGGAGCGAATCGTGACCACGCACGAGTCGCCAGAGTTCACCAAGGGCGATCGCAAACGTCGTTGTCTTGATCCCACCAGCGGTGCCGCCGGGACTGCCTCCGATGAACATCAGAGCGCACAACACCACGACCGTGGCGAAACCGTAGTTGGAAAAATCCGTGATATTAAAACCCGCCGTCCTCGCTGTCACCGAATTGAAGACCGCCTCCCAGACGCGGTCGGTCGACCAACCCCATCCTTCGGTGAAAAAGATCGCCGCCGCGCCCAGTCCGACGAGCCAAAAAGTCGCCATGAGGACGAGGCGCACGTGCAGCCTCACGCGGTAACGAAGACTCAGGCGGGCGATCCGTTGGGAGTTTGGGAGAAGGGTTTTCAACGCCGTCATTATCCCATGAATGCCCAGACGGGGCAGGTCGATGATGACCGCGAAGCCGACTCCACCGGCGATGATCAGCAGCATGATGACGATTTGGGTCGGACGATTCCCGGCCACCATTGGATCTGCCAACCCTGCCGAGAACGTCGAGAACCCCGCGTTACAGAAGGCTGAGACCGAATGAAACACGGCATCCCAGAGCAACGTCCCCTCGCGCGGTGGATTGTTCGCCCAAGCCATGTGCAGGAGGATCGCACCGGCTACCTCGATCAGCAGGGTGATCAGCACGACCTTGCCGACGAGCTGGCCCATGGCCCCGATATTGTCGTCGCTGAACAATTCCGAGAGTCGGGCGCGATCACGCAGCGAAATCCCCTGCCCCACGACCAGGGCCATGAAGTAGGTCAGGGTCATGATCCCCAGCCCCCCGATCTGGATCAGCAGCAGCAGGATCACCTGCCCCTGCGGCGTGAACGCGTGTTCGGTATCGACCACGGTGAGACCGGTGACGCAGACTGCGCTGGTGCTGGTGAAAAGCGCGTCGAGCCAGGAAATTTCGTCCGTCGTGGCGTTCGGCGTTTTCAGCATCAGCATGCCGCCAAGGATGGCCAAGGCGAAGGTCGCGACAAAAAGTGTGCCGGGGCGCACATGATGGAGGAACCCGGCGCGAGTCAACCGCAGCATCCGCAGCCCCACCGGGAAGATCAGTGTGATTTGCACCAACACGAGGGCCAAAAGGGCCGCCGTTCGCGGCGCCACCATATCGCCGAGCCACTCCCGCAGAGGCCGCTCGAGACCGAATCGACCGGCAGCGAGCACGAGAAGGGCCGTGAGGATGAACGCCTTTTTCACCTTCGAGAGCCGTTGCTGACGAGCCGCAAGACCCGCCTCGGCGACGAGAGCCACCACGACGAGTCCCCACGTTATCCACTCGAACCAGAGGGTGTCGACCAGCGAGATCGGCCATCCCAGCTCCCACACGAGAAGGGCAAAGGCGGCTAATCCGGTAATCGCCTGCAAGGTGAGCAAGCCCGTCTCGAGAACGGGCCTGCCTGCCACCGATGGGGGGGAGACCGAAATCATTCCTCGAAACACCGACAAAGCCTTAGCCCTGCTTCACCGGGATCGCAAGTCCCGGATTCCCGAGTGGATTGACTCAACGACTCAACGACTCAACGACTCAGGGCACTCGCCGCGACCGTTCCTTCCCGCCCATCCGCGAGGCGTATCCGGGCCATGCTACCACTGCGCTCAAGCACTGAAACGGAAGATCCCTCATAAAGCCTCACCAGCACGCCGGAAACGGTCGCCTGAGATGTCGTCAAGACGGTCGCCCTCGCGCCGGAATCCAGGCTTGGGGGACGTTTCAAAAAGATCGACGATCCCCCATCCGATCCCCTTGCCATCGGAGCCGGAGCCACTGCCAAAGTCGGCGCGAGAACGTCATTGGACACAGGAGCAGCCGTCGGCAGAGGCGGGTTCAGACCGGCAACAACCGGCGGAGTCGAACCACTGGGATCGGAGATCGGAAAGGATTCGGACACCTTCGATTTTCCGAAAAGTCGGCCGAAGAACGGGGGCCTTTCCATCGGCGAGTCGAGAGTCACCGCAGCCTCGTTCGTCACCGCAGCCTGGGTCGAGGTTGTCTCCGAAGCAGGATCTGGACTCGCCGCCGGAGGCTCGATATCGCCCCCCGCGGCACTTGGCTCGTCGCTTAGTTCGGGATTCCTCAGCAGACCGCCGCTGGTCCCATCCTCCTTGGACTGGAACAGAGCAAACAAACCTGTCTTCTTCCCCGGCAGACCCACCGATGGAGCCGGGCTCGTCGCCGAGGTCCCCTCCTCTCCGGCCACGGCCGTCCCGCCCGCCTTAAAGGCTGGCACGTCGTGGTCACTTCGCGCCGTCTGCGGTGCCGGCGCTGATCCGACCGAAGAGCGGGGCATCGCCGGGCGATTCACCTGCAAATACTGCTCCGCCGAAGTAATCACCGGCGGCTTTTGCGAAAGGGAAGCCATTGCTCCCATCAAGGCCTTTTTCTGGCGCGCGACCAGGGCGGCGCTCGCCAGTTCCGCCTCGTTCTGGGCCTGCGTCCATCCCACGCTGCCTTGAACGCGAGGTCCGGAATCGCCCCGCACGATCGTGGGGGAAAGCGCGCCATCCTGTCCGTTGCCAAGGAGGGTGAAGTGAGATACCAAGAGGAGGGTCCAGAGTCGAGGTTTCATTCGATTTTACAAGGCTCGGACCTAGCTTGACCCGTTTACCCTCCAATTTCCAGCCCCCAGACCATGAATTTGATCTTTGACGTCCACCTCGATCTCAGCCTCAACGCGCTCGAATGGAATCGCGATCTGACCCTTCCGATCGATCAGATCCGTGCACTCGAAGCCGGTAAGACCGACATGAAAGGCCGCGGACTCAACACGGTCTGCCTTGATGAAATGCGCCGGGGGGGGATCGGGCTCTGTGTCGCCACCCAGATCGGTGGTTGCATGAAGCCGCGCGGGCCCGTCGCCTGTTGGGAGACTCCCGCCCAGGCCTGGGGAATGACGCAAGGCCAGCGGCACTATTACGAAGCCCTCTGCGATCTCGGTGAAATGGTGCAGATCCGCAATCTCGAACAACTCGAGGCCCACTTGGCCCTCTGGGCCGATCCCATCGCCGCCGCCGCCGCGAAAGCACCCGTCGGCTACATCCTTTCGCTGGAAGGAGCCGACTCCATGGTCACGATCGATTACCTCGAGACCGCCTGGGAATATGGGCTCCGCGCCATCGGACCCGCCCACTACGGGGCGGGCCGCTACGCCATGGGCCACGACCAGGTCGGCGGGCTCCGTCCCGGCGGGGCTGACCTCATCAAGAAGATGGACGAGCTCGGCATCATTCTCGACGTCACCCACCTCAGCGACGACTGCTTCTTCGAAGCCCTCGATCTCTACCAAGGCACGGTCTGGGCCAGCCACTCGAACTGCCGTGCCATCGTCAACGATCCGCGCCAATTCAGCGATGAACAGATCAAGCTCCTGATCGAACGCGGTGCCGTCCTGGGATCCGTCTACGACACCTGGATGATGATCCCGGGATGGATCCGGGGAAAAACCACGCCCGAGGAGACCGGAGTTTCCATCGCCCACATCGGAGATCACATCGACCACATCTGCCAGTTGGCGGGAAACTCCCGACACGTCGGCATCGGGAGCGACCTCGACGGGGGCTTCGGCAAGGAGCAAAGCCCCCTCGATCTCGAGACCATCGCCGATCTGCAGAAGCTCGAAGGCATTCTCACGAGCCGCGGCTATTCCGATGAGGATATCAAAGGGATCTTCAGCGACAACTTCCTCCGCCTCCTTCGCCATGCTTGGAGCTGAGGCGGACGAGCAAGAGTCTCCCTGACAGCCGCGCTCCGGGGGAGACCGATAACTTGTGCGGGGCCGAAGTCTCTCAATGCGAGTGAGCGGCCTTTTCGCGTCCGGCGAAGCTCATCGCTCCGAGGACGAGGAGCATTGCCGCTCCCACAAGGCGAAGCGCCGCGCCGAGCCAGTCGGAACCGAGAGCCCCGACGCCATAGTAAGCGATGCCCAAACCAATCAAAATGGTGAATACCGGACCGGCGACATTGATCGTCTTTTCAGAGACGGGCAGACAACCCATGATCGTGAACATCACCGTGAACCCGGCGAGATAAAGCCAGACCGGCGTCCAATAACCGGCGCCGGCTCCGACGCAGACTTCGCACAGAAGCCAAGTAAGACCGCAGAGGAAAAGAAAGCCGTGAGAGAGGGAGTTCATCGAGGGAAAATGATTCGGATTGGAGGAGTTTCAAGCATGGATTGGACCGCGCCCACGGAATTACGCCGGATCAGCGTCGGCCGCGCTCGCGAAATTCACCAAAGGCGCGGAATTTTTCGTAGCGTTTCTTCAGCAGCGTTTCCTTATCGTAAGTCTCGAGCTCGATGAGGTGCTTGACCACCTGACGTTTCAAGTTGCTCGCGGAGGCGACGTGGTCGTGATGGGCCCCGCCCATGGGTTCGGGAATCACTTCGTCGACGACTTTCAGGCCGATGAGATCGACGGCGCTGAGCTTGAGGGCGGTCGCGGCCTCAGTCGCATACTTGCGGTCTTTCCAGAGGATCGCGGCGCAGCCTTCGGGGCTGATGACGGAGTAGTAGGCGTTCTCCATCATCAGGACGCGGTCTGCGACCCCGATCCCAAGAGCTCCGCCCGAGCCTCCCTCGCCGATCACGACAGAGACCACCGGGACGCGAAGCACCATCATTTCACGCAAGTTGAAGGCGATCGCCTCGGCAATGTTGCGCTCCTCTGCCTCGATCCCCGGGTAGGCACCGGGGGTGTCAATGAGGGTGACCACCGGAATGTTGAACTTCTCCGCCATCTTCATGAGCCGGAGAGCCTTGCGATAGCCTTCGGGATGGGCACTGCCGAAATTGCGACGGAGGTTTTCCTTGGTATCTCGGCCCTTCTGATGGCCGATGACCATGACCTTGCGACCCTCGAGACGGGCGAAGCCTCCCGGCATGGCCTCGTCTTCGCCGATGTGTCGGTCGCCGTGGACTTCGAGAAAATCATCGAAGGAATGTTCGACGTAGTCGAGCATGAAAGGCCGCTGGGTGTGGCGCGCGATCTGGACGCGCTGCCAAGGAGAGAGATTGCGGTAGACTTCCCCTTTCATCTTCGTGAGCTTGTCTTCGATGCGCTTCATCTCGCTCGACATGTCGATGTCGCTGTCGGCGGCGCGGTCGCGGAGCTCGGCGAGCTGCCGCTCGAGATTGACGATGGGCTTCTCGAATTCGAGGGGTTCGACGGTGGTCATGGCGGTCACTTTAGCGCGTTTCTTTCGGCGGTCTACTTCACAAGCTCAACTTTTGAGCCGACGCGGAGGATCGTGAAAAGCTCCTCGAGGTCCGCGTTGGCGACCATCACGCCGTAGGGCCGCCCCCCCCCTCCATCTGCTCCGGAATCGTTCTGGCGGATGAACAGCCCGATCTTGCCGGTGCGGATCCACTTGGCACAACTCATGTAGGCGGGATGGGTGAAATTGACGGGCTGATCTCCATGCCAAGCCACGCGCTCGCTCACGGTCGTGGCCGCCGGGGCCTTGATATCGGCAGGAAGATTGCGATCAAGGAGCGGGTATTCCTTGAAGAGCGCCTCGCCGTCGAACACGGTGATGGTCCCCTTTCCCAAACTGATCTCGATCCGAAAATGGAGCGGGTAGACGGTGAGGGGCTCGTCGGGAAAGATGAACTCGGAGGTTTTCCCGTTCGCCCTCATGATGTAGTCGATCGAGGTTTCGTTGCGGTTCGCGATCGTGACGAGAGCCTCTCCTCGGCGCACCCGGTGCTCCGCCTTACCCGGCGTCGGGATCTTCGATAGGAGAAGATCCATGTTCACCTCGCCGACGATGCGCCGGGCCTCGTCGCAGGTGGCCGACTCGGGGAAATACCGCATTAAATAGACGAGCCGGTCGCGCGCTGAAACCAGCTCGCCATCCTTGAGCAGGGAAATAGCGGCGTCGAAGTGACGCTTCCCTAGGTCGGGCCGCTCGAGAGTGTTGCCGCCCTTCCCGGAGATGTGCCGGTTCACGACGATTTCCGGTTGGGCAAACTTTTTCCAATAAAAGTAGGCCCCGGCGACGCCGCCGCCGCAGACCAGAAGAGCCAGAAAGGCGATCAGGAACTTGAAACGGGCCATCGCGGGAACGAAGAAGATGGGATCAGAGAAGTCCGCGGCGCTTGAGATCAAAGACGTTGATGCTGAGTGAGCGCCCGATCATTTCCAAAGTGAACTTGAGGAGAGAGACCTCCCACGAATCATCGATCCCGCAAATGAGGGCCCGCGAGGGATCGCCTTTCGACCGGATCTCTTCGAGGAGGCGGTCGCGCACCTGCTCGATGGGCAGATGGACGACCTCCTCGGTAAAGCTGCGCTTCGCGAAATTGAAGCCATATTGAAAAATTGCGAAGTTCCCGTGTTGCCGGAACCACTCGGCGAAGACTTCAGCCTGTTCACCAAATCCCTCGAAGAGCAGATCGCGGTAGCCCTCGGGACGGAGGATCTTGGGCCGCTCGGCCTCCATGCGCCCCTCCCGAATCCTCACCGTGCCAGCGGAATCCATCGGCTCGGTCAGGAGGTGGAACTGGAAGTTCGTCGCCCCGAAAGTGTCGATGAGGCGATCGGGTTCATGCAGCACGCGGGTGTGCTCCATGGCATAGGCGATGTCGTCAAAGGAAAGGGCGGCCATGTTCGGCAAAGTCGGGAAGCCTAAGCGCAAATGGAAAGGAAATCCAACGGGGAAGCCGAGCCCGAGACCCTAGGCGCTCAACCGGACGGGACCGGTTCCCTCGTTGAAAAAAAATGCGCCTCCGGGGAGGCGCAATGCGAAATCCGATCCGAATGCGAACCGGAACCACCCGGTCGGATTACTTCGACTGCTCGGTGATGTAGGAGTAAACGTCTCCCACGCTCATCAGTTTCTCGGCATCTTCGTCGGGGACGGTGATGTCGAACTCCTCTTCAAAGGCCATCACCAACTCAACGGTGTCGAGAGAATCGGCGCCGAGATCCTCGATGAACTTGGCTTCGGGCTTCACTTGCTCTTCGCTCACGCCCAGTTGTTCAACGATGATGTTCTTAACTTTCTCTTCGATGGATGCGTCGGACATTGGAAAGGTGGGGAATGGATTTTCGGATGACGGGTTTATTAGCGGTGCTCGCGAGCTTTGGCAACGGTTTTTTGCAGGGTTTTTTGCGGTGAGGTGTCACCCGGCGACGACAGCGGGAAAGCGCGGATTTCGGTGGGATGAAGCGTTGCCGTCGGTCGAGCCGCAGGTATCTTCCCCGGGAATGTCTTTTGTCACCACTCTCAACGCACTCGATGCCGGGGCGCCGCTTTCCCCGCTCTTGGCGAGATTCCAGGGGCTTCTCGATCCGATGGCCCCTGACGCCCTCGAGCGGCTCGCCGCCGAATCGGTCGCGACGACGCGTCGCCATTTCGGCCGCACGATGCGGCTCTTCGCCCCGGTTTACCTCTCGAACGAGTGTGTCAACAACTGCGCCTACTGCGGCTTCTCGCGCGACAATCCCATTCTCCGCACCACCCTGACCGTGTCGCAAGTGGTGAAAGAGGCGCGCCACCTTGCCGATCTGGGCTTCCGCCACCTCCTTCTCGTCGCGGGGGAACACCCGCGTTTTGTCTCCGACGGCTATCTCGAAGAGTGCCTCGCCGCCCTCCGCGATTTGATTCCCACCCTCGCGATCGAGGTCGGTCCGATGGAAACTCCTGAATACGAACCGCTTGTGCACGCTGGATGCGAGGGCCTCGTGGTCTATCAGGAGACCTACGACCGAGCTGCCTACGCGGAATACCATACGGCCGGACCGAAGAAGAATTTCGACTGGCGTCTTGAATGTCCCGAGCGCGGCTACGCCGCCGGATTCCGCCGAATCGGGATCGGGGCGCTCGTGGGGCTGACAGACTGGCGTCGCGAGGTGTTACGGCTTGCCGCCCACCTCGACTACCTCCAACGCACCTGCTGGAAGGCGACCTACACGATCGCCCTGCCTCGCCTCAGGCCAGCGGCAGGGAGCTTCGAGCCCCGTCACACGATGAGCGACGCGGCATTCGTCCAGATCCTCTGCGCCTTTCGGGTCTGCTTCCCCCAGGTCGGGATCGTCCTCAGCACGCGCGAGCCCGAGCCGCTGCGAAACGCCCTTTTTCCCCTCGGCATCACCTCAATCAGCGCCGGTAGCCATACCGAGCCGGGCGGCTACACCGGCGAAGGAGCCGAAGACGTCCACCTCACCGTGCGCGGACGCCGCGTCGAGCTTGGGGAATCCACCCCGGCTTCCTCTTGCGGTGGGACCACCCCGGCGACGGGACAGTTCGACATCGCCGACGGCCGCAGTGCCGCCGAAGTCGCCGCCCATCTCCGCTCCATCGGACTTGAGCCGGTCTGGAAGGACTGGGATTCCTCCATCCTCGCTGGCCCAAGAGCCTCCAACGAACTTCCCGTCACCGCATGAAAATTCTCCTCAATGGCACGCCTCGAGAGCTGCCCGACGGCCCTCTCAACGTGAACAGTCTCCTCGAAGCGATCGGACTCGGTCCCCAGCCCGTCCTCGTCGAGCGCAACGGTCTCGCCGTGCTGCGGCGGGAGTTCGAAGAGACGCCGGTCACGGAGGGAGACACGATCGAAGTCGTGCGGATGGTCGCCGGAGGGTAGAAGGTTTCAGTCCGAGTCGCTGAAAGCTCCGAAGTGGAATCTGGAACCCTTCCTCACCGGAAACTTGTCGTCACCAACAGTGCCCGGTTGAGCTGCCGCAGGTATTCGTAACGCGGGATCTCACGGCAGCCGAATCGGCTTAGGTGATCGGTCGTCCACTGGGTGTCGAGGAGGAGGAAATTCCGATCGCGGAGCCGCTCGACGAGGGCGACAAGGGCGACCTTTGAAGCGTCGGTGACACGGCTGAACATCGACTCGCCGAAAAAAGCCCCGCCGATGGAGACGCCGTAGAGGCCGCCCGCAAGTTCGCCGTCGAGCCAAGCCTCGACCGAGTGGGCGTAGCCGAGTTCAAAGAGCTTCTCGTAGCTCGTCACGATCTCGCGGCTGATCCACGTGGTGCGGCGATCGGCGCAGCCCGACATCACTTCGGAAAAAGCCGAGTCGACGCGGATCTCGAACGGATTTCTCCGCAAGGTTCGTCGAAGCCCGTGCGGGAGGTGAAACTCATCGAGCGGCAGGACTCCGCGGGGATCAGGCGAGAACCAACCGATCTCACCGCGATTGTCCATCGCCATCGGAAACATGCCGCCGCGATAGGCCGCGATCAGCACCGCGGGCCTGATGTAACCCTCCCTCGTGAAGATCGATTCCGACATCCCTGAAAACCCGGCGGTAGCTTAGGATCACCCCCCATTTTTGACAAACAAAAATCCGCACCAACCCGGTCGCAGCCCGTTAAAAACAATGCAAATCCCTCCTTGAAAAACACAACGCAAAGCGGTAGAGAGCGAGACTATGCCAGTCGCCACTCCCAAACAGTTCGAAGCCATGCTCGACGCCGCCCAGAAGGGTGGCTACGCTTATCCTGCCATCAACTGCAGTAACCTCGTCACGATCAACGCGGCGTTGAAGGCCTTTGCCGATCAGAAATCCGACGGGATCATCCAGTTTTCCACCGGTGCCGGCCAGTTTGCCTCGGGTTTGAACCACAAAAACATGGTCCATGGCGTCATTGCCTTGGCCGAACTGACCCACCGCCTCGCCGAGCAATACGATGTCCTCATCGCCCTCAACACCGACCACTGCCGACCGCAGGCGGCCCCGACCTTCCTCGATCCCCTCATCGAGGAGACCGCCAAACGTCGCGCCAAGGGTGAGAACAACCTCTTCCAGAACCACATGCTCGACGCCTCCGAGCTGAACCTCGCCGACAACATGGCGATCTCGCAGGAATACCTCAAGAAGTGCGCCGCCAACGGTATCGTCCTCGAAGTGGAAGCCGGAGTCGTCGGTGGTGAGGAAGACGGTGCCGCCGGCACCGAAGACACGCCGCAAGACAAACTCTACACCACCCCGGAAGACATGGTCGCCGTGTATGAGGCGCTCCACTCCCTTGGCCGCTTCACCTTCGCCGCCACCTTCGGCAACGTGCACGGGCATTACAAACCCGGTGCCGTCAAGCTGAAACCCGAGATCCTCAAGCAGGGTCAGGATGCCGTCATCGCCAAGTTCGGGGCCTCGGCCGAGTTCGATCTCGTCTTCCACGGAGGATCGGGCTCGCTCCTCGAAGAAATCCGCGAGACCCTCGGCTACGGCGTCATCAAGATGAACGTCGACACCGACACCCAGTATGCCTTCACCCGTCCCATCGCGGACTTCATGTTCAAGAACTACGACGGCGTCCTCAAGGTCGACGGCGAGATCGGAAACAAGAAGGCCTACGATCCCCGCGCCTACCTCAAGGCAGCCGAGCAAGGCATGGCTGAGCGGATCGCCGCCGCCTGTGACGACCTGCTCTCGACGGGCAAGTCGATCGGCGGCGAGGTTTGATCGGAGCCGGTCTGATCCGTCCTCTTTCCAAAAATCCCGGCGCGATGTTCGGCCGGGATTTTTTTGCCAACACGAGCGGTCACGAAGGCGGAAGACCTGCGGCACGCCAATCAGCCATTGTCCCGCGTCTGGAAACGTGGCAGGATCCCAACCGCATTCCTATGAAAAAAAGCTCCCTCGCCGTTTTCGTCGGCCTTTCACTGCTCATCGGCCCGACCGGCGCGCAGGAGGCTAAAAAACCCGCAGCTCCCCAGGCCGCCACCGGCTACTCCGACACCCCTTTCCTCCCCGGTGGCAAATGGCGCGTCCACGATGACAATCGTCCCCGCCCCGACGTCGTCACACCGGGCGAGACTGCCGCGGATGCCCCTTCGGACGCCATTGTTCTCTTCAACGGCAAAGGCCTTGATGAATGGGTGATGGACAAGGACAACTCGCCCGCCGATTGGATCGTTCGGGACGGCTTCCTGGAAGTGCCTCCCAAAGGTGGTGTCGGCGGTTACATCAAAACGAAGCGCGAGTTCGGCGACGTTCAGCTTCACCTCGAGTTCGCCACTCCCGAGAAGGTCGAGGGTAACTCGCAAGGACGAGGCAACAGCGGCATCTTTTTCCTCGGCAATTTCGAGCTTCAGATCCTCGACAGCTACGAAAACAAATCCTATGCCGACGGTCAGGCCTCGGCCCTCTATGGTTACAAGCCGCCGCTGGTGAACCCGGTCCGCAAGCCGGGCGAATGGCAGACCTACGACGTTATCTTTGAAGCGCCGAAGTGGGACGCGGATGGGCATCTCCTGAAAAAAGCCTACATCACCGTAATCCTCAATGGGGTCGTCACCCACCACCGCCAAGCGTATCTCGGCGCGACGGGACACAAGAGCGTCGCAAACTACAACCGGGTCATCCCCGCTGGCCCCATCAAGCTGCAAGACCACGGCAATCCGACCCGCTTCCGAAACATCTGGATCCGCGAGTTGAAACTCGACGCCCACGAATAAGGCCGATCGGTGCCGCTGACGCGCCGATCACAAGCCTGACGGAGCGGAATCCCCCACCTTCCGTCCGGGCGTCGCTGCTTCCGCCAACGCCGAGGAGTCAACGGAGCCTCGGCGTGGTGGGGACTGCCAACGCCCAGACCGAGAGTCGAGACAACACCGGGTTGCCGGGAATCTCAGATCCCCGTTTTCCGGGGCTCTTCCTTGGCCGCCCCGGCCTTCGCTTCGGGTGCCTTTTCCTCGTGCCCGTCCGAGCCATGTCCGTCCGAGCCATGTCCTTTTTTGGCGTGGGCGTCTTGGGCGTGGGCCGCGTCCTCGTGACCTTCCTCGTGACCTTCCTCGTGCCCCTCGTCGTGGTGCTTTCCGTGCTCCAGGTGGAGACCTTTGGTTTCTTCAAAGGAATGGTTCTCGCAGCCGGTAAGCGCGAGACCCAGCAGGGCGGTCGTGAGGGTGAAAAGGCTCAAAGTCTTCATCCGACCTCTTTAGCCTGACCGGTGCCGCTTTGCAACCGCCAACTGACCCTTGCCGATCCCCAAAAAAGCGTCACGCCTCGCCGATTTCCGTTGCCGCCACAACAATGCGACTGCCTTCCTGCTTCACCACCCGCAGGGCGCTCCCCTTGGCGATAAACTCCCCGTCCGAAATGAGGTCGAGAAGACGCCCTTCAAAAAGTCCCTTGCCCGACGGTCGCAGATCCGTGACCGCCTCACCTCTCGCACCGACGAGATCGCCCTTCCGTTGAGACGCTCCGAGCGAAGCACCGCTCGGAACGACCTCGGAGAGAACGAGGCGACTACCCATTTTGGTGCCGGGGAAGAATCGCATCCCCAGCAGGACCGCCGCGAGGGCCCCGGCCATCCCCAGCGCCAGCGAGTAAAGTGACGCCTTCAAAAGACTCGCCCAACTCTCGGCGGAGGGCAGACCACTCCATTTCCATTCCAAATCCACCCGATCGACCATGGCAAGGCCAAGCGAGGCGATGACCAGGACCACACCCGCAAGACCGGCCACGATCGTCCCGGGAAAGAGAAAAACTTCCACCGCGATGAGGAGCAGCCCCACGGCGAAGAGCACGGCCAATTCGTAACCGGCCAGGTTTCCGGCAAGGTAGTTGCCGAAAAAGAAGAGCGAAAAAGCTCCCACGCTGACCAGCCCGGGAAAACCGAACCCCGGCGAATTCATCTCGAGATAGGCCCCCGCTAGACCGACGATGAGCAGGACAAAAGACAGCTTCTGCACCCAATGGGCGAAGGCTTCCATTCCGAGCGGTGTCGCCTCGACCACCCCGCCCTCGAGAGCCTCCTGCGCGATGAGATCCTCGAGATCGCGGGCCACGCCCTTCGCGAGCACGGGCCGCCCACCAACGATTTCAGTGGCGCCGACCGTGTTGAGGTTCAGCACACTGCCCGCCTCATGGATTAGGACCCCATCCACTCGCACCTCTTTTTCACGGGTCACGAAGGCTTCGGCCACGTCGGGATTGTGGCCCTTCAACTCCGCCACGTTCCGCACCGTCCCGATGATCATCTGCGTCACCTTGTCCTCCATCGACTCGGCGAGATCCTGACCCGTGCCGCTCACGACAAGGGCCGAGCCGATCGTGGCGGCCGGACGCATGTAGATGTGGTCGGTTCCCACCGCGATGATCGCCCCGGCCGACTCTGCCCGCGAGTTCACGAAAGTGTAGGTCGGAAAACTCACGTTCTGCAGACTGTTCAGCACGAGACTCTCGGTATGCCAGGCAAAACCACCGGGCGTGTCCATGTCGAAGATCACCGCCTCAGCCCCGTCGAGCTCGGCTTTCCGCAAGGTGCGATCCATGAAGTCAAAACTCGCCTCGCCCGTTGCGAGGGTGTCCTCCCCCACCTTCAAGACAATGACCTTCCCGGCAAAGCTGCCCTCGTCGCGACGCCGGAACAGGGGAGCGGCACGCGGTGCTTCCGTCCCTAATCCCGAGGCCAGCTCCTCCGCCTCGGTGGCAGCGTCCGCCGCCTTCACCGCCGTTTCCCGCCCCAGCTTTTCACGGGTCGCGCTTTCGCCAAATTCCCGGGGGGTCATCCTAACAAACCCGCCTTTCCGCCCCTCGCTCTTGAGCAGGTTCTCCACTGACTCCGCGATTCCTTTTGCCAAAAGAGGGCGTCCCTCGATCGCGCGCACCGCCTCCGCCGCCGTCAGGGTGAGGACCTCTCCCTTCCGGGAGATCACCTCCTCCCCGATCTTCACCTCCAACCGCGGATCGATGAAGGCCTCGGCCACTTCGGGCCGGTGACCATGCCGCTCCGCAAGACTGCGAGCCTTCGCCCGGAGAATGGATTGGTCGCGCAAAAAATTCTCGTCTGCCTTGCCCCCCTCGCTCGCGGCTTGTTCCAGCCCAGCGCCTCCGATGATTGCATTCGGATCCAGGTAGACCGTATCGCAAGCAAGCGCGGCGAGCGCTCCCGGGCCCGTTGCCGTCCCGCGCACCCAAGCGATGTTCGGAAGCCCCGCGCGCGCGAGTTGATCGAGGAGCTCGGTCTGCGTGGCGAGATCCGTCGGCCCCGCCAGATCGATTTCAAAGACCACCACCGTCACGCCGGATTGGCGCGCCTCTTCGAGGAGTCTCTCGAGATCACGCAAGCCCCGCCGTTCAGAGAGCAGTTCTTGGGTCAACGGCACGACCAAGGTCTGATCTTTCCAAGCTTCCCTCGCCTGAAGCCGCGGAGCGATCAGGCAAAAAAAGGCGAAAAGGACAGACAAAATCAGACGGAAGAGAGTCATGCGGAAAAGTCTACGGGGTTCCTCGCCAGATTTCACGGAAATCCCGCCGACGAAAAGAGATGATCGAAACTGGACCACCCGCCCCCGCCCGACGTTCAATCCACATTCACTCGGCCCGTCGGTGGATCACCGTGCCCGAGCTCACCTCCTGCCCATTCGCATCGCGGTGCGTCACCGTGCCGCTCAGGAGGTTACCATCGAGCGAGTTGGTGATGAGCAGTTCGCTACCCGGACCGCCCAACGGCGATTTCACTTCCACCCGCGTCTCCGTGATCGATACCTCAAACCGCATCGGCTGATCCATACCGGTCTGCTCGTAGTCGCATTCGTAGGCGCCGCTGGTCGCGTTCAGAAGAAAAAGCCAGGAAAACTCATGCGTCTCCTGTCCCAGCTTGCGCGTCCCGGCGAAACGGTAACCACCACCATCCTCTGCCGCGGCCACCCATTCCTCGTGGACCTCGAGTTCCCCGCTGTCTCGGGTTTTCAGACTCCCATCCCCGACCCAGCGACCCGTGATGGCCTTGAAGAGCGGATGTTCGGCCGGTGGCGGCGTCTGCCCCGAGACAGGGGAAGCCAGGATCGTCGTGATTCCAACAAGGGTGGCGAAGAGACAAGCGTTCATGGCGTAAGAATCTCAGGAAACTGGGAAAAAACAACCCGCCTCCTCCTTTCGCGCGATCCCGGGGGATCACAGGCGCTCGTCCTCGATGATCTCCCCATCACGGAGATGAATTTTTCGATCGACGCGGTCGAGGAGGCGGTCATCATGCGTCGAAAACAGAAAAGCCGCGCCGCGGTCTTGATTGATACGGCGCATCAGGTCAATGATGAGATTCGCGTTGTGGGTATCGAGATTCGCCGTCGGTTCGTCCGCGATGACGAGGGCGGGATCGGTCACAAGAGCCCGGGCGATCGCGACCCGCTGCTGCTGGCCTCCGCTCATTTTTTGAGGCCGGTGGTGCATCCGGTCGGAGAGCTCGACCTCGCCGAGGAGCTTCTCGGCCCGTGCCCTCGCCTCGGCCCGGATGACGCCGTCGATCTGCAGGGGCAGCATCACGTTCTCGAGGGCGGTGAGAACGGGAATGAGGTTGAAGTTCTGGAAAACAAATCCGATCGAGGCGTTGCGCAATTCGCTCCTTCGGGCGTCGGTGAGACCGGCTGCGGGCGTGCCCGCGACGAGGACCTCGCCGTCCGTTGGGGCATCGAGCAGACCGATGAGATTGCAGAGCGTCGACTTCCCCGAGCCCGAAGGGCCCCAGACCGCAATGAATTCCCTTTCCTCGATGCCGAGGGTGACATCGCGCAAGGCCGACACTTCCGTGTCGCCAAAATGGTAGGTTTTTCTCAGATTCCGGGTCTCCGCAACTTTCATGGGGCCTTCGGGGCATTAGCGCTTGCAGTCTAGTCGCCTCGGCCCACTTTGCACGGGTTTTCCATGATCGAACCTTACTTGCTGGCTTTCTGGGGGGTCTGGCTCTTCGTGATCTTGATCGCAGCCTTCCGTGTCTTCGGATTCCCGATTGCCCGGCGGTTGCAGGATCGGCGTTGGAAGATTGGCGTCACCGCCCAACAACCGGTCGCGCTCATTGTGCCCGTGAAGGGTTTCGACCTGCACTCGACTCCGCGCTTTTTCGACGCGATATTTGGTCAGTCTTACGGCGACTACCGAGTGATTGTTTGCTTCGAGAGCTGGAGCGACCCAGTCGCCCGCTGGCTCTGCGAACATCTTGAACTCAATGACCGAAGACGCATCTGGAATCATCCAGATCCGACGAGCGGGCTTCGCAGCATCACCCTCGTCTGCGGTGGCATCGCCGAGGCGGAAGGTCAAAAGGTGCAGAATCAACGCGCGGCCTTCCGCGATCTCGGTCCGCGCGATGCCATCATCGCCTTCGCCGACTCCGACATCCTTTGTGGCACTGACTGGCTCGCCAGACTCGTCGCGCCGATCAACCACGCCACCCACGAACTCTCCACCACCTACCGTTGGCTCGTCCCCAAGAACCCCACTCTGCCGAACCAGCTCGCCTGCATCATCAATGCCTCGATCACCACCCAGGGCGGAGCGGAATGGTCGACCGTGCTGTGGGGTGGATCGATGGCACTGACCCGGAGACTGTTTGACGAGCTCGACGTGCCCGAGCTGCTCGCCGGCTCGCTCAACGACGACCTTCGCCTCTCCAAGGCCGCCCGGGCGACGGGGCGCAAGATCGCCTTTGTGCGGTCGCTCATCCTCCCGACCACGATCGACTTCACCTGGGGCAGCTTCTTTGAATTCGTGCGCCGCCAATACACGCAGGTGAAATTCTTCAGCCCGATTCTTTACACCGGAGTGAATTTCGTCCTCGCTTTCTACGTGCTCGGGGTCACCACCATCCTCGCCGCGCTGGTTTACGGATACTTCTACGCTTGGGTTCCCGTAGCCGCGGCCTACGTCATCGACCAATTCCGAGCCCTCGCTCGGCAGCAGGTCTATCTTTCGCTCTTCAAAGACCAGGGGATCCGCCAGAAGCTCTTTGCAGCGGGATGGCTCGAGCACATGATCACCCCCCTCTGGATGACCCTCCACTGGATTCTCCTCGCCAGCACCTGGACGCAAAGCCGCCTCACTTGGGCGGGCGTTCGCTACCAGATCCTCTCGAAATCGAAAACCCGCGTGATTCATCGCTCTGCCACGGCAACCCCACTTCCGATCGGCGCACCCGGACTCGCCATGCTCTCGGCCTTGAACGATCGCCGTCGCACCATCGTGCCTCGAACGATCACTCCGTTGGAGGCGATCGCGGCTCCGATCGCACCCGCGAGGCCCTCGAGCTTCTCCGAAAGGATCGAGCTCGACGCGGTAGCCTCCAGCGAAGCCACCACGGTTTCTGCCAGCGACCAGGGGGATTCGGCGGTTCTGCCGCTCACGGTCTCTTTTCACGAACGGCCCGGTGGCGTTCGATTCCGCGCCAGCGATCGCGGCACGCTCGGCGCGGCTGATTTCCTCCTTGGCAAAACACGCGTCCGTCCCCATCGCCTGCACCCGTCACCGCTCCCCGTCACTGAAGTGATCCCCGCCGCATCGCCAACAAGGAGCCGATTGATGATCACCACCGACACCAAGCGGGGTCGCGTCGTCACCGCCCTTGAGCGTGGTCTCGACAAGACAAGGCTTCGCCAAGCGGGGGAAAGACGATTCCCCACGGCCACTTCAAGCCTTTCCCGTCCCCTGCCACCCGCCCGAATCGACCGAGCGCGGACGAGAGTCCGCCCCGCCCTCCTGGTGGCACCGATCGCCGCTGCCGGAGAGCCAAGCCCGGCGCCGGTGTCCAACCGGGCCGCCTCCCGCAACTCCGCTCCGCGCTCCCCCGGTGGTCGTCGCACCTTCCTCGGGTCGAACCTCGCCGCGTTTGCTCCGGGCCGCGGCGTGGCGGTCCGTTCCCTGCGCCCCCTCTCCTCCGGCCGCACCGGTTGTCATCCCATCGCACGCCCCATCCAGCGCGGCGCGTCAGCCCGCCCCTGACAAACCACCACAGACCGCCCACCCCTCTCATGTCCGATTTCTACGAGGAAGAGTTTGTCTACATCGATCGCTGCGCCTTCATCGTGCGACCGACGTGGAAATTCGCGGCTTGGCTCAATCAGCTCGACAGCGATCCGGTCGATGATGAAAACCAAATCTTCATCCAGACTGTCTATCTCGTCGACTTCAGCGAGCGCCTCGACGCACGCACGACCACTGATCTGCTGGAGGCCTATTATCTCGACATCGCCACCAGCGAATTCGGATCGTGGTGGACCGACGAGCAGGATTGGCCACCCCTCCGCAGCCTCAACGACTTCTTTGAATACTTCGAGTGTGCCCCGTCCGAGACGGTGGTCGATCTCGCCGCCGATGGCGACTACGAGGAGCCGGAGGACGAAGACGAATTCTGATCAGGCGCCCCTTCCCCGCCCGCAGGGCGGTCTTCAGGCGCTCTGCCGTGCCTGAGATCAAGAGGGCATTTCCTCCTTTCCATCGCAGCCCGCAGGGCGATACTGACGAGGAGGTCCTGTCGTGAATTTCGAGCTCAAAAAGAAAAAGTTCTACCCTGTCGGAGTTTCCCTGCTGCCTTATCTGCAGGAATACGGACGCCTTCTCCAAGTCCCTCCGATCTACGAGGAACTGCATCGTTTCTCGCAGCTGTTCCCCCTTTACGACCGGGAGGGGCAGGACACTCTCTGGAAAACCGCCTTCTACGAACCGGGCATCCGGAAAGAACTCTCGCGCCAACTCATCCAGATTTATTCACTCCTGAAGACGAACGAACTCCGCTCGCGCGAGCACCTCGTCCTCGAGCGCGTTGACTTTTGTGACTTCGGGAATTCGCGACCATTTCGCATCCGCATTGTCAATCAGTTCAACGACAATTACGACCACTTCTACGTCAAGATCGCCGACGCTTCGCGGATCTACGGGCTCGAACTCGAGCATGTCCTCTCGCCGAACCGCATCAACTACCTCGTCAACGGCAACACCCTCATCGAGGAGCACATCGCCGGTGTGCCGGGCGACGTCTTCATCCACCAGTATTTCGACCGACCCGAGACCAACCGGGTGCGCGTCGCGAAGGAGTTCGTGAAATTCAACGAGCGCAGCTTCATCCGCCTGCTCGGCGACATGAGGGCCTACAACTACGTCGTCGACATCACGCCCGATTTCGAGGATGCCCAATACCGGGTGCGGGCGATCGATTTCGACCAACAGTGCTATGAGGGGGCCAAGGAAATGTATCTGCCCCAGACCTTTCCCGAAAACCAGCCCGTCGTCGAGCTCTGCACGACCCGGCTCAATTACCTGACAATGCGCCAATACCAAGACGAAGAGCGCACCCTCATCGAACGACGCTGCCAGATCGCCCACAAGCGCCTCAACGCCCTATGGGACACGATGTGCCGCGACGAGATCGCTCCCGAGGAACACGTCCTGCGGCTCCGCAACGGCCTCAACCTCTATCATGAGACCACCGCCTTCGCCAGCTGTGAGACAATGGGGCAACTCGTGAGAATGAACCTCGACGTTTCGCTGGCAAAAACGAACACTTGAACCAAGTTTCTCCCCGCGCAGCTCCCGGGAGCCACCTCTTTCCGAAACGCCCTTTTAGCCCGCTTGTCCATGAATTCCTCCTCCGAAACCGCATCCTCCGACAGCGCGTTCTCTCATCACACCCAGTTCCTCAAGGCTTTTTTCCGAAGTTCCGCCCATGTCGGTGCGATCGCCCCGAGTTCGGGTGAACTTTCCTCAATCCTCGCCGACACCCTCGACTGGGATCAGGTCGAGTGTGTCATCGAATACGGCCCCGGCACCGGAGTCGTCACCGAGGAAATCGCCCGTCGCCTCAAGGGCCATACCCGCTTTTTTGCGATCGAGCGCGATCCCGCCCTCGCCGCGATCGCCCGCCGCCGCTGCCCGAGCGTCGAGGTGATCGAAGACTGTGTCACCCGCGTCCCCGAACTCTGTCGGGAACGCGGCATCGAAAGAGTCGATGCCATTCTCAGCGGGCTCCCCTGGGCCTCCTTTCCCCACTCGCTGACCGAAGAGATCCTCGCCGCAACCTTCGAGGTGCTGCCCGAAGGGGGGCAATTCGCGACCTTCGCCTACTGGCAGGGCCTTCTCATGCCCGGGAGCCGCCGCTTCCGCCAACTCCTCCGCGAGCGATTCGCCTCCCTCGAGCGGAGCCACACGGCTTGGCGCAACCTCCCTCCCGCCTTCGTCTACCGCTGCGTGAGGTAAGAGGGTCGAAAGCCGCACCCGAGAGGGTCAGGTCAAATCACTGAGGGCATATCGCGACCGCCAGCTCTCCGGAATCGCGAGCCTCAGTCCGTAGAGGTAGCGGATCAGTTGCCCCTGATGGGCCGCTTCGTGTTCAAGGAGGTCGAGGACCAGCCCCTGCTGCGTTTCCGAAAAGCCTTCGATCCCGTCGATGACTGTCCTCATTTCGTCGGCGGAGCGGCCCAGGGCACCGATCACCGGAACCTTCTCCCTTGGGGAATTGAGGGAACAGGCGAATCCCGTCCAACTCCCCCCGCGAATCGCACGAGCATAGCTCTCACGCGCCCCCACGACGCACCAGAGTTGCAGACCGATCGTGTTCGAGGGAAGACCGGGGAGCTTTTCAGCAAGGGTTGGCTCCTCCAGCGAATCAGCGAAGTCGCGATAGAGGGCGAAGGATCGATCGAAGCGGGAGGCAAGAACGGTGGCAAAGGACATACCGGAGGAGGGTGACAGAATCGGCAGAATCTGGCAATCCATCGTTCCGATTCACTTTACAAGGCCAACGCCGCTCCCTAATCTCCAACGTCATGAGCGAACTTTCCCCCGCCCCCTCCGCCGACTTCCGTCCGAAGAATGGAGCCATTCTCGCCACCGGGATTCTTCTCGGTCTCACCGGATTGATGATGGTGGGCACGGGATTCCTCACCCTCATCCAAACCTTCGCGATGCAACAGATGGCCAAAGCAAATCCCAAGGCGATGAGCGAACTGGCCGGTATGCAGGACATGATGTGGACCGCCTCGCTCATCAATCTTGTCTTCTACGGTGGCCTCGGACTCCTCTTTCTCGCCGTCGCTTATGGGTGCATCACCTATCGCCGTTGGGCGCGCCCCTTCGCCCTGACCCTCGGGTGGGGATGGGTTTACATGGGCATCACGATGCTGATCTCCCTCTCGGTGATGATGGGCGGAATCAAGGACCTGATGGGCAGGACGATGGAAAAGGCCGCGAATTCCTCGCCGAGTGAAGCGGCGATGCCCGCGATGGACGGGATCTTTACGGTCATCATGGTGATCTATTTCCTCGTGATCCTGGTCTTCCTAATCGCGCTTCCCGCCGTGATCCTCTGGCTGCAATGGGGCGAGGACGTGCGTCGCACCCTCGAATTCCGAGACCCGAAGGCGCGCTGGACCGACCGTCAGCCCGCCCCGCTCATCGGCATGACGATCGCCGCGGCCCTTTTTGCCGCGTGCTCCGTGCCTTATCTCTTCCTGATGCAGTCGCCCTTGATGAAAGCCTTTCTTCCCGAGGGGCCGCTCAAGTATCTCTGGCTGCTGGTCCCCTTCGTTTGGGCCTACGTTGCCTGGGGCAGCTATCGTCGACAAATCGCCGCGTGGATCGTCGCCGTTCTTGCGCTCGTGGCGGGGGTTTGGTTCGGGTTCAGCGCCATGAGCGGGACTGACTGGGCCGTGTTCTTCAAACAGATGGGCATTCCTGAAAAGGATCTGGAAGATCTCACGAAAATGACGGCCGAACTCTACACGCCCTCACGCATCGGCGTGCTGATGATCGGCTCGATGATCCCGATCTTTGGCTACCTCATCTGGGTGCTGCGGTATTTCCGGCGCGCGGAATCCTGAGGCAAATCCCGATCACCCGATTTTCATCCGCTGCCCGCTCTCCATCGACTCGGCGGCAGCTTCGAGGACTCTGAGGCTCTTGACCCCGTCGCGGAAATTGGGCTCGACGCTGCCGCCCCTGGCGCACGCGTCGAGGAAGTCGATCGCGGCGTGAACGAAGGCGTGCTCGTAGCCGATGATGTGCCCGGGAGGCCACCACTTGCCAACGTAGTCGTGGCAGCTCTCGGTCACGAGAATGTCGCGGAAACCGCGGCGGTCAGCCGGGTAACCCTCGGAATAAAATTGGAGTCGGTTCATGTCCTCCATGTCCCAGGTGATCGCGCCCTTGCTGCCGTAGACTTCGAAGGTGTGGCGGTTGCGGCGTCCCGTCGCATAGCGGGTGGTCTCGATCGTGGCGAGGGCTCCGTTGGTGAACTCACCGGTCATGAGCGCGGCGCACTCGACCTCGACCGGGCCGGTCTTCGCAGGATCTTCGGCGAGGGGACGCTCACTCGTGAATTGTTTGCCCCGGCAATCGATCTCGGCGAAATCGCCGACGAGGAAATGGGCGAGGTCGATCGCGTGGGAACCGAGGTCCCAGAGCGGGCCGGCCGCGGCGAAGGCTTTCTTGAGCTTCCAATCGAGGGGATGCTGCGGATTTACGAGCCAACTTTGCTGGTAGGCGCCGCGCCAGTGAAAAATCTGACCGATCTCGCCCTCCACGATCATCTTTTTGGCAAGAAGCACGGCGGGGCAACGGCGGTAATTGTGGTTCAGATAGTGAACCACCCCCGCCTTCTCTGCAGCGGCGAGCATGGCCTCCCCCTCGGCGAGGGTATTGGCAAAAGGCTTTTCACAAAAAACGTGTTTGCCGGCCTCGGCCGCCGCGATCGCCATCTCGGCATGGAGGTAGGTCGGGGTGGCGATGTCGATCGCGTCGATGTCGTCGCGCTCTAGCACCTCGCGCCAGTCGGTCGCAATTTCCCGCCAACCCCAGCGGTCGGCAAAGGCGCGCAGTCCCGCCTCGTCGCGGCCGCAGGCGACCTGCATGACGGGCCTGGCGGCGGGATCAAAAAACTTCGCGACCTGGTTCCAGGCATTCGAATGGGCGCGGCCCATGAACCGGTGGCCGACGATGGCGATACGGAGTTCCTTCATACGCCGCACGCGATAGCGCGTCCTGCGGGTTGATGAAAGCGATTTTGTCGGCGAAATAGGATGCACACTCTCGTAAATTGTTCATAATAACACCCGCCATGTCCCCCTTCGCCGCCGACCAGCAACTCCTCCGCGATCCCGTCGCGGCGCTGGAGCGGCATTTCGGGTTCCGCGAATTTCTCCCGGGGCAGGAACCGGTCGTCTCCTCCCTGCTCGCCGGGCGCGACACGCTCGCGGTGATGCCAACAGGCGGCGGGAAATCGCTCTGTTATCAACTGCCCGCCATGGTGATGGAGGGCGTCACCCTCGTCGTCAGTCCCCTCATCGCCCTGATGAAAGACCAGGTCGACGGCCTCGTTCGCAGGGGCGTTCCAGCGACGATGATCAATAGCACCCTCTCGCCAGCGGAGCAGACCGAGAGGCTCCGCGAGATGAGCGCGGGCAATTTCAAGCTCGTTTACATCGCGCCGGAGCGGTTCCGCAGCAGTGCCTTCATCCGGGCGTTGAAGGGCCTGCCGATCGCCTTGGTCGCGGTCGACGAGGCCCACTGCCTCAGCCAGTGGGGTCACGACTTCCGGCCCGACTATCTTCGTCTTTCGGAGGCCCTTGAAGTGCTCGAGCATCCCCAGACCGCCGCCTTTACCGCCACCGCCACCCCCGAGGTCCGCGCCGACATTCTCAAGGTGCTGAAGCTACGCGACCCCTATGTCTCGATCAGCGGATTCGAACGCCCCAACCTCAGCCTGCGCATCACCCATTGCGAGGGGCACCGCGAAAAATACGCGAGACTCAAAGACCTCGTCGAAACGCACCGCACCGGCATTGTCTACTGCTCGACGCGGAAGAAGGTTGAGGAAGTCAGCGCCACCCTTTCGGGTATGGGGGTAAAGCTGGTCGCGTATCACGGCGGTATGGAGGACAAGGACCGCGAGTGGGCGCAGAATGTCTTCCTCGACCGCAGTTATGATGTCGTCGTGGCGACGAACGCTTTCGGCATGGGGATCGACCGGACCGACGTCCGTTTTGTCGCCCACTTCGACGTGCCCGGTAGCATCGAGGCCTATTATCAGGAGGCAGGCAGGGCTGGCCGTGATGGCGAACCGTCCGATTGCGAGCTACTTTTCAACTACGCCGACACCCGCACCCAGGAGTTTTTCATCGACGGGAACAACCCCGGTGCCGACATCATCCGCAGCCTCTACGCGGTCGTGCGACGCCTTTCCGGAACGGGAAACGATGGCGTGCTGCTGACGATCAACGAGATCACCGAAACGCTGAATTTGAAAAACAGCATGCAGGTAAGCAGCGCCATTTCCCACCTGGTGCGGAGCGGGCATCTCGAGCGCTACGACGTGCCCGGTGAGCGTGCCCGCGGCACTCGCCTGGTCGATCCCACACTGAAACCCGACGACCTGCCCATCGATGAAACCGCCCTCGACGAAAAAGACCGGCGCGACCGGGCAAAGCTCGAGGCGATGGTCCAGTTCTGCTACGACCAGCAGAGTTGCCGCCAACAGTGGATCCTCCAATACTTCGGCGAGAGCGATTCGAGTCCTTGTGGCACCTGCGACTTCTGTTCGGAGGATCGCTGGCAGGATCAGCGGGGACCCTCAGCGGAGGAAATCGTGATCGTGCAGAAGGCCCTCAGTGGCATCGCACGGACCTGCGCAAGGACGCCGGTGGGCGATTGGGAAGGACGCTTTGGCAAGGGCAAGATTGTTCAGATGCTGACCGGAGCCAAGTCGGCGGACCTAGCCACCTCACGCCTCGACGCGCTCAGCACCTACGGCATTCTCAAGGCGGAGGGATCGGCCTATGTCTTCGCCCTGCTCACGGAAATGGAAAAGGCCGGACTCATTGCGGTGCGCAAGACCCCCTACCCTCTCCTCGGCCTGACCCGGCGCGGAACCGCGGTGATGAAAGGCGACCCTCATTTCCGCATGGCCTGGCCGGATCGGAACCGGATCGCGAAGGCAGGGAAAGAAAAAGAGGCCATCCAGGGCCTAGCTGAACTTGCCTTCGACGAAACCCTTTTTGAAAAGCTCAAGGAAGTGCGCAAACGCCTCGCCGAAGAGGCGGGCAATGTGCCCCCGTATGTTATTTTCGGGAACACCGTGTTGGAATGCTTTACCCGTCTCCGGCCCACCAGCGAAGGCCAGGCGATGAAGATCCACGGAGTCGGCAAGGTCAAGGCAGAGCGTTATCTTGCCCCTTTCCTCGAGGCGATCCGGGAGTTTGCAGAGTAGCACGAAAGACGAGTCTCGCAGGTCATTGCCGGTCTTTGACCGCCTGAATAGGCACAAGGGGCCGCCGAAGGAGATTTGCCGAGCCGAGTGCCGGGCGCGAAAAGGGTCTTTTCATCCGACCACGAAACCGCTATCTCTCCGCCATGTATCACTCTTTCCCTGCCGTCCTCGGTGCCTTGGTCGCCGTGTCCGTGTCCAGCTCAGTTCACCTCGCCGCCGCCGATCGGGGAGAACTGATTTTCGCCGACCACTTCGACCGCAGCGAATCGCAGGAGCTCCGGGACGAGCCCGGCAAAGGCTGGGGCACCAACAGCCGGAGCCGCGCCAAGGGCAACAAGCAGGTCGATCTGCGCGACGGGGCGATGCATATCTTCATCCACGCCGAGGCGGACCATGCCGTTTCAGTGACCCAGCCGGCCGTCTTCACGGATGGCTCTGTCAGGCTGCGCTTCAAACTGGAGGACGCGAGGGACCAGCTCGGCCTGAATTTCGCCGACCTCGATTTCAAAGAGGTCCATGCCGGACATCTTTTCGCCGTCCGGGTCGAGACGAAACGGGTCGTTTGTCAGGATTTGAAGACGGGGAACATGCGACTCGACATCCGCGAGGCACGGCAGGCGAAGAAAGACCTGAACGAGGAACAAAAGGCTGCCCTCGTGGGTAAGGAAAAGATGTTTGCCCGCGCCACCGCAACGGATGAGTGGCACGCACTATTCGTCTCCATCGAGGGCGACGAGATTCAGGTCTCCATCGACGGGGTGACCGTCGGAAGCTACTCCTCACCGGGAATCGCGCATCCCACAAAGCGGCTGCTCCGCCTATCGGTGCCACGAAACGCGATTGTCGATGACGTGGAAATCCGCCGGAACCTGTGAGAAAGACTCCGGAGCGATCACTCTGCGAGAGCCTTCTCGATCGCCGCGATCACCTCGGCATCATCCGGTTGGGTGCGCGTCGCAAAACGGCGGACCAATTTCCCGTCCTTGCCGATGAGAAACTTTTCGAAGTTCCAGCCGATGTCTCCCTGCTTGTCGGGATTGCCTGCGGAGGTGAGGTAGGCGAAGAGGGGAGCCTTGTCGTCACCCTTGACCGAAACCTTGGAAAACATGGGAAACTCGACGGAATAGCTCGAGGTGCAGAATTCCGCGATCTCGCTGTCGCTCCCGGGCTCTTGGCCGCCGAAATTGTTCGCCGGGAAACCCATCACGACGAGGCCCTTGTCCGCATACTTGGCGTGGATCGACTGGAGCGGGTCATATTGCGGGGTTGCGCCGCACTTTGAGGCGACATTCACGATGAGGAGGACCTTGCCCTTGTAACCGGAAAGATCGATGTCTTCTCCCTTGATGTTCTTGACCTTGAAGTCGTGAACGGAGTCTTCCGCAAGGAGGGGCATGGTGGCGAGAGCGAGGGCGGCAATGAGGAATTTCTTCATGGTCGGATGGATGGGATCTTCTGTTTGATGGGGTTGTCTGAATTACGACTGAGCAGGATAATCAGTTGCGGAGGTTCATGTAGCCACCGTCGATGTTGAACGACTGTGCGGTGATGTAGGAGGCGTCGTCGCTGCAGAGGTAAAGCGCGAGTTTTGCGATCTCCTCGGGACGGGCCATGCGGCCGATCGGCTGGACCTTGGAAAGCTTTTCGAACATCTCCTCCCGGTTGTCCGGGTAGTTTTTCGCAAGATACCCGTCGACAAAAGGGGTGTGGACTCGGGCCGGGCAAATCGCATTGCAGCGTATCCCGTGCTGGAGATAGTCGGCCGCGACGGAGAGCGTCATGGTATGAACGGCCCCCTTGCTTGCAGAATAGGCAAAACGGTCCTTCAAACCGGTGATCGCGGCGATGCTTGAGAGGTTGAGGACGACTCCGCCACCACCCGCAACCATGACGGGTAGAACGGCCTGAAGGCAGAGATAGACACCCTTCACGTTCACACGCATGACCCGGTCGAAATCGCTCTCACCGGTGTTCGTTGCCGTGCCGATATTGGCGACCCCGGCGTTGTTCACGAGTATGGAAATACCGCCAAACGCTTCGCTGGCTCCCGCAACGGCGCCCTCAACCGAAGCGGCATCCGAGACGTCACAACGGAAAAATTTCGCTCGCCCTCCGGCCGAACCGATGGAAGTCGCGGTCTCGACGCCGGTGCCCTCGTCGAGATCAAAAATAGCAACGCTGGCACCCGCGGCGGCGAACGTTTCACTGATGGCCCGGCCGATGCCGGATCCGCCTCCGGTAATCACGGCGGTTTGATTCGCTAATGAAGACATGAAAACTACCGTGAACCGAATCGATCGGTCCCGCAACGCGAATTGTATCCCTCATTGTGCCCGGTTTCGGCAGAGTTTTCGGGAGATCCGGCTGCCCGCTCCGCCGTGGGAATCAAAACTTTCGCGCCGCTTTCCTCGAAGACATTGCGAAGCGGGGCGAGGGCCGCATCTTCTTCACCGAGGTGGCCGGGGAACTTCCCAATCTCTTTGCCCAAGAGACCGTGACGGTGGCGCGAGCCTCCTTCGTCGAGGATCCCACTGGAGCGAAAACGACAGGACGCTGGCAGGAACTCGCGCGGCGCGACGCGGAATGGCTTCCTGAAGTCGATGGATACAACCTCAGCTACCTCCGCGAGGGCGACGAAGCCGCGCTCGTCTCGACGACACCTACGCGGCCCCGCTCGTCGCCTTCGGGCGTCGGGGAATCGGCCGCACCGCGGCGGTCTCCTTTCCTCTCGGCGGCGAATTCTCCGAGAAAACGCGAAGCTGGACCCAATACGGCGACTTTCTCCAAACCCTCACCCGCTGGCTCATGGGCAACGAAGTGCCGCCGGGAATCGGTCTGCGCCACCGCCTCGACGGCTCGCAATGGACCCTCGATCTTCTCTACGATTCCGCCCCTTGGGAGTCGCGCATTTCCACGTCCCCGCCCCGGATCGTCCTCCAATCCGGCTACCGCGATGGAAAACGACGCGAGCTGACCTGGGAGAGACTTGCCCCGGGGCGTTACTCCGTGACGATCTCGCTGGAGGAGGGCACCCCGGTCAGGGCCGCGCTCCAAATCGGCGGAGTGGCGCTGCCGATCGGTCCCGTCGTCGTCTCGCCGGGGGCGGAGTGGCGTTTTGAAAAGGAGCGCCTCGCCGAGCTCCGCGAGACCGCCGTAGCCAGCGGCGGCGGAGAAATCACCGACCTCGCCAAGGCTTGGCGTCGAGCCACCGACCCTCGGGTCGAACCGATCTTTCTCCCTCTCCCTGCCGCCGCTTTCTTCCTCTTCCTCCTCGAAGCCCTCATCACCCGCAACGGCTGGCCTCTCCCCTCAATCGAACTTCCCACCTCTGCCGCGCGCCGCCAGCGATCCGCCCCAGACCTCGCTGGCGGTGCGCCTGAGATCGACTCCGCGCCCATCGCACCGGCACCCGACGACACTTCGCCACCGTCGGCTGGATCAACCCCGCCCGTGCCGGGGGGCGGCGATACGCGAAAAAGTCGATTCCGTCATGCCAAAAAAGGTCTTTAGCCCTTTTGCCAAGGACCGGGATCCGCTACAATGCCGATCCTTTCCCCATCATGAAAAGACGCTCCCTCGCCATCGCCTTCGCCGCATTCACCTCCGTCTGCCTCCTCGTCGCCCAGAATCCGGCCGCTCCCGAGAAACCGAAGACTTGGGAAGACAAAGCCGCCGAGCGCTTTGGCGCCACTCCCACCGCCGAGCAAAAAACGCAGATCGAAGCGAACCTTCCCTCGGCCACAACGAAGCCGAAGGCGTCGCGCAGGGTGCTTGTCTTCTACCGTTGTGAGGGCTTCATCCACACCTCGATCCCCTTCGGCAATCACGCGATGAGGCGGATCGCCGAAAAGACCGGGGCCTTCTCCGTCGACTTCGCTGATCAGTATTCCGTCTTCACGACGGAAAACCTCGCCCGATACGACGCCATTCTCTTCAACAATACCACCGGGCTGAAGCCAAACGACGCGCAGAAAGCTGCGATCCTCGAATTCGTCAACGGGGGCAAGGGCATCGTCGGCTTTCATGCGGCGGCCGACAACTTCAATGGCTGGGACGACGGCATCGCGCTGATCGGCGGAATCTTCAACGGCCACCCCTGGAACGCCGGAGGCACTTGGGCCTTCAAGGTCGAGGATCCCTCCCACCCGCTCAACGCCGCTTGGGACGGGAAGGGCTTCTGGCATAAGGACGAGATCTACTGGTACAAACCTGAAAATTTCCAAGGCCGCGACAAGCTCCGCGTCCTTCTCAGCCTCGACATGACAAAAACCGAAACCCAAAAGCCGCTCGAAAACGAGAAGGATAAAGCCAAGCTCGCCGGCAAGGCGCCCGCCGATGTCGACGTCCCTGTCTCCTGGTGTCGGGAGATCGGAAAAGGCCGCCTTTTCTTCACCAACCTCGGACACAACGATATGACCTTCGCCAACAAGTCCGCACTGCAACACATGCTCGACGGCATCCAATACGCCCTCACCGATCTCGATGCCGACGCGACACCCTCCGGCAGCGTGAAGGTGGAAATCGCGACCGCCCCCGAGAAGCCCTGAAACTCACCTGGTTGAGCCCGACTGCCAACCTTCCCTACTCGCGACCATGCTTCCGGACTTTCTCCGATTCGCCGAGACGACCGCCCGGGAGGCCGGAGCACTCACCTTGGAGTATTTCCTCACCGACGCGGCCCGTCCCGAATTCAAGGCCGACGACACCCCGGTGACGGTTGCCGATCGCCGCGCCGAGGAACTGATCCGCCAGCGCATCGCCGAGACCTTTCCCGGACACGAAATCGTCGGCGAGGAGTTCGGCGCCTCGTCGGGAGATTCGAGGTATCGCTGGTTCATCGACCCCATCGACGGGACCAAATCGTTCACCCACGGCGTGCCACTCTACGGCGTGCTCCTTGCCCTCGAGATCGATGGAAGAGTCGAGGTCGGCTGCGCCCACTTTCCCGCGCTCAAAGAGACCCTCTCCGCCGCGACCGGCTGCGGCGCTTGGTGGAACGGCAAACCCGCCCGTGTCTCGGAGGTCGCCGAGCTGGACCGCGCCGTCTGCGCCCACATCGACACGGCCTACTTCGGCAAGAACGGCAAGGGTGCCAAATGGGAACGGCTCCAGAAGGCGGTCTACTACAACGCGGGTTGGTGCGATGCCTACGGGTATCTGCTTGTCGCCACCGGTCGGGCCGAGATCATGCTCGATCCCGTGATGGCGGTGTGGGATTGCGGTCCCTTCCCGCCGATCTTCCGCGAGGCAGGCGGCTACTTCGGTGATTGGTCGGGCAACGAGGGCCGCATCGACGGTGGCGAAGCACTCGCGACGAATGCGGCGCTGCGGGACGAAGTCGTCGCTTTGTTGCAAGGTTAGGGCCTGCCATGAAGACTCCGAGCGACAACCCCGCACCTTTCCAACGATCCGCGTTCCGTTCGCGGGCCTCCGCCTCTGCGCCCCTCCTGCTTCCTCTGCTTGCTCTGCTTGCTCTGCTTGCTCTGCTTGCTCTGCTTGCTCTGCTTCTCCCGTCCTCTCCCGCTCCCGCTCGCGACAGGACCGTCAATCCCGAAACCGGAGCCGAGAGCCTTTACCACACCGATCCGATCGGCCGTGACTCGAGCGGTAGGCCGATCGTGGCCTGGGCGGGAGGCCGCACCGAACCTCCGTCCTCCAATGCCAAGCGCATCATTCGCCTGGACCTGCACCTCCCACAGGAGGACGCGCCGAAACTCTCGCCCGAAAACGACTGGCTCGGGCTGCTCGCTCCGCTCGACACGACCGCTTTTCCTCCACCCGGTCCGGCCTTTGCGCCAGAGCATTCCTCGGCCCACGCGATCTGGCGGTGGATCGGTCTCACTGCGCCCGATGCAGTCTTCGTCCCCGATACCCCGGAAGGCCGGGCCCTTGGCGAGGCCTTGCGGGCTCACCCGCCGGCAGGAGTCAGCATGGTCGATGTGTTTCTCAACCGCCAATCTTCCGACGGCCCCGTGGAACCGGAGGTCATGCCGAGGATCGGGACAGGCCTGCGCCCGGCCAGGCAGGAGATGCTGGCGCGCATTTCAAGGACACCACGAGAGGTCCTCACCCAGGTCGCGGCCCACTACGGTGATCGCTTCGAGGGGTCATACATCGAGGCACTCGCCGTGATCGCCCGAAAGGAAGGCGGTCTCGCCCACCGCGCGTCAGAGCTCGGTAGGAGCCAACTCACCAGAAAGCCGGATCTTCCCAGCAACGGAGGCGAGATCGCCGGCACGCTTCTGCACGCCTCGATTGACGAGGAATGGGCAAAGGCGCGTGTCCTCGCCGTCGCCGACATGGCCTTTGACTCTTCCGGCAATCCGCTCGAGGCGATGCCGACCCACAACGAGATGAGCGACGCCGTTTTCATGGCCAGCCCGGTTCTCGCACACGCCGGCCGGATCTCGGGCGAAAAACGGTATTTCGACGCCGCCCTCAGGAATTTCCACTTCATCGCCGGACTCTGCCGCCGCGAAGACGGGATCTACCGGCACTCTCCCCTCAACGAGGCAGCGTGGGGACGCGGCAACGGATTCCCCGCGCTTGGTCTGGCCCTGACATTACAACCATTCCCCGAAGATCACGAAGGTTACGGGGAGATGCGCGATGCCCTAGTCCTCCACCTCAAGGCACTTGCGAGCCATCAGGACAGCAACGGCATGTGGCACCAGATCATCGATCATCCCGACAGCTACGCCGAACTCACCTCCACCGCGATGATCGCCTATGCCATTGCCGTTTCCCTCGAAAAGGGCTGGCTTCAACCTTCCGAATGGTCGTCGCGCCTCGACTCGGCATGGTCGGCGATCCGGAGGCATGTCTCCACGGACGGCCGTCATTTCCTCAACGTCTGCACCGGAACCGGCAAGCAGACTTCCCTCGAGGACTATTACCGGCGCGAGGCCATCCTGGGACCTGACAGTCGCGGAGCCGCCATGGTGATGCTGCTCGCGGCGAAGATGGAGGACCTCGAAAGCCATTGAGACGTCCGACTCACTGGGTAACACCTTTCTTTCCAAGCCTACTTCCCCTCGCGGAGACGAATCCCGGCGTGATGCGCCAACCACTCTTCGATCGCGGCGGCGAAAGAGTCAGCAAATAGCAGACGATTTTCGGGTGTGTCGCGAACTCCGGGTCTCGGGCACTCGATCTGCAAGGCGGAAAACTCATCATCCACCCCGATACTCCGGTAGCGGGCAGCGTTGTAGCCGCCCTGGAAGTAGGGATCCCCTCCCGGGTGCGGCATCGACGGCGAGGGCACCGACGGATGACCCGACCTTTCCAATAAGCCACCCAAACTGAGCGGACCACGCAAAAGGCCCTCAAAGGTCCCGGGGCTCCTCCTCGCCACCGCCGCGAGGCTTGAAAACGGCGCGAGCGCGGAAAACGCCGGTCCCGTTTGCCGCAACTGCTCGGCACCCAGCAGGTATCCGATCTCCACTCGGGGAACCGGATGCGAGTGTCCGTGCACATCGACGAAGAGTCCTTGTTCGGAGACTGCCCGCGCTTTTGCGATCGCCTCGTGAAAGGCGCTCCACGTCGCGAGGGCCTTGGGATTTCCTCCCGTGCCAGTGAGGGCATCGCGGTTGCAGTCGACTTTTCTCCGATGGAGGTGGCAAAGAATCAGATGTGGCTTGGATCCGCAGCGTCGCGCGATCGCACCGGCGAGTGCGATCGCGAGCAAGTCCGTCTCGGCATCTCGAGTCTTGACCCCATCTTTCCGATCGGGAATGTCGGCTGGGATGAGCTGTCCCCCGTGGGGCGCCACGATGATCAGCGGCAGCGTGCCCGGCACATACTCCACCGTCCGGTCGGCAAAGAACTGGGACGGGCTCCGCACCGGATCTTCGGCGGAGACGGTGCCTCCGGCCAAGACCCACCCAATGCACATCAGCATTCGCGTGAATTCGCGGACATTCGCTTCCATTCGCGTTCCAAAGAAAACCAACGCGAATGTTCGCAAATGGAACGCGAATGGCCGCGAATGAAAATCCCTGTCATTCGACGTCGCCAGCCTTCCTGCATCCAGCCTCATCAACCGCACTATATCCCCCACCCCATCGCTCCGCCAAATTAATCATGACCCATGACCCATGCCTCACCCGCAAACCGTGCAATCGGGCCGGCGCCGCATCGCGACGCGGCGGAAGCGCATCGTGGCGAGGTCCATTGTCAGCATCGTGTCCGCAAGCGGCTCACCGAGGCCCGTGGCGAGCTTGATCACCTCCATCGCGCCGAGGCAGCCGACCGTCCCGCTGACCGCGCCGAAGACCGGGAACTGGCGCTTCCAATCCGCCGGCACTTCCGGCACCTGGCACTCGAGGCAGCCGGTTCGGCCCGGCAGGAAGGTCGTGATCTGCGCGGTCATCGCATGCATCGCGCACTCCACGAGCGGCTTGCCGAGGGCGAAGGCGGCGCGGTTCAGGGCGAGGCGTTCCTGGAACATCGGAGCGGCGTCGACGAGGATGTCGGCGCCATCGACGAGACGCCTCACGTTGTCCTCCCTGACATTCTCACCCATCCCGCTCACCTCACAGCTCGGATTCAGTTCGCGGAGCCGCCGCACGATGCTCTCGATGCGGGGTTTGCCGAGATGGTCGCGGGTTTGCAGGAGCTGGCGGTTCAGATCGGAAGCCTTCAGGTTCCCGCCGTGGGCGAGGATGAGCCGGCCCACTCCGGCCGCGGCCAGTTCGAGGGCCACGACCCCGCCGAGCCCGCCGACGCGAGAAATGAAGACGGTCGCGTCCTTGAGCCGCCCCTGTCCGGTCTCGCCCATGCCCGGCACCCACATCTGCCATTCGTAGATGGCACGTTCCTCGTCGGTGAGTTCGCTCATATCCCGATATTCTTCACGAGGACGCGACCTCCTTCGAGCTGGAGGTGCCATTCCCCCAATCCCACCGCCTCGCGCCGGGAATGGGTCACGTGCAGGACGGTGATGCGGTGCTCGCGCTGCGTTTTTTGAAGGAGATCCATCAGGTCATCCTGCGTTTCCTCGTCGACCGAGGCGAGCGGTTCGTCGAGAAGAAGGACCGATGGCTTCACGACGAGGGCACGGGCGAGGGCGACGCGCTGGCGTTCGCCGCCGGAGAGTCCCGGGGGTGTCCGGTCAAGCAGGGCAGAAACGCCGACGCGATTCGCGGCCTCGAGAACGCGAGCCTCGATCTCCGGGGCAGGCACCCCGCGCATGCGCAGCCCGAATCCGATCTGTTGGCGCACCGTCAGAGTCGGAAAAAGAGCTCCGTCCTGCGGCACATAGCCGATCCCCCGCTCTCCCGGGGACAAGGACGTCACTTCGCGTTCATCGATCCAGACGGTTCCCGAGATCGGAGCCCGCAAACCGCAGAGAATCTCGAGCAAGGATGTCTTGCCCGAGCCGGTGCGCCCCATCAGGACCGCGTAGGACGCCGAGGGAACCTCGAACGAGACCCCGTCGAGGATCGTCGCACGGCCTTTCCCAGGAGGAGCCCACGCAATGTTTTCGAGGCGGATCATACACGTTCCCCCGTCATCTTCACCGCGACGAGGACGATCATTGAAATCGCGATCATGAGCAGGCTCACGGCGACCCCCTGCTCGAGTTCTCCGACGCTCCAGGCGAGCCAGACGCTCGTGGGGAGAACTTCGGTTTTCATCCGGGTCGCTCCGGCGAAAACGAGGATAGGTCCGAACTCACCGAGACTGCGCGCCCACGCCACGCTAGCGGCGGCGAAGATCCCGCCCCGCGCCGCCGGCAGGGTGACGTGGCGAAACGCCTGCGCCGGCGTCGCTCCGAGGGTGAGGGCGACCTGTTCCGGCCTCGGCGAAAGGTGGTCGAAGACATTGCGCATCGTCCGGATCGCGAAAGCCGCGGCGATGACAAACTGCGCGACGATGACCCCGCCCACCGTGTAGGTCAGCGGGATGGCCTGCTCGAGGAGCCCGCCCGCCCGGGTCTGGAAAAAGATGAGCAGACAGATCCCCACGACCATGGGCGGAAGCACGATCGGAATGTCGAGCGCAGCGTCCACGAAGGCGTGACCGGGAAAGCGGCGGCGCGACATGAGGTAGCCGACGGGAACGGCAACGGCGGCGGAAAGCAGCGCCGAGACTGTGCAGGTGAAGAGACTGAGCAAGGTCGCGTAGCGGATCTCGCGCGAGAGGAGCACCTCCATCACCTCACCCGGCGACGTGTAGGCCGCGGTCGCGGCAAGCATCGCAAACCAGAAGCCGAGATAACCCGTGGCGACGAGACCAAGGATGATCCAGAAAGGAGAAACACGGTGGGCCGGGATCATTGCTTCAGCCACGGCGGCACCTCGAGTTGGTCGCTCGGCACGGCCGCTCCGTCGCCCCGCCAGCGGAATCCAGCGGCCTCGAAGGCTTCGGAACGGGAACGGAGAAAGCCCAGCAAACGCCCGGCGAGCCTTGCGTTCGGGGAATCCGCGCGGACCGCGAAGGGTTGCACGGCCTTCGAGAACTCCTCCGGCAATGGGATCAGGTCGAAGTGTTCGGGATGCGGGGCCACGTTGACCTCGTAGACGACGATGGCGTCGAGGCTGCCGGCCCGCATCTGGTTGACGAGGAAATCGGCGGTGGGGACCTCGACGACGACGTTCTTCCGCACACTTTCGAGCAGTCCGGTCTGGCGCAACATCGCCGTGGTCATGAAGCCGAGGGTGCTCTGTTCCGCATTGCACAGTCCCACGCGGAGACCGCCGCGGGCGAGGTCGGAGAGTGTTTTGATCCCGGCGGGGTTGCCCTCGGGCACGGCGATGACGATGGCCGTCTCCGTCAGCAGGACGGCCTCGGGAAACTGCTCGGCCACGGGCGGGACAAAGCAGACGTCGCACGCATAATAGACATCGGGGAACTTCGGATTCGCGGTGTCGCCCATCGCCTTCATCGAGGCGCAGAGGATGCCGCAGCCGTTGTAGACGGTGGTAAGGTCGACCCCTTCGCGGTCGGCGAATTCCTTGAGGACCGGTTCTATCGCGAGACGGTTGACCCCGCCGCTGTAAAGCACGAGCGAAGGCTTCTCCATCCAGGAATCGCCCCCGGCGGGGGTGAAGCCCTGTTCACCGAAGATCTTGCCCCCGCGATCGGGCGCGGCGAGGTAACGCGCGAAACGCAGGGCCGCGACGGGGTCCTGACAAACCGACAAGACGGCGACCGAGGCGTTCTCGCGGTGCGACGAGATCTCCGGCAAGTCGACGGCCTCGAGCCCGTCGAACTGCTTCACCACCGCGTCCCAGACGATCGCGGCATCGGTCGCGCCAAGTTGCAGGTCGGCGGCGAGTTCGGTGACGGTGGGTTTCATGACCACGGCCTCGGCGGTGAGCTTGTCCCACTCCGCGCCGAGGAGCCGTTTCGAGACCCTGGAAATGCTCGCGGCTTCGGGATTGGCGAGGGCGAGACGCACGTCCTTTCGGGCGAGGTCGGCGAGGGCGCGAACCGCCTTGGGATTGCCGGCCTTCACCGCGACGACAGGACGCTGAATGGCGAGCGGCAGCGCCTCGGCAACGAGCTTCCGTTTCCCCGCATCGGCGAGCGATCCGTCATCCGCCGCGATGAAGAGATCGCCCCGTTTCGCGACCTCGATCTGGCTGAGGAGCGTGCCGGTGCCGCCGTATTGCAGGTTCACCTCGACCCCGAATTCCTTCCCGTAGGCCGCGGCGATGGCCTCGACCGGTTTCTTGAGTCCGGCCGCGCAGTAGACGGTCAGCGATGCATTGGCATCTCCTTCACCACGCCGCATCATCACGAGCGCAAGCACCGCGAGGGCGAGGGCAAAGCAGGCAAGAGCGAGGAGGCGTCGTGGCATCGGTGGCAACGGCTAACGAACCCGCCAAAGCCGCCATCCCGCAAGCGCGAAGATCAAGGCGAGGCCGAACCCGCCGAGGGGCACCCACGAGAGACCGGCCGGTTTTGGCACTTCGGCGACGGCGCTTGGAGCGATTTCGACCGTCTCGACGGGGTCCGGTTTCGATTCGGAAATGGGGACCGTTGTTTCCTCCTCCGAGCCAGGCTCGTCCTCTCCGACGGATGCGAGGGCGCTCTCCCAGTCGACTTTCAGCAGCAGATCCCATCCTGGATTCTCGTTCTTCACCCGGCAGGAACAACGGCCCGTGAGAAAGAGCGAGGTGTCCTCGATCATGAGATCGTCGAGCTCCTCGAGCGACCAGGATCCGAGGACGCGGCCGCGGCCGAAGACGGGCGCGGCGAAGGGAATGCCCTCTTTCACGAAGTCCGCGTGGACGGGACCCGCGAGCATCGCGGCGAAGTGGCGCTCGGCTGGATCCTCAAGCGAGACTGGGAGGACGGAGAATTCCAGCTTCAGCTTCGGTCCCGGACCGAGCTGGCTGTCGGGATCGTCCGGGTTCTGCGCGGGCAGTTCGGCGACCTGCTCGAGAAAGCGCAGGCGCGAGGCGAGGCGCTCCACCTCGCCTTCGCCGCCGGCCTTCGTCGCCACAACCCACACGACCGAATCCCCCTGGAGAATCCGCCGGATCAATTCCCGCCGCGCCGGCGAGTCGAGCACCGCGGCGAGCGCCTCCGCATCGAGGGGGCCTTCCGACAACACGGCATCGTCGTGGGGAAAGAGCCACTTCGCACGGTCCAGCGCGGGATCGCCGCTTTCCTCGACGAGGACGTTGGCGAGTCCGTTGCCGCGGAGGGGAACAAGGAGCTTTACCCTGTCGCGATCCGTCGCCCAGGCCTTCGGCACGACGAGTCGGAACGGATCGGACTCCCACCGGTCGAGGGCGTAGCGGAAAACGGGAATGGTGCAGGCGGAGGCCGGCCGCGGGATTCCGAGAACCCCTGACAAAGCAGCAAAAACGATGATCCGGGAAAACCTCATTTCCCGAACCGCTTCACCCGTCCGTCCACCGTGACGACGTAGAGATTCCCCCGCGCCACGACCATGCCGTCCCACACCGGAGGGCTCTCGAGCTCGAGCTTTCCTCCGGGCTCGCCGGACTCGATGTTCATCCGCCAGAGCACGGCGCCCCGCTGACCTTCGAGCGCGGCGTCCTGCTCGGCGAGTTGATCTTGGATCGACGAGTCCTTCTGCGAAAGCCGCTCGAACGCATACTCCTCGTCGAGGACATCGGGCGGGCCGGCGACAAAGAGGTTGTTCCCGGCAAGGGCCATGGCCCGCGTCACAATGGGCACGTAGGTCTCCCACTTGTGCTCGACGTAGCTGTCCCTGCCCGCGGCCTTCCCTTTCGCGTTCGCTTTCGCCTGGCCCTTTCCTTTCCCGCCCTCGGCGACGACGGGAGCGCTCGCGCGGAACCAGAGAGCCGCCCCGGCCCGCCCCTTGCCGCTTTCGACCGCGGTGCTGACCCCGTGGGTGCCGTTGCCGGATTCGTCGCGGGCGTCGCCCCGGTCAAAGGTGCAAAGCAAGGCCGTCTTGCCAGAGGGAAGCACCTCGGGACGCGCGAAACGTTCGAGCACCTCCTGTCCGTCGAGGGGACGGTGATGGATCACGACCTGGTCGAGCATGCCACGGTAAGCGGTGGGTTTGTCAGGACCGACCCATTGATCCCCTCCCCCACCGAAGCTGAGCCCGAACTTCGGACGACCCGGAAAGCCCTTCGCGGTCCCCTTGGCCACCGGATCTCCGTCAAGATAGAGCGTCATCGCCAGATCGGCGCCGAGGACCGCGACGAGGTGGTGCCAGCCATCCGTAAGCGCTTCCGGTGCGACGACCGTCGCGAGCGCCTTCGCCTCCGCATCCCGGACGTGAAAGACGGGCTTGCCTTCTCTCAAACTCAGCGCGTATCCCATCAGACCGGCCCCGTGGTTGACGAGAACACCGTTCTTTCCATCAGGCAGGATCCAGCACTCGACCGTGAGCGCCTTGTCCGCCGGATTGAGCGAATCGGCGTCGGGGAAGGTCACTCCGGGAGGTTTGACACCCGCCTTCTTTCCGTCCGCCGCGGTGAGATCGACCTTCACGTCCGGGGCAATCTTGCTCGAGGCCTGCAGGGTGTGTTCCATCGTCGTGGTCCACTTCAGATACTTTGACTCGCGACCGTAGCTGTAGACGTTCTCGTCGTCGAAGACAAGGATGCGCCCCGTCGGGGTATATTTGCCAGGCTGGTAGTAGCCGTTGTGACCACCGGAGGAATTCTCACCGTAAATCCAGAGGGCCCGGTGAAACCACTCGGCGTCGAGGTATCCGAAGGCGGCGAAGAGGTGCGGGTGCTCGCCCCTCTGCTTGGCCCCCTGCTCGATCGCATTGCCGCTGACCGGCGCGATGTCGACACGCTTGCCCTCGTGGTCGATTTTTTGCGAACGCAGGTAAATCGTGCCCTTGCCGTCGCTGCTGAGAATGTCGCTCAGCGCCGTCGGCATCTGCAGGGTCTTGTGGAGTTCATCGAGCGGCTTGCCGCTCTCGGGATCGCGGTCGGTGAAGGCGACCTCGACGAGTTTTTTCCCGGTCTTCGCATCGAGACGGAAGAACTTCATGCCCCCGTCAAGAAAGCAGGAGCGGCCGCAGACGAAGCTGGCGACACCGTCCTCGACGAGGACGCTACCGTGCACCGGCCAGACACTCTCGAGCTGCTCGAAGACCATGTGGCGCAGGTCGGTCGGTGCCGCGCGAAAACGCCAACAGAGCTCCCCGTCGCTCGCGCGGAGGGCGTAAACGCTGCCGTCCATGCATCCGAAAAGGATCCGGCCCGAATACGAGGTTGGCGGTGAATCAATGCGAGATCCGGCAATGAAATGCCACGCTTCCGCACCCGTGGCCGCGTCGATGGCATGGAGGGTGTGGGTCTCGACCGAGGAAACGAAAACCCTTCCCCCGGCGACGATGGGCGCGCTGAGGCGACCGCCGAGCTTCGTTTCCCACGTCGCCGGGAGATCGGCCGCGAGATCCTGATCGGAGAATCCGCTCCGCTGCGGATCATGACGGTAGGTGGGCCAGTCGAGCTCGTGGTTCTCCTCGTCGGGCATGTCGAAGGCAGGGCCTTTCTCGAGCCGCGCTTCCTCGGGCAAGTTCGGCGGCAGGGGATGTTTCGCCTTCGGGGCGAGGGCGTTCATCCCGAACAGTTTGGCCTCGGGATAACAGGCGCAGTTGTGCGGACCGGCATAGGTGAGCCCGTTGCAGGGCAGCACGCCGTAGAGGCACGCGCCGCGCACCCAGTGATTGAGATCCCAGTGCTCGTGTTCGTGGTCGACATACTCGATCCCGGTGCGCGAGGGAATGAGGAACTTGTCGGTCGCCTTCGCGATGTAGCATCGGTGGTGGAACCAGTAGGTGTCCGGCGGCACATCGGGGAGGAATTGCTTCTTCACTTCGCCGGTGCGGAGATCGCGGCCGATGAATTCGCCGCTCTGGTTGCCCTGCAACGTGCCCGCATTCCAGACGAGGCCGCCGCTGACGATGAGATCCTCCGGGGAGCGATAGCCCGACTTTTCGTGGGGCGATTCCCAGAGGAGCTTGCCGGTGGCGGCGTCGAGGCCGCGCATCGTGCCGTCCCCGCCCGCGAACAGAACGGTCTCGCCCGAGAAAAGGAGGCGCGGGCCGAAATTGTATTCGTAGAGTTCGCGGCGCGGAGCTTCCTGACCGGCCCATAGTTCCTTTCCGCTCTTCGCGTCGAGACAATGGATCTTTTCCCCGTCGTAGTAGGCGAGGCGCTTCCCGTCGACCGAGGGCGTGAGCGGGGCGACGAGCCCCTCGAGCTTCCAGAGTATGGTGCCTTTGTCAGGATCGATCGCCGTGAGGACACGCGGCTTCTGGTCCCACTCGTATTCATCGGCGACGCGCTTCTGGTCGCTCTGCTGCTGGGGCGCGAAATCCTTCAGGACCCACTCCGCGCCGGGATTGACGAGGGCGTAGAGGACGCCATCGGAGTAGAGAAGTTCCTCCGCCCCGTTTGTCTCGGGGAACACCTTCAGCTCCACTCCGGTAGCGGCGTCGAGCATGGAAACCGGAGCGGTGACCCCCATCGTCACGAAGATCCGCTCCCCGTCGGCGACGAGTCGGCGCGTCAGCGAGGTCGGCCCGGTCTTCAGCGGCCACAGGTTCGTGCTCCACTCGTCGATCGGCTTCTTCCACAGGACGGTTCCATTGAAAGCGTCGCGCGCGATGAGCTGGAACTTGGAAGGCAGGAGGATGCTGGTGCGGGAGCCCTCATCCATGATGTAGAAAAGACGCCCCTTTGAGGAGACCTTGGCGCTCATTGAGGCCATGCGGTCGTGGTGACGCGACCAGCGTGGGCTGCCGAGCCACTGGAGCCGCTCAGGCGGGCCGACCTCGCTGTCCTTCGAGGCGGCGTTGCCCTTGGCGTCGTAGTAATAATGGGTCCACTCGTCCATCGACCTGGGCCACGGTTTCTGATGGCGTGTCCATCCTTCGGCCGTCTTCTTCATGGCGACACCGAGCGGGGTGAGGACGCGTTCGATCTCGGACTCGGCGACCGACTCGCCCTCGCCGATGACAAGCAGGTTCACGGTCCCCTCGACATAGGGAAGGTTCGATCCATTCCACGCATCGACACTCACAAGGCCATAATTCCCCGCGCCGTGGATCGCCTCGCGGACCTCCTTCACCGCCTCGTCCCCGCGAACCAATCCGTGAACGAGATAGCTCTCCGATCCCCGCAGCGCAGCCGTGAGGGATCCCCCCTCCCTCGCCCCGACGTGGACGACGAAACCGCCTTTCACCCCGGACTCCTCGAGGATCCTGCCGGCTTCGGAGGCGGGGTCCTGCGCCACCAAAGGGAGTCGGGAAAACAAGGCGGCAAGAACGAAACAATAGATCAAGGAGCTCGATTTCATTGGGAGCAGGGCAGAGAGACGGAGAGGAGCGAAGCGAGGGAACCAGCAGAACCCCGCTCACCGGTGCCGGTTCCCCGCAAAAAGGCGGGGAGCACGAAAAACACACTGGATTTGATGGTTTCTGGAATCGGAAGTCAAGAAAATCGCCCCGAAATCCCCCATCGGATTTACTTGCTTAAGCCCGCCGGACCCACTTAGCTGACAGTGCGACCCCGCACCCGCGCCATGCCTGACACCTACCTCTTTGATATCGGCAATGTCATTATCAGCGTCGACTTTACCCGCGCGGCCGACAAGATCTCGTCGCTTGCGAGCGTTGCTCCCGAGGAGATAATGCCTCTGGTCTCGCCCCTGATGATCGATTTGGAACTCGGCCGACTCGGTCCGGATGCCTTCATTGAAGCGGCTTCGGGAAGGATTGGATACACCGGCGATCCGGAGTATTTCCGCACCTCTTTCGCCGATATCTTCGAACTCAATTCTCCAATGGCGTCGTTCATCGAGGCACTGAAAGCGCGCGGGAAACCCCTTTACCTGCTTTCGAATACCAACCAGATCCACGTCGAGTTTTTCGAAGCGGCTTTTCCGGTGTTTGGGCTGTTTGATGGCGCGATTTACTCCCACGAGGTCGGACTGATGAAACCCGACCCGGCGATCTTTGAAGTCGTCAAATCGACCCTGCCGATCAATCCCTCCAAAACAGTCTACATCGACGACCTGCCCGCGAACTGCGAGGCGGGCAGGGCGGCCGGTTTTCTCGCGGTGCCCTACGCCGCGGCGCGGCATGACGAGTTCCTCGAAACCCTCTCGGGGATCTGAAAATCAGAGCGCTTACTTGCCGGTCTTTGCTTTCAGATCCGCCCAAAACGCCTCCACATTGTCTTGCTTAATCTGTCTCCCGGGAATCTGGATGAATTGATCATCCGGCACCACCGAACGGTCTCCTCCCGCGAGAGCGTGGAGAACCTTCACCGACTGATACCCGTATTCGTAGGGATTTTGCACCACCGTCCCGTGGGCAGCACCGGACTGGATCCCGGCGAGGGTGCCATCGTCTTCGTCAAACCCGATCACTTTCACCACGCCCAGCTTACCCGCCTGCTCGAGGGCCTGGAGGATGGCGGGCGGATTGTAGGCGAAAAGCCCGATCATCGCATCGAGCTGAGGGTGGCGGGAAAGCGTGTCTTCGGCGTTGGCTTTCGCTTTGGCGAGATCAAAGCCATCGGTGAGAGTCCCCAGAATGGTGAATCCATTTCCCTCGATGGCCTCCCCAGGGGGATCGTAGCGGTTTGCGTCGGCAGGCCGTCCGAGCAGCTCGTCAATGACTCCCTGACGACGCTTGCGCGAATTGTCCTGCTCCATCCGGCCAATCAGGATCATCACCTCGCCTCCTTGGGGCAACGCTTCCCTCACGAGCTGGCCGCAGAGGCGGCCGGCGGTGTAGTTGTCCATCCCAATGTAGGCGAGCCGGCCGGACCCGGGAGCGTCCGAGTCGTGGGTGACGAGCTTCGTGGCCGACGCCACTTGGTTTAGCATTTCGGTCTGGTTGGAGGGATCGATCGGGCTAACGGCAACGCCAGCGTAGCCGCGGGTCACGGCGTCTTCCATCATCTGCTTCTGGTCGGTGAGCGAACCCGGCATGAACACCCCGACCTCGACCCCGAGATCCTGCCCCGCCTGTTTTGCCCCCGCCTCGGCGATCGTCCAGAATTCGGCGACTCCGTTCGTGATGAAGGCATAGCGGGCCTTGGCACCGTCGCCTGAAGACTTGTCCGCGCCAGACTCTCCGCAGCCGGTGAGGAGGGTGAGAAAGGCGACGGAAGGCAGAGTGAAGGAAAGAACTCGGAGAGGACGGAAGATCATCCGCCGAGACTAGCGCCACGCAAGCGGGGAGCAAAGACTTTTCCTCGGAGAAAGAGGCGGCGCAGTCACGCCCCCCCGGGATCAATCAACGAGAGTGTCGATCTTCTTTGCCACCTCGAGATCCGCCTCGGTCAGACCACCGGCATCGTGGGTGGTGAGCCGGACCGTGATCGTGCACCAGCGAATATCGATGTCGGGATGGTGACCGGCCTCTTCGGCGATCTCCGCCACCGCGTTGACAAAATCGATCGCCTCCATGAAATCGTCGCATTCCATCACTCTCACGATGGTGTTGTGTTCGAGATCCCATTCGGGGAGTTTCTTGAGGAGCGCTTCGAGCTCGTCTGCGTCGATCAGTTCTGACATGGCCGGGAAGGAATGAGTTGGCTTTGTAGCGAAATACGTCTCTGCCGCAACCGTTAATCGCTAGAAGACAAAAGAAATTGCGCAAGTGGCAATGTGGATTTTTTGGGCGGGCGGAAGATTGCCCTTTTTCACCCGCCAAAACCGGTCTGATGACCCCGCGGAACAAAATCGAATTGCAGGAAGCCGCGTTTCGTTGAATCCTCCTGAAAAGCGCACCCCTCGAGGCGGACGCCGCGAACCACTCTCGTTCTCATCTTTTACCCCCTCAGTCCATGGCACACGGAAAAATCTACAATAACATCGTCGAAACCGTCGGAAACACTCCCCTCGTCAAACTCAATCGCGTCACCGAGGGGCTTGGGGCGACGGTCGCCCTGAAGTGCGAGTTCTTCAATCCCCTGGGATCGGTCAAGGACCGGATCGGGATGGCCATGGTCGAGGCGGCTGAAGCGGCCGGCGACATCACCAAGGACACCGTCATCGTCGAGCCCACAAGTGGCAACACCGGCATCGCCCTCGCCTTTGTCTGCGCCGCGAAGGGATACAAGCTGATTCTTACCATGCCCGAGACGATGAGCCTCGAGCGCCGCACCCTCCTCGCCCTGCTTGGGGCCGAACTCGTCCTCACCGAGGGCGCGAAGGGGATGAAGGGCGCTATCGCCAAGGCGGAAGAAATCGCTGCAGCAACGCCGAATTCC